>Ga0302116_1000623_pt1 | contig 21630 bp, 14 predicted proteins | sample AG5_SCM_MG_FD_203124 | JGI IMG/M metagenome (GOLD analysis project Ga0302116, IMG submission 203124) | Marine microbial communities from Western Arctic Ocean, Canada - AG5_SCM | ecosystem: Environmental > Aquatic > Marine > Oceanic | place: Canada: Western Arctic Ocean | collected 2017-10-01 | reverse complement strand
GTACTACCTTGACAAGAGGGCGAGGGCGGGAAAGACATCGAACGCCACCGCCGCCGCATCGGACGGCGGCGGGCCGTCCGCCGCCGCGCTCATGCCCCCGCCCAAACCCAGGGCGGCCAAACCCATGAACCCCGAGGAACTCCTCGCGCGAGCCGAGCAGGAAGCCTTCGGCGGCGACGAGCGACTCGCCGAGCAGAACGCCACGCTCGACGAGAAGGGACTACGGCGCATGGTCCTCGCGTTCGAACGCCGGTACGCCGCGAACCAGACCGCGCGTCTCAAGCACGCGAACGAGCCCGACAAGTTCGTCGACTCCGAAGTTGATCTCGACGAGGAGATCAAACGGATGGGCACCCTCGCGGGGTACCCAGAGTTGTACCCCGAGTTTTGCCGTTTAAACGCGGTGCCGTCCATCCTGGCGCTGCTCTCACACGAGAACCCCGACATCGCGTGCGGCGCCCTGGTTCTACTCAACGAGCTCACGGACGCAGACGCCGTGGAGTCCTCGGAAGAAGGCGGCGTCGCGCTCATCCAAAGCGTCAAAGACAACGGCGGGTACGAACTTATTTACGCGTCACTCGAACGGTTCGGTTCGGAAGTTTCCGTTGAGGACCAGGCGGCGGTGGGCAACGTGCTGGGGATCGTGGAGAACTGCGCGGACATCACACGAGATGCCGCGACGGACGTCACCACAGCCGCGCCCAAGCTGTTGAAGTGGCTCCTCAAACGAGTCGGGTCCAAAAAGCCGACGGATAACAACAAGCTCGCCGCCGCCGAGGTTCTCGCCATCTTGGTGCAAACCAGCGACGAGAACAAGAAGCGGATAGGCCAACTCAACGGCATCGACCTCCTCTTAAGGGCCGTGGCGCCGTTCAAGGGGAAGGACCCGGCGGACGAGGGCGAGCGGGAAGTTTTGGAGAACATCTTCGACGCCTTGGTCGCCGCGACGATGGAGGCTGATAACAAACGCGCCTTTGTGGAGAATGAAGGTTTGGAGCTGATGCTGCTGATGATGAAGAGCCGGCGGAGCTGCAGGACGTCCGCGATCAAGTGCGTGGATTACGCGCTGACCCGATGCCCCGCCGCGTGCGAGCGGTTCGTGGATATCCTCGGCCTCAAGACGACGTTTTCGGTGTTTATGGGTAAAGGCTTCGACAAGTTGAGGAAAACTTCGGGGCTGGAGGCTGTGCAGGAGGAGGAGGAGCGATCGGTGTCCGTGGTGTCGTCGCTGTTCCTCGGGCTCCAGCGAGGCACCGAGCGGCACGACAGGCTGTGCGCCAAGTTCGTCGAGGACGAGCACGCCAAGTGTGACCGACTCGCGGAGCTCTGGGCCAAGTACCGGAACAGGGTCCGGGCGGTTGACGAACGATTAAAAAATCAGACGGACGACATCGAGCTCACCGAGGATGACCTCTACGTCGAACGACTGGGCGGGGGTCTGTACACCCTGGAGCTGTTGTCGCTGATATTCGCCTCGATGTTCGCCACCGGTCACGCCGGGATTCGGGAACGGCTGTTGCTGCAGATGGAGCTTCACGCGGGGGGCGGCGCGGACGAGGATGGGAAAGATGCCGAGTTTATAATCTGGTCGAGGTTGAGGAGCGTGAGGGAGATTTTGGAGACGCACGCGGAGAACATCGGGGACGCGGACGGTGACGAGGAGAGGGTGCGGAGGCGGGCGCACGTGGTGAAGCTGCTGGTGGCCATCGGCGGCGGTAGGCCGGAAGGGGAGGAGGAAGCCGTGGCTGAGTAGACGAGATAATTTTAATCACATTTTAACAGACCGACGTCAACTTTCCTTTGAAATCACTGCGAGGGGCAACGGACGCCGGCGGCGGTCATGTTCGCTCGCAGCCGCGTCTTCGCCGTCTTGGCGTTAATAGTCGGATGCATAGCCTGCGCGATACCGTGGTAAGCCGTCGCCCGTCCCGTTCATTCTACCCACCTCACGCGCGCCCGGTTCGAACTCGTCGGGTGAACCGAAGAGACGGCATTCTGCTGACACGGCATCTGACCACCCCGTCGCACCCTTCTCACGCAGGTATCGCGGATGCAACGCGGACCTCCCCGCGGCGCAGGAGTGCCAGACGTGCGGGGTATCCTCCGTCGCGAGCGACCACGCGTCACCCGACCTCTACCCCGTCATCCTGCCCCCGTTCGCCGCGGGCGCGTGGGCCATGTTCCAAACGCTGTACCTCGCGGGCACCCACCGGTTCAAGGGCAGGTTCCTCGCGCTTGACCTCACGACGCGCACGCTCTCGCTGCTCGCGCGGCTCGTGGGCGTCACCGTCGCGCTCGCGTCGGTGTGGGCGTCGCACGGCGCGTGGGTCGACGGCATGGAGCTCTGCCAGCGCGGGGTCCACGCGCCGATCAAATTACGAACCCAACACGCGGGGTGGTACGTCGGTCTCCTCGCGAACGGGCTCGCGTTCCTATCCGGCGCGTTCGCCGTCTTCTTCGGCCGCGGGAACCTGTTGGGGCCCACAGGTAACCAGCTCACGATGTCAGCCATCGACGCGAGGCAGTTCGACGCCATCACACCAACCGTGGGGCCGTACCAGATAGGCACCACGCCCCGCGGTGAACGCGTGATGAGAACCCCACGGCCGGCTTCATTCTCCGAGGCGTATCGGAGCAACCGTGGCGCGTTCACGCGGCGGGACCAGGAGGACGAGGCGATCGCGATGACCGCGAGGGACTACGGCGTGGATGATGTGGAGGCGGGGGGGGTCGGAGGCGCGGGTTGGCACGACTCGTCGCGGGGTCGAGTGTATACTTCTGCCAGAGAAGGAGGCAGGAGGGGCGGCGGGGCACGCGGCGCGAGGGCGTCCGCGCCGGCGCACGTCGCGCCGCCCGCGGACGGTAAGCGTGGGTGGGACGAGTTCAAGGCGCGGTTCTGGAGGTCACGGCCAGCGACGTCACCTACGGAGGGGCGAGGGAGCACGCAAAGGAGGACCGATACAAATCAAAGCGACGAGCGGTACGTCGCGGAGCGTAACCAACGCGTCGGCAGGCTCGGCAACATCCTCGGACGCTTGACACCCGCGCCTAGACTACAGGACGACCCGGACAGGTCGAACCGCTCGGACAGGAGTGACGACTCCGCGGAGGCTGCGGGCGGTGGTAAACCGCGGAGTCACCGGGGGGTAAGAGCGGGAGGTATAGGAGGCACCGGAGGCGGGGCGCCTGCGAGGCCGTCGGTGCCGCCGCCGCGAACCGCGCCGGTGTTTCAGTTCAGTAACCCGCTCGCGTCCGGGGACGACGCCGACGTTGACGCGCCGTCCGCGCCGCCGGCTGAATCAGGGTTGGATGAACCGCCCGCGGACTTTGAGTGGAACCCGCTGAGGGACCCGTACAGCATCACGCCCAGCAAGGGAAGGGGCGGGTCGGCGGCGATGTCGCCGCCGCAGCCGGATCGACGCGCGAGGATGGAACGCGCGAGGGCGGCGAACGAGGCGGCGGCGCGGCGGCTGGAGGAGGGCCAGGACCTCGTTGGGATGTCCCTGCGTGAACGGATGGAGATGCAACGGCGGGAACGGGAGAGTGAAGGACGATAGGCGTACTATCATATTGACGATGACAAAAAATGCATCGATAATTACGCAATCTTCGAGTGCCCGCGAGAGTAAGGCGGCGCCACGGGCTTGCACACCTCGAACGCCGCCTCGATCGCCTCCAGCACGGACTCCGGCAGTGCCTCACCCACCGCCGCCTTCTCCGCAGCCGCCAGGTTAGCCTCCAGATGTCCAACCGAGCTCGCTCCCAAAATCACGCAATCGCCCTTCCCGCCGTCCAACCCGCTGTGACTGTACAGCCAACGCAACGCAGCCTCCGCCGGGGCGACACCCTCCAGCTCGCACGCGTCGCACACGGTGTCCACCGCGGCGAAGTACTTCTCGTTCCAGAACCTGTCCTGGTACATCTTGTTCTCGGTGAATCGGCCCCGGCCCGTGTCGCTGGAGCCGGGCGCCTCGATTTTACCCCTGTGTTTCCCCGAGAGTAAACCCCCCGCTAAGGGGTTGTAGGCGAGGAACCTCATGTTTAACTTTCGTAGCGCCGGGAGCAGCTCAGCCTCGCACGTCCGCGTGACGCAGTTGTACATTCCCTGGTACGTCGTGGGCGCGGGCAGGCCGATCTCTTTGCACCGCCCGTGGATGTAAACCACCTCCCACGCGGGAAAATTGGAAAGAGCGAAAGACCGAAACGCGCCCTCGTCGTGCAGGGACTTGAGCTCCGCGAGGGTATCGTCTATCGGGGTGGCGGCGTCCGGGGCGTGGAGGTAGAGCAGATCGATGGGTCCGTACGGGGAGAGCGACGCCGCGGATGCCTGCACCTGCGCGCGAAGCTCGGACGGGGCGAGGCCTCCCTCGCCGGCGGAGGACGTCATGGCACCGCCCGGCCACGGGTTGGCCTTCGTGGCGACCTGGCATCGATCCATCAGGGTCGGGTGCGCGTCGAAGAGGCGGCCCATGATCTTCTCGGTCTCGCCGCCGCTGTACGCCAGCGCGGTGTCCAGCTCGACGTGCCCGGCGTCCAGGAAGGTCTCCATCAGCTTCAGCGATGCACCGTCGTCGCACTCCTCGCTTGCGAACTTCCACCCGAAGGTCATGGTGCCCAGCACGGAGCCGACCGGGGATGTGGACGACGCGGCGGACATGGCGAAGCTGCGTCTCGCGGCGGCGATGCGATGCGTGCGGATGCCCGCGGGTGATGGGCGGACGGATGGCGAGGCTGATGCCATCGCGTGCGTCGGGAAATGATTGCACACGTGGCGACAGATCTATCCAAAGTGGGACACAAACGACCCGCACACCGAGGTTATGTCGACGACCGTCCGAGCCTTCGCGACCGCGCGCGCCGCCGGGGTTTACCCCCGGGCGCGACGCGCGCGCGCTCGTTCGACCCGACCCGCGCGCGTTACCACCCCGATCGTCCTCGTCGGAGGCGGACCAACCCTCAGGTCCGCCCCAATCTTCGTAGGTAACAATACCCGGGGGCTCACGCTCGCCGTGGCCGCCAGCGACGGCGACGGCGACGAGACGCTCGACGTCGACGCCGTCATGAAGGAAATCACCGACACCTCCGAGCTCGGCCAGCGCGACGAGGTCTTCTTCGTCGGACAGATGGTCCTCATCCTCCTCGTCGCCTTTCCCCCGTTCCAGCTCGACGTCGGCGACGCCAAATTCGGCGATCCGTTGTTCGGCATCGCAACCATCGCCCTCGCGGCGGTACTCCTGGTGCAGGGCACCAAGAACCTCGGCAACTCGCTCACGCCATTTCCCAAGCCAAGAGCCGACAACGTTTTAAAGACCCAAGGCGCGTACGCGGTGGTGAGGCACCCGATGTACAGCGGCCTGATCTTTGGATGTTTCGGGACGGCGCTCGCGACGGGGGATCCTACTCGGACGCTGTTCACGATGGCGCTCGCGGCGTTGCTCAACGCCAAGGCTGGTAAGGAGGAGACGTACCTGGAGGCGATGCACGGCGCGGACGTGTACGGGGCGTACGCGAAGGAGGTGCCGAGGTTGATTCCGCGCATCGACGGCATGAAGACGTTGCTGGACGACTTTGGAAAGAACTTTGAGACGCAGGCAAAGGACGATTAACTTAGCGGGTGTTGTTACTTGTAGAACGAATGAGTGGCATTTCATCGGAGGTGCTCTGCGTATTCCTCGGCGTATGTTTCCCACACCGGGGCCTTGTTATCCACCGCGTACTGCAGGCAGTCCCAGTGTTTGTTATCGGCGGCGTTACAGCACGTGTACATGCCCCAAGGGCACCCGTTCTCGTGCAAGTACTTGAGAGCGGGCAATTGTCCATTCATGGCTGCGTAAGAGCACATGTATCCCTGTGACCCCCATTTAGAACCCCAAGCCATGTTGTTCACTTGCGTCCACTTCAGCATTCTTAGACTCCCCCGGGAAGCAGCGTCGTCACATATGAACCTCTCAGCTTCACCAAAGAGTCCAATGACTCTCTCGTAGGGCAGAGACAGTGCTTCGTCGTTGTCCAGCATGTCTGTGGCGATAATCCGCGTGTGTACGTCTCTATGATGCATGTCCGGGAACGCGTCAAAGTCGAACCTGTCAGGGTACGCAGCGGCAGGCTTGGAGGCGTCCCTCCACGACTTGCTCACCAGCGCGAGGTTGACGCGGGTCTTGACGCACTGCACGTGGGAAAACACCAAGGTCGCGATATCCAAGTGCGGATCGAAGGTTGGACGGTTCGTATCGGGTACGGATATGCCGCTTTGGGTCGACATGGTCGCGCGTGAGGGCGAGTGGGCTGGCTTCTTTCGCAGTTCCGGAACGAGGAAACTCTTATTGTTTCTGAACCACCAGGCAAAAACGCGTGCGCACCAGTTAGCAGGGAGGGTCACGGGCGCGATGGCGGCACTCGCCCCTCTCCCGCCGCCCGTGCGATCGCGTCACCGCCGCGTCGCGACCCGCGCGTCGCCGATATCCCGGCCCGGCCCGGCGGCATCGCTCATCCAGCCGGTTCCCGACTCGGACTTTGGCCGCGTCATGGACGGCCGGGACCTGCTGTCCATGCCATTCGCTGAGCGACGCGCGGTCCTCCGCCGGGCGCTCGACGAGGGATCCGGGCTCGTCATCGTCCCCAACCTCACGAACATCTCCCCGACGACCCTCGTCGAGCTCTCGCACGCGGTCGGGGACGTCGTCGAGAAGAACCCCGGCGTCGCGCCCGAGTACCTCATCCCAAACGTTCCCGAGGTTCAGGTCATCGGAAACGCCAAGGATGAACGCGGCGAGCTGCGCGCCATGTTCAGCCGCGCGCCCCCATTACCCACCGACGACGTCACCGGGGAACCCACGCTGCGATACGACCCGGACGCACGCTCGCCCGTGTGGCACACGGACCAAGCGTTCCGGGACCCGCCCCCGTTCGCCAGCCTGCTCTACTGCAAAAAATCCCCGCCGATTGGCGCGGGGGGAGACACCGCGTTCGCGGACATGACCGCCGCGTGTAACGCCTTGGACCCGAACCGCCGCGCGACGCTTCGAAAGCTACGCGCGGTGTGCTCCTACGCGCACCACAACGCCAAGGTGAACAAGCGCACGCCCACGTACCCGCTCCTCACGCCGGCGCAGCGCCTGCTTCACCCGCCGGTGTATCAAAATATAATTCGAGTCGACACAAGCACCGGGACGGAGTCCCTCTACGGCTTTAGCAGCGCGGTGTGCGCCGTCGTCGACGAGGACGCGGCCGTTTCAACAGCGGACCTGGACAGGTACGACCTGGACGGGGAGGAGGACGCGTCGGTTCGCGCGTTGATGTACGAAAACCTGCTGCCGTTCGCGACGGGCCCGGAATTTACGTACAGGCATAAGTGGTCAGACGGTGACTTGGTGATCTGGGATAACCTACGGACGATACACACGGCGACGCCGTTCGAGGAGCGGTACGAGCGGGAGATGTGGAGGACGACGGTGGCGCACGAGGCGGGCGGGGAGGCGTACCTCGGCGCGAGCATCGGGTGAATGGAAGCGGAGTGATGGAAGCGCAGAACGATTCTTTGAAAAATACGTAGTCTAGAGTAGTTAGTGACGCCAGAGCCGAAGCATCTTGTCCTTGCCCCCGCTCGCCGCCTTGGTTCCCATCGGAGACCAGTCCACCGCGAAAACCTCGTCCGCGTGCCCCGGCAGGTCCAACTCCAGCTTCTTGGTCCGCACCGACCACACCTTCAGGGTGGAGTCCTTGCTGCCGCTGACCACCATCCTTGAATCAGCCGACCACGCGATTTGGTACACTGGTCCCACGTGTCCCCGCATCGTCGCCACGAACGTTCCCGTGTACCCGTCCCACAGCTTCACAGCCTTGTCGAAACTCGCGGACGCCACCCACCGGCCGTCCGGTGAGAACAACACGTGGTTGATGAGCTGAACGTGGCCAGTCATCCGCTGCAGCGGCTGCTTCGAAGTTCCGGGGGTCCACATGAACATCGTGAAGTCGTCGCTTCCGCTGATCAGCCGTTCGTTCTTACCCCCGGTCGCGGTCTTGTACCGCTCCAGCGCCTTGGCCTTGGCCTCGTCGTCGTTCCCGGGCTTCTCCGCCTTGTGATCGTACGGCCCGGTGCGCACCGCGTACTCGGACGACAGCGCGAGGGTGTTGACCCAGTGCCCGTGTCCCTTGAGCTGCCTCACCACCGACCCGTTCTCGGCGTTCCACACCATCACCGTCGTGTCCCTCGAGGCGCTGTATATCAGCCCCTCGCCGCCCCACTTCACTGACGTGACCGAGTTCGTGTGCGCGGTCAGCGCGAGCTCGCAGTTTCGGTGCACCGTGTTCCAGATGCGAACGGTGCCGTCTCCGGATGCGGATGCTAATCGTATAGGCGGATACCGGACGTGCGCCGGCTCCCACGCCAGCGCGGTGATGTGTTTCTTGTGCCCGCGCATGGGCCCGCCGACCGCGGCGCCGCTCTCCGGGTCCCACAGGCGCACGTCCTTGTCCATGGAGCCGCTGGCGACGCGCGTGCCGTCGGGGGACCACGCGATGCAGAGGACCCAGTTGGAGTGTCCTTTGCACGTGTGCTTGGGGGTCTCCGTCTCGTGGTTCCACATGCGCACCGTGGTATCGCCGCTGCCGGACGCGAGGTTCTTGCCGTCGGGGGAGAACGCGACGGAGAGGACCGCCTCAGCGTGGCCCGGGATCGCTGAGGAGCATCGCGTCACGGGCCTGACGCGGAAGAGCGCCTGTGGTTGATAGACGATCTTCAGGATGCTCTCCACGCTCGCGTCGCGCTTCCGGAGGTGCTCGCCAAGGGTTCCGGTGATCTCCGCGTCGGCGGCGTAGAACGCGAACGGGACCTTATCCTCGTTCTGCAGGAGCGCGTTGAGCACCTCCTCGAGCTGCTTGGGGTCCGCGTCGTGCGGCAGGTCGAGCTGCGGGCCCGCGGGATTGCCCTCGGCATCTTCGAGCTGCGCGATGATGTTGACGCGGTTCTCGGGGCCGGACGGGGCGTTGAGCGCCAGCTCCTCGCGGTCCTTCCGGCGCCGCTTGCTATCGGGGACGTATAAAGTCGCCATCGACGATATCCGATGCGCGCGAAACCGCGGTGGGGCGTCACGGAGAGTGTCGAGGCAGGCGAGCGCGGTGCCCAAAAACAAAGCCAGCCGCCGCCGCCATCGCCAAACTTGCGCGCCGAGCGTTGGAATAAAAACGCATCTATCTCGTTCACCTCACTCATCACCAACCTCGTCGTCGCTGGACACGAGACAGCTCTCCACGTACCCGTCCAGGTCACTGTCGAACGACCCGGACGTCCCTTCCACTCCGCGGTCCGTACGCAACAAACCCACCGCACCCGCAGTCGCCCACCCAGAGAACGAAACGCTAGAGCGATCGCCGCGATTGTTTCCAATCGTTGCAGAGGCGGGTCGGGAATCAGAGATGGACTGCTCGAGCTCGACGGATGCCCGTATGAACGACCTGAGCTTGGCGCGCACGTGCCTCTCCAGCTGCACGTCCCGCTCCCGCTCCTGCACGTCACCGCCGAATCCAGACGACGACGACTCGGCGGGTGGGAGCGGGGGAAGGGGCCATTCGACCGACGCCGACGCGACCGGAACGTCTCCGGATGCGTCTCTGGACGCGCCGCTCGGCGCGGTGCCGATCCCGCGGCGTCTGTTTCCGCCGGACGCGTGCCAGAGCCTGTGGAGGACGCGGATGCGCTCGTCCACGTCCGCGAAGCAGAGCTCGAGCTCCCGCTCAAGCGCCGACACGCTCTCCCCAGGTTCCTCGTCGTCACCCTCCTCCACCACATCCACATCCACATCCTCCTCCTCGTCCTCTTCTTCTTTGCTCTCTTTGTAGTCATCGCGCGCCTCCGCCATGAGAGCCTCCATGAGCTCAGCCGTCGCCTCCACCGACGGCACCTCGAGCTCGCACTCTTCACCGACATCCTCCGTGGGAGTGCACACGCCGGGATCCGTACGGTCCAACAGGGGCCGCGACGTAAACGCTACGGCACCGACCCTCTCCCTCGTGTCTCCGTCCACCGTCCCGTCCTGCACAGCTGTGTCGGCACCCTCCTCGGCACCCTCCTCCCCCTCACCTTCCCTCGCGTACACTAAACCCCTGTGCCGCAGCAGTGCCTCCTCCGCGGACGCCACGCGCCGCGCATCCTGCTCTGCGAGTCTCGCCGCCGCCGCCTCCTCCGCGCGCCGCCTCCGCTCTATACGCGCCGGGTCGTGCTCGCGCACCGCGGCTCGGCTTTCCCGGGCGTGTCGCTGTCTCGCCGCGTACCTGGCCTCCACCGCGCGCAGCCGCTCGCGCTCGATGTTGACCCGCGAGGGAGGCCGGCGGAGCGGAAGGGGAGGACCATTCGTCTTCTTCTGGACCGTTCTGGAAGACGCCTCGGAGACGCGGACTTTCCTGGCGACGGCGGCGATGGACCTGCTCGCCCGGGCGGCGGCGTCTTCAATCGCGACGGGATCCAGCGGCGGTAACACTAACTGGTGGTTCCTCGGGGACACGCTCGACGACCGAGCGGCGGGCTTGTTCGGCAATTTAGGCTCGTTAGACTTGTTAGACTCGGTTCTCGTCTCAGCCGGCTCACCGTCGTGTCCACGCGTGGTGTCCCGCGGTGAACTGGAGGATGATTCCGCGAGCCACGCCTCGCAGTGGGTTCGCACGAACGGGTGGCGGAGCAACGCACCCGCCGTGGGCCGCTCGTGCGGGTCAGGGTCCAGCATGGCGGCTACGATGCGCTCGAATTGCCTCGAAAAATGCGACGGCACCGGGGGATAGTCGCCCGTCATCACCTTGCACATCAGCTGCGGGAGCGAGTCCGATTCGAACGCCCGAACGCCTCCGCTGGCGAGTTCGTACGCGATGCACCCGAGGGCCCACACGTCGGAGGCGTACGTGTACGGCTGCCCGGCGATCAACTCTGGGGACATGTACAGCGGCGTGCCCTGTAAACAAAACACGACGTCAATCTAATTGCCTATACGAGCGAGAATTAAAATAGACTCACCACCCTGGTGACCGCGAGGTCGTCCCGGCGCTCGAGTGTCTTGGCGATGCCAAAGTCGCCGATCTTGACGCATCGCAGGTTCTTACTGAGGAATACGTTCGCGGGTTTAAGGTCCCTGTGCAAGGTGTGTTTGGAGTGCACGTGGTCCAGGGCGAGGAGAAGTTGCACGAGCCATCGCATGACGGCGTCCTCGGGCAGAGGCTGGCCTTTGGTCCTGGCGAGGAGCGTCGCGAGGTCGCCGCCCTCGCAGTGCGACATGACGATGCACAGACGCGGGTGGCGGCGCGATAAGGCGTCGTCGTCGGTGGGGTCGAGGCGGAAGGACCCGTGGCATCGGACCACGTTTGGGTGCGAGAGCATGCGAAGGCAATCCGCCTCGGTCTCCACCGCGGTCGCCTCCTCGTCCGTCAGCGACGATGCCTGCCGCTTCGCGTCGGATACTCGTACGTTCGACGATGGCATCAACGATGTGTCGTTGACATCGTCGGAATCTTGATCGAGGTCCAGGATCTTGACCACGTATCTCTTGCCCGTGGTGGCGTGCCTGGCTAACCGCACCTCGCCTTGGGTGCCTTCCCCGATGCGACGGCCGAAGATGAGCTGTGACGCGGACGTCAAAGGGACTCCGCGCGCCGCGCTGGCGGGCCGTGATCTCGGCTTGGACTTGCGACGGCGGGTGGAGGCGCCCGTCGCCGTCGCGTTGGATGGCTTCGAACCGCCCATGCTGGAGGCGCGGCGCGGATGGATCTGAGAGCCGAGAAACGCACGGGCGTTGACTTTTAATCTCATCGCCAAAACTCGGCGCCAAGTGGCGCGGATTTCGGGTGACGTAGTGCTAGCCGGGGCACTTCGTGAGGCGCGGTTGGGACGATGACGACGCCGCTCGCGCTCCCGTCGGCCGCGCGGGTGCACCTGCGGGGATCACCCGTCTTAACCCCGCGTCGCACCGCACCCTCCGCACGCTCCGCACCCTCGCTTTTGGTCCGAGCGGAGGGGAAGGCTCGACCGTATCCAAAAGCTGTCGTCATCGGAGGCGGGTGGGCCGGGTTCGGCGCGGCGTGGCAGCTACTCAAGCACGGCTTCGACGTCACGCTCCTGGACTCCTCCCCCGACCCCGGCGGGCTTTCCGCCGGTTGGAGAACCGCGAACGGCCGCGCGGTGGAGGCTGGATGTAAGGGCTTCTGGCGGCACTACGGCAACATCGACGCCCTCGCAGATGAGCTCGGCATTCAACCCTTCACGCCGTACACCTCGTCCGCGTTCTACTCCCCGAAAGGCAAAGAGGTGGAGGCGCCCGTGCTCGGGGACCTGCCGCGACTCCCCACGCCGTTCGGCACGCTGCTGTACACCTCGCCGTACTTCACGCAGCTCTCCATCGAGGACCGGGTCAGCGCCCTGCCCCTCGCCGTCGATCTGCTGCGATACAACGCGACGACGGAATCTTACCTGGAGTACGACCAAAAGTCCGCGAAAGAGGTGTTCTTAGGTGACCCACAGAACGGGCGGCTGGGCGCGAGCGAGGCGCTGTACGACCAGTTCCTCGCGCCCATCCTCTGCGCGCTGATGTTCGCCCCGCCCGAGCAGCTCAGCGCTGCTGCGGCTCTTGATGTCCTATACGGGTACGTCTTAGCGCACCAGGATGACTTCGACGTTCGTTGGTGTAAAGGAACCATCGCGGAGGAGATCTTCGCGCCGTGGGTGAAACGGATGCGTGAAGCGGGCGGGCCGAACGTGGTGCTGGGGGGACGGCGGGTGCAGACGGTGGAGCTCGGCGAACCGGGCGATCGAGCGCGGGTGGTGGTGAGCAATGCGAACGGAACTTCAGAGGTGAGTTTATTTTTATTTCCCAACGTGTGGGCAATTAGACTGACGTAAACCCTAAACCCTAAACTACAACCCTAAACCCTTGACCCTTTACGATTTTTCAACAGATTCACGACGCCGACGTCGTGGTCATGGCCACGGGCGTGGGCGCCGCGCGGGCCATCGTGGCGTCATCGCCGGAGCTCGCGCGGTGCGAGGAGCTCGCCGGGGTCAAGGACGTGCCCTCCACGGACGTCATCGCGGTGAGGCTGTTTTTGGACAAGCCGGTGTCGCTTCCGAATCAGAGCAACGTCTTTGCCGGGTTCGCGTTGGGCGGCGACGAGGACGCGAAGGACGTCGCCGGGACCTTCTTCGACCTGTGCCAGCTCCACGACGAGTACGCCACCGTCGCCGCGGATCCCACCGACGACGTTCGCGCGGTCGTCGAGGTTGACTTGTACAACGCCGGGTCGGTGCTCGGGAAAACGGATGCCGAGCTGGTTCAAGCCGCGTTGGACGACGTGCTTCGTGGATGCGTCCCTGGTTCCGTGCCGGGCGACGTCTGCGTGGTGGACTCGTCGGTGCTGCGGTTCAAGGGTGGGGTGACCAAGTTCGCGCCGGGTACCGCGTCGTTGTTACCCACGACCAAGGTGAGCGGTCTCGATAACATGTTCGTCGCGGGTGATTGGCTTTTCCAGGGCCCGGGCAGTCACGGCGCCCGCGGGCTGAGCCAGGAGAAGGCGCTCGTGTCGGGGCTGTACGCGGCGGACGCGGCGAATGAGTGGGCACGGAAGAAGGCGGGGCGGTTCGACATGTCGCGGGCGGGTAAACAGGAGAGCGGGGGACGGGTCAGTGACATTCGGCAGACAGCGCCGGATGAGGAACACGTCGCGGCGGCGAAGGCGGCGGCGAGGGCGCTCGACGAGCTCGAGCGGTCTAATCCGATCGCGCAGCTCATCAAGCAGACGAGCGAGGGTGGGATGCCGTTTCCGTTTCCGGGAACACCGGGTGGGATGCCGTTTCCGTTCCCACCGCCGGGCTTTCCTTTTCCCCCCGGGCCTCCTCCCGGCTCGAGCCGGTGACTTAGAAAGATTTTAAAGATTTTTTGTGATGGTGATTACACGTTATATGATTATCCCTCCCTGTATGTACAGACGTCGTGCGAATTTGTTCGCGTCGTCGATTCCCTGTTCGTCACGAGATGCGCGCGACGTCTACTCAAAGTCCGAGTCGTCGCCGTCATCCTCGAAATCGCTCTCCTCCTCCTCCTCGTCGGAGGATTCCTCCGCGTAAACCTTCCGGGCGGCGGCGCCCCCGCGGGAGGAAGCCGCCCTGGGCGCGACTTCGGCGACAACCTCCACGTCGCTCTCGGCGTCGGAGCCGAACTCATCGTCGCTGACGGCGGCGGCCTTCTTGGCGGGCGCAGCCTTCTTGGCGGGCGCAGCCTTCTTGACGGCCGCGGGCTTCTTGACGACGGGCGCGGGCTCGGAGTCAGCCTCCGAGTCGGAAAAGTCAAACTCATCCTTGGCGGGCGCGGCCTTCTTGGCAGGCGCGGGATTGGGAGCTGCGGCGGCGGCGGAGGACGCACCGGCGCGTTGGAGCAGGCGCTCCGCGAGGCTCAGCTTGGGCGCGGCGTCGAATTCATCGTCGCTCTCGGGCTCCGGAGCCGGGGTCGGCGCAGAGACCGCCTCGGAAATCTCAGAGACGGCTTCAGACGCGGACGTGACGGAGGAGGCAGCCTTGGCGGCGGGCTTCTTGGCGCGCGCGGATGGCGCCTTCTTGGCGGCGGGCGCGGCGGGCTTCTTCGCCTTGGCCTTGGTGGGCATGAACTCGTCGTCGCTGAAGTCCTCGTCGTCGTCGTCTTCCTCGTCGGAATCCATCACCCTCGTCGCCTTCTTCTTCTTGGCGAGTGCCTTTTTGCCACCCTTGGTCTGGTTCCTCACGGCGGCGCGCTGCTGCTTGGCGAGATCTTCGGCCGCCTTGGCGTCCTCGGCGTCGAAGACGTCCATCGCGGCGTCGAACGCGTCGAGATCGCGGATCCAGAGCTGCTTATCGGTGGTCATGTGGAGCTCCTCAACCTTCTCCTGGGTCACGCGCTGCTCCTCCAGGAGCTCGTCAACCTTCTCCTGGGTGAGGTTCCACAGGGGCATGGAGAGGAGATAATCGTAGGACGCGCCATCGGCGGCGACTGGGGTGCCCTCCTCGGAGATGTCGGAGAGGCCGGACTCGGCGGGTTCAGCCTCGGCGGCGGCCTTGGCCGTCTTGGGCATCCTGTCGTAGCCGGCGGACTCGAGCTCTCCGATCAGCACGCTCTTCTTCTTGCGGCCGATGGTGATCTCACCGTCGACGACGGCGAGGATGAAGCGCGCCTTGTTGGACATGCGCTTGAGCTCAAACTCCGCCTGGCGGATGAGCATGGCGCGCCTGCGGGCGTAGGCGTCGAGGCGGAGGGGCACGAAGGTTTCCATGACAGCCTCGGGGGAGGAGTACTTGGTGATGGCACCCTTCGCGTCGAACGCGTGCATGTTCGAGGTGGACACCTTGGCGCAGAGCTTAAACTTCTTCTCGATGCCGTCCTTCTGGGCCTTGGCCATGTTCTCCGGGGTCATGGTGACGATGAAGTGGACGGTGGTGTCGGTGTGATGCTCCCTGAACGCGGTGATAAACGGAGTAGCGTTCTTCTCCTTGGGGCTCAGCATGTTCTCCAAGAAGTCCTTGTAGTCGGTGGTCCAGGACCGCAGGGGAAGCTCGGTGATCACCAGCGTGCACTCGTCTTGGATCTCGTACTTGCCGGTGATGTTGTACCGAATCTCACCCTTGACGATTTCCTCGTCGATGGTCCCGTGAAAGTTGCGGTACCAAGGGTGCATTCGCTCGGTGCACTCGTCGTCGAGGATGCGGCGGATGTTGGCGACGATATCGCGCGGGTTAAAGTTGGGGATGGACGTGGACCAGCCCGTGCCGATACCGTCGGCGCCGTTGACCAGCAGCAGGGGCATGATCGGAAGGTAGTACTCGGGCTCGATCACCTGCCCGTCCTCGTCGAGGTAATCGAGGAGGGCGTCGTCGCACTCGGGGAAGACGACGCGGCAGATGGGCGCGAGCCTGGTGAAGATGTAACGCGGGGACGCGTGGTCCTTGCCGCCCTGGAGGCGGGTACCGAACTGGCCGGAGGGGACCAGCAGGTTTACGTTGTTGCTCCCGACGAAATCCTGCGCGAGGCCCACGATTGTGGACGCGAGGGACGCCTCTCCGTGGTGGTACGCGGAGTGCTCGGAGACGTAGCCGCTGAGCTGCGCCACCTTGATGTCGGACCTGAGCTTACGCTTGAAACAGGAGAAGAGCACCTTGCGCTGCGACGGCTTGAAGCCGTCGACGACGGAAGGGATCGAGCGCATCAGATCCGCTCTGGAGAACAGGATGAGCTCCTTGTTGATGAAGTCGTCGTAACGAACGTCGTCGCCCGTCATGTCCAGGTAGGTGCCGGGCTCGTAGGCGTTGAGCCACGCCTTGCGGTCCTCGACGCGCTTCTTGGCGAAGGCCATGTCGATGAGGTTACCGTCGCCGTCGGTGGACCACAAGAAGGTCTTCTTGTGGTGGTCCAGCTCGGCAAAGTACTCCTTGGCTTCCTTGGCGGTGGAGGTACCGAGACCCTTGTAGTACTTGATGTGCCAGCCGCGTCCGGTGCCCTGCTCCTCTTTCCAGTTGTCGTACTCGGGGAGGGTGTAGAACACCTTGCTGTTCTTGCCCTTGGTCGCCTTGATGATCGGGGTGATGAACTCCACGAGGAAGCCGGGGATCTTGAGCAGCGACGGGAAGTGCGCGTGAAGAAAGTTGATGAGTAAACCCTTGATGTGCGAACCGTCGTGGTCCTGATCGGTCATGATCATGATGTGGCCGTAGCGGAGGGACTTGGCGCTCTCGTACGCGGTGCCGTGGCGGAGGCCGAGGATCTGCTTGATGTGGTTAATCTCCGCGTTGTTCATGATCTGATCGTGCGCCGCGTCTCGAACGTTGAGGAGCTTACCGCGGAGCGGGAAGACTCCGTAGCGATCGCGTCCGACGACGGATAAGCCGGAGACGGCGAGTGCCTTCGCGGAGTCACCCTCGGTGAGGATGAGGGTGCAGTGCTCGGAGTTGCGGCCGCCCGCGTCGTTGGCGTCGTCGAGCTTTGGGATGCCGGTGAGCCGGGTCGCCTTTTTACCGTCGGACTTTTTCATCTCCTTGCTCTGCTTGAACGAGGCCCAGGAGAGGATCTGCTCGACGATGCCGCTGTTCATCATCTGCTTGATGACCTTGTCGCTGGACTCGTACTTGCTGCCAAAGTTGGAGGCGCGGGTGTTGAGGGTCTCCTTGGTCTGCGAGTCAAACGCGGGGTTCTCGATGAGGGCGTTGACAAAGACCCAGAGGTGGTTCTTGACGTGAGCCGCCTTGAGGTTCTTGCAGGACTTCTCCTTCTTCTTGATCTTCTCGAGGAGCTTACCCGCCACCTCATCGGCGACCTGGTTGACGTGCGTACCGCCCTTCATGGTGCAGATGCCGTTGACGAAGGACACCTGCTGAAAGTTGCCGGTGTCCGAGATGGTCACGCAAACCTCCCAGCGGTCGTTAACCTTCTCCATAATCTTGGGCGCGTTCTCCCGTCCCTCCAGGTACAGGTCGACGTAATCGCTGAAGCCCTTGATCTTGAGCCGGTCGCCGTTGAGGAAAACCTTGGTGTTCTTGCCGATGTTACCCGCGGCGTCGTACACGCGCTTGCACATCAGCGCCACGGTGTCATCCTCAAGTTCCGTCATGTTAAACTTGGCGAGGTCGGGCTTGAACGTGATGCATGTCCAGTTGTCGGTGGGCTTGCACTTGGTCACCACCGGCTCGCACTTCTCGCCCATGTTGTTCTTGAACACCTGGCGGTATCGGCGCTGGCGGCTCCCGTCGCACGTCTCCACCACGAACTCGGTGGAGAAGATGTTCGCGAGCTGTTAAAGTAACACACGACGTCAGTCTAACTGCCAATACGGAAATACAAATAAACTCACCTTGGCTCCGTATCCGTTTCGGCCTCCGGTGACCTTCTTCTCGGCGTCGTTGTAGTTGGACGATGTGAGCAGGTGTCCGAAGATGAGCTCGGGGACGTAGACGCCCTCTTCCTTGTGCATCTCGACCGGGATGCCGTTGCCGTCGTTGTACACGCGGATGCAGCCGGCTTCCTGGTCGATGTCCACGCGGAGGGTGACCATGGTCGGATCGCGCACCTTGTTGTCGGTGGCGTTGACGAGGATCTCGTCGAAGATCTTGTACAGGCCCGGGACGAAGGACATCTGGCGCTGCACGAGCTTGTTGGTCTCTTTGCAGTACACCCATGCCTTCTCCTCGGTCTTCTCGCACGAGCCGACGTAGGTGTCGGGGCGGAGGAGGATGTGCTCGAGCTGGGTCTTCTTCTGGTAGATGTCCTCGATGGCCTTGCCGTCGGAGGCGGACGATGACGTGGGCTTGGCCGCGTTGACGTCCTTCTCGCCGAGGGGAGCCTTGGGCTTCTTCGCCGCGGGGGCCTTCTTGGCCTGGATACGCTCGGTGTGGGACGGGGGTATCGACGTCAGATCCGGTCGCGAGACACAGCTGTGTATCGTATCGGTTCGGGGGCGGGTGGTCATCGAGGGCGCGTGCACGCACCTTGGGCGCCGCGGCGACGTTCTCGTTGATCGCGACGATCTCAGTGACGTCCACCATGATGCGCGGTGATGGGTATCGGCGCGCGCGCGGGCGGTCGGTGCGGGTTCGGCGACGCTGTCGAGGAGCGTGCGCGTTAAACTGATGAGCTCTGGTTCCCCCGACCGTTTTTCCCCCTGCTCGTGTCACAAAAAATCGGCTCACCGTGCGCCCATACAGAAAAGTGGAAAATACTCGACCAATTTGCAAACTCCGAGTGGCTGACAGTCACAAATATCGGCTATTTGCCTATTTCTATTTCATCGCCCGTGATTTGTTGGCAATCAATGCTTTTTTGGTGGGCACGCACTGTGGCGGCGGCCCACATACTCGCCAGCGGAGCTTCGCGAGCGAACCGAACAGAAACGAGCCGAGTGAACCGGATATAATGGGTCTCAGGGTAGGATTCGTCGGCGCGGGCCAGATGGCCGAGGCGCTCTGCCGCGGCTTCGACGCCGCGGGCGTCGCCAAGTGCGTCGACATGACCATAATCGATCGCAACCAACCCAGGCGGGACCTGTTCGCGTCGTGGGGATGCAAGATCGGCGGCAGCAACGAGGAGGTGGTGAAGAACGTGGACGTGGTGTTCATCAGCGTCAAGCCCTACGCGGTCGCCGACCTCCTCCGCGAGATGAAGCCATTCCTCGGCCCCCACGTCCTCGTCGTCTCCATCGCGGCGGGCGTGACCCTCGCCACCATGGAGGACGCCGCCGGAGCGAACGTCCCAATCATGCGCGTCATGCCAAACACCCCATGCCTCGTCGGGTGCCTCGCGGGCGCCATGTCCAAGGGCACCGCGTGCACCCCCGAGCACGTCGCCACCACCGGCAACCTCCTCGGCGCCGTGGGCAAATGCCACGAAGTGCCCGAATCCAAGATGGACGCCGTCACCGGAGTCTCCGGCTCGGGACCAGCGTACATCTACCAGGTCATCGAGGCCATGGCCGACGGCGGCGTGCTCGCGGGACTTCCCAGAGCCATCGCCCAGGACCTCGCCGCGCGCACCGTCATGGGCGCCGCGAAGATGGTGCTGGAGACGGGGAAGCATCCGGGTGAATTAAAAGACGCGGTGACGTCGCCGGCGGGGACGACCATCGCGGCGGTGCACCACCTGGAGAAGTGCGGCGTGCGGGCGGCGTTCCAAGGGGCGGTCAAGGCGGCCGCTGATAGGGCGCACGAGCTGTCCAAGTCATGATTCGATGTAAATTCGCGATGAAAGGGTGAAAGGGTGAAAGGGGGGGGTGACGAGTCAATCGATGCGATGAAAGGGGGGAAATCGCCGCGCCGCGACGAGACGGACGTTTTTCGTAGAGTCGTAGTCTTCATTCAACCCTAATACACTAGCCCTTCGGCGCTAAGTTCGTCGCCTCGATGGATAAAGAATCGTTCGTAATATGGAGTACAGTGGTTGGTGGTGGTACACGGTGAGGCATTCTCTGGTGAGGCGATCTCAGACGGCGGCGGCTCCGAAGAACGCGGGGTTGCCGAGCATCTGCGCGTACATCTGCGGGCCCATCGCCGCCATCGCCGCCGCCCACGCGGTTCCCCCGTGCGCGCTCATGTCCGAAGCCTCGGACCCGTTCACAGCCGAAGCCTTCTGCACGGGCGTCTGCACGGGCGGCGGCGCCATCGAAGCCTTGACCTGCGCCTGCAGAAGAATCTGCTGCAACAGCGCTTGGTTCGCGCCGCCGAGCAGACTCATCGCGTTCAACCCGCCCGCAGCCTGGTTCTGCGCCTGCACCAGCGACGCGAGCAGCGGGTTAGCGGACGCCGCAGCCTGCGCAGCCGCCGCGTTGCCCCCGAACGCCGCGAGCGCCCCGGGGAACGCGCCGGTGGATTGCGAGCTCGGCGCGTCGCCCGAGTGATGAAACGACGGATGCCGCCCAAACCCGCCGGCGAGCCCGGGCACCGCGGACGGCGCGATGCCCGCGGCGTACGACGCAGCCTGCGCCGCCTTCTGATAGTTCTCGAACGCGGCGGCGGTCGCGGCCATCTGGGACGAGGAGATGCCGGGGACACCCGCGAACCCCTTCGCCGCCAACGTGGCGAGATCCGAAAACGCTCGAGCGCCGCGGACGGAGGACTCGCCAATCTCCTTCATGGCTCCGGACGCCGCCTTGCCGCGCCGGACGTTGCGCTCGTCGTCGCTCTCCTCGCCGCCCGAGCCGGTGTGCTTCTCGACCTCGAGGGACGCCTGCACGAGCTGCTCGAGGCCGGTGATGATGTCGTCGTCGGAATCCGTGGCGGATTTCGGAGACGAGACTCCGACGCCCCGAGGGATCGTCCTCTTACCCGACTTGCCGTCGTTCTGTGAGAGCTTGCGCTTCTTCGTGGCGACGTCCATGCCCGCGGGCTTGATCGAGGTCTGGTTGGCGAAGAGGCGCCGGAGGGTGGAGTTGAATCGGTTCTTGACCTGGTTATCGGTCCTGTCGATGATTGGGTTGAGGGGGTTGGATAAAGGTCAGCCGATTTTATTCCGGTTCCGTTTTGGCGCGAGCGTGCGTATGGAGACCAGTCTTGAAAAGCGCGCAGAGGTAGTTACCCCAAACCGACTCTTCGCCCAGGTGGCAGTCAGTATATTCCCTTTCCGGTGGAAAGTAACGGAATCTGAATCTCCCAGCCGCGCGAATGCGAAGGGGCAGTGGGAAAATGGACGAAAATCCAAATCGCTCTGTGTTCGACCGGGACCCCACTTCATGGGTTACGACTCGCCAAACCGAAAAACCGAGCCGCGATTTGGCCCTTTCCGAGTGATAAAAACCAGCTTTGTCACGATCCACGCTCGCGCGTCACCCGGATGTGCGAAGAGTCGCGGGACGGGACGACGAGTTGTTGTTCGGGAGTGGGTTAAGGGGAGGCGCGGCGCTCACCTGCCGGGGATGGATCGGGAGATGACCGCCCACTTGTTCCCGTGGATGGCGTGCGCCACGAGGATCGCACGATCCTCATCCTCGGTGAACGGGCCGCGCTTGACCATGGGGTTGAGCTGGTTGCACCACCTGCGGCGCGGGAGACGGGGGGGCGGATTAGAACCGGAGGATTAGAACACGGGAAGTCGGGGGGGGCCGATGGGGCGCGTCGCGGCGTGCCGGAGAGGGCGGGAAGCGATCTGGCGAAGC
>Ga0302116_1000622_pt1 | contig 21662 bp, 20 predicted proteins | sample AG5_SCM_MG_FD_203124 | JGI IMG/M metagenome (GOLD analysis project Ga0302116, IMG submission 203124) | Marine microbial communities from Western Arctic Ocean, Canada - AG5_SCM | ecosystem: Environmental > Aquatic > Marine > Oceanic | place: Canada: Western Arctic Ocean | collected 2017-10-01 | reverse complement strand
AGATGGGGGGGGGAAGGGGGTAGGGAGGGGGGGGGGCGAGGGGAGGGGAAGGGGGGCAGGGGCGAAAGCGTGTTAGAGATTTTTGGCTGATTGGGTCACTTGCTTCTTCTTAGTGCTTGTCAAAGTACACACCGTTCGTGTTGGCAATTATGTGTCGAAGGTGACCAAAGTTCATGTTTGGGTGTGAAGGTTCCAGAAAGCTGGTGTTACGTTACTTAAAGGATCCAGGAGGGAAATTATCTTATGCTTTATGCATTTTCTATTCAATCAATATTCACATATTTTGTTCTCCTTGATTAGTTTGTTACTCCTTTCTCCTCTCATGTTGTTAGAACAAAATTTGAAGCGCTGCCTTCGATTCACGAACAAATGTCTATCGTTGCCCCTTGATGTCAGACCATCGACAGGTGCAAGGCAGACTCCGAACTGCATTTATTCCCAACCCCCAAATTACAGGCCTACGCCTCTCCAATCTCCAATCCTGGTTGCCACCAGCCCCTCTGCCTTCACCCTTCTCCATTCTGAGCTCACTGTCCCTCGAGCTGAAGATGCAACAGATGAGGAGAACAGTTATTTGGCTTCAATCTTCTCTGGCAACATTTTGCTTCCGGGGATGGTATGTGCTTCACATTGCTATGCGGGCCACCAATTTGGGTCATTTTCTGGTCAGCTTGGAGATGGAGCGGCCATGTATTTGGGCGATGTCGAAGTTGTCAATGCCGAAGTCGAAGTCGAAGCCGAAGCCCAAACATACGAACTCCAACTGAAAGGGTCGGGCCTGACTCCTTACTCGCGCACAGCTGACGGTCGCAAGGTTCTCGCGTCCTCGATTCGCGAGTTTCTTGCCTCGGAAGCCTTTGCGCACCTCAACATTCCCACCACCCGGGCACCGGTTCTCGTCACTTCCACCTCAACGCGGGTTCGTCGTGATAAGTTTTACGATGGCAACGTTGCGTTTGAGAATTGCGCCGTCACAACCCGGCTCGGTCGCTCCTTTTTGCGGTTCGGCAGTTTTGAGATTTTCAAGCCAGCTGATCCTCTCACGAACCGTTCGGGTCCCTCTCCAGGCAATGAGGAGCTGTGCGAAAAGCTCCTGAACTTTGCGGTTGCGGATTTCTACCCGACTCTCGTCACCCCAACATCCACAAAATCAGAAAAGGCTGAGCTTCTGTTGAGAAAAACCGTCGCCAAGACTGCCTTTCTTGTCGCGCAGTGGCAAACTGTGGGCTTCACGCACGGCGTGTTGAACACAGACAACATGTCGTTGTTCGGGTTGACGATTGACTACGGGCCGTTCGGATTCATGGAGGTGAGCTCGCGAGCCAAGCGAGCGAGCTTTGAGGAAGACGAGCATACTCGCGATGAATCCCGCGAATTTGGCTACAGACATAATGGCTACATCCATTACTGAACTAACATTATTCCACTCAATTCGTTTGGCTCGCTCGTTTTGTTCTTGTTTCATTAAAAATGCACCTCGCTTCGCTCGGTGCAGCACTTCGACTGGGATCACGTGCCCAATGGCTCCGACGGCACGGGGCGCTACTCGTACAAAAAGCAGCCTGAAATTTGCAAGTGGAACTGCCATAAGTTGGCGGAGGCTCTCAGTTTCGGGGGTGCGCTTGAGCTCGAAGCTGGCAAGAAGATTGTTGAGGAAATCTTTGATAAGGCGTACACGGCATGTTACGAATTTAATATGAGGCGAAAGTTGGGTTTGATGGAGGTCGAGAAGGGGGAGGGCGAGGACAAGGTGCTTTTTGAAGGTGAGCGATCGGAGCGGGAGGGGGTTGTAACAGAAAGTGTGAAAAGTGTGAAAGAAGAGTGCAAAGCGACAAATCCTAACCCACTCCTAACCCACTCCTAACCCACTCCTAAACCACTCAAACCTCTTGCTCTCATTCTTCGTTGAAAAATTTTGCTCGGCGTAGCACTGTTTGAAACGATGGAGAAGACCAACGCCGACTTTACGGAGACTTTCAAGGCGCTAGAAAATTTTGCCGAAGCGAGCGGTTCGAGTGCCAGTTTGATGAGCGTTTTGACCAATTTGGTTGAGTGCTGTGCTACCCCTGCAACCATTAAAAAGGTTGTGGAGCGAAAAATGAAAATACAGAGGCCAGGAATGGACCCGCGGCAACTGATCAGTCTATGGCAAATTGCTCAGGAGAATCCGCAGGAGCTAGGGAGAATGTTCAATGGCCCTGTGGATGCGATTGTCGAGGAGTTGCGGGGAGAAATGGGAAAGCTGGAGAAATACAACGATTTGAATTCTTTGCGGGAGAAGTTGGGCGGGATGGATCGCGAGTCGAAAATGGAGGCGGACAGGGTGTTGTGGAGAGAGTTCTTGGGAAAGTACAAGGAGAGGATGGAGGTCGAAGGAGGTGTGGTGGGAAAGGAGAGGTTGGACAGCATGCGGAAAGTCAACCCAAGGTTTGTTTTGAAGAATTGGATTCTGCAAGACGCAATCATAAAGGCCGAGGGCGGTGATTACGGCGGCGTGAGGGAGTTGCTAGTAGAGTGTGAAAGGTGTTATAGCCATCAAAGTAGTGGTAATGAGGAAGAGGAGAAGGGAGAAAGCATTTGGAAAAAATCGTTAATGTTAACGAACCAGAAGAACGCACCAGCTTGGGCTTCTGACCTGTACAACACGTGATCCAGTTAGGCCAAAACATAGTGTTTTGGCCGCAGAATGAAGATCCGGGGTTGTGTTGGGTTGGGTTGGGTTGAGTAGAAAAGAAAATGGACCGAATGAATTGAATGACTCGAAAAAGACAAAGACTAATATCGATGAAAAAATTTGCTCATCTGTTAATCTTGAGCGAGAAATCTACGCAATCGTAACCTTGGGTAAGCTTCCCTGAAGAAATTATATCCACTTCCTTTAACATGTATCGCTCGAGAGTGTCCCGCGTGATCCCCCCACTAGCCTCAACTAATAAATGCGGGAACTTCTTTTTCAACTTTGGAGCATCAATCTTAATCCGGTCAGGGCCAAAATTGTCAAGCATCACAATGTCCGCCCCTGCAGTCGCAGCCTCCTGGGCCTCCTCGAGCGACTGGCACTCCACCTCAATCTTCGCCGAGAAGCCAGCGGCGTTTTTGGCAATCTTCACGGCATCGGTGATGGAACCGTTCGCCCAAATGTGATTATCTTTCAACATGACCATCTGGGAGAGATCGAGTCGGTGAGTTGCACAACCACCAACGAGTAATCCATACTTCTCCGCGATTCGAAACCCTGGAGTGGTTTTGCGAGTCCCAGCCACGAAACCGTTCCAGCAAGCTTTCTTCTTGATCGAAACTACTTCGTGGGAAGCGGTGGCAACACCCGACACGCGCGAGAGTGTGTTCAACGCTGTCCGCTCCCCTTGTAAAATTTTATTCAGTCTCCCGGTCACCGTAGCCATCAAAATTTTCTCATCGGGTTTCAGGTCAAAATAGTTGCCCTCGCTTTTATCGCCAGCGAGCCACTCAACCTCACAATCGAGTTGCCTAAACACGCTATCCACAAAGGGTTTCCCGGCGAACACACCCGATGTTTTCATTAACAAAGAGGCAGAACCGATCTTGTCGCCCACTACCATCCCACCCACATCAAATGAAGGCATGTCGTCACTGATCCACTGCAAGACTATAGGATCGATGGTGGCTGATGGCAGCACGGTCTGAAATGATGTTGTCATGTTGCTGCTATTGTGAATCAAAGAGCAGGGTTTACTTTGTTGAGCGAGGACAAGATTAATTTTAAAAAGTGCAAATATCTTTAGATTTTCCCCATTCACGAAGTAGTAGCAGTAGTCACGCTACGTCACCAATAACCAACCTGTTTACGTGCTTGTCCTTTTCCACACTTGTCATTCTCATCAGCCCGATGAGCATTCAGAGTTTCTCAAGGGCCCCATTCATTTTACTTGAAGGTGTGGATCGGTGTGGGAAGACAACTCAGTGTCAGTTACTAACTGAACGGCTGGCCAATTCAACTGCTCTCAATTTCCCCAACCGCAGGTGAGCGAGCGAAGTGAGCGAGCCTGTTGTTGAAAGATGAGCATACACGAACATGAAGTGCTCGAAATGGCTACAGATAAAATGGCTACATCCACTACTCAAGTTAACTCACTTAATTCGTTTGGCTCGCTTGGTTCGCTCGTCCTTCGATAAAAATGCGCCTCGATTCGCTCGGCACAGCACTGCCATTGGGCAAACAATCAACAGTTATTTAACCAATGCGACTGAAATGGATGATAGGGCGATTCATTTGCTTTTTTCGGCAAACCGGTGGGAGGCGGTTCCTCTCCTTAAGAAGAGCTTGCTTGCCGGGAGCCCTGTCGTTTGTGATAGGTATGGGTACAGCGGCGTAGCCTTCAGTGCTGCCAAGAACCTACCGGGGATGGACTTGGGATGGTGCAAAATGCCCGACGTGGGACTTCCGAAGCCCGATTGCGTTATATTTCTCACGCTCAAGGGGGAGGAGGCGGAAAAAAGGGGTGGCTTTGGTGATGAGAGGTACGAAAAAACTGAGATGCAAGAGAAGGTCAGAGATATGTTCAAACTCCTGTCTGACCAGGAGAATTGTTTCGATGTTGGCTCAAGTTTGGACAGCGAAATTGATAGCAAAGCTGACTGGTTCAATGTAGATGCTAGTGGTACGATTGAAGAAGTCCAAAAACAGATAAATCGGGTTGTAGACGTGGTTACGGCTCGGGTGGAGAAGGGAGCTCCGCTGCGAAAGATGTTTTCCCCGGGCGATTTTGCTCTTTAAAACAAGTATTTTCCGTAACAACGACTCAATCTTTTATCAAAGCTCCTCCTCCTCCTCCTCGGAGGAATCCTCATCAAATAAATCGGCCTCTGGAAAGTCTCCGCAAGCTACGTTCTTCCCGCGCACCATTCCGCCATAGTTATCACCCACGTCAAAGTAAACCTTCGTCTTGATTCGGCCATTCATCTTGCCAACGGGCTCGTCGAATTTTATCCCAACCCAGTGACCACCCCCCGAAAGCTCCTCGACCTCGCCCACGTACATAATCACGCCTCGTCTATTGCCAGGCTGGACCTCGCACCTGCTGCCAACCGTAATTCCCACGACGCTCTCTTCTCCGGGCGGTGGGCCCTCGTTCTCCTTGTCAGCTGTCCGGATGACTTTCCCAGCAATGACTTCGAAATTTGCCGGAAGCGGTAATCCACGCTTCTGGCACTTCATCGCCTCAACCATCTCCTGGTGCTCCTTCGCGTGTTTTTCGAGGTTGAACTTTGGGTCAAGCGCCTTTTGCTCCTTCGCCCAGTCTCGAAGGGTGCCCTTCCTCTTCTCATACTCCTCGTCGCTCATCCTGGTTGAGCGTGAGCGGGGGGGTTAGAAAGTGGGTTGTGTGTTGTGTTGTGTTGTGTAATGTTGTGTTTGTGTTGTGTTGTGTTGTGTTTGTGTTGTGTTGTGTTGTGTTGTGTTGTGTTGTGTTGTGTTGTGTTGTGTTGTGTTGTGTTGTGTTGTGTTGTGTGCACAAATTGCAACATTACCTGTACTTCTTTACCTTGCTCACATCTTCATAACCCCCCCCAGCCGAGTTCGAATAGGGATTCAAATCAATGCAATGGACTTCCATTCCCGACTCAATACCAAAATATCCAATCATCTTATCGTCATGCTGGCCAGCCGGGATGGTTCCAATTATCTGACCACAACTCTTCACCTGCAGCTCCTGAAAGTCCGGAGGAGTTCCAGTCTGACGATAAATTCGGTGTCGGAGCATTTCAATGTTCTCGTGTTTGTCGAAACGCAGCTCAATGTGGCGCTGTATAAGGTTGCTGTGGGTGCAGTCAATGGAAACAGTGCCCTCAGCTAATCGATTGTATTGCTGGTTGTCCTGAGCTGTGATGTAACCTTTGAGAGCCAACATGTCCTGGTTCTTTATTTCAGTTTTGTTAATTATGCCGGACATGACTGTTGTGTCTATAGATTGTGTGTTGCCAGAGCATATATTAATAGAGCAAATTTAAAAAAAGAAAAAAGAAAAAACTTAAACGTTAAAGAGAGATTCTCAACCTCCATGAGCCCTTCCAAGGCTCATAGAGACGCTCTTTGGGCACAGCAGATCAATTCAATTCCAACAGTTTCGCCCCAATTTCCTCTGAATAAATACTATGATTTGAACTTCCGTTTGAGCCAGTACTTCAGTGAAACGATTTCGAACAAAAAGTGGGACGATGCTTATTGTTTGGGCAAGCGGTTTTTAACAATTGCCTTGGAGGTGATCCCAAAGCACCCTTACTACAAGGCTACGGCTTATGATAGTCGTCGGCAAGAATCCAGGGTTGAGAGCAAGCGTGTTGAGAAGCAGCTGCTCCATTGCATCTCGATGCTGGACGCTGAGGCCTTGGAGAGGGAGGAGTTGAGAGAGGCAAGGCGAATAGAGCAGGAGGTGAGCGAGGGAGGCGAGCGAGCCTTGTGAAGACGAGAATCCGCAAGGGATCTGTAATATAACTAACATATTCCATCCCCTCAATTGTGGCGCAGTTTGAGCAAGCCAAGAGAAGAATGTTTGCCGAGAAGCGCAAGTCAGTGGAATGCAACAATGTGGATGAGTTTGATTTTGGTCCGGAGGCGCCTCAAGCTCCTCCCCTCTCTTCCCTCTCTTCCCTCTCTTCCGCCCCCTCGGCCCCTTCTGCCCCCCCCTCCTATGAGTCCGTGGCCATGTGCGACCTCTCGATAAGTTCGTCGGATCCGCCCTTCTTCTCCTCCTCCTCCTCCTCCTCCTCCTCCTCCTCTCTCTACCCAAAAAGCCCCTCGGCCCCCCCTCCCCCAGCCCCAGCCTCGGCGTTCTACAGCACCTCCGGTCCCTCCGGTCCCCACCTCTACCCCAGAGAAGTTTACAAGGCGCCCATTCCAATGAGCCAGCTGAAGCAGGTATTCAGCCAGGAGTGGTCAGCTCTCCTCGATCCTCCCACGAAACCCACCCTTGCGAACATTTACTCGCTCACTACTCACCAGGGCAAATCTAGAACATCCGGGGGCTTGGACTCTACCAATGGTTGCACGGTGATTGCTCCCCTCATCGCCTCCAGCCACATTCGGTCTTCGGGTGGGGTCTCGGACGACGCTGTGGCCGGCGTAATTGATCAAATTGCCCCTCCTCTCCTCACAAGCATTAGAACAAAGCTTGGTCTTGGCCCTTCCTCTCTAATAATCCCAAGCGACGTGCACGACCATTTTTTCGACCACAACATAATAACCCCGGACACCTTTGCGGGCGTTAATGGAGGGAACGTAATGAGCGACGATCACATTCGAGAGATGCTCAAGACCTTGAACGAGAACACCGGGAAAAAGAGCGCTTGCGCCTTTTTCTTCCATGCCCACGTTGTTTGCATTGTAAAAATGGCCATCAACGGCGGCAAGGAAACTTGGTACGATTTGATCGACTCGCTTCCGCGAGAAATCGGTAACGTTACCGAGGGAACGAGGACTAGGTGCAAGAATTTAGACGCTCTGCGGGCCTGTTTGCGCTGGTACGCGAGCGACAAGTTCGGCCCCGCTGACTGCGAGTATATCGACCGGAACGCGTGGGACGACGAAAACGGAGACTTCGACCCTAGGGTGTTCCAGAGTTTCTGCTGGGCGGAGTGGTAGAAACAAATAATGTGCTGATTGTAGAAGACCTTTCTAGAAAAATACTCTACATCTTTTTTTATCTGATCAGACCGAACTTCGCCAACTTGTTGGCAATTATCATTTCGTTCTCTTGTCGCATCCGTATGATGATCTCCTTCGTCCGCCTCCTCTCCTTCTCGTGCTTGAGCTTCACTCTCTTTCGCCGGGCGGGGTGAGTGTGCTCACTGAGCTCGTTTTGCCTCGAAATCTCGTCTTCTTCCTCTTGCTTTAACAAGTCGTAAATTTCTCTGTTTTTGCTGTCCTTCAAAAGGGAAATCTCAACAACGTCCCGTTTCATTTTGTTATCGGCCCAACCAATCAGGTCGCTCAAGCTGTCCGCCGCTCCAATGTCGACAATCGGTGTTCCCACTGGATACAACTGAGCGTCGTGCACGGCACTCGCGGCGTTTTTGAAGTCGGACATGCTGTCGAGAGGATCCATGTTGAAATCGGCAGTATCGTAAGGAGGTTGGTGTTGGTGTTGCTGCTGTTGCAAATAAGGTGGCGGAGAAACGGAAGGCGAGATTGGAGGTAACTTCTCATCTGTCAACCTCTGTTTGATCTCTTGCTGCTCAATGTTCAGCATGTAGCTGTTGAGCTCATTCTCCTCGCCGCCATCATTCCACGGAATCGACATAATTACCTTTGATTTGGTTCCGATTCCTTCCTTATTCTTAAATCTTTGAAGTCGCTCAGCTCTATTTGTCACCTCTTTGGTCCCTTCTAATGTTTCCGTAAAGAACGAAGAGGCTTGGTTTTCCCAGTCGATTGTTGTGGATGCTGGTTGAAAAGGAGAAGGAGATGAAGAATTTGCTTTAATCTGATTTTTTGCTGCGGGCGCCACAGCAGAAGACGCCTCAGCACTCACTCCCGCCACCAAAGTTTTTTTCTTGTTTTCGGTGCTCAATAACAATTTCCTCTTCATTTTCCCCACGAACATTGAAACGCGGAGCGTCTTGCACTCATCCGGTGCGTCTTTGTAATGGATCCACGCGTTCTCGTTTATTGTGCTTTTTTCGCCGGTGATACTATCCACTACTTCTCCGTCTTGATTAATGATCTTTCCCTTCCGGGATTGTTTGCTTTTTGCTTTTCGTTGTTTTTCAACGAGTAAATCATAGTCAAATCCGCTGGCCTGCTTTGTGAAAGTCGCGAATGCGGGATTGGTCAGGAACTGCAAACCCGAGATGGCGGCTCCTTCAGCGTCATTCACGTTAGGCAAAATTGAAATGTCGGTATTGTCAGTAACATTGTTATTCTCCCTCTTCTCCTCCCCCTCCTCCTCCTCCTCTTCACCGCCCAAATCAAGATTCAAGGTGAATTCCCTCAGGTGAGCCCCAACATCTTCAACCACATCTTCAGTAACTTTCGACTTAGCCCGAACGAACTTCGCTTTCAAATCCGCACTTGATTTCAGATTATTGTTACCAAACGCAACTTGCCTCGTTTCCTGTGACCACAAATGGGGTTCGTGGGGGAACCTACGCACATCTTCTCTTATTTTGGCCTTGATCTCGTTTTTGTGCTTGAGTAAGTGCCCCAATATTTCTTTTGACATTGCCACCAACTAGTTACTCTTTGTGTGAATCTACTTGTGGTGGTAAAATGTGATATGTGCAGTTCAGTGATCAGTACGAGCGGAAAAAGTGTTCTCTTTTTTCTTGAAAATTGTGAAAAATGATTCAAAATTGTCAGTAATGTTTGACTGAAATCAAAATCTACTTGATTGCAAGAATGCCCGTTCATTAATATGGGATCAGCGGCTTCTACCACCAACTTGCAGCTGGAGCTAAGAAAACCACAAGATGCCTCAGATTTAGATGGAGAATCAGCACTTCGGGAGGTGAAACGTTTGAGGCAACTGCTTCACCAACTTCACTCACAGAAGAGCCCGGACAGCAACGACAGCAACAACAACGAAAACAACGACAACCACAACAACACCCAAGTTGCTGCAAAGAAAAAGACAAACAAATGGAGAAGGGGGTCTTTTGGCCAGCTGAAGAAAGCTCAAGACTTCTGGAACTCTCGGCAAGAGGATGATGAAGCTGCACCGGAAATTAACTTCGACGAGGTTGAAACAGAGCTGAAGAAGCTAACGACTGAAATGGAAGTTATGCTGAGCCCGTCACCAAAGAAGCGAACAGCGCGTAAGAATTCAAGAGGGCAGCGACGGTCTTTCATATTAGAGCAAGGTGTTGAGCTTGTCGACAGTGACAGCGAGGGCGAATGCGAAAGCGAATGCCAAGGCGAATGCCAAGGCGAAGGTGAAGGTGAAGGTGAAGGTGAAGGTGAAGGTGAAGGTGAAGGTGAAGGTGAAGGTGACGTGAAGGCCAAGGCCGAGGTGCAGAACAGGTTAATAAAAATGTAGAAACTTCAGTATAATTTGACCTTTTGTAAATTATGGACCGCGGACAAAATATCCGACATTTCTTGTTTGCGCACTGCTACAATTTTTCCATTTTCGTCCTTCTCCCAGCAGTCGGCACGCTCTCCGAGATCCTCTTCGTTCACGACCTCCTCCTCCTCTTCTTCCTCTTCCCAATCCTGCTCCTCCTCTTCCTCATCATCGCCCTCCTCATCCTCTCCTCCCCCAAACTGCTCCAATAACTTCTGTGGCACCACCCTGTTCGCATATATTGTTCCCTCGAGTCCGATGTACTGCTTGGGCTTGTCTAAAATTTCGGGAGCAAATCCCATTTCTGTTAATCGATTCTTGACGGATTCTTCCCCTACTGCATCAACCATTTTGAAGAACTTGGAAAACAGAGGGTGGTCAATTGCATGTACCCACTCAACAATTTCCTCCTCTTCCTCCTCCTCCTCCTCCTCCTCCTCGCCCCCAAGCATCTCGTCCTTCGCCTTCGCCATCATTAACTTCATTTTCAAAGAGCTCACACCCGAAGCAAAATTATTGCTTTTGCCATCGTTGTTTTCGTGTAGCATGTTTTCGTCACCAACGTTCATCCTGATCTTTCCCCATCCTGTGGAAGCCTTTTTCTTTTCGTCGGCGTCCACCCCTTCCAAAACTGTGCCAGCAGCTCCGCTGCCTGAACTACTTGCGGCCATTGCTTCCAACGCCCCGCGCTTACCCTTGAGTTTGTCAACCACCAAGTGGCTGTAAAATACGTCGACTACTCTTTGCATGCTCGCCTTGCTGAACTTGTCAGCCTTTAACCACTCCAGATGTGAGGGTATTTCCGGCTCGCACTCTTTTTCAAAAATGAGCTTGTGCCTTCGCAGTAGATAATCGAACACGAAGGGCTGCTTGCAAAGTGGACAGTCGAACAAGGGTGCTTGCTCGCGCCTGAAATTTTCTCTGCTCACTCTCCTGGCCTCGAAGGTGATTCTCTCCTCGCAACACTCGTACGCGGGAAGCCTCCAATCCGTTTTGACAAAATCCTTGTAAAGCTGCTTTGCATCGTTGAACTTTTCTCCCACGAGCTGCTCGATCTCTGTCGAAACTGAGGTGGTCCTCTTCATCAACAGCCGCTGTTTTCTCTTTTCCTTCTTCTGCAGCCCTCTCCTGTGGTTTCTCACAATTCTCCAGTAGATTCCGAAGTTGTCGGCACCCTCCTCGGTCGTTATGTAATCCCGCAGCGCCCCAACGGCCCTCCTGGATATTTTCTTCATCATTGCCCTCTCCCTGGAAAGTCGTTCTATCTCTACGGCTTCTCGTTTGGCCTGGACAGGTTTGCCAAGCCGCCTCATGATTTCGTCCTTAACTCGGAAAGCACTTTTCAAATAGAGAAGAAACCAAATTCGAATTGACCGGCATCTGTACCAAGTTTGTAGCTTCAAACTTGACATCCACCGCCGACAGCCAATGACGATGAACTCCCACCTGTCCCTGTTCTTTGAGACGTTTCCAGCCATGTAATTTTGTATAGCGCTGAGAGCTCGTTTTTGGCACCAAAGCATGTTCCGACGAATCAGTGTTAACCCCCACCAGAGATTGTAGTGCCGCTTCCTCACGAGTCTCTCCTGGTAGTAAACGACCCTCTTGAGGGCCATTTGGCGCATCACCACTCTTCGCCAGCCGACAATTTTCGCGCTCAGTTTGCTGGCCTTGTGACAAACGAGAATTCGGTCCCGAATTCGTTTGTACGCTTTTGTGTAAAGCTTCCAGCAGTTGAGAGTGAGGCGGAGCTGCCTTCGTAGCAGCCTCCGGTACGCTCGCTCAGCGAGCCTGGCCTGAAAAAGGTTTGACGAGTACTCGTCATTGTGCTCGTTGACAGCGTGCATCGTGTTGAAATCAACCCACGCGATACACATTTGTCTCGACGTCCAAGATCGCCAAATGTGTTGGATCATAATGGCAGCGGAATCCCTGTGCGCAATTTTCAAACGTTTTATCGCTGCGGATTTCACGACTGGGTCGTTCTTGTCAATCCAATTTGGAAGGTTTCTGAGAGGGTCCGATTGGTTTTGAGATGATTCGCTGAAATTGGAAAAGGAATTGGAATCTGAATTGGCATTTTCGTATACTGTTGTTTCGAGGTCAAACTCGTTGGCCTTGAATTTGTGAGGGTTCGTGCCCATCAAAATTCCATATGCACCCCGAATTGCAAGCTCCACTGTCTTGGGTGCCCGATTCGTGTCTTTTATTGACACATTGAGAAGCTTGTTTTTCGTCCAAGAAGTATTTTGTGCTTTCTTAATGCTCTTGACCATTTTATAATATAGTAACCTTTTACATTCCTATTATGCTTGCCATGCTAATCTTGCCATGCTTTGGCTTTGGCTTTGCCAAAAAGCCATTTAAATATTACTCAAAAAAATTTGTTTCAAATTTTAATAATTTTTTTAAACTATTTTTACAGTTTTTAAAGAGGTTATAAGATGTTCGGGAATAAGAGACCAGACTGGAAAGATGCACGCGGTCGAAGAATGTCCTCTAACCAAGTTCCGATGGCCCAATTCCGTGATAAATCGAAACAAGGTGGAATTGGTCCGAGTGTTAAAAAAAACTCTCTTCCTCCACCACCGAGAAAACTTCAGAGTCCATTACAACGAGGTGGACCCCCCCCACCCGGCAGTCCTGGCCCTGGTCCTGGGGGGAATGGTGTGGCCAGGAGAACATCATTGTCGTCAACGTCGCATCATATGCATAATTCAGGGTGCGAAAATGCTGGGATTGTACGTAGGGCGCCCCCCCCGGCGCCGCCGCAGATGACCATTGAGAAGAAGCCTCCAACACATTTCAGTGAGCAAAAGCAGCAACAGCAGTTGGCACAAAAGCAGCAACAGGTGAACCAGCGGCATCAACAGGAGCAGAAGCAGATACAATATTTGCAGTACAAACAGAAGCAGCAGCAGCAGGAGCAGCAGCAGCAGCAGCAGGAGCAGCAGCAGCAGCAGGAGCAGCAGCAGAAGCACCAAAAGCAACAACAACAACAACAACAACAACAACAACAACAACAACAACAACAACAACCACCAACAAAAGCAACCGAAAGCAACGCCAGCAGCAACGCCAGCAGCAACGCCAGCAGCAACGCCAGCAGCAACAGCGATTTCCTGCAACACATGCTCAACGACGCGAGAATCCTTGATTCCATCCGGCGCCAAGCGCTTGACGCGTTGAGTGCCCCGAACGGGGCCAAGATTATGCACGGTCTCATTGAGGAGATTATCGACCGTTTCCGAGAGTCGACAGGAAAAACGTGCGACGGCGTGAAGAAAATTGCTGAGAATGTAAATTCGACTGAAAAGCAAAATGAAGAATTACGGCAGGCAATCAGTGAAAAAAATTTTAGGCTCCGCAGATTAGAGGCAAACTTGAAGACGCAAACTGACTACTCAATCATGCTCGAAGCAAAGGTGGAGCAGTTGTCTGTGGCGATAAACAATAATGATGGGCAGTCGCAGCAGCAACAACAACAACAACAACAACAACAGCCAAAATACAGCCAACAGCGAACCCAGAATGTTAACCACGTCCCCTTTGCAGACATTCTGTCTCCTAATGAAAACAACAATAATTACCATAACGATACACACTCTCGACCCAACGCCACCGACCCAAATTTGGCAGCAAAGACACTTCTAAAGAGGTTTCATTTGTTTGTGTCTGACAACAAGATCGACATGAAGAGGCAGTGGAAGCTGATGAACACCAATGGCGATGGTTATCTTTCGTTCGACGAGCTCAATGATGCACTGAAGAAGTTCGAGTTTGAGGTCTCGTTCGGGGACGCGTTAGTGCTGTATAAGTATATGGTCGGGTCGGCTGAGTCAGTTTCGTTGCACGCTTTCTTCGCTCTAATCGAGGAGCCGCCCGAAGTGCAGAAGAGGGTTGTCCATGTGCAACGCGCAAAGGCTATGGTGGTGAACGTCGACATTGACAGCATAAAGCCTTTGCCCTCCCAATATGATGACCATGGCGTACAAGAAATTGAACGAACACAAACAAAGCAGGTCCTTAGCCAGAGACCCCTCGGCGATATAACTAGCAATCCGAGTAGGAGGCGCAGCTTGAACGGACGGGAAGACGGGTGGAACACAAATCACGCAGTCACCAAGGCACCGACTTTCGGAAACGTCTTTGAGGCAACAGCAAATTACGGCTCAGGGGAGATCAGAGCGAGAACAAACTCGACGTTCATGTATGGTAATGGGAGTACGGGAGATGGAGATGGAGAGGGAGAGGGAGAGGGAGAGGAAGAAGGACAGGGAGAGGGAGAGGGAGAGGGAGAGGGGGGGGCAGAGCATCTTCCACATTGCTCCAATGAGGTCGCAGCCATTTTCCAAAAGTTGTCGTCGTACGTCAAAACCCACAAAATAATTTTGGACGAGGTTGTGCGGCAGATGGACGTCGACAACGATGGGAAATTGTCACAACTAGAATTGAAGAGTGGAATTGCAGCAAAATTAGGGTTATATCTGAGTGCAGCTGAGACCATCTTCTTGTTCCGGTATTTGGCGCAGGATGACAGCTATGCAAACTTGGACATTTTCAAGATGGCCATAAACTTTTACAAGCCAAAGCATGTTGTTGCATAAAACATTTAACATTTGAAAAAACATATCTACATTCAAAAACAGTCGGTCACAGTCAGTTCATTTCTGTGAACACCGCGTTCATTACGAGCATTTTTTTCCTTTTCGATAATTTTTTGTGTCATTCCGTTGTTTTCCTTGTCCTTGTCCTTGTCCCTGTCCTTGGCCATGTCCCGCCGCTTTTTCTTCTTGTTGAATCGTATGATCTCTCTTATGCTTTTCGCGGCGTTCTCCGCCTCCACAAAAGTCTCGTCGAGCATGTGGGTGTTTTCGTAGCATTTCAGGGCCGCCTCGAACATACTTTTGTCCTGGTATGCAATTCCCAAATTGAAGTGGGCGTCAATGTACTCTGGATCCAGCTTCAGTGTCATTCGAAAATATTTTATTGCGTTGTCCACATTGCCCTGCTCCTGGTGGGCGCTGGCTAAATTGTAGTGCGCCATGACGTTGTCCGGCGAGGTTTTGCAGGCGCGAGTGTACACTTTTACGGCCTTTCCAACTTCTGCCAGGTCCCGGTAGCAATTTCCCAAATTGATGTGTATGTCTATGTCGTTGGGCTCCAACTGCGAAGCTCGCTCAAAACACTTGAGCGCTTCCTGTGTTTGCCCATAATCTTGGTAAACGTAACCTAAATTATAGTGAGCAAGGGTGTAGTCCTCGCGCAACTCTATCGCCTTCAGGTACTGCTCAATGCATTTTTCGTATTCGCCCAAGCACTGAAGCGCTGAAGCGCAGTTGTAAAAGCACTCAGCGTATTTAGGGTCAATGGCCAAGGCCTGCGAAGAGCCAAACAAATTGAGTGGAATGCAAGTTTAGTAGTGGATTTTGAAAGCCTTCTGCAGCCATTTCGCGAGCATCACGAGTTTCAATCACTCACCTCCTTGTAACACTGTATCGCCTCCTTCAGCTTTCCTCTCTCCTGCAAAGCCGAGCCGAGATTGAATAGATGCAATGGTTCTTTCGGTTGATCCTTCGCGTTATCCCGATATTTGTTTGTCAGCACGTTATCTGATGGTCCAGCAGAATCACACCCACCTATGATTTTTCAACGATTAGTAAAACATCATCTTGTTATTTCGAATAATAGCTCACTTACATGAGAAAAAGCTTGTAAAGAACCCCTGTGCAGGGCCGTACTCGGTTGCCATCAATCTTTGTGTTTAAATTTCCAAATTGCAACGACGATAAAAAATAAAAAAATAAATTTTTGTAAAAAAGTGAAAAAGGTGTGTTACACCACAGAAAAAAAAATTACTTAACGATGGGTCAATGTCAATCCGAACCCGAAGCACCAGCACCTGACTCCACACCTCCTCTTCCTGAGGTAGTTGCCAAAGAGCCTGAGCCTGAGCCTGAGCCTGAGCCTGAGGATGAATCAAATGTAGTGGTGGAAGAGCCTAAGGGTGTATCTTCCCTCCCCCCTGTGCCTGTGCCCGTTGTTGAGGAGGTTGAACCTCCGCGGCCACCCTCTGAGGAGAAAGAGGAGGAAGAAGTTGTCCAACCCCAACTAACCAAGGAGGAGGAGAAACAACATGCCATTGACTTGGCGAAGAAGGAGGCGAAAATATTGAAGCAAAAGGAGGAAGAATTGGTGCAGGAGGCACTTGCCAAGAAGAGGAAGGAGGAGGAGCTTGCAGCTGAGAACGAGAAGATGCTCGAGGATCTTAGACTGGCGAAGGAGAGGTCTGCACAATTGGCACTGGCTGCTGAAATTAAAAGGAAAGAGGAAGAAATCGCTGAGGCAGTTTCCAAGGCTGCTTTCGAAGAGGAGCTCAAGAAGTCCGAGTACGCCAGACTGCAGCTCGCCAAGGAGGCTGCCACTATCAAGGTTGAGAATGCTAGGTGAACGAGCGAAGCGAGCGAGCCTTGAGGAAGACTCCAGCGATGAATTCCGCGAAATTGTACAGACATAATATAATGGCTTCATCCACTACTGAACTAACCAACTCAATTCGTTTGGCTCGCTCGTGCTCTTTTGCTTCATTAAAAAAATGCACCTCGCTTCGCTCGGTGCAGAATTGCCTTGGAAACCACCAGGACCGAGGGTGAGACTAGTGTTCAGGCAATGGACGACGAGTTGGAGGTCGCCGAAGACGATGATATCAAGGCTGAGCTCGAGGAGAAGCGAGCGGCTATGGAGAGTGAGCTCGCCGCCACCGCGGAAACCATGGAGCAGGCTATTGCTTCCGCGGAGGAAGAATTATGCAATGCCTTGACCGAAGAGGAGGGCGCCTACAAAGTCTGCCGCCGCTTTTCCTCTGTCACTGCGTCGGCAATCAACAAATCGATTTTGTTTAGCGAGGAATCCGAGAAAGCCACAGGTGAGCAGTTTTCTAGTCTCTTCAGTGCAGTGTATAAATAAATAACTAACTCTCCTCCCCTCGCCTCCCCTTCCACCCCACAGATATACTCAAGGAGAAACTGGCCGCGTGCAATGACGAGTTTAGCGTCTCTCGAGTGATGGGAATGTTTGACAACGATAGGAACGGCGAGTTGTCGAAGGATGAGATCAAGAATGTTTTGACCGTGCTAACCGAGAAGATAATCTCCAACGGCGATGTTGACGACCTTTTTGACAAGTACGATACAGATGGAAACGGCAGCATCTCCATCAGTGAGCTCAAACCGATGCTGTTTGACATCGAGCACCAGACAAACAGGAAGAAGAGCAGATTTTTCAAACCCAAGACAAAAATCGTTGGGGACGAAGTCAAAGCGGCTGTTGTCGAGGCGAAGGAAGCCTTAATGATACTGGAGGTTATACACGACGATGTAGTTGCTCTGGATGCTGTCGCCAAGGAAGCATCCAAGGCAGAGGAAGAACTGCAAGTTGCCAGCGAGGAGGCCAATGAAGCTTCCAAGAACGCCACGGAGACTACCGAGCTCGCCAACCGTCAGGAGAAGGTCGTTACGGCCATCGAAAACGACGAGTGGTCGGTAGAGCGAGTTTTCACTGCGTTCGATAAGGACAAGAACGGTGTTTTGGACGCTGAAGAGCTCAATTTGGCATTGACCAGTTTGCTGGGCAGAGAGATCAAGGAAATAGAGCAAAAAAAGTTCGTGAAGAGATTCGATTCGAATGGCGACGGAGTTCTGGATTTTGAAGAGTTCAAGTGCGTCAGTGATCTTGCCAAAAAGTCCTCCAAGCCCAATTTCTTGGAGAGTATGTTTTTTAACAAAGTTTCCGCAAATAGTGCTGCGACCCATGCTGCGAGGTCAACGGTTAGTGCCATGGAGGCAACTGTGGTTGAGGAGGTGGTTGAGGAGGCTGGTGCTGAGGCTGAGGCTGAGGCTGAGGCTTAGGCTGAGGCTGAGGCGAGGCTGAGGCTGAGCAATAATAGCATAGGAAGAAGAACAGATACATTAACTTATTTGAAAATGCCTCCTAAATTATTTTCTGCTCTTCAAGTATGCTATCGACCCCATCTCGTCGAGGCGGGACCTAGTTCGGTCAAAGGCGAATACTTCGTCGAATACGCCAGCATCATCATCCACTACGAAAAGTTTGTCAATTTTTTTTTCGGCGTGAATTATCAAAATCACATTGTTTTCGTACAAGGCGTCAACCAGGGTAATGAATCTTCTCACAACGTTCATGTCCTGAATTTTTAGCTGTGGGATGTCCTCCAAAAATATTGTGGAAAATCGATCCGCAATGGCCAAGTAGTCAGCCGCTCCAAGTGCGGCGCCGCACAGATCGTAAAAGGAAAATCTTGCGATGGACTTCTCTAGCACGCACTGAGGAACGAGCACGTTCCTCCCCTGTGTGGACAGGAATGTTGACCCAATCTTTGCGTTCAAGGTCAGTTGATCAAATACCGAATTAAATTCCAATTTACCCTTGTCCTCATTTTTATTGGCGGATTTATTCCGAATGAATGGATCGCCCAAAAAATAAGTCCCTTTAGCTTTGTGGAGACCGTGAACGATCCTATAATCGACCTTGCTGGAGGTCATACTTACGACCTTTGTCTTTTGTTCCAATAAATCTATGAAGGGAACAAATAAATCCCGCTGGAGACCATTTTTGTAAAGGTCTGCTGGCGTTCGATTACTTGTGGCCACAATTACCCCTCCGCGCTCGAACAAGCTCGTGAAGAGTCGTCTGAGAATCAAGGCATCGGCGACGTCCGTTACTTGAAACTCGTCGAAGCAGAGGATAATTCCTTCCAAAATTATTTCATCTGCGATCATTGGCAGTGAGTCGCCTTTTTGGCCCTGCTGGCGTATCGTGTGCATTCTGCGATGGACATCAAGCATAAACTGGTGAAAATGAACCTTCTGAATCGTGTGGGAAATTTCTTCAGACTCGACAATACATGAGTAAAACAAATTCATGCAGAACGTCTTCCCACATCCAACACCACCGTGAACATAAATTCCCCGAACGTGGTTAGTTTGCGCCGGCATTGTTTCTTGTTCTTCGTCGCCAAAAAGACTGCCGAACAAAGTGGATGACGATTTTTGTGAAATTGAAGACTGTGGGAAAGAGGAAAGATCTTGGAAGTCCGCAAAGAGCCTATCAAACTCTGCTATAGTTTTCAGTTGATGAATATCTTTTTCGGTTGGTTTTGAAACACCGTCTTTTTCGTTATTTGGTTCAAGAAGCTCGCGATACTTTTGTAAGACTGGCTGGTTTTGTGCCAATAACTTTGTGGAAAACCATCGATTGTTCCTGTCGAATTTTGTTCCCATGTTCGGTGTCGTGAATCGTAAATTGATCTTCGAAGTCAGACGTATCGCTTGTGTGAATACATGACGATTCATGGTCGATGGCACTTATGCTAGCAACGCTCTTAAAAAATATATAAATAAAATCAAAAAAATCAAAAAAATAAAAAATCACTTTTCACACTTTCATAAGTTTATTTCCATAGTTCGAATCTATCATAACGGTCTTTGGTCAAGCATGAATGATATAATAGAAATCTTGTCAAAAGATGATATCCTCGTAGAACTAATCCAGGTATGAAGAAGACTAATTTTATAATCACTCTTCTTGAAAATCAACTCAACTCAACTCACACTCACACTCACGCGCACCCTCCACACACTCGCACTCGCACTCAACACAAATTTAAATGCAGCGTGGAGTTGTGAAACTCTTGAACAGTAGATCGTCTTCAAAGACCCAGCCAGTCCCAAGTAAATCAGAAGCTGTGGGGATTGTCACAAGCATAGTTCTCTCTGATCCCAATGTGATGCTGGTGCTCCGAAGGCGCGCTGAGGCTTTGGCTGCTGCTGCGGAGTGTGCAGAGGAAGTGCTCGCCGGCGATTGCGACCGCGACAGCAGTAGCGACAGCGACAAAAAAATCGATAGCATCCCAGATTTAAATAATGGCAAAAATAGTATTCTCGACAGGCGCGTAGCCTTCAGCCCAGAATCGATCTCGACAAATAACATTATCCAATCCTCCGATAGCCACTCAACAAATCTTACTTCACCCAAGCCTTCCTTGCCGTTCTCTCCCATGAAGAGGAGCCCGGGTAAAAAAAGTTTCAATTTTGAAAATAATGACAATGACAGTCCCGTAGCAGCAGCAACAACAACTGCAATTTCCACAATGACCAGTTCCCCCTCAACAACCACAACGGCCACGAATACTGCAACACCCACATCAACTTCTGCTGGTACCAACACGATCTTGCCCGCCACAGCGAGTACATCAACCTCTACGATCACTACTGCCACCGCCGCCACCACCACCACAACCGACAATGAAAATGGCAATGGCAATGGCAATGACAGCGACAATTCGGAAGAATTCAACCGTACCGAGGCCATAGCTTCAAACCCCAACTCTGGTGACTCTGGTTCGTCGGTTGCTTACGAGAATGGCAGCAGCAACGCCGACGGAAGCGCTCGGAACACCCCCCCCAACACGGCGCATCACCCGTCTGTGCATTTCAGCGCGATGAACCCGAATCCGCACCTCGTCATGGCAGACGACGATTTGGTCAGCAACAGCAACAACAACAATGGTAATTCCGGCAGCAACAGCAATAGCAACGAGATCATCAGTTCAAACTCCTCCCCCCGGGTTTCCTTTTCGGCGGCTTCGTCGGTCGTAAGCTGGGAGGATTTGAACGAGAGCAACCAGATTCCAAGTAGTCGAGGGAGTGGGAGTGGCCTTAATTCCCGCTCGTCTCGGTCTGGCCTTTCGTCGCCTGCCATCGAGCCTGCTCTATCACCCCTATCTACGGGAAAGAAAGAGCTCCAGTTCGACAGCACCATAGAAACCATCACGGAGGCTGCTGGTCGCCTGAAAAATCTAGAGAATGAGCTCAACGCGATTCCTCCGAGCGTAGAGAATAGCCCCAAGGTTGTCAGTTTCAGCTCTCAGCGCACAAAGTTGAGCGGTGGTGGTGGGTCTCAGAGTCCGCCCACCTTTGATTTGGAAGAGAGTTGCGGCCTCAATTATGATGATATCGGAGAAAATAATGACGATGCGGACGCCCTCCCCCCACCACCACCTCTAACAGCGGTAAAATTCGGCGTCAACTCTAAAATGGAGGAAGTTGCTGAGCGACTGCGACGCCTAATTCGCCTTGCGGAGGCAGGGGGCAAGCGAAGAAATTCCAATCCAGTTCCGCTTGAGGCAGCCTTCGCGCACTTTGACAGCAACAACAGCGGCGTCATAAATTTGTCAGATTTTCAGGAGGGCTTGCGGAGGCTAGGCAGAAGTTTCGATTTCACTCAGGAAGATTGTAGAATATTAATGTCAATCTTGTCGAAGAATAATGACTCGGAGAGCGGCATCAGCTTGCTGGACTTTTACAGAGCGATGGGACGGCAGTCGCCCCCCCCAGCAGATGGCAGTATCAGCATGGATATGGACTTGGCGTTGGCTGATAGTCCCGTGGTGCACGCCGAGGACGCCGCGAAGAGGTTGAGGGACTTAATCATCGGAATGGAAAAGAATAACGGGGGCGGGATCGAAAGTGCCTTCATGCACTTTGACAGGACGAACAGCGGTCACATAGCGGGGGAAGATTTTCACATGGGTCTAAGGAACTTGGG
>Ga0302116_1000621_pt1 | contig 21663 bp, 20 predicted proteins | sample AG5_SCM_MG_FD_203124 | JGI IMG/M metagenome (GOLD analysis project Ga0302116, IMG submission 203124) | Marine microbial communities from Western Arctic Ocean, Canada - AG5_SCM | ecosystem: Environmental > Aquatic > Marine > Oceanic | place: Canada: Western Arctic Ocean | collected 2017-10-01 | reverse complement strand
TGTACGTGTGTGGGATGCGCGCGCCGTCGCTCTGCGGCCCCGCTCACGACCCAGACACCGAAAATCCGACGCTGTCCGAACTCGACGGCTCCGACTTTTGGGCCGCGTTCGAACGTAGGTACGGCGCTAACCCCGACCTCAACAAGAACACCGAGATCAAGGATAGGATCCTTCCCAAACTCAAAAGAGACTTTGCCATGATGGAGACCTACGACGCGTCAGGGTTCGCCGAGTACAAGCTGAACACGCGGTGGGTTGTTTTTTTTTCCGTATTGGCAATTGGACTGACGTGTTTTTTAACTCAAGGACTTGCGTTATTCGAGCCGCCGGCGACGATCGGACGCCCAAGGCGCTCACCGACGCGTGGCACGAGCACGTGGCGCCCGGCCACGTCGTGCAGACCCCGGTGTTCAAAGGCGTGTCCCCTGCGAACGAGGCGAGCGGTACGTACTGGGGCACGCCGCATCGTATCGTGTTGGACTACCCCGACGAGATTTTGGCTTTTCTGAAGAAGGACCTGCCGTCTCTGTTCAAGATCGCGCTGCTCCCGTCCGAGAGCGACGACCCGCGGGTGAACGATAAGGAGATGATGAAGGAACTCGAGATGATGTACGGCGACTTCACGGCGTGGGACCTGACTTACCCGCCGCCCGACGTCGGAGTTCCCTAGCTAGCTAGCTAGTACCCGGAGCTCGATGAATAATTGAATAACTCTTAAATACAACGACAATTGAACGGATCGGTCACTCTATTCCGGCTACTAGCTAGCGAACACCACCACTCAGCGCGTGACCTCGTATATGTAGCACGGGTACCCCTCCGGCGCCCACGTCTGTCCCACCCGCGTCGCCTGTTTAAGCGTGAGCCACTTCGGACGGAGACCGAACTTTCGATCCAGCGGCTCGATGGTCACGATTTGTTTCAAGTTCACCGCCCTCTCCTCGAGCACCGCGAGCGCCTGGGAGACAAAGTCGGTGTCCCAGCAGCAGCAGCACAGGTACACCGCGGTGGCTTCTCGGTACCCGCCCTCCAGTAGGTTACCGCACACGAGGTCCAACGGCCGTGAATCGTCCAGCTGTCCATTCTGTTCCAGCCTGTCCTTCGCCATTTGCGCCAGGCCGCTTCGCTCGGTGCTGAGCTCGACGCCGACGGCGCGCCGCACTCCCCACTGCAGGTGCGCCTGGATCGTGGCGCGGCCGAGCCCGCTGCCGAGGTCGTAGAACACGTCCGTCGGGCCGAGTCCGAGTAACTCGCCGAGCCGCGTGCACCCTTCGTACGTGAGTTCTCCGTACGTCAGGGCGAAATCGGATTGCGTCGGAGACATGGCTTTCGCCTGCGCGATGTCCTCGGGGGAGAGCGCGGGGGTGAAGTCGCCGGACATGCATCGCTGGCGGCTGTCTGCGTCGAACGCGGGCTCGATGATGGCGCGCGCGGTGTCCGCGTCCATGGCGAGCCTCACGGGCGGGTCCGCCAGCTGGACCGCCGACGCTCTGCACCGCATTGTCATCGCGCGCGAGACCCCGAGGTCGCGTCGGGGCGCGTGGGCGCGTGAGACGCGGGGCGCGGCCGCGATGACGGAGACCGCGAGAGCTGACATGACGGGTGAGGTCACGTTTGGCGGGGCGGAGCCGCGCCGGAGGGATTCGCGCCCCCGAGGAGTGGAGCGGAGCGCGCCACCTTATCGGTTCCGGGAAAGTCACGGAGATTCTTGGCGCCAGCTCAGCTCGAGGGCAATCCGATTGTTTCCTCGGGGGCTGCCCACAGTCCGAGGCGGCTCCCGGGTGTCGAACCACATGGCGTCGGGCGCGGGCGAGGACCACGTATCGTGGCCCGGCGTCGCGTGCATCGCCACCGGCGCCGTCTTCGGCTACAGCTCTCGAGCGTTCAAACGGTGCGCGCCCCCAACCCACGCGACGGCAACGACGACCCTCGGTTCCGCCCGAATGGAAGGAACGCGGTTAACGCGGTTCCGTCACTGACCCGCCCATCCCACCGTACCTTCCGTCGATTCACAGCGAGGGCGAGCGGCTCAGGAATATCCCCCAGTACACCGACTTCCGCGCGCTCGACCGCGACCTCCGCGACGCCGCATCCAAGGCGACGACGCGCATCACCCAATCCCACAAGTCGTCAAAAAACGAGCAGCGCGAGACTTCGGGCCGCGATGGCGATGCCGTCCCAGAGGACGACGTTCCGTTCGGCATGCTCGTCGCCATCACCGGCGCCGCGCGCTCCGACACCCTCGTCGACTGCGTCCACACCAAAAGACCGGGCGGGACCACCCCGGAGCGCGCCATCTACGTCGACGCCGTCACCGACCAGTACCTCGCGAGGCAAGCCATACGAACCGGCGAATGGATCCGAGACTGCGTCACCGTCGCGTCCGTCGCGGGTGAGGCGCCCACGTGGCGGCTGGAGGACACCGCGGGTACCTCCGTCAACATGCACAGGGCATCCGCGATCGCGCAGGCTTCCGACGCGGCGCGATGCGGCGACTGGAGACTCGCGTTGGTACACGACAGGTAAGTTTACTTCAATTAGTGCTATCGTATGTGTGGGCAATTAGACGACTGACGGCGTGTTTTGTGTATTACAGGTTCGAATCCGTCGGCGGCGACGGGGGCGGAACGCCGCTGCACTCGCGCATCATAGCCAACGCGCTGGACATGAACATGGGCCTGAACGTCCTAGGGCTGCGGCACAGGGAACGGATACTGGCGCCGGGGACGGAGCTCACGGCGGTGGGCGAGGTTTACCTAGCGCAACCGAACGGGCCCGTGGGATTGGACGGATCGGACGGAGCTGGCGAGCTCCGACTCCGACGACCGCGACGAAGAAACAAAAGACGTGACAAAGGACGTGACAAAGGCAATGAAAGCGATGAAGACAAGGGCGCTGTGGTACCCATGGACCCGGCGGTGTTCACGGTGACGCAGAAACCTTTCAGCGAATACGTCGAAGGGTTCGGCGCGTGGGGCAAAGTAAACGCGGGGGCGGGTCTTTGTTTCGCCGTCGTGGGTGTCTTGCTGTGCGTGAGGAAGGTGACGAGGGTGCGGCTGATGCGGTGGAGGGAGGCGCGGTTCCTGAGGCGGATGAAGGAGGCGGAGGAGGCGCGCGTGTTGAGGGGTGACGGCGGGGTTGAAGGGGTTGAAGGTGGAGACGGTGGAGAGGGATTGAAGCTGGAGCCGGGTGAGACTTGCGTGATCTGCATGCAGTCACGTAGCGCGGTGGTGTACAAGGAGTGCGGGCATCTGGTGTGCTGCGCGGTGTGCGCGGGGCGGATCGATAGGTGTCCGATATGTCGGCGGCGGTCGGCGCACATGAAGGTGTACCGGGCCGGGCTGTGATCTTAGACTACGAGAATCAGTTTGGATTTTGTTGATGAATTTTCCCATTTTACAACAAGCTCGTCTCACCGTCCGAGAGGCGCACACCATGCTGGCGAGCGCGCTCCGTCGGCGGGTGCTGTCGCCCCTCGGGGCGCGCCTCCTCGGGGGACGCTGGATCCACGCCGGGCGCGTCTCATCATCCGCGTCCGCGAGCCCCGATGCGGCGGCGGCGACCGCCGACGATGCCGACCCCGCGGGCAAGCTCGCGTCCGATCTCGCCACGTACGCCAGGCAAAAGTACAGGGCGGGCGATCGCGACGCCGCCGCGGGTGTCCTGGAGCACGGCGCGGACATGGTGCTGCGCGTGGGATCGGGACCCGCGGTGGACGCCGCGGCATCGCGCGCACGGCTCGCGTGGGCGCTCATGCAAGCGGTACGTACGCGCCTCACCTTCCCAGGGATCAGCCCCCGATCGACGCGTCCGAGAAAAAGCAACAACCCATCATGGATGCTTCCAACAAACTCACCACACGCCCTCCCCACGATACCTACCTCCCCACCAACAGGATGCCGGCGAGCTCGCGCACGCGCAGGACACCCTCACCGACGCGTGTACATCCGCGGACGCATCGGGCGCATCCATGGACCGCGTCGCGTCACACGTCGCGGCGGCGCTCAACGCCGCCAGGGCGCTCGCCGCCGGGCCATCAACATCGTCGTCGCTCCCCGACGCGGAGCGCGTCATGGACGTTCACCTCGACGCCGCCGATACCGCCGCATCCGAAGCGGGACCCGAGACGGACCCACACGCCGTCGTCATGCGCATCGCAGCCTTGGGCGCGAGGGGCGCGGCGGCGATGGCGGCGGGCGACGCCGCCGCGGCGGATGCCGCGACGCGAGAGATCTTCGAGCGGACCCTCGGACCCTCGGACGAATCAAACGATGACACGTCACCGGGCCTGGAGTTTTCTAGAACATATCCGCTCTCCCCCGAGGCGGTGAACGCGGCGGTGGTTGCGGCGTCGGATAAGCCGCACGGTGCCGCGGTGGCGCACGCGATCAAGCAGTGCGCGCAGTGGTCAGCGTTGAACGACGAGTCCGACCTCTACGTCGACATCGTTCAGGCGGATGCCCTCTACGCGTTCGCTGAATCCGCCGCGGACGCTGCGAGGGAGAGCGAGCACGTATCGGCCGCCGCGTCCGCGATGTACGCGGACGCGACCTACGCGGACGTCAAGCTGGGCCGCGCGCAGCTGGCGCTGCGAACGGCGGTGAGGCTCGCCGGCGACATGCGCGAGATTCAGTCGGGGGAAGATTCAGAGTCCGAGAGCAGCGAGTTCGTTGTGGAGGCTGTGGAGGAGATGGGAAAGCGCGTGCGCGAGGCGTTGGCGACCGCGGAGTCCTCCGCGGCGGCCGCGCTGACGGCGTGCGAGGCGCTGGGCGGTGAGACGCAGAAGGACCCGCGTGTGGTAAGCTTACTTTTTACTCTCGCACGGTCAATTTGACTGACGATGTTTTTTTGTTTACAGGGTCTGGCGGTGGCGGTCAGCGGCGACGTCTACACGGCCAAGGCGGTCATCGCCGCGAGGACGCCCGGCGCGGGGGGCGTGGGCGACGGCGCCGGGATCATGTTCGCGGAGGGCCTCTACCGTAACGCTCTGAAGATGATCGGGACGCCGCGGCCGCCCTCGGCGACGGCGGACGACGACGACGCCGCCGCGGGCGGCGCGGCTCGAGCGGATCTCCGCCTCGCCGCCTCGGTGATTCACGCCAGGTACGCCGCGATTCTCAAGGCGTCGGGGCCGCAGCGGGTGGCGGAGGCGGAGGATTGGGCGGCGGCGGCGGCGAAGGAGTGGAGGGCGCCCGGTTACGGTGATATGGACGACGCGTGCGCGGTGGCGTGGGCGGCGCGGGGTATCGGGAGCGTCGGGGAAGGGGGGGAGAAGGCGGCGGTGCATGACATGACGCTGATGATGCCGGTGACGCTGCACAACACGAGGTTTCCGCCGCGGGGATGAGTGACTGACACCGCGCGCGGAGAAGCAAGATTTTGTTGTCGTACGAAAGTTGATCACGACGATGGGAGCGAAGATACACCACCAGCTGAAGTAAATGTGAATTCGTGACAGTCTTCCCCGACTTCACGTCTTCCGCGACTTCCCGGTTTGACGCCTCACCCGCGCGGGGATCCACGTCCGGATCTCCGGAGCGGGTGTCTTTTTTCCTGAGTTTTAGAACCGGGAAGTCGCGGAAGCAAACTTCAGCTACATGAAAAGGAATGCGTCCGGGTATCTTCTTCGCTCCAATCGTCGTGTTTAGGGACAAAATCTTGCTTCAAAGCGGGCGGCGGCGCTCGGACTAACACATACTCGAGAATCACGAAAATCAGTCGCTTGAGATGAAAACAAAAAAACGGTAACACGCGCTAAGAGTCTTAGTACCCCAGCGCCGTAGCCGCGAACTTCCCGATCCGTCGACCCGCTCGTTCCGTGAACTTCCTCGCGAAGAGCCAGCACGGCCGCTGCGTCCCCGCGCGGTCCCCGCCGCCGCGGAAGAACCCGCACGACCTGCTGCCGCTCCCGCCCACCACGTCTTTGTTGCCCTGTACGAGTTAAACAAAACATAACGTCAGTTAGGAATCAGTCCAATCGCCAAAACGAGAATTAAAATAAACTCCGCACCTCGTGTAAGCCGTCCAATAGGACTTTATCGCGGATGGTCTTCACCGCGTCCCGCGCCTCTTGCACCGCGTACCGCTTCGGCTCCACGCGCGTGACCGGCCACCAGTTCTGGTACGTCACGGAACGCACCTCGATGCCCGGCTCTTTACCGTACCACGACATGCAAGTGGGAACGTAGTGATCATCGACCACGCAGACTCGAGCTTCGTCTGTAAACAAAACACGACGTCATACAAATTGCCCATACGAGAAATAAAATAAACTTGCCTTCGTCGTCGCGGCAGCCTTTTTTAAGCGCGTCGAAGACTCTGACGTCCTCGGCGACGATCGTGGCGTGTACTCGTATCAGCGCGTTCCACGCGCTGCCTTTCCTCCACGCCAGTTTGGGTATCCCGAGGCTTCGCATGGCGTCGCGGACGTCGTGTCGCAGGCCGGGGTCGAGGGAGGATTCGACGAAGCTTCGTTCGATGTTTTTACCCTGTTATCATAAAAAACCACGACGTCATCGTACTGATTGCCCACACGTGCGATAGTTAAAACAAACTCACCTGGTCCTGCCCGCCGTCGAGCAGGTACGCGCGCACTTCCGGGAAGGTCCGGACCGGCACGCACGCGTCGCTGATGGTGACGAACCGGGCGACGTCCTCGTCGAGCAGCGCGCGGCGGAGTAAGGCTTTGGTGGCCCACGAGAGCGAAGCCCCTATGAACAAAACACGACGTCAGGTCATTCTAATTGCCCGTACGATGATTAAAATACACTCACCCGAACGTGTTTTTTCCTCGACGACGGAGCGAACCTCGGTGTGTTTGAAGAGCTCCGGCGCGGCGGTGGTGCTCGCGTTGAACACGAACGTCTTTGGGACGTGGACGTGTATGGCGTACAGGTTGGGATCCTGCCCGGCGAAGAATCGCGCCCAGAGGTGATCGTGCGGCAGCCCGTTTTCGGCTTTGGTGACTACGAAGAGGAAAGCAACCTTGCGGGTGTCGCGCTGATATACCCAAGGGTCGAACGCGTCCGTCGGGGGCGTGGGCTCGTCGAGAAGTTCCGGCTGCGCGGGGGGCGGAGGTACGCCATGCGCCGGGACGGACGCGAGCGAAGATGCGACGCCGTATCGGCGCCCGGTCACCTCGAACGCCGCCGCGACCGCCGCTCCCAGCGCGAGGCTGTAAAGGAAGCGACGGAGCCTCCCGCCGGTGTCGTCAGACGCGGGTGGCACGGCGCGACGGCGCCGTTGAGAATGGGGAGGGGGAGGTTGGGGGGGCTTCCTCGTCGGCGGATCGTCGGAAGTCCCGCCGGTCGATCGTTCCCTGAGCGTGGGTGCCGCGGCGTCCATGCGGGCGTGCGTCGAGTGGGCGCGTGCGAGAAGAAGTGACGTGTGACGGGTGAGGTGACTCGTCTGCTCGTGAATTTTTTTTCTACGAACGCGCGCGCCATTTCCCTCCGCGCGGGTGGTGCGAGTCGCGATGGCGATGTCCGCCCACGCGCGCGTCGCGTTCGCGGCGCCCGCCGCACGATGTGTGTCCACCTCGTCGCGCGCGGCGGCGGCGGCGCCCGCGCGTGCCTTCGCCGCGCGCGCGCCCGTTCGCGCGCGCGCGGCTCGGAAAACTCACCGCCTCGCGGCGGCGCGCGCGTTCGCCCCGCGCGACGTCCCCGAGGCGTCGGTCGAGCCCCCGCTCGTGGAGCCCAGCGTGGTCGCGGAGCCCGACGCGCGGAGTCCGAGCGTGGCGTTCCTGTCCGTCTCCCTGGCGGTGCTGGCGAACGCCGCGCACGACACCGCCGCGTTCGCGGCGGAGGGCTACCAGGGCATCGGCGTGCCGGACGACGAAGCCACGCCTCTGCAGAACGCGTTCGGGGCGCTGTTCACCGTGTTCTGCGGGTGGTACTTCCTGCGGGTGGTGAAGAAGCGCGGGAACCGAGCCAAGGAGTTCAGGGTCGCGAACACCCTGCCGGTACGTGAACAGAACACATCGCGTGCCCCAACGCGAGGTCGCCCGTCGGATCGTCGTTTTATCCATTTCTTCTCGCGCGCGACTTTTTTAGCGATTTCCAGCCCGATCGTTGTTCCCGCGCCGATACCCGTCGTGGCGATGCCCGTGGTGCAACAGCAGCCGGTCCATGCGGTCGTCCAGGCGCCGCCGGTTCACGTCGCGCCGGTTCAAATCGCCGCGCTCGTCTGACCCGCGCTGACCCCGTCGATATCCATCATTCTGAAAAATGCGCAGAAAGAAGAGCGCGAGGCTCGCGACGCCGAGCAGCTGGCCAAGACGAAGAAGCTGACGCCGATGCAGGCGCTCACGGGGGGTATCACCGGTTTGGCCATCGCGTTTGTCCTGTACGGATTCACGCAAACCGTCGTGTCCTCGTTCGACGGGAAACCCGTGCCGGAGTCGTACCAGGCGAGGCAGATCACCATCACCGTGCGTACCATCGTCAGCGGGCTGGCGTACCTCGCGACGTTCGTGTACGCCGCGAACGGCACGGGGCTGTGCGCGCTCGCCGCGCAGAAGTGGCTGGACAAGCTCACGGGCGTGGACCTCATCGACGAGCAGGCGGCCAGGTGGGAGGAGGAGAAAAAGGCGCGGGAGAGGGAAGAGAAGTAAGTAGATTTTAAATACTCTTAGCATACGGTACTATGCCCGCGACATCCCGGTCGCGCACGAAGAGGAGATAACTTAGTCTATACATCGCGTGGGTGGGTCCTCTCACTCACGCGGAGGACATCGACACCGGCACCGAGCCCGTGGCCGTGATCTCCTTCACCGGCACCGGCGTCCCCATAGCGTCTTGCAACTCGGCCAGCATCGGATTGTCGCTGCTCCCGCCCAGCACGAAGAACGTCCGTTCCGTTCGCATGGACATCGTCATGATGTCCAGTAAGAACGAGCCGAACGCGTCGTTCACGCCGGTGTGTCCAAACACCTGCGGATACGTGAAGCACCCGGCTCTGAGCAGCGAAGCCTGGAAGTCTGGGTCGAAATCATCCGTGGCTACGTAAAGCGGGCGGTTATCGGCGCACATCGCCGGGATGGGCGTCTTGTCAAAGTCGGAGCACGCGAACGCGCGACCGGACGGGTCATCGCTGATCTGTGCTGAGGTACACCTGTCACCGCGGCGCCAGTGCAGCGTGCTCAGCCCTGACCCGGGCGAAAAGTGCGCTCCCGTGGCTTCGATCCATTTGCTCAAGATCTCGTTGGGTGGGGACATCGTGACCTTCGCCTTCGGCCTCGGCGTGTCGCCCGTCTCGACACCGCAGAAGTGCGCGTCCGAGAAGACGGTCACCAGCTCTTCCTCGCCCTTCGCCTCCGCCTGCGCCGCCAACGCTTCGGCGCATCGCATCGTATCGGACGCGTCGCATTTCCACACGCCGCGCCTCGCGGGGGTGCCCGGCGGGTAGACTCCTGGCAAGTATTTACCAAAGTAGACGCTCGCGGCGCCGTAGGAACCGCCGTGGACCCATTGGTTGGTGGACTCGCCGTTCCCGTACTGCGTCCACACGCGCGCCATGATGTCGTGCGGCGCCTGGGAGAGGGGAACCATGTCGCCGTCGTCGTACTGGAAGAGTTCGGCGAGGTCGAGTGGGACGTCGTCGAAGTGTTCGGTGACGAGCGGGACCATGACGAGTCGGCGACCGAGCCTGCGCGCGAGGCACTCGTAGTTGACCATCGTCTGGTACGCGATGCCGAGTCCCTCGGTGCCGAGCACGCCCACGAGCGTCCGGCCGAACTCCTCGTTCCCGATCGGGGATATCATCGGGACCATCCCGCTGGAGTCGCCGAGGCCGGCGGAGGTTCCGGCGCCGATTCTCACCCCGACGACGAAGACGACGGCGGTGAAGAGGAGGAGCGCGGAGGCGACGAGGGGGGTGCGATGCCGGTCCCACCAGGACCCGGCGCCCCTCTCGAGCAGCGGCGTGTTCTCCGAGACCATGCTTTTGTACGACGATGCGTCGGCGCGCGTCATGGAGAGTGACGGCGAGGGAGCTCGGAGGGGGCGAGCAAAAAGCGTCGTTTCGCTCGTGTCGCCGACACCTTTTGCGCGTGAAAGCCACGAGAGCCACCCATTCGGGTTAATTTCAGTTTGATGAAAAGGCACTGGTGGGCAGTATGAATTTTGAGAGAAGAGCATTAGCGCAGATGAACACTTTTTAACCCTCGTTCTTGGTTCGTCATCTCAAAACCTCGCTTTCCAGCCTGCCAAATCTCACCAGCCGTTTCTCCCAACCAAAGACGCAGAGACGTTTCTCCCAATCAATCAAAGTCCCCGACTTGTCCGCCCCTTCGCCCTCGTCTCTATCTCAACGGCGAATCCGACTGGTGCATCCCCTCGTGCCGCAGCTGCGCCGCGGTCATCCCGAGCCTCCTCGCCTCCGCCTTGAGATCCCCGCGCGCGCCCACACCGCCCCCGAGCGGCGAGTTCATCACGCGAGACCCGACCCCCGAAGACGCACTCGCAGCCGCCAAACCGCCACCCGCCTCAGCCGCGGCCATCGCCGCCGCCAGCCTCGCCTCGAAGTCATCCGGACCGCCCGTCCCGGCGGCGGTCCCGATCGGCGGGGACGCCGGCGCTTCGGGGACGGCCGTTTCAGGGACGTGAACCGGCGCGGGTTCGGTGGGGACGTGAACCGGCGAAGAGGGATCGACGGGCCCGGCGTCGACCCACGCGGGTTGCGGAGTTGTTTTTTGAACGCGAGCGACCGCCGGCTTCGGCGCGACTTGAACCGGCGCGACTTGAACCGGCGCGATTTGAACCGGCGGCGCCTGGACGACGACCGCATGGACCGGCGGCGCCTGGACGCGCTGCGGCGACGGCGGCCGGGGTATCCTGGAGACGGACGCCCTGACGGGCGCGGGGGAACAGCCAAAGTCGACCACGGGCACGGGCCGGCGCGCCGCAGCCCTCGGCGGCGACGCCGCCGCGATTTGAACCGGCGCGACGTGAACCGGCGGCGCCTGGACGACCGCATGGACCGGCTGCTGTTGCACCACGGGCATCGCCACGACGGGTATCGGCGCGGGAACAACGATCGGTGCGGGCGCCGCGACGACCGCGACGGGAACAACCGGATTCGGCGCTCTCACCCGCGGCTTCATCCACTGCGCGGGCGGCAGGGGAGGCGGAGGCGCCGCCGCCGCCATGTACGCAGCCGCCACCGGCGCCCTGTCTAACCCCTGCACCGGCGGGGGAGCCGGGAACGGCACCGGCGCCACCCGGCTGGTGGGCGCGTGGTCCTCCGTCGCCGTCACCGCTTCGCGCTCGGGGGATGTCCTGGTCTTCTTGGCGCTCGTCGTCCTCGGGGGGCGACCGGGTGTCCGTTTGGCCGCGGGTGTTTCGGCGGCGTGGTCGTCGTCGTCGGCATCCATCATGGACACGTCCATCATGGTCACGTCGCCCTTCATCACCGACATGGGCTCGCCATCCTCGTCGTTCTCGTCCTCTTCGGGCGCCGTTTCATCTCTCGACGTTCCGCGTCGGTTCCACTCCCGGAGCCGGTCGATGAGGTCGTCCTTCTTGCCGTCGTCGCTCAAGCCACGGCGTTCGCACATCTCCCGGAGCTCCGCGACCCGGTGGCGTCGCATCTTGTTGATCTCGAAGGATGGGATATCGTCGAACTCTTCCGTCTCGGTGGTCTCAGTCGTCGTCGCCTCGTTCTGGACGCCCGCTCGCTCCGGCTCCGGCTCCGGCTCAACAGGCTCAACCGGCTCAACCTCGACAGCGGCGGGTGGCGGTGAGTTCATGACCGGCGCCCTCGCGGTCCCCGGAGGTGAGTTTTGGACCCCGCCGCCCAGCGACGCGAGCCCTCCGCCGTGCTCCGCGGCGGCCATCGCCGCGAGGAGCTTGCGTTCAAAGTCGTCGGGATCGGCGGGCGCGGGCGCGGGCGCGGGCTCCTCCTCCTCCTCCTGTACCTCCTCCTTCGCTGGGGTGGGCTGGACGGGCGCGGGCGTCATGCCGTCCACGTCCATCATCGACACGTCCATCATGGTCACGTCGCCCTTCATCACCGACATGGGCTCGGGCTCGTCTGTCTCCTCGTCATCCTCGGGCGCCGCGACGGGATCCTCGTCGAGAATCACCGTGTCGTCGTCGCAGTCCACCACCACCGTCTCGTCCTCCTCGTTCGCTTCCATCGTTCCGTCGTCCGGTACGGGCGGTGAGTTCATGACCGGCGCCCTCGCGGTCCCCGGTGGCGAATTCGCGACTCCACCGCCCAGCGCGGAGAGACCGCCGCCCTGCTCCGCGGCGGCCATGGCGGCGAGGAGCTTCCGTTCGAATTCGTCATCCACCGCGGCGGGAGGAGGAGGAAGAGGAGGAGGAGGCGTGGGTGCCTTCACCACGGGCGTGGGTGCCTTCACCACGGGCGTGGGTGCCTTCGCCACGGGCGTGGGCTCTTTTACCGTCGCGGGCTCTTCCGCCTCCTCCGCCGGTGGAGTGTTCGTCACGACGGGGTAGGACTTGATCGATCCGGGGGGCGTGTTAGCGACTCCGCCTCCCAGCGCCGCGAGCCCGCCGCCGTGTTCCGCGGCGGCCATCGCCGCGAGGAGCTTACGTTCGAAGGCATCATCGACGGCGGGCGCGGGCGCGGGCGCGGGCGCGGGGGCGGGGGCGGGCTCCTCCTGCACCTCCTCCACCTTCGCGGGGGTGGGCTCTTTCACCTCCTCGACCGGCTCAGCCACCGCGATGGGCGAGGGCTCAGGTTCCACCGCCGCCGGTGGGGTGTTCGTCACGACCGGGTAGGTCTTAGCGACGCCCGGGGGGGTGTTGGCGACGCCGCCGCCCAACGCCGCGAGCCCGCCGCCCTGCTCCGCCGCGGCCATCGCCGCGAGGAGCTTCCTCTCGAAGTCGTCGGGCGGCGCGTCGGTGTCGGGGACGGGGACGGGGCGCGGGCCGGGGCTGGGCTCGACGGCCATGACCACGGGCGAAGGCGTCGGCTCGGGGTCGGCCACGGGCGAGGGCGCCGCGGGCGAAGGCACCGCGGGCTCAGTTGTATCCATGGGCTCCTCCGTATCCATAGCCTCCTTAGCCTCCTTTGTATCCATAGGCTCCTCTTCCTCCATAGCCTCTTCCTCCATAGCCTCCGCCTCCATAGCCTCTTCTTCCTCGGGTTCCTCCCTGACCGGCGACGGCGCGAACGCGGGCGCCGACCTCGACCCTTTCCCCTTGGGCGTCATCGCCGGAACAAACTCGAAATCCGCGGTGGGATCATCCAGGTCCAAACAACCGCCCCCCGCGAGATCCAAATCGTCCAACCCGCCTGTTGTAAAACAAAACACGACGTCAGTCTAATTGCCCGTATGTAAATAAAAATAAACTCACCATCCGCGTGAAATGCGGAGAAGGCGTCGAGGCCCAAGGACTCGCGCCGTGTGTGCCTTGATCGCGACTTGGACGCCGAGGTTGATTTATCCCCCGGGGTCTTCGCGAGCCGTGTGTGGCCGCCAGCCGGGGGTTTGAACACCGGGGATGCCGCGACGATGGGCGACGGTTCCGGCTCCTCGGGTGCGTCATTCATTCGTTCGGGGGTAGGCGCTGATGCCGTGACTGATGTCGTGACCCCGGCGCCTGTTGGGGGCTTGAACACCGGCGAGGGCGCGGCGGCGTTCGTCTTGGCCGCCATCTTCGTCGCCGTCGGCGTGAACTTGGTCTTCACCGTCGCGGCTTTGGTGGCGACGGGCGAGGGCGCGAACGGGAATGGTCCGTCGTGCGGGGAGGATCCCGCGGACTTGGACTCGATGCTGAGGGTGCGGTGGAGCGCGGATCCCGGCGGCACCGCGGTTCGCACCGGCTTGAGGTTGGCCATCTTCGTGATGTCGTTGAGTGGGGACGCGACGAGGGGCGGCGTGCGCGCATCGACCGCCGCCGGGCACGCCGGGGCGTCGCCGCCGAGGTCCATGAGGTCCCCGCCGACGAGACACTCCTCGTCGGTTGATGCCATCGTGGCAGCGCCTGACTCGGTCGTTCCCGCGCGTGGGGTGCGTATCGAACCGCTGGGATCCGTGCGACGTATGCGCGGGGAATCACGGGCGCGACGCGGGCGTCGATACGTCCGCGAGACGTGCGCGGTGTGCGTCGCGGGAGCGCGCGTTCGATGCGTTTTTGTTCCCCCCGTTTTTTCAGGCTACGAGTAAGATTAGCTCGCGGCGCAGTCCAGCGGGCCCCGCTTCAAAAAAGCAGAGCTCGTTGTTGCCTCAGCCTCCTGGTCCCACGCATAGTTAGCTAGCTTCTCGAGAGGGCGCGCGCGACGATGCGGGCGCTCGTCCTCGCGCTCGCGGCGACGCTCGTCGCGATGCTCGCCACGACAGACGCGCGTCCCGTCGCCGCCGAGCCGTTCGCGCGCGTCAGGTCCCCCACCGACCCCGCGACGTCCACGACGAGCGACGCCCCTCGGATGTTCCCGACGGACGGGCGACTGTGGGCGCGGCACGCGGACGGCGCGTGGGCCAAGGGAACGGGGCGATGGCGCGACGCGAGCATCGCGATGGCCGAGTACGCGCGCGTGCACCGCGCCATCCTCGCGGCATCGTCGGGCGAAGACGACGACGCGAGCGGCGAACGTGCCGCCCGCTCCCGTCCAACGAACGCGCGCGAGCCGAGGTTCGTGGTGTGGAGGGGGCGCGAGCTCGCGGGCTGCCCGTTCCCGCGCAGACTCCGCGCGGCGGCGTCCACGCTCGCGCTCGCGCTCGTCACCGACCGTGCCTTCATCCTCGACGATCCGGTCCTGGAGAGGCTCCTCGACCTCGACGCATCCGACGCATTCCCCATTGACGTCAAGGAAGATCCTACCAAGATCCGCGACGACGTCCTCGAGATGAAGCTGACGTCAGGCTCGCGAGAGGAGGGCGGTGACGACGCGTCGCCGACGCTCCCGTGCGGCGGCATCGCGGGCATGCGCGCGTCCACGTCGCGCGTCCACCGGTTCATCGCGGACGAGGCTGTGGACTGGACGAAGGCGTTGGTCGAAGACCCGGGTGCATCCGACCGGCTCAGGCGAATGGGCCTCGGGGGCGACGCCGCCGAGGTCGCCGGGACGTTCACGACGTTTCTTCTTCGGCCCAGACACGTGCCGATTCGTATTCGTGAGGAGGACGTGCCTCACGCCGTGGGAGATCATCCCGCGTCTGATGTCCGAAGGGTGTCTGGTAGAAGGGTGATCGGCGTGCACGTCTCGGAGGACGACTTGGAATACCGACGCGACCGAGCGGAGGACGAGGAGGACGCAGGGGAATCGGAGGTATCGGGTTCGATTCCCACGCGTGCCAATGACCCGGCCGGTACGTTGCGGGAGTGGACGAGTTCGTGCGTGTCGACTCTGAGTGGGCGCGATGAGAAACGGAATCGCGATGACAGGCGGACTCGTGAGAGGGGAGGGAGTCCGAGTCTTCTGTCGTCGACGCTAGCCGCGTTGTTCGGGTCGCGCGCCCGGAACCGCGAGGTCACCGGTTCGAACCCTGGACGCGACGAATTGGATACCGACCCGATCGTCGTCGCCGCGTTCGAGGACAATTCGTTCAGCGCGAGGGGCGCGGGGACGGTCCGTACCTGGTTCAACGAGCGCGTGTCACGACTCGGCTTTCACGACGAGGACGGTAAAAAACATAAAACTTTTAAAACTCGTCCGGGGAAGGAGAGCTCTCGCGGCCTCACCGACGAGGCGAGCGACGAGGGTCAGCTCGCGGACCTCCTCGCGTTGACCGCGGGGTGCGATGAGCTGGTGGTGACGGGACCTGACGGGGACCTCGGCGGCGTCGCGGCGGCGGTGTTCGGCGCGGTGACTGGTCGAGTCGCGCGGAAACCCGGCGACAGCTGTGCGCTAAACCTCGACCTCGGCGGTAATAGCGGCGGTGTTGGACGACGCGGGGAGTTGGAGACGGCGGCGGCGTTGGCGCGGGCGACGGGGCGGGGTGTTGTTGCGGCGCGGGTGGTGAACGAGGGCGGCTCGGCGGTGTGCTGAGTGTGATAGGACGTAGGTCATAGCGACTGAGAAGGGTTGATTAGACGTGGTGTTTGTGATACATGCGAGTCGTCTATCGAGTGGTGACATTTCATCGGAGGTGCTCAGCGTAGTTCTCGGCGTATTCCTCCCACATTTCGCACTTGTTGTCCACCGCGTACTGCAGGCAGTCCCAGTGTTTCCAACGGGCGGCGCAAGAGCACGTGTACCAGTCCCAAGGGCACCCGTTCTCGTGCAAGTACTGGAGAGCGGGCAGGTGCCCATTTGAGGCTGCTTGAGTGCACGTGTACGAGTACCAAGGGCACCCGTTCTCGTGCAAGTACTGGAGAGCGGGCAGGTGCCCATTTCGGGCTGCGGCAGAGCACGTGTCCGCACTCCAATCAAGGTTGTTCTCTCGCGTCCACTTCAGCAGTCTTACACTCCCCCGGCGAGCAGCGTAGTTGCATAGTTCAGTCTCTGCTACGTTCTTCGCAGGTTCACCAAGAAGTCCAACGACTCTCTCGTAGGGCAGAGACAGAGCTTCGTCGTTGTCCAACAGGCGTATGATGAGATGACTCCGCGTCCAATAATCCTTGTTCGGGAACGCGTCCAAGTCGAACCTGAGAGGGTACGCCGCGGCAGGCTTGGAGGCGTCCCTCCATATTCTGCTCACCCGAGCGAGGCTGTGGCGGGTCTTGACGCACTGCACGTGGGAGAAGACCACGGTCGCGATATCCAAGTGCGGATCGAAGGCTGGACGGTACGCATCGAGCTTGCGTTTGCCGTTCCTGAGCAGCATGTTGAGGCGGTGCGCGGGTGGAAGTGAGCGGACGCGAGCATCGTCAGCTCCGACATGTCTTGTCACGGTCGGTCGATTGTCCGCACGGTGAAAGTGTCAATCGGCAGATCGGCACGCGTTTGTCAGTCTGCCTCGCCGCAATCGTGGCTGTTCATTCCACGCGACGCCGTCTGGGTCACTCAGTGGACATCGTCTGCCGGCCACGATGGCGACATCTATCATGCTCGGTGGCGTCGTCACCGCCGCCGCCGCGCGCCCTCGCGCCGCCGAGGTACGCACCGCGTCCCAACGCGCGCCCGCTCCCATCGAACGAACCCTAGGGCACGAAAAAGCGAATCCTGAAAAGCGATCATCCGCGTTGCCGCCCTCGCCCCAACCTCGCGCCACCTCCCACCACCTGCCCACCGATCCTGACCGATACACCCTCCATCCGTCGCGCCGCTTCCAGGTCTCCGCGAAACGCGCGCCGTCGCTCACCGGCGCGCGCCCCGCCTCCCTCACGACGCGCTTCATGCCCGCCGGTTGGTCCACCGGCACCAAATCCGCCAATCATCGCGTCACACCCCTCACCACGCGCACGCAGGCCAAGCGCACGGTGGACGCCGAGGATCTCACGCAACCCGACGATGTAAAGAAGGACGTCAAGGGTGTCTACGGCGGTGCCGCCAAGCTCAAAGAAGGCTTACGCAGACAAACAGTCCTCATCTACGTAGCGGACGAAACCGGCATGATCAATCGCGTCGCGGTGAGTTTATTTTTATTTCTTCGTACGGGAAATTAGAATGACGATGTGTTTTTTATTTTTCACAGGGTGTCTTTGCCAGGCGCGGGTACAACATCGAGTCACTCGCCGTCGGACTGAACATCGACAAAGCGATCTTCACCGTCGTCGTCATCGCGTCCGACAGCGACTGCCTGAAGCTCATCAAGCAGATCAACAAGCTCGCGAAAGTTCGCAAGGTGGAGAACGTCACGGATAAGATGTGCGTGGAGCGCGGGCTCATGCTCATGAAGCTCAACGCCAAACCCGAGCAGCGGACGGAGCTCGCGGAGCTCGCCAAGATCTTCCGCGCGTCCATCGTGGACGTATCCCCGACGTCGCTCACCATGTCCACCGTCGGGGACCCCGGCAAGAACCGCGCGTTCCAGCAGGCGTGTCTCAAGTTTGGCATTCTGGAAGTCGCGAGGACGGGCAAGCTGGCGTTGAAACGCGAGCCGGTCTTCTCCGAGTCCAGGCGCAGGCGCGTGAAGCTCATGGAGGCCATGAAGGAAGCAAGGGCCGCCGTCGCCGGCTTAAGGGGCGGCAGCGGGAGCGAGAAGGAGGAGCTCATCGCGAGCCGCATCGTCCGAGCCGTCGCGAACATGGGCGAGGGCAACGACGGCGAGCTGAACATCGGCGATACGTACGCGGCGATGGAGGACGGCGACGGCGCCGGGGTCTGGGACGTCCCGGTGCTCAACGCGCAGTACCAGGGCACTGGGGCCGGCGGGACGAAGGAGGACCTCTCCGACGGAATCCCCAAGATGGACCCCAACGCCAAGTACACCCCTCACACCATCTCCATCGTGGTGATGAACAAGCCCGGCGTGCTGGACGTGGTCACCGGTGTCTTCGCCAGGCGCGGGTACAACGTGCAGTCCCTCGGCGTCGGTCCCGAGCGTACCTTCGACATCTCCCGCATCTCCACCGTGGTACCCGGTACCTACGACGACATCTCCAAACTACTCAGACAGCTCCTCAAGGTTCCGTACGTCATCTCCGCGGAGGACATCTCCCGGACGCCGTTCGTGGAGCGCGAGCTGATGGTCATCAAAGTCGTGTGCCCACGATCACAGCGCGGGGAACTGGTGGACATGTGCAACATCTTTCGGTGCAAGGTTGCGGACGTGAGCGAGGACACGGTGACGATCGAGGTGAGCGGCAAGGTTAGCAAAATCACCGCGATGCAGTCGCTGCTGGAGCCGTACGGGATCTTGGAGGTTGCGAGGAGCGGGCGCGTGGCGCTTCCCAGGGACTCCGGGGTGGACTCTAAGCTCCTCGCGGCGATCGAGGATGAGGGTGACCTCGAGTTTTCTTGAGCATTCGCGAGTTGATGAGGTTTAGAGAGAGAAGACGGTGTTGGTATAGAGTTTGGTTTTTCTTGGACGTATCTTGCGGACGTATCTTTGCTCGGCGACCCGCGTTCGTTCGTATCGCGTCACACTCGACCGCGCGCGCGCGATACCCCGGGAGATGTCGTCGACCGCGCCCCTCGCGATCGTGCGCGGCACCGCGCGCGAGCTGTTCCTGCGCCACCCGCGCGGCGGCAGGTTATACGTGGTGGCGTCGCGCCTCCACCTCACCACGACCACGCGCGCCGCGACCGACGGCCCGTCCCAGGACAAGCCCTGGCCCGAAAGCGCGCACGAATACGACCCGAGCGTCGTCCTCAACAAGACGGGTACGAGCGTCCCGTCGTTCTCATCGTCCCGCGATATCGCATCGCGAACGCCCCGAACGGCGCACACGTATCGCGCCGCCGCGCCGCCGCGACCACGTCCTCCACAGCTCACACCCTCCCACCTTTTTTTTACACTTCACCACCACGCAGGCTTCCTCGTCACCGTTCAGGCCTCCCGCAAGGCGAAACGCGTCCGAAACGCGGTCGAGGAGGCCAAGTACATGCTCGGCACGTGCGCGGACCCGCCGTCCCTCGGCGACTCACTCCCGCTCCACAAGGCGGGCGAGCTCGGCTGCGCCTTCCTCCCGCTCCTCGGCTACCGTCCCCACGCCGTCGTCCCTTACGCGCGGTAAGTTTATTTTTATGTACGTATGGGCAATTAGAATCACGGCGTGTTTTATCGACAGGGAGTGCATCGAAACGTTCGTATCGGACCCACCGCCACCCTCGGACACACCCGAGTACCTCGCCCGGCTCGTCCCGGTCGAACGCACGTGCGACGCGTCCGTCGACGTCATCGAGGAGACGCTGCGACAACTCCTGACGACGCCGTATCCAGAGCTGACCCCCACTTTGGAACCCAAAACGTGAGTTTATTTTAACTCTCGTACGGGCAATTAGAATGACGGGTTAACCTAAACCCTGTTAACAGGTACCACGACTCCTCCGCGGATCCGATACCGTGGACGATGCACTACGAACACCACGGCCACGACGCCGACGTGTCCCGGCGCGAGCTCACCGACGCGGTGGCGTCCATGTTCCCCGCGCCGGACTTCACCGCGGATCTCAGCCAACACGCAGATCCAAAAGACCGGCGCGTGTGCGTCTTCATCTCGGTTTACGAATCTGTCGCGCTCGTCGCGGTGTCGAGGGACTGGGACTTGCTCCGCGGGTACCACGTGCGTGAGCTCGTGGAGCGGCGGGAGGTCGAGCGCGAGGGTGAAGCACATACGGTGGCGGAGACTACGGGGGGTGGGGGGTACCCGTGAGTGGTGGGACGGACAGAAGCGACCCGCGCCGTCGACGCCCGGCTTCGTGTTGAGACTCTTCTTTTTGTGGATCAGCTCCCCGCAGACGGCGTTATCTCGCAGCCCCGGGCGACGTGCTCCACGCACCACTGTTCCTTCCAGTTCTGAGTGGTTGAACATCAGTGCGTGAACCACTTCGCCCTGGGCTTCAAGACCTCACGCGCTAACGCAGTCTGCGTGGATCTCGATACCCATCTGATTTGATGTTTGCTCCCCGCAGACGGCGTTATCTCGCAGCCCCGGGCGACGTGCTCCACGCACCACTGTTGAACGTCGATCCCGATGGAACATCAGTGCGTGAACCACTTCGCCCTGGGCTGGACCTTGTTAACGCCGTCTGCGTGGATCTCGATGACGCACGAAGCTCGGCGTCCAGGATGGCGGATCGCACTCGGCTCGAGCGCGCGCCGTGTTCAGTGCCACAGGTCCACACTTGGACCTGTACTCCTCGTTCACTTACACGGTACGCGCTCGAGTGACGCTCTCGGGGTTCGATACCCAAGGAACAACAGCACCGAACGAAGCTCCATGTCGCAGTCGTCAAGAGGCGACATTGAGAAACGCTTCTCGGTTTCGGTGCTGTTATAGGGCTGCGCTTTCTCTCCTTGTAATCGAGACCCGAGAGCGTGAGAACAAGCAAAACTCAAACTCGCCCTTCAAGCGCACAGCGCGTTCGGTGAGACGAGCTTGTAAATGGGAAAGGAATTCAACGACTGGACTGCTGAACTGCCGGGATACAAATTTCCGGCGGTTCCCGTGACTGTTTGCTCCTACGTCAATCGTGGCCAACGACGTGGCATCACCGGTGAATATCACGCCACGCAAGCCCAAACCAATGAAATGGCGCCAAAGAAGCGGCTTTTGCGCAGACTGAGTACAACTGGCAATTCGAATCTTCCGATCGCGCTTTCCGAGGTGTTTCCTCGTTTTCGTCGGTTTGTTAATTCAAATCGCACATCGAGCATGGGTGAATTACCCATACGGTGCCAACTCAAACGGCCATATTTCACCCTCCCAGGATATTTCTCCCCAGCCGATATTTCGAAAAGAGAATCTAACACGATTTGCACTGACTGGGCTTGAACTGGCGCGACCGGCATACTGGCGCCAGAAATGACAAATCACAAAACGCAACCCCTGATTCTTGGTCTATTTTTCAAAGCGAGGGGACCACCGTACGCTTTTTATCTCATCTCACCGCGACCCTTGGACCTGACCTCGAAACGTTGGGAACGTTTGTCCAGTCTATAACTCGTCTTTGGAGCCTGGTATTTCGAGCACGTCACCATCTTCGTCCCATAAATCCTGGCGCCAACGACGCGGCGAGGCGACGACGAGACGACACTTGGACGCCCAACACGTCTCCGAATGCACTGTGCGAGTATCTGAGTGCAAGCCATGAACTCTAATCTCGCGTTTTCGTTGAATCCGTGCCTCGCGCGCGCGCCCGCCCGGG
>Ga0302116_1000618_pt1 | contig 21699 bp, 11 predicted proteins | sample AG5_SCM_MG_FD_203124 | JGI IMG/M metagenome (GOLD analysis project Ga0302116, IMG submission 203124) | Marine microbial communities from Western Arctic Ocean, Canada - AG5_SCM | ecosystem: Environmental > Aquatic > Marine > Oceanic | place: Canada: Western Arctic Ocean | collected 2017-10-01 | reverse complement strand
AGGCTGTCGGCGGGGTGAACGTGGTGGTGAACTTTCTCATCGTCAACGTGTTCTTCCAGCTCGGGTTTTACTTTCTGCTCCAGCTGCAGACCAACTGAGCGTGTGAGTCCATGCTCGTGTGCTCAAACAACAACTGTGATACTATACTATATATACTCCACCTCGTGAGTAATCTTACCCCCGTTCATGAAGGCTCACGCGTTTGAATCGTCTCGGTCCTCGTCGACAATTTTGATTAGATTTTTCTTCCCAGCCGCCGCGCCGCCCTTCTCCTCCCTCGCCGCGACGATCTCCCGTAGCGCCACGCCCGCGCGTTCGCGCCTCACGTCGTTCCGTCTCTTGATGTTCGTGTTCTCCCACGTGCAGTACGCCGCGCGGATGCACGGCACGGCGAAGAACACGAACGCGTACCAAAACAACAGCGGGTAAATCTTGGTGCAAATCCACGGAAACATCTCGAGGAACCGGATAGTCGCCGGAACGGTCTCGTAGACGATCTCCCCGCCGGCAGCCTTGGCGGCGGCGACGGGATCGGCGCCGGACTTCGTCGCGGCGTCCGCGGCGGCTTTGGCGGCGCGAACAGTCTCCGCCTGGTCCGCCAATCGCTCTTTCAACTCGACCTTTTCGTGACGGTGGCCGGGGGCGATTTTACGACCCATGGTGCGCCGAGCGCGGATGCCGAGCGGCCTTCGAGGCGCGCGGAAATCCATCCCGCCGACGCGCTTGAACATCAGCACCATCGCCAGGTTCGCGAGGCCGAGGCCCACGACGAGCGGGGTCTTCTCGCCGCCTTCCCACACCGGCCTCATTCGTTCGAAGATCGGGGGCGGAACCGGCGGCGGCAACATTCGTTGACGCTCGGAGCCGCCGCCGCCTTCCGCGTAATCCTCGAGCGTCGACACCTGCAGCGCGGGAAACACGTACACCAACCGGCCGTCGTCCGAGCTCTCGGCGTGCCCGCCGAACCGCGAGAGAACCTCGAGCACGTACCCTTCGTGCATCCGGCTCGAATCCCCCCTGGCCGAGTCCTCCCTCCCTCTTCTCAAGTTTTTGATCGACGTTAAGAGACCGGTCAACGCCGACGCCAAACCCTTCCGCGTTTGGTGCCCCCGGAGTAGGTACGAGTCCAGGAACGGCGCGAGCTGCTCGGCGTACACCGCGCCCTTGTTCACGCGGAGTAACAGACCCACGGCTCGCCAACGTCGGTGCTCGAGGTCCTCGTTCGGATCGCCGCGGCCGAACACGAAAGCGAAGATGGACTCGATGAACGTCAGCTCGCGGTTCTTATCGCCGCTTTCCCGCTCCGCCTCGTCCTCCTCGGCGAGGAAACGGTTCCAGTCGGAGTCGGGGCCGAACGGGTCGCGGTCGGGGGGGGCGCCGGGGCGGTATCCTCCTGAGCCACCGTCCTCGCCGTCCCCGCCCCCGCCCCCGCCGCCGCCGCCTCCGCCTCCGCCGTCTCCGCCAGGGGGCACCCTGCCGCCGCCGGCTGGTTTATCCTCCGCCGCGTCGCGCCCATGTCGGTTGAAGAACCGGCCGTGTTGTCCGTGCCGCCGCGTGTGCATCCTGAACTCGTGCTCGTTCCAGTACGTCAGCCACCATATATCTCTCATGTATAAGTAGAGGAAAAAGTCGTTGTTGAACCCGCCGTGGTGGTGGTAAAATGGGCCGCCGCCCCCGCCGCCGCCGCCCGGGCCTCCAGGGCCGAAGAACAGCGGGAGCTGCCCGCCGCCCCCGCCCCTGTCCCTGCTCTGCGTCAGCGCGATGATCATGATCGCGACGAGCGCCAGGAACACCAAGATCACCGACACCACGAGGAAGACGCTGAAGCAAAATCGGAAGGCGACGAGGAAGCCGCGCCACGCCCTTCGGCGGAACGCGCGGTTGTTCTCGATCGCGTCGCGGCTCAACACCGCGGCGCGGACGCGCCTCGGGAACACGTATATCACCTCGCCGGTCACCGCCTCCACCTCCACGTGCGCGCCCGCGAGGTGCGCGATCCTGACGAGAGAAGATCTCATGTCCTCGGACGTGCCGCCGTAGGTTGGGGAGGCGAGCATGACGTCCCCGAGGGTGAACCGCGGGGCGAGCTGCTCGCAGGTCTTCATGATGTCCCACGCGGTCTTGCCGTCGGCGGCGACGCCCGCCGCCGCATCGTTCGAACCCGGCGCCGACATGCGAGCCGCCGCGGGTAAGAAGTGCCGGGGGCCTCCGTCTCACTTATCTCAGATGTCGAACGATCGATATTTTGTCGAGAACGAAACCGCCCCTCGTGGAAGCGCCAGACGGAGTGGGGACGACGCGAATGGCGCCGCGCGGGCCCGTGCGCGTCGTGTTATGCGGCCCGCCCGGTGCGGGCAAGACCGGGCTGGCGCGCGCGGCGTCGAACGCCGTCACACGCGTCGGCAAAGGGGCTTTAGGGGCGCATCACTACTCGTCCACCGGCGAGCCCCATGGTGACCGAGGTGAACAGCGCGCGTGGAACACCGCCCCGCCGGCGACGATCCCACCGCGTCTCGCCGGCCCGGACGACGACGACGACCGCGCGACGCTGCTGCTGGACACGCCGGGTTGGGCATCGTCGAGCGGCGCCGACGACAACCGCGGGGGCGTCGCGGGCACCTCCTCCTCGTCATCGTCGTCGTCGCGTCAACATCATCATCTGGCCTCGCTCGTGCCGCACCTTCGCGGCGTGGCGCGCGACGCCGACGTCGTCGTGCTCGCGTACGACGCCGGCGGAACGCCGGAGGAGGTGGCGGACCACATCGACGCCCTCGCAAAGCTGTGGCTCCCCGCGCTGCGCGAGGCCCTCCAGCGCCCGAGACGAAGGAGCATCGGGAAGGAGGAGGACGGAAGCGAGCTCATGGTCGACGACGATTGGCGCAGGGTTCCCGTCGTCGTCGCCGGATGCAGGCGCGACGCGCGAGAAGGAGAAGGACACCGAGCCGGTCAATCAAACGGCGCGGCGGGCATGAACGGTAACGGCCACGGTAACGGCCAATCGTCGGACGCCGGTGCCGCCGAGGCGAAGAAACTCGGAGACGAGACAGATTCGACGGCGAACGACGGAGGCTCTTCATCCGGCGACGCTCTCCTCGCGCTGATGGAGACGTGGCGCGAGGTGGAATCGTGCGTCGAGTGCAGCGCGCGCACGGGGTTCAACGTGCTCAAAACGATCGCGTTGGCGAGACGCGCGTCGCTGTATCCCGCGGCTCCCCTGACGAAGAAGGTAACGGTACCCGGAACGAAAGCACTTACTCTCGGTTCCAACAGCGTCTCTGGTTCGACCACCACTCACGGATTATCTCGGCGATGCGTGAAGGCCTTATCCGGCGTGTTTGCGACGCACGACGTCGACGGGGACGGCGTGCTGACGGACGCGGACGTCGCGAGTGTGCAGCGGCGAAGCTTTCGCGTCCCGCTCGCGCCCGGCGAGCTCGACGGTTTGAAAGCCGTGTGCGCCAATGGACTCGACGGCGGCGTCGTGACGGATCTGGATGGAAACGGCGGGAGCGGGTTGACGCTGAGCGGGTTCCTGTACGCGCACGGGTTGTTCGTGCGGCGGGGGCGGGCGGAGACGACGTGGACGGTGCTTCGCGCGCACGGCTACGACGACGACCTTGAGCCGACGGAGGCGGATGACGAAGCCGAGGAGGGAACGGCGGAGGGAGAGGCTGGTAGGTCAGTGGTCGAGGGGATCCCGGCGGGGCGCGTGGATTTGAATGTCCCGTTCGCGGTTTCGAAGAAGGTGGATGTCGTGGCCTACCTCGCCGCGGGCGCGGTGCTCGCGGGCGCCGCGCTCCTCGCGTTCCGGATGACGAGCGGAAGGGACGGGGGTCGTTATTATTCGTATTAGAGTTTGGATATTAAAAAAATAGAGAGTCGCCGACTCGCTCACTTGCCCCCGTTTCCGTTCGCGTTGGTGACCGGCAGCACGCCCCCGCTTCCCCTCTGCTCCGCCGCCTTCTTATCCGCGTTTTCCGCCACGCCGTACGCCACCATGCCAAACAGCGCGATCATGATGCCCATGATGTTCTTCGCGACGACTGGGTTATCGAGCGCGAAAAAGCCAAACATCAACACCAGCATGGTCTTCAGGTGGCCCAGCACCTGGTACGTCACCGCGTCGCACTTGCCGATGACGAGAAACGTGGAGAAGTTCACGGCGACCGCGATGGCGCACGTCATCGCCGCGACGAACACCACCGCCGTGCTGTACTCATAGTACAGCGGGGACCCGCCGACCAAAAAACCATCCAACGGAACCGAGAAGACGCCGAGCGTGAGCGCCATGTAAGGGCTCGCCGCGTGAAGTAACTGCGTGGACGAGACCCCGTACGTCTTCTGCATGGTGTTGGTCCAGATCTGCGACACGCACGTGGTGACCACCGCGCACACTGACATCACGCTACCCACGGTGTTCAGCTCCAAATCAGTCACCGTAGCGACGGCTACGCCTCCCAGCAACACTCCGAGCGCCGCTTTCACCCGTCCGCTGAATTGCTTGGCGTAGAACACGGTTTGGATGGCGACGGTGCACGGGATGATCGCGAGCTTGGTCATCTGGTAGAACCCCACGCTGTTGAATCCCAACGATAGGTTAAGGAACCCGATGGAGACTCCGTTGAGGATCGAGAAGCGGAGCAAGGCGCCTCGCTCGATGGACTTGGGTTCGAGCCATCCGGACCTGGCGGCGACGCGCAGGGCGCCGACGGTGACGAGCATGTGCAGCGCGGTGAGGAACGTGACGTATCTGTACCCCAGCGTGGAGATCAGGTACTTGTTGACGATGACGATGGACACGGAGGACGCGACGCTGAGGGTCAGCGCGCCGACCGTGCCGAGCTCCATCGGCCTGCTGGACATGTTGCGTGTGAACCAACCGAGGGCGCTCGCTCGACTGGATGAACTGGATGACGTGTCCTCGGTGATGCGCTTATGCGCGTATCGGGCGTCGACGACGGTGAGACGTCGCGTGTATCGCCTGGTGACCCGCACGTGGCGTTGTGCCGGCGACGTTCGCGATTGGTGCCATCGCCACCACCACCAAACGGACTGTTCGAGATTGAGAATGGATGGACCACATTTTTCGACGTAAATTGCAGAATGCGCATACGAAACGGATGCGTATTTACGGTTAGAAACCAATATTTTGGTTGAAAATTTTCTGACGCGACGTTGTCAACATCTCGTCGTAAATTCGAAGAAGGCACCGACTTGACTCGCAGAGCGGTCCGCCCAAAACCGGATATCGGGTCGCTCGCGGTCGGCGCATCGCGAGAGTACGTCACAACCTCGCTCGGGGTCGAAAGCCGGTCCGCTTCGAACGCCGTGGGCGGAGACACCCGCCCGCGTGCTTCTACACCCCCGCGGAAGTTAGTTCGCTCGATTAATTAGGTATCATCATGATCTCGCAGCTCTTCATCTTGAGCCCTCGGGGAGACGTGATCATCAACAAGCAGTTCAGGCTGGACGTGCCCGTGAAGATCACCACGGAGGTCTTCTTCCGGACCGTCAAGTTCTGGACCGACGGCGACAAAGCCCCCGCGGTCTTCAACGAAGACGGCGTCAACTACGTGCACGTCAAAGTCGCCGGTCTCTTCGTCGCGGCCACCACGCGCAAGAACGTGTCGCCCTCCTTAGTCCTCGAACTCCTACACAGGGTCGCGAAGGTCATTAAAGACTACTGCGGCGTCCTGTCCGAAGACGCCCTGCGCAAGAACAGCATCCTCGCCTACGAGCTCATAGACGAACTACTAGACCACGGATACGCGCAAACCACAGACACCGAGACGCTAAAGCAACGCGTCTTCAACGAGCCCGTACACGCCCACGAGGACCCGAGCAAGGCGGGCAGCTCGGGCACGACCCCTACGAAGAAGTACGGGTTCTTCAGCGCGTCCATGGGCGCGTTCAACTCGTCGTCGGGGGTTAACGGCGGAAACGCCAAACGAAGCGCGGTTAATCGATCGGTGATTGAAAAACCGAAAGGACCGGCGGAGGGAACCGGCGGACGAAACGAGATCTTCGTGGACGTCGTCGAGAAGCTCAACGTCACGTTCAACGCGCAAGGCGCTCAGGTATCGTCCGAGATTGACGGCAGCATCCAGGTCCGTAACTTTCTGCACGACAACGCGGTTAAGATCAAGTTGGCGCTGAACGAGGAGCTAGCCATCGGCGGCCGGGACCTCGGCGCGTTCGGAGGCAACGGCGGCGGGTACCGCGGGTTCAGCGGCGGGGGAGGCATGGCTGTGCTGCTGGACGACTGCAACTTCCACGAGTCCGCGGACTTGGCGACGTTCGACGTCGATCGGACGATTTCGATGACGCCGCCCGCGGGGGAGTTCGCGTTGATGAATTACCGCGTCGCGGGTGAATTCGAACCTCCGTTTACGGTTCACACGTCCATCGACGACAGCACGCCGTACCGGTTGCAGGTGACGTTGATGCTCAAGGCGAATTTCCCCGTACGGAACACGTGCACGGGCCTGCAGGTCAAGTTCCCGGTTCCCCGGAACTGCGTCAACGCGCATCCGAGTTTAGAGCAAGGCGTTGTAGCCGGGGCGCAACACGCGGCGTACACGCAGGCTGACCGGTGCGTCGTGTGGCAGTTCAAGAAGGTGAAAGGTCAAGGTGAGCACGTGTTGACGATTAACATCTCGTTCCCGGACGAGGCACAGGCGCGTGGGGCGAAGAAGGAGTGCGGCCCCGCGACGTTGAGTTTCACGATTCCGATGTACAACGCCAGTAGGTTGGCGGTGCGGTACCTGCAGATTGGGGGTGGGACCGCGCACGACGGGCAGGTTGGGGGCGCACAGGGCGGGGGTGCGGGCGGAGGTGGGAAGGATGGGAAAGGGCCGCACAGGTGGGTGCGTTACGTGACAAAATCGTCGTCCTACGTGTGCAGGGTGTAGCAACCAGTAACTCGAATATTTCCTAAACGCCAATTACTCGTCCGATCGCCGCCGGTTGGCAGTCTTGGCACCCTCGGTGCCTTCCAACCGGCGAAATATCTGTGACCGGGTGCCCAGTGCCCAGTCACGTTTCACGTGCGAACCCAAAAATCGCGAGTCAAAACGCCGCCAAAAAATCTCGGTCGAAAAATACAGTTTGAACGCAGCCTTCAAGTTGAAGAGCGGCGGCCGATCGAGCCGGCAGAGCTGGCACCGATAGTGGACACGAGGAAGGTTTTCCCCGCGTCTATCTGAGGTTTACGTGAGGCACGTCGTAGCGTCGACGTCCTTGTCCGTGCGTTAGGGTCAGAGAGACCCAGTGTTCGCGTCTCCGTGCGTGAGGGCGTTTGCAGGTTCAGAAAAGCACACTCAAAAAGCGAGTGTAAAGATGGCTGCCGCGATGTCTGCGACGCGGGCCACCGCGCTGACCTCCCGCCGCGTCCAGGGCCCCAAGCCCTGCGCCGGGTCCACCAGGCGTGCCCGCCCGGTTCGATCCGCCGTCGTCGACGGTGAGTCATCGACCCGTCACCCGCAGCCGCAGCGCCCGTCGGCCCACGCCGCCCAAGCCCCAGTTTAAAAATAACCCTCGCGCGATCGCGAAGGCCCGACCCAAAGACCCGAGCCCTGACGCCGCTCCCATCTCTCTCTCCTTCCATTCCACAGTCAAATCCGCGGCGGTCGAGAAGCCCTGGAAAACCCACGACTGCCGCCTCGTCCTCGAGGACGGCTCCGTCTGGTCCGGCCGCTCCTTCGGCGCCAAGGGCACCGCCGTCGGCGAGGTGGTCTTCAACACGTCCCTGACCGGCTACCAGGAGATCCTCACCGACCCGTCCTACGCCGGCCAGTTCGTCCTCTTCACGTGCCCCGAGATTGGCAACGTCGGCATCAACCTCGAGGACATGGAGTCCACCCAGGCGCACATGGGTGCGATGCTCGTCAGGCACCTCTCCCTCAACGTCTCCAACTACCGTTCCGCAATGTCCCTCCCGGAGTACCTCGAGCAGCAAAACGTTATAGGCATCTCCGAGATCGACACACGGGCCATCACCCGACGGCTCCGCGATACCGGGTGCCTGAACGGCATCATCACCACCGACGCCTCCAAGAGCGACGAGGAGCTCGTCGCCATGGCGAAAGACTGGACCATCGTGGGCAAGGATATGATCTCGGAGGTTACGTGCGCCGAACCCTACGAGTGGACCGATCCCACCGGAGAGGAATGGGAGTGGGCCGCGGAGGCCAAGGCGTCCACGCCTGGTAGCCTGCACGTGGTGGCCTACGACTTTGGCATCAAGCACAACATCATGCGCCGCCTCGCGTCCTTCGGCTGCCGCATCACCGTCGTCCCGGCGTCCATGCCCGCGGCGGAGGTGATGGCCATGGACCCCGACGGGATCCTCTTCAGCAACGGCCCCGGCGATCCATCCGCGGTGCCTTACGCGGTTGAGAACGCCAAGGCGATCTTAGGCGAGGTGCCCGTGTTTGGCATCTGCATGGGCCACCAGGTCCTCGGTCAGGCGTTCGGCGGCGAGACGTTCAAGCTCAAGTTTGGCCACCACGGCGGGAACCACCCCGTGCGCGGGCCGTCCGGCCGCGTCGAGATCTCTTCGCAGAACCACAACTTCGCGGTGAAGCCGGACTCGCTGCCCAAAGAGGTGGAGGTGAGCCACATCAACCTCAACGACGGGACGTGCGCGGGGATGGTCTACCCGGCGATGCGGGCCATGACCATTCAGTATCACCCGGAGGCGTCCCCTGGGCCGCACGATTCCGATCCGTGTTTCGAGGACTTCGTCGCCATGATGAAAGCGGCGAAGCGCGAGAAGGCAATTTAAGCTTAAATGAAGGCGGCGCGATGCGATTACTCACGTAGTCTACGTGTTACACGCGGGTGATTGATGATAAAGCATGGTTTATGTAATAGGGGGTATGCCGTGAGGGGGTGTTCCGGTTCTTTCGTGTCCTTGTGTGATGAAGCGAAGGGCGCGAGAGAAGCGGAGAGGTTGACGTTAACTTTTAGTTCGTTTTCGAAATGCGCAAATACATGTCGCTAATGCGTAATACGCCCACTCACTCGCACGCGTGCCAGTCTGCCGAATTGTCATTGTATCACCCACGCTTCCCATTGGTTGGCGCGGAAGATTTTCTATTTAGGCACTCGCATCTCGATCGTCCGGCGTCATCCCGGCTCGCACCAGCCATGTCGGTCCTCGCCTCCGCGACCACCGCGATCGGCTCCATCGCGTCCCCGCGCCGCAGATCCAACGAGCGCGTGACCGCCGCTCGCCGCCCACGATCGCACGTACGCGTGAACGCGGGGGAAGGCGGCGATGACCAAGAGCTGGATTTTGTCACGCGGATGGTGCTGAACGTCTTCGGCAAGGACGCGCTGGATGACCCGGAGCCGATGGGCCTCAAGCGCATGACGAAGGAGGAGTGGCCCGACCAGTGGCCCGCGCTCACGGACGGCACCGTCGCGGAGACGCTGCCCACCGACGACACCCCCGAGCTCAAGATGGTGCGCGCGGTGTGCAATCAAACTCAGCTCGAGTTCCAGCCCCTCGGGCTGGCGTACGACGCCGACACGCACGGCTGGCGCGCGAGCTCGTTCCACACGCAGCTCGACGGCCAAGGCGCCGCGATCCTAGTCGCCACGACCATGGACGGGACCGTCTTCGGGGGGTACAACCCGAAAGGGTGGCTCGGATACGGCGAATGGCTGGACGCCATCTCAGCGTTTCTGTACGTCTACCAGAAAGGGCCGATTGGGGGACTCGGCGGCGGCGGGAACGGGCGGCCGGTCAAACTCGCGAAATGCGGCGGCAGCGGCATGGCGATCATCGACGAGGACAACAAAGGCCCGAAGTGGGGCCCCGACGGCTTAAACATCGACTTGGAGAACCGAACCGCGAGGTCGCGGCTGGGTACGTATTACGACAAGATGCCGGGCGGCGGCAAGACGCTCTTCGGCGGGGTGGGTGCCTTGACCGGCGGCGGCGGCGCGGCGCAGTTGAAGACACTCCGGGTGTACGTGGCGCTCGGGGATAGCGAACTGGCGAAGAACTACGTGCCGAACATGTTCCAGTTTGGCAAAGGGGAGCTCGAGAAGATTCGCGAAAACGATCCGAAACCGGGCTCGTCTGACGAAGCCGACGGCTCCGGGTTCAAGATGCCCAAGATGCCGTGGGATAAGTGAGTGCCTACCCACGTGTATCAGATGTAATTGATGTATGAATGGCACTAATACGTAATAGCCGCTCAGTCGCTGTCCGTCTCCTCAGCCGCCTTTCGTTCCTCCTCCTCCTCGCGCCACCGCCTGCGCTCGGCGGCTCGAGCGGCTCGTTCCACTTTAGCCTCCGCCTTTTCGCTCTGCGTCTTCAAATCCGTCCTCGACGGTACGCGTTCGCTCCGTTCCTTGCGAACGAACCGCCTGAACGCGGCGGCGCCCAGGCCCACGCTCGCCATGGCGGCGAGCGTCTTCTTCCGTCGCATCTCCTCGTCGTTGGCGGCATCCGGAGACATCGTATTGGACGCGCCTTCGCCTGTGCACAAAACATGGCGTCAGTTGAATTGCCCATATGGACGATAACCAAAATAACCAAAATAACCAAAATAACCAAAACGTACCAAAGTGAAGCAAGCCGTCGTCGCCGGTGACGAGGACGTCGTCGTCGTCGTCGTCGGGATTGATCGGCCGCCCCGCTCTGAAGCACCACGTCATGGCCATCTCGCGATACGCGCGTCCTCGTTTCAGTCGCATGCGAGCCGGATCGTCGTCCACCTCGTCGACCGTGGCGTGGACTTTACCGACCCTGTGTCCGACGCCGGCGAGAAAGTGTTGCGGGCCGATGCCTGCAAAAGAAAAACACGACGTCATTCTAATTGCCCACATGAAAATAAAAAGAAACTCACCGCGGCCGCCGTTTGCGAATGACTTGGCGCCTAGCACGACGGTGGGCCTGCGCCCGCGGCCGGTGGGCAGCGCGCGCATCACGCCGGTGATGCGTTTGAGGAGGGCGTCGAGTCGCCCGGGGAGGCGCTCGTAACGCGCGAGGATGGAATCGGATCGTCGGACTTTATCGACGGCGGTGTCGACTTTACCGGAGAGAGAGACGCCGCCGCCGGCCGTGTCGTTCCCGTCTTCGTCGATGACGTCCTCGGGGGTAGCCTCGGGGATCGCACGGCGAATCGCGCTCCACAGATCGGACGCCCGTCGCGGAGGTGGTCCTCCCGCGTCGACTTCGCGAGCGTAGGAGCGAAGTTCTTCCTCCTCCTCCTCGAGGGAGGATAAAGCGAGGGCGGGCGAATGAGACGCGGAGTGAGACTCGTTTCGACGCCGTTCGCGTTCCTTGGCGCGAGCGGTGGACGCGAACATGGGTGCCGACATGCGTGACGAGTTCGCCCCGGCCTTGCCGTTCCCGCCGTGCGCGTGGAGTGACTCGGAGGAGCGACTCGAGACTGTTTGCCCGTAGCCGACGCGTTGCTCCGCTCGTTTCGGAACGCGAACCACCCTGGTGACCATATCGTCCACCGCTTTCAACCCCTCGTCCATCGTGGCGAGATGCGAGGTGATGCGGGTGAACGCTCGCATCTTGACGTTGAGCTCCTTCTCGCGCGTCGCGATCGAACGTTCCAGTCGCTCGTCACGCCTCGAGCCTATGACGGATACGGAGACGCGAGTGACGGACGGCGCGGGTGTCTTCGCGGGTGTCTTCGCGGGTGTCTGCGCAGGTGTCTGCGCGGGTGTCTGCGCGAAGGATCGACGCGACGGCGGCGAGAACATCGTGGCGGCGGAGATTGAAGCCGCGCGCATCCGCGACATCTTCGGCACCGGCGGCTTCGAGCTGGACCGCCGGGACCGGAGTGGTGGGTCACCGGAGGATACCGGCGTCGAGCAAATCGACGGACTTCGTCCTTTGGTCGGCGGCGGGATCAGCGTCGCCCTTCGCGCTCGGATCTGTTCCAGCGCGTGCTCCGCGCGGCTCGAGACGGCGGCGAAGGACGCGCGCGCCGCGGAGACGCGGCCGCGGGAGTACGCGCCGTCGTCGTCGTCCGCCTCGAGGCCGATGCCCAGCCTCGCCGTTCGCAGCTCTTCGGTTCGCGCGAGCAGTTCCGACCACATCGCTCGCTCGCGCGCCTGAACCTCCGCGATCTGGTCGTCCACGACGCATCGCGTCTCTCTGCTCTTCTCGAGCTGCGCGAGGATCTGCGCCGGGGTGAGCGACGACGCTTCGTTGAGCCCTGCCGCGGACGCGAGGCGTTGGAGCGCGGCGCGGCACCACTCCTCCTCCGTCTCTTTCCGCTCCAGTTCCTCCCACAGGGACTTGGTCACGCGTCGGGTGACGTCGATGTCAGCCTCGCTCTTCATCTGCTCGCGTTCCCGCCTGCGCGCCAAGATCCGCTCGCGAGTCTTCTCATCCTTGAGGTCGTCCAGGAGCTTGTCGCGCTCCACCTTGGCGTGTTCCACGTCGCGTTTCCACGCGTTGACGCGTTCGAGGTATCTGGCTCTGACCCACTCGAGGGCGTCGTGGCCCCGGCGCCTGGCGTCCATCGCCTCGCGCTCGTACTCCTCGCACGACGCCGCGTCCGCCGTGGCGTCCGCGAGGTCCGCCTTGAGCGCGGCGGTCCCGCGCTTGAGCTCGACGTTCGCGGCGATGAGTCGCGCCGCTATGTGGTCGTATCGGTCCGATACGTCCGACTCGGACTGGGCGTGCTCCAGTTTTTTGGCCACCTCTGTTTTAGCAGCCTCGACCTTGGCTTTGGGCCCCGATAGGTCGTTTGCGCGGTCGTTCTCCTTGGTCACGACCTCGAGGGTACCTCGCAACGTCGCCAGCTCGCGTTCGCGTCCGACGCGCGCGTTCACCGCGGCGTTGTGCGCCATCTCACGCCTGCGAAGCGACGACTTCGCCGCGGTCAACTCTCGCTCGATTCGCTTTCGCTCCTCTTCGGCGACTCTGTCCTCGCCTCGGCTCGTCACCGACCCGGCGCGACGCGTGCGCGACGTGTACTTGGGCTTGGGCGTCGCTGGATCGCCGTTGTTGTTGTTACCGCCGGCTTTGGCACCCGGGGAGGCTTTGGCGCCGCGTCCTCCCTTTGGGAGTAAGGTTCGCAGCGCGTTCTGCTCGGCTCGTACTTTGCGAACGTCGTGCAGCGTTCGCAGGTGGTGGTCGGCTCTGGCGCCGACGGAGAAGTCGCCTCCGCCGCCGCCGCCGCGATCGCGCTTGCGTCCCTCCGGGAGGTCGAACAGCGCGTCCGCGCCGTCGACGAGATCCGCGAGCGGGTCTCGATCCCGCGGGGAAGGTTTGCCGGCGCCGCCGAGCGGGGAGTCGTTCGTGCTGTCCGCCGACGCCGATCGTTCGTGTTTGCTCTTGGCGGACGGAGTGACGCATCGCTCGACGAGGTCGGGGTCGACGCCCTTGGCCCTCAACGCCGCGCGCCTGACAACCTCGCGCGATTCGTGCAGGCGTAGCCGTGGGAGGGGCGGGCATCGCGTGCTGTAGACGCCGGGTCCGCCCGGGATGCCGTCGTCCACGAGCGCGGGCTCGCGCGTCACCGGCATGGGCTCGAAATGGAACGGCCAAACGGAAGTGCCAAATGCGGGACCGCCTCCGCGCGGGCGCGGCGGCGATACGAACGACGCGTGCGCGGCGCGGCGTCCGAGTCGCCCGGCCGCGCGACGATGTCGATGCGGTACCCCGAGGCGGTAGATGCGGGTCCACTCGGGTGCGCGCGGAGTGCAATGCGCGTCGCGTCCGTGTCGCGGCGGTTGGCTCTCTGGTGATACGGAGCGACGCGATTTTTCATCGTGAGATCAGATGGAGGGACGCGATTTTCACAGTCCGAGTCAGATCTCTCCGCTCGCCCCGGCGTCAGAACTTGGCGCGCGTGCCCGTCGCCCCCACCCCGCGCGCGCGATGCCCCGCGGCGCCAAGGATTCCCCCGACAAGGGCGGCGAAGACGAGTTCTTCGCCGCCGAGTCCACGCGCGCGTCCGAGGAGGTGGAGCGCGTCACCTCCGGAATCGAGCTCGAGCGCGAAGCTTCGAAAACCTTTGGCAGCGACACCGCCATTTTACCGCGCCTGCTCGACGCGTCGGGGGTGCTCCAAGACGCGGCGTCTGCGATCATCGACGACACCTTCAACGCGTGCTTCGCCTTCTCCGATAACCCGGCGTGGAACTGGAACTTCTACCTCTTTCCCCTGTGGTGCGTAGGCGTCGTCCTGCGATACCTGGTGCTGTTTCCAATCAGACTCGCGTGGATAGTCACGTGCACGCTGCTCTTCATCGGCGTCTTCACGCTGATCCACAACGTGACGCGAGGCAAGCTCCGGGCCAACCTTGAGCGGGACCTCGTGCACCTCTACGCCGCGTGCTTCGTCATCTCGTGGACCGGCGTGATCAAGTACCACGGGCCCAAGCCCACGCAGCGCAGCGGGCACGTGTACGTCGCCAACCACACCAGCATCATCGACTACATCATGCTCTGCCAGGTGCGTCCTAACCCTACGGGAACCAAAGTTTACCAACGACAGATTCGCTCGCCCTTACACAGCTGTGTAATCACAGTCCTTCGAAACCCACTATCTCTGACCCACGCACCACCGTCCCCACGTGCTTATACACTATCCAGGTGTCGCCGTTCAGCTCCATCGCGCAGCAGAACAAAGGGTGGCTGGGCCTCATACAGAACACCGCCATGGAAGCCATCCACTGCATACGATTCAACCGAACGGAGAGCAAAGACAGGGAGATGGTCCAGCGCCGCTTACGCGAGCACGTCGCCAACCCCGACCGACTCCCGTTGCTCATCTTCCCGGAAGGCACGTGCGTCAACAACGAGTACTGCGTCATGTTCAAGAAGGGCGCCTTCGACCTCGGGTGCAAGGTGTGCCCAATCGCAATCAAGTACAACAAGATCTTCGCCGAGACTTTTTGGCACTCGCGGCGCATGAGCTTCACCACGTACCTGCTCAAGCTGATGACGTCGTGGGCGGTGGTGGCGGACGTGTGGTACATGGAGCCGCAGGAGATGCAGCCGGACGAGGATTCGATCCAGTTCGCGGAACGGGTGCGGAGCATGATATGCAAACAAGCCGGCATCAAGCCGGTGCCGTGGGACGGGATGTTGAAGTATTACAGGCCGTCGCCGAAGATGACGGAGAAGAGGCGCGCGCAGATCGCGTCCAACCTCGTCAAGCTCCTGCCCCCAAAGGACGGGAACAAAAACGACTGAGACATGCAAATGAGGGTGTTGGGTACGAGTATTAGCAACCGGGACGAATGTAACAAAAGTAAGCTCTCGTCGTTCGTATCTTTTTTTATTTCTGAGATGATTCCGTCACTCTCGTCCCTCTCGACGCGGTTCTCTCGTCCCTCTCATCACACGTCGAGCGCCGTCTGGCACGTCGCGATCTCCCGCTTGCACCACTCGATCGCGCTCTTGCACCCCTCGTGCGCAGCCTTGATCTGCCGCCGCCCCTCCCTCACAACCTCGCGCTTCCGCTCCAGCGTCTCAATCTCCGGCTTGACGATCGGATCCTTCGCAAACCCGAGCTCCTTCAACTTTTGCGCCTTGTGCTGCAAATCCCTATCCGCCCGCGCCAGCGCCCGGCCAATCTGCCTCTCCGCACGCTCCTCCGCGTGCAGCCGGATGCGTAGCGTGCGCTTGCGGACCTCCTCGTACGGCGGCCTGAACGCCCGCGCGGATGCGTTCGCGGCGGCTCGAGCCTCCGCCTCCGTCTCGGAAAAAGCCGCGTGTTCTTCGGCGAAGGCCGCGACGTCCGCCGCGGCTTTCGCAATCTTCTCCTCGATGGACGCGCGCATCGCGGCGCGTACCGCGGGGTCGACGTCCATGGAGTGCTGCGTCACCGCGTCCTTGGCGAGCTTGGCGCCCGCGAGCTCGGACCTCGCGGTGTCCATCTTGTCGTCGATGTTTTTAGCCTTTACACGGGCGTGATGCGCTCGGAGCGACGCGTCGTTGAAGCGTCGCCACGTGGACTCCGCAGCCTTCGCCGCGACGATCACGCTGTCCACCTGCGCCTTGACGCCGGTCCTGTCCACGGTGGGTTCCCGCCCGCCGCCCGCGCGGCCGGTGTCGTCCTCAACCGCGGTGAGATCGGGAAGGTTCGCGGTGATGAGCTCGCTGAGCGACATCAGCCGCTCCTTGCCATCCTCGACGACGCGCCCGTCATCCAGCGCCGTCTCGGACACCTTCGTGGGTAAGCCAAAGACGTTCTTAACGACGTCACTCAGGGTCCCAAACAGAATCTCGCCCACGAGCCGGGTGGGCGCCAGGGGCAAATCCGCGGGAACCGGGTTCAAATTCGAATCATCATCATCCTCGATTTTAACCCCGTCGATTCTGCGAATGACGTCGTGCGAATCAACCTTCGGGCGCTTGTGCCCCAGCCTGGACGTCCCGTTCGACTTGTACGGCGACGCGACGCCGCCGGGCATCTGCGTCGGGGAAGACCCGGGCGCGAGCGTGACACCCTCGCAAGCGCCGGGCGCCGCCTCGACCCTCGCAATCTCGGTCGCGTGAACCGCTCGAGCGTCAACCGACGGACCGCTCTCCAGCATCGCGCTCGGTGTCCCGGGAGACCCGTGCGACACGAACCCATTCTGAAACAGCGCCGCTAGGCTATTCTGGCGCTGGGCTAGGTTGATCGCGGCAGCCGCGGCGGGGTCCATGGGGTTGATGGACGCGCCCAAAGAGCCCAACGAACGCATCATAGCCTCGTGCGCCGCGTACGCCTGCGCGTGGCCCGCGGCGACGGCGGTGTGCTGCTGGATGGCGGCGGCGTGTGCCTGCGCGGCGGCGGCGGCGGCGGCGGCGAAGCCGGGGTTCATGTTGGCCATCCCCGCCGCCGCCGCCATCGCCTGGAAATTCGCCAAGTTGGGAACGGCGGCGGCGGCGGACGCGGCTGACGCTTTGGCGGATGTCCGACCCGCGTTGTTGGACGGTCTCTTCTCGCGCGCCGTGCGTCCCGTATCCCTGGCGTTCTGTAGTGCTGGGGATGCCGGGATGCTCTCGTCGCCGCCTGCGCGGTTGTACTTGTGGTGCCCCTTCGGGTTCTTCGGGATGGGTACTAAGAGGGGTCGGCCTCGGGGAAATCCGTTTTCGGATCGCGGCGGGCCCTCGAACAGCGCTCTCAACTCCGCGGCTGTCACGTTGGTCTTATCCAGCTCCTCCTGGACCATGATCCAGGTACTGGCTTGCCGCGTCGGGTCCTTCTTGCGGAAGAGCTTCTGGATGGTGATGGGTTCCAGCACGGTCCGGTTGCACGTCGCGATGCGAACGAGCTCGATGAAAAACTGAATCGTATCCGCGTTGTTGTACCAGTACGTGCCGGGTTCGAACGTCTCCGTGCCGTAGTAGTAGGAGAGGAAGCGGTCGAACTTCTCGCGCTTGTTCTTCTCACCTTTGTCGAACAGCGAGCCCATGCCGCGCGGGATCTTCATACCCAACAGCCGGTAGATGGCGTTGGTCCAGCGGTAGATGAGCCGGCGGTGGTCCGCCATCTTCATCCGCGCCTCGCCCTCAGCCTTGAGCCACTCGCCCACGGGCCCCGACTGAGTTCCGGCCAACGCGCTGCCGTTCGCGCCGTTGGCCACGTGGGTTTGCGGCGCCGCGAGTACGTTGCCGGGGTTGGAGGGACGCTCAGGTTTCTTCCGCTTCGACGGTGTCACCTGGGTCTTGCCGGCTTCGTCCGAGTCTTCGGGGGAGTCTTCGGCTCCGAGCTCTCCGAGGAGCATGAGCATCTTGGCGCTCTCGTCCATGTCGTCGTTGCGTGTCGTGTCCGGGTTGGCGGGCGGCGGGCCTGTGGGTTGCCTGTGTTTTAGCGATGGATGGGGAGGAGATGGAGACGTGAGTTGGCGGTCGATGGATGCGTTGGATGCATGCGTGTTGGTAAACGATGATGATAAATCTGGTGGGAAAGTGGGCAACCCTGGTGGGAGGAGGCCGCGGGTGATGGGTGGGGCGGTGTGGCGGGGGAAGGCGGGCGCGTCTGCGCACCTCTCCGGGGATCCCTCGGCGGTATCGTCCTCGTCCATGTCTTCGTCGTCGGCGTGGCCGTGCGCACCGGGACCGGCGGCGGGTTCGGGGGCGTTCGCGCCTCGGTCGTCGCCGTCGGCACCGTCGCCCGACGAGCCGATCTCGCGGCCGACGCCGAGGAGCGCAGCCATGGCATCCTCCTCCTCCTCTTCCTCCTCCTGCGATGTCTCCCTGACGGCGGCCGCGTGAGGGTCGACGGCGTCGTCGGTGGATGCGTGTCCGTCCATCTCGACGTCTCCGTCCGCGTCAGCGGGTTTTACCATCATCTTCACCGAGACAGACGCGCGGTCACTACGCGCGGGCACCCCCCCGTTTCGTTGGAACGCGAAGGCCTCGGCGCTCCGATTGCGAAGCCGGCGTGTTCGCGGGCGGGACACCGGCGCGGAATGCGTGCGAGCGAGCCGCGCCTGAGCACCTACGCGGGGATGAATCGAAAGATTGAAGCGTCAAGGCTAGGTTCGTGAGGTTTCGCGCGCGTGGAGGCGGTCGCGGCGGTCGACACGGCGCGCCTCCGGTCGCGCCCGTGGACCAGTCAATGGCGTGTTCGCGAGGATATCGGAAGAATTGCCGGGGAGCGATGGGCCCGGAAAACGACGAGGCGCGTTCGTACCTCGTAGGGTTCAGGGAGATACGCGCCTGAAACGCGCGAATCGTCCACGAAGCCGGGACTTGGACACCTCCGCGACGCGTTTCACCGACGCGCGCGACGGGTTGTGGCGCGGATTCGGGCGCGAGTGGTAGACCTAAATCTCGGTGCCGAGTTGGAACTCTCGCCCGACGCAAAGACGGCACCGTTGATGATTTCAGCCGATTTGCGAAGCGTTGGCAATATGCATTTCAACCGAGCGCACACCGCAAACAGTAAGGAATGTGCTTCTTTTCGGTTGAACTCGTACGAAGGTCAGTCACATTATCAACCATAATTAGTAAATTCGCAAAAATCGCCAAAAAGGTCCCAAAAAGCACAAACCCAATCTTCGCGGAACAACACCGACACAAAGCCCCTCCCCGACCGAACAAAGACGCACCGAAGATGCCGTCCGTCGACCTTTTCCTCGGCCCGCTCATCCAGTGCGCCGAGGCAGCCACCCTCGGCATGCCCTTCGAGGTCTGGAAGACGCGCATGGGCCGGTTTCGCCAAGAGGGCACGATGGAAGCCTTCGCTAACATCTATAAACAAGGCGGCGTCAAGGCGTTCTGGGCCGGTACCGGGCCCAAGATGATCGAGTCCGGAAGCAAGGTGCGTGACATGCAACGGCATCACCGCTCACTTTCGAGCGAAACCCTCGCGAATGCGTCGGAAAACGCGCCGAACCCACACGGGGGCATACCTCCTGAGATCCCCCGGTGAATTATCCCTCCCGGATTTTTTTTCATCCCCCGTGGCAAAACGTCGCAATCTGACTCACCCTCCCCGCCGCTCACCCACCCACCCACCTGACCGACAGGGAATGATCTTGATGTACGCCAAGGAGGGCATCAACGACAACCTCCGCCGCGCCGGCATGGCGCCGACCCTCGCGGGCGTCCTCGCCGGCGCCGGCGGAGGCATCGCGCAAGTCTCCGTCATGGGCCCGTGCACCTACCTCGTCACCGGCGCCGTCAACAATCCCGGCGTCGGCATGTTAAAAACCGTCCAGCAGACGTACGCGCGGGGAGGCATCGCGGCGTTCTACCCAGGAGGCACCGCCATCGCGTTCCGCCAAGCCACCAACTGGGCATCGCGACAGGGCTTCACCGAGTTCGTCCGCGCCCGGATGAAGCTCGCGTTCCACGGCGACGTCCGCGCCAAATTGACAAAGGGACAGGAAGTCGGCGCCGGCGTGATCGGAGGAACGCTGGCGTGCTGGAACCACCCGTTCGAGGTTGCTCGCATCGAGGCGCAGACGCTCGGTAACATGGGCAAGCCCGTGGGGTCCATGGTGACGGTGATGAAGGACATCGTGCGCGTGGACGGCGTCGGCGGTTTGTTCCGCGGCATCGCGCCGCGGGTGTGCCTCGGGATCTGGCAGACTTTGTTCATGGTCACGGGCGCCAAGTTGATCAAGGATGAGCTGCGGAAGCGGGAGATGATCGCGATGCCGGAGGTGATTGCGGTGGCGTCGCCGCACGAGCCCAAGATCGATACGAAGAAGAAGGTCAAGTGATGGGCGCGAGACGTAGTACCTTGTAAGTGTGCATAACAGACGACGAGTGATGAAGTGCGCAAAGTTTCGACAAATAGCATCGACAACATAGATCTAACAGTAGTATCACTGCTCCACCTGCGTCGCGCCCGTCTCCTCCGCGGCGCCGTACTTCTCCGCCCTGGACGCCAAGAACCGAAGAGCGCGAATCTTCCGATCGTGACTCCACCCCGCGTTGCCGTCCAAAGCGTCAACCGCCTTCACCGCGAACGCATACATCGGCGAATCGCTCGAGATGCCATCCACCTCCTCCGTCAGTGACGCGCGCTCGGCTAAGAAATCCCCGCTGATCGGCGACGCCCCAGCCCGTACGCGTTCCTTCTCGTCCATGCGCTTGTAGTGCTGAAACTGCTCCAACGCGACTCGCTTGCTCTCGTTGAATACCTCGTCGTTCGGGATGTTGCCCACGCGCATGAGCCAGTCCTTGTGCGCGTCCAGCACGCTCCCCTCGTCCTCCTTCGAGCCGCCCGGGGGTGGGATGTTAAAGCCCGGGACGTACGGCGCGGCGTTGAACTCCGCGGCGTTCCAGTTCTCGTCGAATTCCATCCGCATCGTCTGCTCGAATTCACCGACGTCCCAGTCGAAGTTGACCTCGCCCCGCGCAGCCTCCCTCGCCTCGCGGACCCTCGCGTCGAGCGCCGCCTGCGTCTTGGGGTCGATCGCGCCCATGCCGAACGCGTCACGGGCCGCGCGACGCCGGGCCGGACCCTTCTTACGGTCGCCGCCGCCGGCCGCACCCTTGGACTGCCGCGTGAAAGCGTCGTTGAGCCCCGCGCCGAACGCCCGCCCGGCGCCTCTTTGTCGCATGCGCGCCGTCGCGGATTCCAGGCGTTCCATCGCGCGCGCGTCCGGGATGGCGACGCCGGGACCCGCGACCGCCTCGCCGCGCTGCGAGGTGGTCCGCGCGCGGCCGCGCTCGCCGCCGTACGCGCGCGCGCGCGTGGATGGTTCGCGTTCCCGCGACTGATTCAGAGGCCTTCGTTCGGACGACGACGACGGACTGAGAGGCCTTCGTTCCGTTCGTTTGGTGGGTCGGGACGCGCGGACCTCCGCAGCGATCGTCGCCGCCGCGTCCATCGCCGCCTTCTGCTTGGCGAGCATCTCGTCGTCGACGTCGACGATCGGGAGCTCGGGCCCGGCAGGAGCCGCCGCCGCCGCGGCCGCGGACTCGGACTCGGACTCAGACTCGGACTCATCCTTCGCCTTTTCGCCATCCTTATCGCCCTTGTTCCCCGGCTTGTGCACCGTGATGGTCATCGGCTTGGCGCACCCTTCCAGCTTCCGCCCGCTCAGCATCGCGATCGCCGCCGCCGCTTCCTCCGCGCTGCCCATGGACAGCACCGCCGTCGGCGACGCGCCGTTCGCGAACCACAGCTTGACCCGCGCGACGTCGCCGAAGGGTTTAAAAATCTTCGCCGTGGACTCCGCGTCTAAACCCCTCGGCGCGTCTCTCACGTGGATGGACACGCGGTTCGCAAAGGCGGCGCGGCGCGCATCGCGCGCCTTC
>Ga0302116_1000614_pt1 | contig 21763 bp, 20 predicted proteins | sample AG5_SCM_MG_FD_203124 | JGI IMG/M metagenome (GOLD analysis project Ga0302116, IMG submission 203124) | Marine microbial communities from Western Arctic Ocean, Canada - AG5_SCM | ecosystem: Environmental > Aquatic > Marine > Oceanic | place: Canada: Western Arctic Ocean | collected 2017-10-01 | reverse complement strand
CATCGACGTCAAGGTCATTTAAATCTTCTTCGCTGGACTTTTTCTTCTTGTCATCATCTTCCTCGTCGCTGCTCATCAAAGCTTCGTCGAGTTCGTCCTCGTCAATTTCCTTGAAAAACTCCTCGTCCGGATCGTTGGTGAAAACAATTTTCTTGATCAAGCCGGATTTGGTGAAAAAGACTCGTTGGCCAAGAATCATCGGCTTGCGGATGACGGGCATCATGGTGTGCCACATTTTTATTTGCCGCTCGCCATAGTCAGACGAGGAGAGCATGTACCGCCCCCCCGGGGAGAAACAGGCGGAAAGAACAGCCGACTCGTGGCCTCGAAAAACGTAAATGACGTGCCCCTCATGTGCCGACCAGAGACGGATCGTGCAGTCTTCTGAGCAGGAGAGAAACCTTTCGCCGTCGGGGTGGAAAGCACAGCCGTATACAACATCGGTGTGACCCTTCAGTACTCGCTTGGGCTGATCAGACCTGGCGTCCCACATTCGGAGCGTTTTGTCGGACGAGGCGGACACGAAAAGACGATTTTCATCCTGCATGTTGAAGCCAGGGATAATGTCGACGTCCCTCACGGCCTTGGTGTGACCCTCAAACGCGCGCAAACACTTTGTGGTTTCAGCGTCCCACAGACGAAGGGAGAAGTCGGCAGAAGCCGAGATTATGTGCTTGTAGTCCGGGGACAGCTTGAACGCATGAATGTGAGATTTGTGACCCTCAAACGTCTTGTGCAAGGCTGGAGAAGCCTTGTAGCGCTTGAACTCTTTGAGCTGGGAGTTGTGGTAGGTCGCACCCTCTTCCTTCGATTCAGCATCAAGTTTGGCAGCCTCAATGGCTTTGGCAACGTTTTGCTTTTTTTTAGCCTCGGCCAGCGCAATTAGTCGTTTGCAGTTTCGCTCCGGGAGGGTGTAAGCGTCCCAGGAAAGCATCTCCTCGGATGCCATGTCATCAAGCTCGCGGTTGCAATCTTTGCGCTCCGCCTCGTGAATCTCCTTTTGCTCCTTCTCAAACTTTATTCGCTCAATCTCCTCCTTGGTTTTGTAACATCCGCAAGCGCCCTTGCCGCAGAGGCGGGAACAAAGCCCCCTCTTCTTGGAAGTCTTGCCCGGGATGATGACGTCTTTTTCACTCTTGGCCTCGCCATTATCTTCTTCGGGGGGAGGGCTGTTTGCTTCGGGGGTTGAGGTGAAGTTGTCAGAATCTGCTGTTGAACTTGATTCCGGCTTCGGCTTTTTCTTAAAGGGGAATTTGACCATCTATGCGCGTTATAAGCGTGCTACAGATGTGTCATGTAATAGAGGTATTTTCTCGGAAGAGTTACGAGGATGCGCATTTAAAATTCTAATAAATAAATCTTGTTTGCCAGGGGAGAATTGATGAGGCTGAGGTGAGGAGTTACAAAAAGTTGGGCAAATTATATAATTTTTTTTTCAACTTCCACTATACAAAGAACTGGTTGGGTACACTGGTCCATCATCGATTCATCGTGCGCGTTCCAGGTAAAATTTATACAACAATTGCTTCACAACACACTCCAGACACTCCATCATTACCAAATAATGGGGGGGGTATCGGGCAAGTACCTTGAAGACTCCATACGCGGAACTGGCTATGTTGCTGGGCACACACCCCGACACGGTCAAGAAGCCAACATCCTATCTTCCCAAGCAGTGTTTGTTGACAAGGACAGGGCATTTATCATGCGATGTTACGAACGTTATTCCCACGACAATAATAAATGTCCCGGGGTGAATCAGAAGAAGTTCAAACAAATATTTGGCGGCAACCCAGTGATTCTCCACGCTGTTTTTCACTGCTTCGACACTGACAGGAATGGCCTGGTGGACGTGCTGGAGTGCTTCGCAGCTCTGGTGGTTTGCTCCCTGGAGATGACGGTAATGCAGCGGACTCGAATGATATTCATCTTTCACGATGCAAACAAGGACGGCGAGCTTTCCCACAGCGAGCTTATCCTTATGTGCTCGTCCGTCTGCCGCGGCATGGCCAAAATGACGGGCACTCAGGAGGTTCCGGTGGCCCACATTGAGTCTCTTGCTGATTCCATAATACGGAGCGGCGACATCGACCACAACGACAGCGTGAGCTACGACGAGTGGATCGAGTTTTGCAAGTTTTCGCCAGACATTAAAGTATACTTTGAACACTGCGAGAACCTCTGTCGGTTTATCAAGGCACCCAAAAAGGACACAGTAAAGATAGAAGCTCCGCTTCCGAGTTGCGCGGTCACGAAGCCCAAGAAATCTGCTGCGGCCAGACCCAGACCCTGCAACAAAAACAACAGCAACAACAATCCGGCTATCAGCGTCAATATCACCCACAACAGCAACAACAACGCCAATGTCATGACATTGACTCACCCAACTCCCCCGAAAACAACATCACCCTCAAAGACCCCAGTTCCAAGACAAAAAAAGCAGAACCCCGAAACGAACAATGACGAGGAAAAGAGGAAACACAAGAGCGAACAGGCAGGCATGCCAGACACAAGGTTGCTAAAGGACTTATTTCTCACAATGGACAGTGATTTGAGTGGCACTGTTGACGTTGGAGAGTTTTACCTTAGCCTGAAGGGGACGAGCATGGAGGACACGGCGTTGAATCTGTTCAACGCCGTTGACAAGGACAAGGACGGGCAGGTGACCATCTACGAGCTGGTTCAGCACCTGTATCCTTTTGCGGAGGAGGACGACGTTGAGGATTTGGTCAAGTGGATCAAAAGCGGGGAGGACATGACAGCGAGTAAAGACTCTAGTTTCTGGAGCGAAGCGGAGCAGGACGACGAGATCCGAACAATGTTCAATTCTTTCGACAAGAATAAAGACGGAAAGTTGACAGTAAGAGAACTGACCGAGACAATGAGCGAAATGCACGGGTTGGACAGGGCAGACGTGAAGCAAATGTTTGCCGACTTGGGGAAGAGCAAGAAGGACAAGATTGTGGAGGATGAGTTTATCGAAATGTTCAAGGCCTTCATTGGGGGTGACATGGTCGCAAAGGGGGGGAATACAAATGACGGATTAAAAGACAACGACGTAAGCCGTGGTCTTGCCCACTTCCACACGGGATCGAAGCTTACTCCGTGAAACGTTGTCATGTTTTTTTCTCTATTCTCTATTCTCTTTCTCTATTCTATGCGAACTTTCTATGTTTATATCATTCTGGAGGGGGAGGGGGAGGAGAAGGGGGGGGGGGAGGGAGGGAGGCAAGATCTACAAGCAAGCGCTCAGGGGCAAATCGAGAAAGCAGCGCTTTGCAATAAGGGGGCAGACCAATGTCAGTGAAGGCGAACTGCCACCCTTGAATTGCGAGATGGACTAACATCAGGCGGAAATAAGATGTGAAATCGCTAAACCCGAGCGAAGCGAGGCGCATTTTTAATGAAACACGAGCGAACCAAGCGAGCCAAACGAATTGAGGGGATTAGTTTAGTAGTGGATGTAGCCGTCTGCAGCCATTTCGCGAGATCTGCCGAGTATGCTCGTCTTCCTAAAGGCTCGCTCGCTTCGCTCACTCACCTTGCGAGGGGATGCCATCGACACGATTTTTCCTACAGCCAAACTGAAGCCGAAGTTCCGTCGAGTAGCAAACAAACAACTCCAAGATCGGGATTGTGGTCGATTGCAAAAGCGACTATTTCACTTTTGGGATTGGCGGAGTCTGAGGATGGGAATGGGGGGGATGGGGATGACTCGGACCATTCTTCATTTGCGTCGAAATAAATGTTCCCAAATTTCATTCGGTCTGCGTACTGCTTCTTCGGGTCAACACAGTCTAGCCTGACTCTCTTTAGGTCCTTGCACGATAAAATCGAACCGTTTCCGGCTTGTATGGTTTTGGAATTGGGAGGATTTGCTGGGCAGCGAGCGAAGCGAGGCGCATTTTTATTGAAGAGCAAAACGAGTAAAGCGAGTCAAAAAAATTGAGTGGGTTAGTTTGTAGTGGATGTAGCCATTAGGTATGTAGCCATTTCGCGGGATTCTTCTCGAGTATTCTCGTCTTCATCAAGGCGAGCGGAGACTGAGTGAGACTCACCTGTGTGTGAAACGTTTGGATTCACAGAAAGCAGAGGGTCCTGGTTTGCCTGCGTAAACAAGCTTGCGCTCCATTTCAAGGTTAGCCCGTTGCACACCATGAAAAAGGCTTTGAGGTCGGACGGGAGGGTTGCATTGTTAGTCAATTCCCACTCGGAAATTGCTTCGGATGAGAGGGGGGGGTTTGACAACAGGACGACATTCTGGGTTCCATTAAGGCTTTTCAAGTAGTGTTTTACATCACCGGTTATTTTATCGATGACTTGCATTTCAAAGGTGTGTTGCTTGCTTAAAAATCATATGCTTGTTAATGTATGCCATAGCATGTGCTATGCTACTTGAACTACTTTAAAAAGTAAGCGAAAAAACAAATAAATTTATAAAATATTTCTTTAAATTTAAATTTTTTTAAAAAACTTTTTAAACTTGAAGTTGGCGCATGTTGTCTTGTGAAACACCCAAACTTATGGCTTGTGAAACAACACCCCAACTTACTCGTCTAGCCTGTGCTCTGAGGAGTGTCTCTATATGGAAATATAGATCCGAAGCGCTGAAGTGTGAGAATAAATTGCTAAAGGAAAAACTTCAAGCCATGGAATTGAGACTATGTGCACAACACACATCATCAAAAGCACCACTCGTGGTGTATGTTTCGGATGACGAGCTTACGTGTTTACCTACGAGGACAATTACTCCTCAGCACCTGGTACACGAAGCTCCAGCACATGTGGTGACACCACCACCACCACCACAATTACACCACCACGAATCGATTTTCGATCAATTCATGGTGATTGGGAGCGAGCTCGAGCTCTTAAACGACCATGAAGAAGAAGGGGATCATCCAGAAACAACTGTCAATAGAAAGAAGATAAAATTCTTCAGCAACAAAAAGGCCAAGAGCAAACCCCCACTTCACCTCCCCAGCTCTCCAACCACCCTCCTACATTACACATGCATTCACTCTTCCGCAGCACCAATTCCTGAAAAAATAACACAGGAATTTGCCTTTCCTGATGGACTAACCTACAAAAGAATCGACCCAAACGCGTCTCTGAGCGACGTGAACACGATTCTTTTCGGGCCTTACACAAAGAGGAACAACGATTCGTTTATTTTCACATTCAACGATGAGACCAAAGAGAATTCCCCCATGGTATACGGCGTCTGCGTAATGCAACCAAGGCTGGTTATGGGTGGCAAATATGCCACAAAACGTTGCTATTGCTTGCTGACCCGGGTGCCCCACTTTGATCTGCACTTCAAAGTGTTGTTCCTCCTGCTATCGGCACAGCGAATTGCAAGAATGCCTGTCGATGGGTGTCCTGGGCACGACAGCCACGGCTACGATACTTTCGAGTTTCACAAGCAAGTTTTCCAAAAGTACAGCATGGTGAATCTTAATGAAATTGTGGAATACCAAGAATTTTCCGTCTGCGAGCACCTCCCCCCGGTGGCTTTCAAGTTCCCAGAGAGTCTGCTGCTGAGGAACAAGGAATCAAACTGGATTGAATCGCGCAAAAACTCGATCAAGGCCACCTCGAAGTGGGCGTTGCCCTGCTTGTTCTCCATGCTATCTCTCGAGAAAATCATAAAGGTTGTGAGTTTGGCGTTGAACGAGCAGTCCGTGATTGTGGTAAGCGCCAAATATGGAGTGTGCAGCAGCGCAGTGCTTGGACTTGCTTATTTGCTGCGGCCGCTATTCTGGTGCTGCCCAATCATACCAACTTTACCGTCGTCTATGTCAACCATGCTCGCAGCACCCTGTCCGCTCTTTGTTGGGATCACTGAGAACGCACTGAGAAATGCTGATGTTACCCCCAGCCCGGGAAGTTTCATCATCAGACTCGACGATGGGGGGTCAATAGAAGAAGTTGATGGGGATGGGGATGGGAATGAGAATGGGGATCTGGACGGACTTTTTAGAAGCCAGAAACTTTCTTCGAAAATGATTGAGGCGAGCAAAGCCCTGTGCAGGGAGGGAGAGCCGCTGTACAATCCTACATTGACGCAACTGAAAATGGCAGAGAGGTTGGCCGACGGAGTAAAGCGCATGGTCGTTAGAGTGCTCGAGGATACCAAAACGGCGATTGGGAACGAGGAGTTTAAGAAGACCCAATTATATTCGCTTCACGTGAGAAATTCAATTTGAGAGGGTAGCTTTCTTATTTTTATCAATACACCTTTCCCATTTTTTCCAAACAAAGTGTCTTAACAGCCTGGAAAGAATATCTTTGCACAAATTTTGTATAACTTTACTTCTTCTCAAAAAGACTCGTCGGCCTCGCTCAAAATTTGATCTTTAACCCCCTTTAGAGTCTTCAAGAATGTATCATCTTCGGGGGTAAGAGGGCGCAGACCGAACTTTCCGTCCCCGGAGAGGTCATCAATTCCCCGTAGCGCGCTTTCGAACAAGGCGGCACTACTGCTACCTCTACTACCTTGGTCATCATCGAGGTTTACATCGAACAATGACGCAGCCTCTCGGAAAATTGGCTCGGGGAGGGTTGTTGTTGTTGTTGTTGATGTTGATAGTGGTGGTGGGGAGGGTGACGTCTCGCAGCAACTCGCAGCAAACAAAAGTGCATGCTTCAGCGACTCGATCGGAGCCTCATTGTTTTGGAACGCTTCAATTGCCGCTGAGGCGCATTTCAGCGAGGTCGAAAGAAGAGGATTTGAATTGGAAATGGAGGAGGAGGAGGTGGGAATGGGGGGAGATGGGGAGGGGGGGGGAAGAGTGGTTGGGGGAGGCACCACCGCAACTGCAACTTCTCGCTCCTGCTCCTGCTCCGGCTGCCCGAAACCGGCTAGCATCTCCTTTGTTGCGAGAAGATTTTGAACGAGCTTGTCACCCTCGGCTCCTTTCAATCTTCCGGTTCCGAAACCTCTGCCTCCACGATGCTTGAGGAGGAGACCCTGGGTCGTGCGTATATGGTCTCGCTGAAAGTCAGTGAGGCCAGACGAGGGAGCGGGTGTGGGTTCGGGTGTAGGTGCAAGTGGCTGAAGCACCTTCACGGAAATAGGAACAGGAACAGGTTCGGGGACAGGAGCCCCCCCCTCAGGCTGCCCCCCGACCTCCCTCCCCTTCATCGCCTTGCTCAACATCTCCTTATAGTTGCTAACCGGTTTTCTCGATTCGGTAGCAGCTTCCTTGGCCTCCTCCATCGCCTCACGCTCTCGGAATCGGTGCCACCTTTGCACTTCGGTGAGATTTGCCTCATCAACTTCATCGTACTCAACATCAGCACCATCAACATCGCCAGTAGTGACATCAGGGCTGACATCCTCGAACTTTGGCCTATTTCTCTCAATCTTTTGCATCTCTCGAACCTCCTCGGAAACGAACCTCTCGTTGAACTTATCGTAGTCGCCCTCTCGGTACGCCTTCAAACGAACCTTCGTGTCAACCTTGAGCTGCTCCAGGTACATGTCGCCTGTGTTCATCGATGCGGATATATAATTTTCGCGATCGAAAATGGTGTCGGATTTGGGGGGGGGAGAAGGGGATTCGGGGGAGGTCGTCGAGGCTGACGCTGCAGCAGCACGCTGCTGCATTGCCGCAAACTTTGAGCCGCCAGAGGAACTGTCAGAGGAGAGCCCTGACAAGAACTCGTCATTGTCATAACCTTGGGCTCGATTTGTTCGTACCACTAATCTGGCAACATGGGTGATGTGGAAACTGTCCACGTCGACCAAGAGGCCTAATAATAGTAATAAATATGGATTCATAACTAATGGGAGATCTTCTCAGGTGCTCAGGTAAACCTTATCAGTGCAAAAGTAGAAAAATCAAGACCATTAAAAATTACAATTAATAAACGTCAGCCCCACACAATCTCTACTCAGCTTCCACAAAGATATAGCATAGCCCTTCTTGCTGACATTTTATTCACGATTCCTCACTCGATACCATACAAATCCCAAAGATTGAACAATCATGCAGCATGATGAAATAATTTGGCAGGTTATCAACCAGCAATTTTGTTCATTTAAATCTAAAATTGCAAAGGAGCGAACGTTCTGCCGTAACGAGAACAACGTTACGGGTCTGTGCAATCGACAGAGCTGTCCTCTGGCCAATTCTCGCTATGCAACAATACGTGAAGAAAATGGGAAACTTTTTCTCTGTTTGAAAACCATTGAGAGAGCGCACTCGCCGAAGAATTTGTGGGAGAAAATACGTCTATCGCGCAACTACGAGAAGGCGATTGAGCAGCTTGACGAGCACCTTGCTTACTTCCCAAAGTTTCTCGTTCACCGAAACAAGCAACGACTGACGAAGATTCACCAATACTTGATACGAATGCGAAAACTGCAGCTCAAGGTGAAGCCGAAAATTCGTGGGATCAACAAGAAGGTCGAGAGGCGAGAAGTTAGGAGGGAGGTCAAGGCTTTGCAGGCCGCCAATTTGGAAAAGAATATCCAGAAGGAGTTGCTTGAGAGACTTTCCAAGGGTACTTACGGAGACATCTACAACTTCCCCGAAACTGAGTACAACAAGGCGTTAGCCCAGAAGGAGGGCGAGTTTGGGGATCAGAATGAGTTGTTCCAATTGGAGGATGAGTTGGAGGCGGAGGAGGACGAGGACGATGAGATTATGGAGTATGTTGAAAATTTGGATGACGAGAGTAGTGATGAAGAGTACGATGACATTGAGGATAGTGAGTTTTACCAAGATGGGGAGGGTGGGGAGGAGGACGAGGATGATGGGGACAGTGGGATGGATGATGATGATGATGATGATGACGAGGTTGTGTTTGGTGGTGAGGGCGAGGGCGAGAAGGAGGGAGGGGACAGCGATGGCGATTTGGAGGAGAAGAAAAAACCTAAACCCAAACCGAGCAAGAAGGACAAGAAGGGGAAGAAGAAAGCTAGCAAAAAGAAAACGTTGTATGAAATCGAGTATGAAGACGAGGAGGCGAATGGGGGTGAAATGGCTGGAGAAGCTTGGTAGAAATTTATAGGTAAAACGGACATTTCTAGCGAGCAGTTTTTATTTTCTACATACAGTGTATTGTCTGTCTGGGTGTGGGTGTGGGTGTGGGTGTGTGGGTGTGGGTGTGGGTGTGGGTGTGGGTGTGGGTGTGTAAGTAAAAAAGCAACTTGAAATATAAAATGATTATATTGATATAATACGTTTCATAAAACTTTGAAGACTGAATTGTGTTGTTCATGTGTCTGCAGTGTCCCGAAGAACTAAGAAATCAGGTCTAATCACTAACGTGTGTGCTTGTGCTTGTGCTTGTGCGTGTGCGCTACTCACCTTCTGTTATATACATTCATACATTCAATACTTTTTTGGCTGCTTCGGCGGCATCAATTTGTGGTCCTTGTTGGCCTTCTTCTTTCTACGCTTTGCTAGTGCCTTCTTGACAGCCCCCTCGCCGCCCCTCTTCTTCAATTCCTCGTACTCGGCCTCCACCACAGCTTTGCGCTCGTCGGCGCGCTTCAAGTAGAACACACCCTTGCCCTCCTTGACCTGCTCTCTCATTTTCCGCTTTACGCTCGTTTTCGCCGCTCTCTCCACCTGCCCCTTCATCCGCATGGACCGCTCCTGGACCATCTTGACTAGCTTGGCCTGCTCCTCATCTACATCATCGACATTAACGCCGAGTTTCTTCCGAAGCTTCTTCCCCTTCTTCCCCGGTATTTTGGCCGCCTTGATTCGCTCCTTCAGCGAGGCTATTTCCTCGTCTATCTTCCCGTCCAAGAATTTGTAGGAGCTGTCGTAGAGGTTTTGGTCGAATGTGCCACTCATTGAGTTCATTCTGGGGTCCGAGGACTTGTAAGCGTTGGCATTGATCGTGGCGGTTCCAGAGTTGTTCAAGGAGGGTGCTCCACGCTTAAAGAAATCATAGCGCTTGGAGGATACTAGCTTTGGAGCATGTTTAGAGTTTGAAGCGGATGTTGTAGCGGAATTGAGCTTTCGCTTCTTTGATTTTGTGCCTTCGGTCTGTTGATTTGCAAGGACCACTCCAAGTTCGTCACCATCAGAAGAAGAGGACGATGAATAGTTTAGGGTGTTGGAGTTGGAGTTGGAGTTGGTGTGGGGCTCGTCTAGATCATCATAATTTTTATCAAAATTCTCTTCTTCATTTGATGTGTCAGAGGCGTCCGAATCATCACTGGGTAGTTCGTTGAATGCATGCTCAGCTCCGCTGTCAATATCGCTGTCGCTGAGACTCATGGACCCATTTTTGGGGTTACTAAAATATTGTGTGGGCAGTAGAAATTTGCAAAACGCAACGTTTTAAGAAAGCAATTCTAGCCTAGATTAGCTCCCCAACTTTAGTGCCACACAACCCAAATGAATGCCCCAAGAGTGAGTTCGAGTCAGAATGATAAAAGTTCGCTCAAACCAAAAGCAAACACCTAACACAAAGCGGCTCTTTTTCATTAAACATTTCAGAACCACAATGGTGGATTTGGCAGTGTTGATTTCTTTCGCCGGATCCCAGCAGATCTCACAGAAGCCACGTCCCTCGGTTCGACGATGAGCTTGTGTGCCATTTTGCTCATGTCGCTCCTATTTTGTTCGGAGCTTATTTCTTTCCTTTCCACCGACCTCACGACAGATGTTGCGATTGACGTCAACTCTGCCAACACTGTGCGGTTAAATTTCAACGTAACCTTCCTCGACCTACACTGCGACTACGTGTCGATTGACGTGCTCGACAGCCTAGGCACAAACAGGCAGAATATAACCAAGGTGAGCGAGCGAAGCGAGCGAGCCTTGATGAAGACGAGAATACTCGTGATGAATCCCGCGAAATGGCTACAGACATAAAGGCTACATCCACTACTAAACTAACTTTAACCCACTCAATTCTTTTGACTCGCCTTCACTCATTTTGCTCTTGCTTCATTAAAAATGCGCACAATCGGCACAGAATGTTGAGAAGTGGCAGATGGACGAGGATGGCGTGAAGCGTCAGTTCTCTGGTCGCAACCGTGAGACCCGCGAGGTCCGGCACGAGGAGCACGATCAAACACTGGACGAGATGCACGAGGATGGCGTTCACGTTAAGGCATTAACGGCTGACGAGTTTGACACTCACATTGCCTCCAACGACATGGTTTTTGTCAATTTCTTTGCGCCTTGGTGCATCTGGTGCCAGCGCCTCCACCCCACTTGGGAGAAGTTTGCTGAGAATGTTCTCGAGAAGGAAATGCCAATCTCTGTCGTCAATGTTGACTGCGTTGCTAACGCGGAGCTTTGCCAGAAGCAGAGGGTCCAGGCATTCCCCACGTTGAGGTGGTTTCACATTGGAGAGGCTCAGATGCCGGACTACAAGATGGACCGTACCGTGAACCAGTTGGTTTCGTATGCGACGAGGAAACTGGAGGTGAGTTGGATAGCACCCACAAAAAAAATATCAAAATCAAAATCAATTCTAACATACCAAAACTAACATAACACAACCAACATACAGCTCGACGAGAAACTCAAGAACTGGGAAACGGAGAAGAAGGAGATGGGCGCTGCCGCCCCTGCGAAGCCACGTGCGTTGCAGAACCGGCCCGAGCACCCCGGTTGCCAAATCTCCGGATACCTGATGGTCAACCGTGTGCCCGGGAACTTCCACATTGAGGCGAATTCTGTGAACCATAACTTGAACGCAGCAATGACGAACCTCTCCCACGTCGTGAACCACTTGTCCTTCGGCGAGCCCGAAGCACGTCAGTCCAGGAAGATCAAGAAGATGCTGGCTGGAGTTCCGCCTGAGTACAAGCAGTTCAACCCCATGGACGGAATATCGTACGTGTCGGACAAGTTCCACCGTGCCCACCACCACTACTTGAAGATCGTGTCCACCCACTTTGGAAGTAGCAAGAAAGACGAGTTGGTCAAGTACCAATTCCTCCAGCAGTCCCAGGAGGTTTCCTACGACGAGCTGTCCGTCCCGGAGGCGCGCTTCTCCTACGACCTCAGTCCTATGAGCGTAACAGTGAAGGTGAGCGGAGTTGGGGAGCGGGGGTTAGCGGGGGGGGGGGGGGGGTAGCGTGGGGAAATGCCCAAACTAACTTAACATTATCCGCAGCGCACCAACCAGAAGAGCTGGTACGATTTTTTGACAAGTCTTTTTGCCCTCATCGGCGGAACTTTCACCACTATTGGCATTATTGATGGAACACTCTACAAGGTGTTCAAGTCCAAGAAGCTCTGAGGGGGTTTAAAACAACTAAATAAAAAGAAGGTTGAAGGCAGAACGTCTACTGTTAAAATCACATCAACTTCACCTCAGCCGGGAAAAAATCGACTAAATTGCTGGTCTTGATTGGCTCGCCCTCACCCTCGCTCTCGCTCTCACCCCCACTACCACTCCCACTCCCACTCCCACTCCCACTCCCACTCCCCTCAACCTCACTAGCACTGATCAAACCCTTGGAAGCCAACACACGCGGGTTGAACTCGATCATATCGCCCTCCATCGCCTTGAACTCCACCGATTTTTTTTTTGCCCCAGAATCGACGTTTCTAACAATCTCCCCCCCTTTGTCCTCACCCAGTTCTTTTTCTCGCCGAAGCTCCCTGGCCTTCCTCGCGACCTCCTCCTTCATCTCCTTCTTGTACTCTTTCTGCCACGGCGCCAGATTCTCCTCGTCCTCGTCCACGTCCTCCTCTTCATCATCACTGCCACCAATTTTCTTCTCCATGGAAATCGTTTTTACGTTTATGCTGCTCCTTTGCATGTTTTTATCGTTCAATTTCAGCTGGTAGCTCGCGTCGAGATCGTTGATCATTTCCATTGCTTTGGCGTTGAGCTCAAAGGCGTGCTTCCACATAGGCCGCTTGTAAAAGAGCGGATTCAGCAAAATGCTGCGCCGAGTAAATGACGAAATGAGTTGGGGCTAGTTCTTGAGAATGTGCCCAAGGCAAGCGAAGCGAGGACTGAGTAAGATAAGACTCTCACCTGAGGTTCTTCACTTTCGTGCTGACATCAACTCTCCACGCGTCGTACTGAGCTGGATCTTTGGGCAAAGCGTCGGGAAGCGGAAACGTCGGGAAGATTACTAGCCCTCGGTTGGTCGCCCACAACGTTAGGATTTGCATGAGCTCCCGGTCGTCCAACGTCTTGACCAAGTGCTTGACGATTTTATCGATGTTGTAAATTTCTTCGTCGTCCAGAGGCTTGCCCACAACGCTATTTTTTGGATCCCAGTTCAGCTTCACCAAGCACTCGATACCTCTCGAGTGACAAAACTGCACCAAGCTACTCTCGCTCCTCCACGGGCTCATTGTGAAGTAGTTGGCGATTGGGGTGGTAGTGGGCACTTTAATCGGCGGTGAGGGTTGGGTCAGAGATTCAATTTTCCAAATTTCCAAATTGTACAGGCCAAGGTTCTTGACGAACTTCTTCGATTCTTTGAGATTTGAGAGGACGTCCCAGGTGGATCGCATGGTCTTGATTTGGTTTTGTTTTTGCTTTCGTTCGGTAGATGGGGAGGAGGAAGGCCAAGGGACGAGAACAAGGTCGATGGCATCTATCTCCAAACGGAGCGCAATAGCCTTCAGTTTCTTCTCGAGAAGATTTTCTGCGCAGAGCGAAGCGAGGCGCATTTTTAACGAAGCACGAGCGCAGCGAGCGAGCCAAACGAATTGGGCCGGTTAGCTTAGCAGTGGATGTAGCCATTATATCTGTAGCCATTTCGCGCACTTCATTGCTAGAGTATTCAACAAGGCTCGCTCGTTTTGCTCGCTCGTTTTGCAAGCTCACCTGGTGTGATGTGATCTTCTGTCTTCAGGCAAGCAACATACCGAAACTCAACAGCAGTAACTTCCTTCCGCTGCTCAATGACAAGGGCCACGGCAGCCTTCACAGCAAGCTCAGTACCAGGAGCAACCATGAAAGTCCTTATGTCACACTGGGTGGAAATTGATGTAAAGTCAGGAACCACAGCCTCATTTATATCATAGGTTGAGATCCCAATTTTCTGCTTTGCGTTGAAAACTGACGCGATGCCTGTGTACGAGCAGGACCACATTTTGAAGTGGATTTTGCGATTTTGAACTTTGTTGCAGTTGCCAAAATATTATTAAGTTTAAAAAACTATTACCAACACAGGACGAAAAAGAAAAAGCGAGAATTAGGCTGCTCCAGACGAAACCAGAGGAGGAACGGAGGGAGGCCGAACAGCTCCAAAATAAACAGGGATGACGAAACCAGTCTTCCACCCAGCAGGGTCAGGACATGGGACCAACCAACCGATAATTCCCAGTTTTGGATTCATGAAAGATGACTACAGTCAGAACAAGAAACGAACCCCAAATATCCCAGTTACCAATGTTTCTCCATCCAATCGTGACCACCGCACTTCCACATCCACCACATTGACATCATTCAACTCCCACAACCGTCACCAAGCTTTAAAAGAGCAAGCAATATACTTGTCTGGCCATCATTTTCTTACTCTCAGATGGCACTGCCTGTCGCGAGCCTTGCACATAATTCTTTGCGTCGAGTTAAATTCCAAGGCAACAAGACACACCTTACCAAAGTTTCTTGACGCTATCAACTGGCGCAAGAGCAACCGCATCACCGAAAAGGAGTTCACCGCAATTTATGACGCGTGGCTCGAGCACAGCAGTAACAATAAAAAGACAAACACGCACCCCTCCTCCCCCTCCCCCTCCCCTTCCCCCTTCTCTTTGCTGTCACTGCGAGCAACACTCATCACTAGACATAATGTTGAGGAATCCGACCTCGATTTAATTCTCGGCATTCTAATCAACGAGTACAACAGAAAACTCATCCACGCGCCAATGATGAGCATCTTCAGGTGAGCGAGCGAAGTGAGCGAGCCGTGTGACAGAAGAGTTTGAAGCAACTAACCCACTTTTGCTCCGCTCGGCGCAGCATCGGAATCTGTACTCCCAAGTGGGTGAGTTTAGTGGAGAAGCTCTTCTTCTCGTCAGACAAATCAGGATTCGGCTACTTGACAAAGGACGACTTGCTCTTTTTTGTCCTTGCCAACATCGACGACGCCAAGAGTTTCACCAACCAGACAATCACGCTCGATCACGTCGCGAGCATGACAACTGGTGCATTTTCCGAAATGGTGATTGGCGACAGCAGCGTCATAACGCTGAGGTGAGTGAGTGAGCGAAGCGAGCGAGCCTTGAGGAAGACGAGAAAATAAAATATATATCGAGCCATACCAAACTAACCCCACTCGACTTAAAAAAAAATGCGCCTTGCTTCGCTCGGCGGCGCAGCATGTTCAAGCGTTACTTTGTGGACAGAGCCTTGGGCGAAAAGGTGATTGAGTCTTGCCAGAGGGGGCTAGAAAGAATTGCAAGGGGATTTAGTTCACACTCTTTCCCGAACCTATGGGACAAGGCGGCGAAACATATTATTAGCGAAATTGGCAGCACCCCGCCGTCACCGCTCTTGGTTTTCATCCTGGCCGACGTTGCAACGCGTTGGAACTGCGAGTGGTGGTGTGGCTTCGAGGAGAACGAGCAAATTGCTGTGGAATTGTATTTAGCATACAAGAATAATTTGATTGGGAATTGTGAAGAGGGTGATGAAGAAGGAACTGGACTCGGATTAGGGTTAGGGACCGACATGTTCGACATATTCGGGGAGAGCGGAGTTTTCGACAGGGACAACTTGGACCTGGAACAAGTCATGAAAGACCCCAGTTTCAACTTGATCTACCAGGTGGTCGTGCGGTACTTGGAGTGCTTCGACGAGGCATTCGACGTAGCGTGCGAGTACTTGGGCACGTGGGAGGGAGACAAAATCGCCAGCAGCTTGATTTTGCCCTTCTCAAGAGGAGGAGGAAGGTTGTTGGGCAATGTGGGAAATATTGGTTGGTTTGAGGGTGAGAGTGAGGGGGGAGGATTGGGAACCGATTCTACGAATACAAATACAAATACAAGTGTCAACGAAAGTATCGGGAGCGAGTTGCGTTTGCGGCAGAGTTTGTTGCAAGTGAGGGGGACGGGGATGGGGATTGGGACGGAGATGGGGACGCAACTAGAAGATGACGATAATCTGATTGTGAATGCGAATGAAATTGAGATTGAGAAAGGAGACCCCGTGATGCCACCAAAATACATGAGAAATACTGCCACGAGCAGGAGGAGGAGTGGATTAACGTCGCCACCTAAGACAAAAATGGAGAAAAACTTTACTGTGGGCAAGATCGTCGAAAACGACGAGAACAAAAACAACACCAACATCACCAACATGGAAAAGATGGAAGAGGAGATTATGTCAAGGTACTCGACAACTAAAGAGCAAAAAAACATTATTTCATCACCAGAAATGAACGCTATCATTGATTCGACACTTTTGCAGGCGGATAGGCCGCGAAACGATGAAATTGATTCCGTTGTGATGAAACTCATGGCCGGGGGGGAAGACGGAGACATTCTAAGTGTGCTGAAGAACATGAGAGGAGGAGGAGGAGAACCAGAAACTATACAGATTTCAGCCCCAGCAATTATCCCACAAACATCGCCAGAAGTCAAGTCCCTCAACTTTGATTTGAGACCAGACGAGCAACTAGAAAGAGCCAACGAGCTCAGGTTGAAGCTGCACGACATTGGCGACGCCACGCAGCTCGGAAAAGTTCTGAAGCTTGGCCATCAGTTCGCAAACAACAAGGAATATTGTCCGTTCTCGCCCGAACAGCAGCAGCAGCCGCAGCAGCCGCCGCCGCAGCAGCAGCCGCAGCAGCAGGTTGAGCAAGGTGAAGAGAACGTGTTCGCAATCGAACCAATTCCGATCTCATTAATCAAGCATAAGAAGAAGGGACCAGCAAAGAAACAGAAACAAATCTTTGGAAGGGACAGCAAATTTGTGTAAAAATAATAAGCTTCAAGGTTCATAGCCGCAGTGTGGTCATGACGGTCTTCAACGAGTCTCGAACAATTATCACTTGCTTCTTGCTCTCTTCCAGGTACTTTAGAACTTCGTCTTTTCCACCCCCTGGGTTGTACTCGCCGAATTGACTAATAAATGCCATAGAGTTAGACATAGCTATTGCTCCGGTAAATTCATCGGCCGCATCGAAGAAATCTTGCAGATCATCGAGTTCATCCATGTATTTGACCTTCGCTAGAACCTTCTCAATCTGGAAGAGAGGGTCAGTTGTTGAACGTAACCCGAGAGCTCGTCGAACAGGCTCAGCGTCTCGTTTACACTCGCCACCGTTATCGCGGCAGGTTGTTGTGGCCGAATCCCAATTTGCAAGAAGTTTTTCCACATTGTCATATCCAAGTTTGAGCTTGGTCAGCTCTTCTTTCGTGGGACCGCTTTGGGCTGCTGCTGCATTGCTCACAACTGGTAGAATGGCGAGAGGAGCAAACAGAGATGCAGAAGTACGCAAGAAAGCTCTTCGTGAAGCAGAAGGAATTATTAAATTTGTTGATGGTTTGGTAAAAGCAATCCCAAAACTCGCCAAGCTCAAGATTTTAAACACGAAGGTGAGTAGCTGCATATATAACTGAAATAGAATGTTTGGGGCTGTGTTGTGGAGTTAGGCAATTTCACCAACTTTTTCAAAATATCGCTTTAAAAAATTTGCAGGGGCACGTGAGTAAAAGTATCTTTACTCCCCAACGGGCGTATTTCTTGTGATGAAAGTGCCACTTACGACGACACTATGAAAATCTGGGATGCTGAGACTTTCGAGCTCAAACTCATGTTCAAGCAGGCACACAACTCGGCGAGTACTTGTTCAACGGTGTTTACGACGATATTTTCGGTAACCTCTCCTTCCTATCCCAATCCCACCTCCCCGTCCAGATCACCCCAACTAGATGGACACCGAAAAAACGTTGGAGCCTAAATAAATCTAATCAGTCTTGAAATTTCACAATATACACTGTACCCCCCCCCCTCCTCCCAAATCAACTTGCTCAAACTCCTTCAATGTCGGCACCAGAAACTCCACATCGCTTGTGACTATATTTTCGCCGAACACGACGTGCCAAATCCACTCCATTAGCAGCCCGAGTCTCCTGCTCTTTTCCCTGTCCTCCACATCGCAACGCGTTACCACTTCCAGCGCCTCTACATAAAACTCCTTTGGGCGTCTCCTGATCCTGTCCCTGCCTACAACGAACTGCGCACAGCACCGATCGAGCGGCCACTCGTCAGTCTGCTCCCCCAGCCATTTTCGCAGCCACCCCTCCCGCCCCCAGTGCTCCTTCAAATACGCCACGTTCTCGTCCAACAGCCCCCACGCTGCATCATTCACGTTGCAGTACGCGTCGCTAAAATCTTTACCCCTATCAATTGTGCCCAAAAGAATAAGCAAGTCCGTCTGGTGGTATGCGTACCTGTGCGAGTGCAAAAACAAAACGCTGTCGGGCAAAGCGTCGTAATAATCCACGATGAATTTCAGGTAGCTGGACGCCTCTCCAGCGACGTTTTTCTCCACGAAGTGTTTGCTCCCGCGCTGTTCGCTAGTCGGGTGTTTGTCGTAAACTACCGCCTTGAAAGGTTGGTGTTTCACCCAGCGCAGGTCTTCGGTCCAGTGGTTCAGCATCAAGACCAACTTTTCCTCCTTGAACGCATTCAAGTTACTCTCTACTTCCAGATATTCGGCCGATAGCACATTGTTACTAATTGGTGGTGCGGGGGCAAGAATAAAACTAGTGAGGGCCGTCAAATTTGCGAATGGCCCCGACACCAGCTCAACCTGCAGCGTTACGCGCGTCTCAATGTTTTCAGCCGCTTCAATTGTCAGCTCCGTGAATGGTCCGCTCGCAACGATGCAGCCGAAGTTGTTGTCATGGCCGTGATTATAACCAATACAAAGTTCTTCTCCTTCTAGGTTTATTCGCGTTCCATTCTTGAGGGAAACGTGCGTTTCAAGCACCACCAAGTTGCTACTGACAATGCTATTGATTGTTGGGAACTTGATTCTCAATTGCGCAGCGGATAGGGAGGGGGAAAACCTTTGCGCGGGAAAGGTTTCTGCGCCGGGAACATCCATTTTACTGCACGCTTCATCTAGATTTTCAGGCTCGCAATGGGCTTTGTTGTTGGCCAGCAGGAGAGTGGAAGCTGCACTTATTGTTTGCGTTTGTGGATCTTGATCTTGATCTTGGATGAAAGCTGAAATCCTTCGAAATTTGAGTGAAGTGTCCCGTGGAGGCGGTAACTCTACAAAATCGCCGTGGTTTGCGAATGCTACGCACAACGGGGGCATCGCCTTTGTCTGCAAATCGTCAGCCGTGAAGCAAAGCTGAGTGTCTCTAGATTCGTGAAATACAACAAACTCGGCAATTGAGGTGGGTTCAACAAGAAACTGGACCTCAGCCTTGACCTTCGTATTGCTGTGGGCTCCAGGGACGCAAGTGCCATTGGGGGGGAGGAGGTGGAGTTCAAACTCATGATATTGTTGATAATGTTGAGGTCGAGAGGAGGGAAGGATGAGGAAAAAGAATTTGAAGCGCATGGAGTTGAGCTTGCTCAGTGCGTGAAAAGTCATATTGATATTGGTACTTTTCGTGACAAAATGCTTGAAAACTTCGCAAAAAATTTGTCTCTTCGCCGTTTGAAAATTTAAAAATCGTTTCACTTTTTCCTGTTTATTTCTCATCAAGCACCTTCCACCATATCCTTGGGTCAAGCAGAATGTCAGCATTTGCTATCCCCACCGACCCACAGTTTGAAAGCATTTACAACTTGGTACCGAAGGTAAAAAAAAAAAAAATAATTTCTTGTTGTTGGCTGCTTCTCACCACTCTACCTAACTCTACTAATCCTTCCTTTTCCAGAAACTCCCGAAAATTGTAAAAGCCCCCCAGCACGTGTCAAAACACGATCACAATGCTAAAATCCCTCATTCCACACTGTCTTCAAAAGGCCCCAATATTGGCCAAATGCGGAAGGACGTCAAAACAGCTTCGTACCTCAAGAAGAAATCCAATCCTAAGCACATTTTGAAACCTTTAGACCCCAACCAGATCAAACCTTTCAACTACAACAACAAGATTAATAACAAAGCTCCAGTGCCCAACAAGAACGAAAAACCCATAATGAACCTAATGACAGAGAAGAACTTCATTACTGCGAATGCGGTGGAGTGCATATTGCGGGTACCATCGTTACCAGTGTCCAATCAAACAGCGGACTTTTTGGCCAAAGACGATTATGGCAAAGTACCAGGGTACTTGGCAGAGGTCAAGGCGGAGATTAAGAACGAGAACGAGATGATAGATAACTTTGTTAAGAGTCAAATGGACGGTTACACAGATGATGCCCCGGAGATGTGCGTGCAGATGCCCGAAGAGGAGAGGGAGGAGTTGATCCACTCGCTGAAACTGAAGTGGGGCGCGGTCAACAAAAAGTACCAGGTGCTAGTGATGCACACAATGTTCGAGGGCAATAGGAAGCACGCCAAGGAGTCGTTCGAGAAACAGCTGAACGATATTGAGGCAGACTTGTCAAAGTTGCAGGTTGTCGGACCCGTGATGGTAGCCGAGTGAGCAACAACAATACAATAATAATAACAATAAGACTAGATGCGCGAACAATTGCTGCTTTTCCCAAATCTACATTTTTATTCATATTTGATGCAACAATTTTGCATACAACAACTTTTTTTCAACCTTTTCAATTATTGCCTGCTCCAAGCCCTTCCACCCACCACCCGCCAAAAATTTCTTTCTCCCCCTAGCACTCATTAACACGAGATTTTCAACGCAGGCCGGTCGATCTATTCTCCACTTGTAAATTTCTAGCATGTTGCCCAGCCGCTCCTCGGTTATTGCACACCTATTGTTCCACATGTCCATCATGATGAATTCAATGTCGTCGATGTCAACCTCCACTTTCCCAACCGCGCCAGCCTCAGCGGTCCCGTCTTCGATCATTTTCATTATTTCAACTTCTCTGTTCTTGATGTGCTGGTGGAGCTTGTGGCGGACGCTCTTTCCCTGCCGCTCCACAGAAATTGGAGAAAAGGGTTTGTTTCCAACCTCGCAGATGACGTAGCTGGCGCACGCTTGCCCCATGATGGCCGGCATGGTGCCCAACACTGGCAGCACTCGCAACCTCATGTTGTCGACCGCTCCAAACTCCTTCGGGGCGTCCTTTTGCTCCTGGGTGAGCTCGGATAGCTTCGCCACGGTTTTCTCGCTGCTGTAGAGGATCTTGAGCAGAGGAGAGTCGATATCGACCTTCAACTTTTTCAGGCACCAGCGGAGCTTAGTGCAAAGCGGGTCTTTCGTCGCCGATTTAAGATCGCCTATGTGCATTCTTGTGGGATCGGCCTTGCCGCCGGCGCCCATTGAGGAGAGGACGTTGAGGTTCCGGTCGATGCATGCCTTTATTAGCTGGGCCTTGGTCGGAATATCGTCAATCGCGTCAATGACGAAATCGTGGGAGGAATTGTCTAGGAGAGAGGAGGCGGAGGCAGAGTCGAACATCCGCTGGACAGCGTTCACCTTGCACTGCCGGTCCGAAATGGTGATTTTGGAGATAAATTCCTTCATCGCGAGGACCTTGGACTTGCCCACATCAGCGAGAGTCGCCGACGCATGACGGTTCGTAGAGGAGAGAGTCACCTGATCAAAGTCAATTAGGGTGAGATTACCAACACCAGAACGCGCAAGCATATGGGCAGCATGGGAACCAACGCCCCCCAAGCCAACAACAACAACCGAGGAATCGGTGATTTTGATCAAGTTTTTTTGCCCAAAGTAGAGAAGGTTTCGTGAGAGTTGTTCATCGTGGAACT
>Ga0302116_1000613_pt1 | contig 21778 bp, 14 predicted proteins | sample AG5_SCM_MG_FD_203124 | JGI IMG/M metagenome (GOLD analysis project Ga0302116, IMG submission 203124) | Marine microbial communities from Western Arctic Ocean, Canada - AG5_SCM | ecosystem: Environmental > Aquatic > Marine > Oceanic | place: Canada: Western Arctic Ocean | collected 2017-10-01 | reverse complement strand
TTTGCGACGGCGGCGACGGTTTCGCGTTTGTCATCACCAACGACGCCAGGCAGGAGCACGTGGACTACAACTCCAACCAAGGCTGGGACTGCCCTGACCCGAACTCGTGCTCCATCACCGACGGCCTCATCGGCTGCCCCGCCGACGGCCTCGGCTACGCCAACTCGAAAAAGTCCAACACGGTTAACTATTTCGGCGAGTGGCAGGAGTGCACCTTCGGCCTTCGCAAGGCGCTCGCCGTCGAGTTTGACACCTTTTACAACGTCGAACGTCGCGATCCCAAGCAGGGTAAGCAGCACTGGTGGATCAACGCCACGGAGTACGTCTCCTACAACGATAACCACCTCGGCGTCTTCATGACCACCGAGCCCAAGTACGCGCATCAGCCGTGGGGCGCGTCGCAGCCCGAGCTCAAGGCGCTGCACAGCGACGACGAGAACGGCGCGCACTTTGGCTCCACCCCGTCAGTGCCCACCATGGCGGACTTCCAGGAGCACACCGTGAAGATTCGATACACCCGGGGGTTCACCACCGAGAAGCAGGGCAGCGGCAAGCTGTCCACCACGGATATCGTCACCGCCGACGCCGACCGCCGCAGGCTCAAGGGTAACCAGCTCACCAAGTTCAAGACGGAGCTTCGCACCGGGTTCGAGTTTGGCTACGCATCACGCGTCAAGGCCAACGTCAAGGTCAAGCTCAACCGCGACGTCACCTGCCAGGACCCGGAGACGGGCTCCCTCGCCGCCGCGTGCCGCCAGTCCCCGCCGGTTGCCACCACCGGCTTCGGCGACGACGGCGAAGTCACCCGCGTCATCAAGGTGATTGACGACGACGAGGCTAACCTCGAGGATACCGACACCTCGGGCGCGACGGCCGAGGAGGTTGAGGTTCGCATCACGTACATGCACGCGTTCAACCCCAAGCAGGACACGGACGCGGATTACAACATCATCAAGGAGTTTCCGGGTGAGATTCAGGTTTTCATCGACGACATGGACCGATACGTCTTCCAAGTCGCGGTGGAGGATCGCGACATGAGCAAGATCCTCGACACCGACGGCAACGCGTACATCGGGTTCACCGCGTCCACGGGTTCCAAAGGGTTCGCCAAGGTTGGCTACGACCCGGAGGAGGTGCACGAGACACACGACATCTTGGCTTGGAACTACTGCAACAACCCCGGGTGCGTGCCCTACTAAGAAGGGTATCCGCTCAAGTCGATACCCACGCTTAGTGCCACTTAAGATTATACACACACTGACGTACATAGAGACGATCGACGGTATACACTTGTAAATAAGACGTCTCGTTTTTATAAACTCGAGTCTACGACTTGCCGGCAATACGTGGTGGGGCGCGACGTCCCTTGCAGTCGCGCCGCCAAAAAATGTTTATAATAAATGAAAATCGCCAACCTTCCGTCGGCGATGTACTCGTACAGTTCGTTCCTTCCTTCCGTGGGTTTAGGGTTAACCCTAAATCGCTCAACCCGAACCATAAGCTCAACCCGAACCCTTGCGCCCGACGAGCGAGGTGACCTCCCCGTCCCCAGCCTCCTCGAGCTCCAGCGCGGTCTGCATCCGCTTCGGCTTGGCGAGTAGCTCCTTCAGCTTGGTCGGGTAGATTGGCTTGGTGATGTACTCGTCCATGCCCGCCTCGTACCCTTCGCGATGGTTCTCCGCGGTGGCGTTGGCGGACGTGGCGACGATGTAGTTCCCACTGGCGATCGTCCCGTCCGCCTCCATCTCGCGGATCCGCTGCGTCGCCTCCAGGCCGTCCATGACCGGCATCTGGATATCCATGAGGACGACGTCGTAAAGCCCGCCGCCCCGCAGGATGTCGACAGCCTCTTGGCCGTTGTTAGCGACGTCCGCCGTCATCCCGCAGTGCTTCACGACAACCTTCGCCACCTTCTGGTTCATCGGGTTGTCCTCGACGATCAAAACGTGGCCGCCGTGGCGGAACATGAGCTCGTCGCCGGCTGTGACGAACGACGCGATGGATCCCCCGGACTGCCTCGACCTGGTGGGCCGAGCAGTGATTTGCGCCGGCGGGGCATGGGCCGCCGCGCCTCTGGGCTGGATCCAGCCGCGCTCGGGCAGCGGCGGGACGTTCGGGTCCCTGCGACTGGGGTTACCCCCGACGCGAATGCGTTGGGAGCTCCGGTGGCGAAGGCCTGAGTTCACGGGATCCTCGCCGAGTTCGCGGGAGCCGTCTTGCTGCGAGGCGGAGGCGGCGAGTCGCCTGGACGCGGACCTCGTGACTCGCCCGGGGGAGACGAGCGCGGCGGCCGCCACGTCGTCACCTCCCGCGCCGCTCCGCCCGAGTCCCCGTGCGCTCGGCTGCCTGGACGGGGGTGCACGCGCGGGCGAGTGCGGGCTCCCGACGCGGGCTCCCGCCGCCGCCGCCGCCGCCGCCCTCGCCTGCTCCTGGTGAAGCATGACCTCGGCGGACTTGAGCGCCTCGCGGAGTAAGGTGGGCTTGACCGGGCGGATGAGCTGGACGACGCATTTGATGAGCGCCCGCCAGCCTTCCTCCCTGCGCTCGAGCGTCTGTAGGTCCGTGTGACTGCCGCCCAGGCCGCTAAACCCGCCGAAGGAATCCTGCCGCAAACCTCCGCTCCCGCGGCTGCTCGGGCGCAGTTCCTTCTCATTCCGGAGGATGTCCTTCACTTGCATCTTCTTACCGACGATGAGCACGATGGGTGGCATGTTGGGCATCGACGGCGAGTCCCGGAACATCCTGCACCACTCCGTCCAGAGCGGCGCGAGGAAACACTCCTCCATCACGAGAACGGCGCACCCCTCGCTTCGGCTCTGCGCTCTGAAAATGGCGGTGGCAACCTCGGCGGCCCAGAGCTTCCGTTGGTGCTCGGTGTGCGGGAACCTGGCGCCAGCCTCGATGTACACGTGCGTCGCGGCGCCCGCGCACGTCGCGGCGTGCCCGATGGCGTCCGCGAGGGAGCGCTTGGCGATGACGGAGAGCACGCGGGTCTCGGGGTCGAGCTGCCGGTTCCGCTGCGTGTCCATCCTGTTGCACACCTCGAGCGGCACGCTGAGCACCATCGTCGTCCCCGCGTTGAGCTCAGACGAACACGTGATCGTGCCGCCCACGGACTGCACGATGTTGTTGGTGATGGCGAGACCCAGGCCGGTTCCTCCGTACTCGCGCGTGGAGCTCACCGAAGCTTGCCCAAACGGCATGAATATGAGCTTCAGTTTATCCCTCGCGATGCCGATGCCGTTGTCGCAAACTTCAAACGCCACGACGACGCGCGGGGCGTGCGGTGCCAAGAAGTCGTTCTCCACGGTGACGTTATTGCCCGTGTTGCACGCCGTCGCCACGCGCACATCGTTGTCATCGTTGGCATCGACGTCGTCGTTGTCGTCGCCGTGATCGGCGTGTTCGTTCAACGCCAGACCCATGGTCCACGATTGTCCGCGCCCGACGCCCCGGGCGATGTCGTCGTAGCTGATGCGCGAGATGCGTCGCGCGACCGGGTCGTGGTCCGGGAGCACGGTGACCCGCAGCCGGACCTCGCCGCCCTCGCGCGTGAACTTGATGCTGTTGTTGATGACGTTGATGAGAGCCTGCCGAAGACGGAACTTGTCGCCGCGGACGTTGAGCCCGTCCAGCTCTGGCGCGACGTCCAACACCAGCTCCACCTGGTTCTTGTTCGCCTGGTGGCCGACGATGTCCACGAGCTCGTTGACCATCTCGTTGATGTCGAACGATTCGATGACGAGCTCCTGGTGCATGCCGCTGCCGCTCTCCAGCTTTGCGAAATCGAGAATCTGGCCGATGATCCCGAGAAGCGCCTCCGCGGAGACTATGGCGGAAGAGACAAACTCCCGTTGGGGCTCCGTCAGGGTGTCGTCCTCTAAGAGCAACGAGTTGAACGCGATGATGGAGTTGAGCGGGGTTCGCAGCTCGTGCGAGATGTTCGCGACGAACGCCCTGTGCAACGCGGACACGGACTCCGCTTCCCGTTTGGCTTTTTCCAGCGTCGTCGCCGCGAGCTGCGAGTACCGGCTCAGCTCGAGCGCGTCCGTGAACAAACCTTCGTCCAAACGCATCAACCCGTCGGCGTTGTTCATGAGCCAAAAGTTGGAGAAGATGAGGTTGATCGAGTACATCATCTTCGCCACGATGTCCGCCGCAGTCATCATCAGAAATTGCGTAGCTGTGTCGATGTAACCGACGTCGCGCGCGATTTGGATAATTGGAAAGAGCGTCCACGTCACGTACGTGAGCGTCTCGAGCACCTGCAGCGACCGCCTGTCCTGCGGGTGCTGCACCCTCTTAACCACAAACTGGAACAGCTTCCGAAACAGCGACATCAGGCCTATGAACAGCAGGCACGAGACTCCGATTGACAGGACCCGCACCCAGTACATGTCGGAGATGAGCCCGAAAGCGCCCGCGAGGAGCATGAGGTTGTTCACCAGCGACGCCTTCCACACGTCCAACGACGCCGCCATCAAGCTTCCCTCCTGTCCGAGCTCCTGGCTGAGCTTCGCGGACATCTCGGCTCGCCCCATGAACTTGCCGGCGATGCGGTCGAACGTTCGCAGCCACTTGTTAGCCTCGTGGCCAGTCGCGTTTTGCGGCTCGTCCGCGACGCCGCCGTCCACGACGCTCTGTCGATTGTTACCGCCAGCCGGCCCGTCGCTCTCGCCGACGGCGTTGTGTAGCCCGCCGCGCATGGACTCGCCCCTGAACTTGACCGCGGTATCGCGATCGTCGTCTTCGTTCATATCGTCAAAGCCCAAGAGGGAGACTCCCGGCGAGGCCACCTCGCCGAGGTGCCGGGTCATGATGCACAAGATGGCCACCTTGCTGATCATGAGTGTGGACGTGACCGGCCACACGGCGAGGACGCGCATGACGCTGTACTCGATCATGCCGTCTCGCTCCGACCGCACCTGCGGCATGTAGCCTAAGAAGTCCATGGTGTAGTACGCGGTGGACCAGAGGCAGATGAGGATGTGGTAAAAGATGAGGGATAGTTTCAAGGTTCCGTTGTTGTGGGGAAGCGTCGCGAGCGTGGTGAGCAGCGACGCGCTGTAGAAGGAGATGGCGGCGAATTTGGCGTAGCTCAGCGTCACCTGCTGCTCCTTGGATTCCCCGTACTTGGCGGCGTACAGCGCGCGCGACGCGGCGTCGGTGTTGAGGAAGCATCTCGGCACGGTTCCGTCGTTGCCGTCGCCCGGCTCGCCCAGGCAGTACTCGTGCAGCGTCATCAGGCCCACGAGCACGCACACCACGGTGATCACCCCGGGAATCACCAGCGCGGCGAGATTCATGCGGAATATGTGCGGCCGCGTCGTCGGCCGCGTCCCGCCCGACGCACCGGGCGGCCGGAGGTTGATGAGCTTCTGCACGGCGTCCCACCCGACGCGGTCGGAGAAGGCGGGCTTTCCCATCCCTTGGACTTTCCCGCCCCGGTCGTAGCCGCGAGCCGCCCGGACGAACTCCTCCATGGTCGTCGGATTGAGACACTGACGAGCAGCTCGGGACGTGCCGCGATCCCGCACTCGTCGTCCGTACCCACACTCGTCGTCCCACGTGGAATGCCAAAAAGCTGCGATAAGCTGCCAAGATAAAGTGAGACGATAAAGATCGGCAGTTTGCGCGGCAGTGGTTGATCAGTCTGCAAAACAGGGTTTGCAACTGGTTACAATGAACCAGTCACAGAAAAGATCAAGGAGTTGGCGTCAAAAAACGTGCGAATCGAATCCATGGTCCAGTTTGCTTCACCACGGCGCACGATACTGCACCTCCGAAATGGCTGGCGACAGAATACGAACGTTACAAAAGCGGGGGGAACTGGAAATCGCCCCCATCACTCACGAGATGGCGGGTCCGCTGGTTCCCCACCTTGGGTTCGAGGTCTCCGAGCTCTCGCTCGGGGACGAGCCGTCCATGGTCACCGGGCGCATGACCTCCCCGACCGCGGAGGCGCGCGAGGCGGAGGTGTCGCGAAGCAGCGCGCAGCTCATGGCGGTGAAGAACGAGAAGCTCAGGGCGCAAAAGACGCTCCAATCCAAGGAGCGCGAGAACAACTTCCTCAGGCGAGAGGTGGAGCGCGTGACCGCCGAGCGCAACTCCCTGGACGCCGCGTTGCAGTCGGAGAAGGCGTACATACGAAGGCTCGAGCACAAGATGACCGCGGGAGGGCCCGACACCGCGCAGCGATGCGCGTCGCTCAGATCCAAGCTGAAAACCGCGCGAGATGAACTCCAGGTGGAGACCACCAAGACGGTCGGGCTCCAGAAGGAGCTCGAGGAAGCCCTGAGGGACAAGGCGTCGGTGCTTCACGCCCTGGAGCTCAGGGCACAGGACCTCAGCGCCGAGGGCGGCGCCGACGTCCCATCCCGGCTCCTCTACGCCGTCGCCAAAGGCCGAGAAGAAGCCGTGTCGCTGGCGGTGCAAATCGCGGAAAAAAACGACGAGGTCCGCGCCGAGCGAGAGCTCACCGAGCACCTACGCGAGAAGTGCGACGAGCTCGAGAAGGCGCGGAAGACCGAGTTCGACGACGCCACCAGGGCGAGGGCGGGACGTGCGGACGCGGACGCACGCGCGGAACGCGCGAGGACCGCAGCGGAGAAGGCGGTGGCTTCGGCGCACGCGGAAGCGGCGAGAGCCGGCGCCCTCGCCGAGGAGGCTGCGTCCCGCTGCGTGCAGCTCGGGACGGAGCTCGCGAAGGAACGCGAACGGTGCGACGCGCTGCACCGCGCGCTGGACGACCGCGACGCCTTCCACAGCAAGGACCTGGACGTGCTGCGACGCGAGATGGAGTTGGCCATCGAGGCGACGGAGCGAGAAGCCCGCGACGAGGTCCGCGTCGCGCAGACGGAGCTGGAGAACGTGTCCACGCAGCTCTCCGTCGCGCAGGGCGAGCTCACGGCGGCGCGGCAGAACGCGGCGGCGACCGCGTCTGGCGCGAAAGAGTCCGTGGAGCGGACGAACGCACGCGCGCTCGAGGCGGAGGCGGAGGCGCACCGGCTCCGCGAGCACGCCAGTCAACTGGAGGAGGAGGGGGGTAACTTGACGGCGCAGATCGAGGCGTTCGCGGTGGTCAACGCGCGGTTGCAGGACGCGGCGACGTCGGCGCAGACGCGCGCGGACGCCGAGTGCGCCAAGGTTAGTAACCTGCGGCGCCAGATTGAGACGCTGGAGAAGGCGGTACAAGCGGGACGGTCGGAACGAACGTCCGGTGAATCCGAGCTCAAGCGCAAGCTCCAAGGCGCGCTCGAGGAGCTCGCGAGCGTCATCGCGACGCGCGACGAGCAAAAGCTGCTCCTGCAGGAGACGCTCGCGAAGTGCGCGAGCGCGATGGCGCGGTCCGAGCGCATGGAGGTGAACGAGCGGACGCTGAAGCAGAGCGTGGAGAACCTGAACCGGAGCAAGGCGCTGTTACAGGAGACGATGGTGGAGCAGCTCGCGTCGGTGCGGTCCCAGCTGGAACGCGCGCAGACGCAGAACAGGGACCTGGAGTCGATGATGCGAAGGCAGGCTGCGAACACGGAGAAGTTGCAAGGGCTCGTGGAGGCGTCCACCCCCGGCCTGAGCTAGACGTTTACTATATTATAAAAAAACTAAGAGAGAAAAATCAGAGACGCGCCGAGCGACGACTCACGCCTCGTAGTCGTACCAGGAAGCCTCGTTGACGTATCTCGCGTCGTCGTCCTCGTACTCCCACTCCTCCCAGACGTCCGGGTCCGTCGCGTACCCGCCCGACGCGTGACCCGGCAGCTCGGGCGCCACGTAATGCGAGTCGCCGCGGCACCCGCCGACAGACCTCCCTTCAACCGCCGAGCACGAAGCGCCGCCTGTGAACAAAACACGGCATCGTCAATCTAATTGCCCATACAAGCATTAAAAAGTAAACGTACCATCAGCGAAAGACTCACTGAACCCTCCGTCGTCGAAACACCGTTCGATCGAGACACCCTTGAACGCCACCGCGCCGTCACCCACGATCGCGCCGGTGCCGTCGGGTCTCCACGAGGGCGTCCCGCCCACCTGCACGCGCTGCGACGCGAACAGACGAACAGACCCGCGAGCGTTTTGGTTCCCGCGGACTGTAAACAAAACATGATGTCATTCTAATTGCCCATACGAGAATTAAAAAGAACTTACCTTGGTCAACCTCGCGGCAGTCCACCGTCGCTGTCGGCACTCCAGGGCTCCGTACGTTCTCCACGTCCGGCCAATCGTCGGGCTCACCGGCGACGATGTCCACGAGCTGTGCGTCCATCGCGAGAGCCACGTTGCCTTCGCCGCGGTACACGCCGGGTGACAGGCGGACGACGTCTTTGTTGAGCCAACGAACGGATGACTTTTTCTGCGAACCGATTTTATCCCCGGGGGCTGAACCCTCGTTTGGACCCCTTCTATCCTCCGCATCCACCCTCGCGCCCCTCAACGCCGCGTGCAGCGCGGACTGCAAATCGTGAAACGGATCGTTAGGTGTACCCGCGCGAGTGGACGAATCCGACCACCGCGTGTCCGCAGTCGCGCTCGCGTACAAGTCGCAGTACAAAAACTTTGACCCCTGTGAGAGTTCAAACAAAACACGCCGTCAATCGAATTGCCCATACCGAAATGTCATAAAAATGAACGCACCGGTGACGCGTCGCTGAACTTCATCCCGTCGTTGGCGATGGATACGGCGGAGACGAAGCAAGGGCTGATGGTGCCGATTCGAGTCTCGTCGTAAACCACCTCGGCGGTACGTACGTCGTCGTCGTCGCCGGGGTACGGATCGGTTCCGTCCTTGGGCCCGCGCGTGACTTTCCGCGGCGTCCGCTGCGGCGTCTCGCACGTCAATTCGCCTTCGCTCACGTACGTCGCGGGAGTCTGTTGAAGAAAAACACGACGTCATCAAACTAATCGCCCGTACGAGAATTGAAAGAAACTCACCACAAACGGCGGGAAGCCGGTGACGTCGTCCTCGAACCTACACCGCAGGTGCCCACTTTGTAGGAACCCGCCCCCGCGGACCGTGATCGTGGTACCCCCCGCGAACGGTCCTCGCGCGGGGGGTAGACCCAGCGCCTCCAACGCTTCGGGACGGACCCGGTGAGACGAGGATATCGACGAGACGGTCGGTTTCTCCGTCGCGTACGTAAACGTGACTGCCGCCGCGTTCGGCATCGGAATCTCGTCCGCATCGTGCGTGCCCCCGATCGACCCGCCGTGTGCGTAGTAGTCGTCGAAGGTGACGCCGTCGTTGCTGACGGTGACGACGCACCGGCGCGACGCGTCGACGTGGACGAGTGAGCCGTCGCTTAACGTTCTCGCGCTGTAAGATTATTTGGACAAAACACGACGTCAATCCAATTGCCCATACGGGAATAAAGATATACTCACCGGAACCCTTCGCTCGGCGCCGGCCTCGGCGGGGATACGCACGATACGCGGGTGTAATCGAGCCACCGCGCCTTGACCCTCGCGCTCACCACCGTGCCGTCCGACGCGCTCGCGCTGGTCACCGCGAAGGAACCGTCACCGTCGCCCGTGAACGAAGAGGCGGCGGCGGCGGGCGAGCCCTCCTCGGCGCGGCGCAAAGACGCGTGATACGCAGACTGATCCGCGTACGACCCGCTCGTCGAGTTTGCCGTTACATTCGACGAATTCGACGCGTTGGTGACCACCACGAGCGGGCACGTGAACATGCACGTGAGCCGCTGGGACGGGTAGAACGTGCCGGTGACCGGCGGGCCGTTTCCGGGGCTGTACACAAAACACGACGTCACGTCATTCACTCTAATTGCCCGTACAGAAATAAAAAGAAACGTACCTGGCGGGGTCGACGTCGAAAACTTTACCCCCGAGCCCCGGGCCGCCGTTCGGGACCCAGTACCTGTGCCCCAGGGTAGACCCGGTCCCGACGCCGATGGGGTGGACGGGCTCACACGTCGCTGCGGTGAAGCCGGTTTGGTCGCAGGTGCTGGCGCCGGACGCGAAGTAGTCTTCGTCGCACGTGGGTTGGCACTCCGCGCCTCTCATCAGCTTGTCCGTGCAGTTACCCGCTCCGCCGTTCGTCGGAGGCACGGACGCGTCGCACCATTCCTGGTACTTGTCGAGTAGCTCGTCCTGTATCGCGGTCATCTCGTCCTGATCCAGCACTCGGTGGTAGTATCGAAACTCGGCGAGGTAACCCTGGAACCATCGTCCGGATGATCTATAAGCACTCTTGGACTGCGCGCCGATCACGTAGGGGTAGTTGTAGTCGACGCCGGAGCCGGTCCAGGGAGTCGTGGCCGACGCGATCAGGTCCGGGTTCGACATGTCGCCGTGCTGAGAATGCATGAATTGTTCACCGTCGACGCCGCCCTTCTTGAACTTGATCCGGGCGGTGACGACGTACATCTCCCCGTTTTCAATCGGAGCCGATGTGTTGGACGACCACCCGCAGCTACCCCCACCGCACGGGCCCATGAGGTACGTCGATCCACGCGCGACAAACATCCCGTACGCTTTATCCCCGTAGTGACCGCGGTTGAGCAAGAAGGGATTATAGACCGGGGCCCTGGTATCCACGCTCAACGCCATGATGATCGTGATCCCCTCGAGCGAAGTCGAGAGCCGCAGCGCCGACGTCCCGAGGCTCAGACCGGTGACGCCGGATTTCCCGAACCGCACAGCCTTGTGCCCGTTGAACAAAGCCCCGGTGTCTATGTCGCCGCCGTCCACGAGCGTCGGCTTGCCCGCGAACGCGTTCAGGCTCAGCCCGTTGCCGTTGTGATCCGACCACGACTGTATCAAGTTACTCGAGTCGACGTTGACGACGTCGTCGGCGACGAGGTGAAGGTCGGGCGTCGGCACAGAGACCGGGGGAGTCAACGGAGGCGACGGCGGCGACGGTACGGCCGTACCCCGGACGCCGGCGTTGACGCGCAGCCGCCCGTTCGCGGAGGATATGTGCACCGTCGTGCCCCCCACGTCTGGCCCCGCGTCTACGTCCGACTCCCATCGTTCCCTCGCGCGTTCCCACGGCGACAGCGCCGCCTGAAACCCCCCGGGCGCGGTACACCCTTGGCACCCCGGCGGCGAGTCGTCGTATATGAACGTCAGCGCGGTCCCCGACCCTGCGACGTACACCAGCGGCGGCGCGCTCCACGACCCGTCGCCGTTGCTGACGGTCACCTGCGCGGTGGCAGCCTTGGACCGCGCGGGCGTGACGCATGTGACCTCGCCGGACGACACCCACGTCCCGCGGACCTCGTCGACGGCGTTCTCGTCCGCGAATCGCACGCGCAGGTTCGTGGACCTGACGAAGCCGCGGCCTCGGATCGTCACCGTCGTTCCGCCGGAGACGTGCCCCTTCGGCGGCTCGAGCCGGGTGATTCGGGGCGGGCGCACGAGACGGTTCGAAGGCGCGCCGAGCCCCGAAAACTCGACTCTGCGACTCGGAATAGAGCACCTCGCCGCCGTCAATGTCCCAAAGCTGCACGACGATGTCCCAGATACCGTGTACCCGATATCACACGTCGGCTGACACGTCGACCCGCTCGCGAGTGAGCTCGTGCAGTCGCCGACGCCGCCGTTGGTGGGAGCGGCGGACGCGTCGCACGAGCTGGGCACGCACTCCGCGCGAGACAGGTTGTCCCAACCCACGCAATGGTGCTCTCCGACCAAACTGAACCCGTCCCCGTCGCACGCGGGGAAGCAAGTCGATCCCGGCGCCAGCGAGTCGGTGCACGTCCCCTTGCTCCCGCCGACGATGAAAGCGGCGTCGCATTTGCCGTCCGCGCGGATCCACGCCCGCGGCGGTCCGTCGAGCGCCGCGGCGGAGGCGACGAATGCGCCGGTGGACACCTGGGAACACGCGGATGGCGACGAGTCGAAGCCGCAGTTGACGTATCTGGCTTTCCACGCGTTGGCTTCGCTGAACATGGCCGCGAACGTCGTCACCTTGGACACGTCCCACGTGCGAACGTCCTGCTTGAACTTGTAGGCCTCTGTGCGCGAGGAGGAGCAGAAGCGTGAGGAGGGTTCGGCGGGTCAGCTGAGGGTTCGGCGGTCAGTCGACGGAGGAGACGCGCGCCGCTTGAGCGAAGGGTCGAAAACTGATTCAAACGGGAAGGGTCAGACGCACTTTGGAACATGTTTGACATTCTGGTGGCACTCGAGGTGTCCCAGTTGCCGATCGGCTGGTTAAATTCCCACGCGTTGACGAACATCTCCCTACAGTCCTGGACGCTGGACACGTCCCACTTGCCGATGGGCCTGTTGAACGCGCGCGCGCCCCCGAACATGGATTTCATGTTTGTCACCTTGGAGACATCCCATGCGCTGATGTCTCCGTTGAACGCAAAGTTCCTGTGGAACATCCTGCCCATGTTGGTGACGCTGGACGTATCCCACCCGCTGACGTCCATTCGGTTGCCCGTCATGTCCTCGAAGAGCTCGTACATGTTCGTCACCTGGGAGACGTCCCAGTACGGAGGGTTGGTGCACCCCGCGTACCCGCACCTCGGCCTCGATGCGTCAAAGGGGTCGTTGGCGCAGTTTGGGTCGCTCGAGCACGCGGCGGCGTTGTTCAGCAGACCCGCCGCGTTCAGCGCGTTTATCGCGGCTTTCAGGCCGCCCGACGCATCTTTATTGGCGGGAAACGGAGCAGCGAGCGCCGCGGTCGCTAACGCGCTCAGCAGAAGAAACGCGGCTTTCAATTTCATTCGCATGGGGAGGTGCCCGCCCCGAGGTCGCGGCGCTTCCGACGGAACGCGACGGGAACTTCCGCCGGAGCCCCGCGCGATCGGTGCGGGCGGCGGGGATATCGGCCGACCGAGCGTGCGAGCGCGTCGGACGGCCGTCGGAGGCGCGGGGAAGTGGCGGGGCGCGGTGGTTGGGTTCGAATCTTCTCTGTGACCTGCCAAGAGTTTTCGTTGAAGAGAGCGGAAGGTGCCCACATGGCAAAAGCACGAAAGTCAACGAACACTTCAATGGCGCGCGGGGAGGACGCGTTCGCGCCGGCGGACTCGCTATGCCGCCTGCAGCGCCTCCAGGCGACGTGCGGCAGTCTTCGTGAGTCCCAGGGTGTCGACGCGCTGCTGTTCATAGGCGGCATCGACGGGCGGGACAACCTCGGGAGCGTCCGATGCCTGAACTTTCTCCTCGGCGGTGTGGGCGGGCACGAGCTCCTGGAGCGCGAGCAGTGCGTCGGCCGGTGGGGTGAGGATGTGGTCTTACTCGTGCGGCCGGATCGGTGCGAGATACACGTGGGACACGCGCACTACGAGGCGCTCAGGCCGTACATCGCCGCCTGGGGTGCCGTGGACGTGCACACGCTCCCGCCCCGGCACATCCCGAACGAGGACGACGAAGCACCGAAAAGGCCTGATCGGGAAGACGACGACGATGAAGCATCGTCGGATGAATCCCTACGCATGGACGGCAGCGACGACTCCGATGAAGAGGAGGAGGAGGAGGACGTGCTGCAGGACTTCAAGCTCACCGCGCTCGTGTCCATGCTGACGGGCGTATCGACCGTCGGCGTGGCGTGCACGCCAAACGGACCGGGCGCCATGGAGACGGAAAAGTGGCCGCTGCTCCAGGCCTACGGCATCGAGGGCGTCGGCCGCTCCGGTTTCTTCACCATGAGCACGCAGGTCGTGAACACGTGGCCCGTCGTCCACGCGCACTGCTTCGCGCAGCTCGACGGCGCGCAGCTCCGGCGCGAACTGACGGGATCTATCCCGCCTTTTCGTCAACACTGGGAGGCGTCGTTGTCGGCGATGGACGCCAGGCGCGCGCCGGGACGCATGACCCTCACACCTGCCGTCGCATTCGACCCGCTGTGCGAGTTCTTCACGTACGGCACGCTGCGAACCGCGGTGGGGTTCAAAGGGTTCGATGACGACGCGGACGCGCCGAGGGTTCGGTTCGGGCTCGGCACCGAGGGAGACGTCGGCGCCGGTGACGATTTGGATTTCGAAAACACGAGAGCGTCCTCCGCGGGGCACGCACGCGGCGCCGCGCTGCACTGCGTCGTGGAGGCGAGGCACCCGAAGAGCCCGGGCGTCACGTGTTCCAGGACGTACGTGTTCGCGCAGGGGTGCGTCACCGCCGCGGAGATCAACGGCTTCACGAAGTGCGAAGCCGCCGAGGGAAACAAACCGAAAGAGGCGCCGCGCGAATCGAACGAGGCGGACATCGCCGCGCTCATGGGTCTGTACGCCGCGGCTGTCGCCGCGGGGCGCGACGTCATGGCCGCCGCGTGCGACGCGTGGACCAACGGGTGCGGCCCGGAGACGTGGAGCGGCGCGGACGGGGGTGACAAATTCAAGTCGTCGTTCGCCGCCGCCGGTCGCGACGCGTTTAAAGCCGCGGCGAACGCGCTCGGCGTTCCGCGCCATGTCGGTTCGGATCGCGCGTCGGAGCTCGAGATACGAATCGACGCGCGGGACCCATCCAACGCCCACCCCGTCGGCGCTGGAGACCGAGGGCCAGCTGGCGCCAACGTGAACGGGGAGGATCCAACGCGGGGCGGCGGTGTCTCGCGATGTATCGCGTCGGTTCGAGTCGCTCTCCGCGGCGTTTGTGGGGTCGACTCGGGCGAACCGCTCGGCGCCGTCGTGTACGGCGATTCGTTCGTCCCGGGCGGGGTTCGATCGCGGGACGGTCGGGTTACACCGCTGGTGCTCACGTCGAGCGTACCGCTCGTCCGCGCGTGGCCCGCGGACGGCGCCGAGACGGAGGCGTGCGAGGGCGCGAGGGACGCGACGAAGAAAATCGTCAAGGACGCTCGGCTCAACTTTCGTAAACGAAGGTTACGCGCCGCCGAGAAGAGGCGCGCGGCGCGCAAAAGCGAACACAAGGACGAGGTCGAGGTCGAACACGAGGTGAAGACATCCATCGCGGACGATGAGGTGTTTCTGGACGACGAGCTCGACTTTGAGAGCGAGGGTGACGAGAACGCGGCGCCCGGCGACGAACCGACAAAACTAACAATCGAACCGGCGGACGACGAAGACTTCTTCGCGTTGTCCGAGGATGAAGACGACGCCGATACCGGTCAGGCGTTCGCGCCGCTCACCTCTCGGTACGTCGTCGACGAATCCCTCGCGCTCGGACCCTCGCTGCTGGTCCCGAAACCCGAGCCAGTGCTGGCCTTCGTCGAGCCGGGAAACTTTTGTTTGGATCCGCGCGTTTTCGACGTCGTGTCGGGGGACGACGGCGCGAGGCGCGGGGAGTGGCACGTGTTCGACAACGGCGTCGCGTTCGTCCCGGACCACGGCGTGCCGGTTCACCTCGCCATCGGCGCCAACGTGGGGACGATTGATATCCACGACGCGTTGGTGGACGTCGACGGCGCGGCGGATTACGCCGCGGGGCCGATATGCGTGTTCAGGCTCACCGACGACGGCGGCGCGCTCGCGCCCTCGCACCTGTTCCGATCGAAATTGTACGACAAAGACGCCGCTTCGACTTCCTCGATCGCGTTCTCGCTCGCGACGCTCGGGGAGAAGTCGAAACGTCACTTTAACCGAGTGGTGGTTCCGAGGTGGAGGCGCGTCGCGGCGGCGGCGGAGACCCTGGACGGCTGCGAGGTGAGGACCGGTCTCGGCGCCTACGCGAGCGCCACGCCGTCGCAGGCGTGGGCGTGCGGCCGCGCGAGGTCCACGCGCGAACGCGCGGGTGGGATCGCGATCGCGTCCGCCGCCGCCAACGCGGCGGCATCGGCGGCGCACAAGCGGTTCCAGACCAGGGAGCCGGACTCCGCCGTCCTCGCGGCGGCGGGCGCGCTGGTCGGAAAATCAATCGCAAACGCGCCATCCGATCCGATGGATTTCACAGGAGGAGATGAGTTTACATCCGATGAGTTTACATCCGACGCCGACGTCGTCGATGTCACTTTACTGACCGGTGCGCCGGACGGGTGCCAGGATGACGTGTTCGAGTCGCTGAGGGAGTACGCGTCTGGCTCGGCGGCTTGGATCGAGTGCGAGGTTCCCGCGCCCGGGTTCGGGCCGGCTTCAATCCACGCACTCGCCGCGACGCTCACCTCACGCGTCGCCGCTAGTGTACACGCGGCGAGGGCTGGGGCGGGTGCTAGGCTGAAGAAGCCGAGGGTGTGCCTCATCGCGAGGACGTACGCGCCGCCGGGTGAGATCGCGAGCGCGGTTCGCGAGGCGCTCCGTTCGGCTTCTACTTCTGAGATGAAGCTGAGGCTGGGCGCGGTGACCGCGTGCGTCGCGGCGGATGGATTCTTCGCCGACGCGGAGCGATCACCCGCGTTCGGGGCGCTGACGCAGGTGACCCCGCCGGCGGTGGATAACGTCATCGTGCTTCCCTCGGGCGCCGCGTCGAGTGGGAACGGGGTCAACGTCGCTTCGATTTCGTCAACCGTCCCGGCTCCCACTTCGCAGGAGCTTCTCGCGGACGCCAGCGCGTGGATCCGCGCGGCGGTTCGGTCACACGGCGGCGACGTGAACGTCACCGTCGGTACCAGGCGGCTGCTGAGCAGCCCGCTCGCGGCGGCGACGGCGACGGGACGCGGTTACGGAGAGAAGATTATCGAAGAAGTCGCTCCGTGCCACGCGAGGCTGCTTCGGTGCGCCCGCGACGTTACTTCGAACGACGTCGCGTGGCGCCGCGTCGCCGCGTCGGGTGACGTGGACCTCGATCGCGTCGTCGCAACCGTCCGCGGGCTCTTCGCGTCCGGCAGAAGGGCGCCGCCCAAGACGGCGGATGAGCTTCAACGGATGACGCCAAACGAACGGTGAGCGTTTTTTGTTCTCTGACTGTTTGCCCATACTTTAACTTTGTGTTTTACAGGCTCGCGTACGACCTCACCCGGTTCCTCGAGCTGGATCCCAAGTCACCGAAGGTCATGCACGCCGAGATCGTCGCCACGCTGGCAGGCGGCGACGTGCGCACGGTCAGGCGCGTGTACAACTCCACCGCAGCCGCGCCGTTCTCCAAACACAGCGACGAATTTGCCGGCGCCGTCGCGACTGACGTTCAAATAATCGTCTCGGGTCGCGGCGTCGGCGGCAACGGGCTGGACCTCGCGGGTCGCGTGCGATCCTGCGCGCACCGCGGTCCCCAGCCCGAGTCACTCATGACGACGTCGTCGTTGAGTGGTGAGGATCGAGGGGCGATCGCGACGCGGTGTAAAGAGGAGGCGGAGTTACCCGACGGTTGGTACTACGACGGCGCCGTTTACGTTTCGTACGACGGGCTGACTCGAACCGACGAACACCCGAGGCTCGACGAGTACGTCGATCAGTACGTGAAGGGGCTGAACGAGGCGATCGTGGAGAGGAACGCGGTCGCGGAGGAGGCGAGGAACGCGTTGCGCGGGGTGAGTGTAACCGCGGACGAGGTGACGGCGTGAGCCGTTCATTAGTGAAATGAATTTATAGTCTACGTAAAACCGAACCGAACTTACCGGCGCTACCACTGAACCTCTGCGCCGTCCCACGCGAAGAACCTCCCGGTGTCCGACTGGTCCTTCTCCCCGACGATCTTCAGCAGCGCGGACGCGCTGAACTCCGGCGTGAACAGCTTCTCCGGCGGCACGTTTTTCTTAAACGGCTGAGACAAGTCGGTGTCCACCGTCCCGGGGTGGAGTAAGACGAAGCTCACCTGGTGCTTCTTCCGTCCAAACTCGATCGCGCAGTTCTTCGTCAGCTGGTTCAGCGCCGTCTTGGACGCCCTGTACGAGTACCACCCACCGAGCGCGTTATCGCCTATGGAGCTCACCCTGGCGGACAGGTTAGCCACGATCGCGGGCGGGCCCCCAGGCGAGTCCGCCGCGGACCTCGCGCTCGCCTCCATGAGCAACGGCGACAGCGCCTTGGCGACGAGCGTCGGTCCCATCGCGTTCACCCTGAACGATCGCATCATCGCCGCTTCGTCGATGCGCGCGATGCTGGTCTCCGGCGCCATCTCACCCTTGACGTGCAACACCGCCGCGGTTTGCACCACCACGTCTACGCGGCCGTGCTTCGATTTGACCGTCTCCGCCGCGTCGGTGATTGACGTTGAGTCCTCCACGTCCAGTCTCACCACGGTCAGCCGTGTGGGATATGCCGCCTTGAGCGTGTGTAGTGCGGTGGCGTTGTCTGGGTCCCTGCATGTGGCGACGACGTGCCCGCCGGCGGCGGCGGGTCGGCCGGCCATCGACGCGTCCTCGTTCTGCAGGAGCTGTCGGACCATCTCGAGGCCGATGCCTCGGCTGGCGCCTTGCACGAGGGAGACGTGCGGGGATGTTGGGTCGTCCGTGCGAACGGACGCGGTCGCGAACGATCGCGTGAGCGCCGCGTTCCGCCGCCCGGTATGACCCACGAGCGACCGGCGCCACTCGGCGGTCATCCCGGTGGATGCGTGCCGACGGGTACGATGGGCCACCTCCGTTGAGACCTTTCGTGATGATGCCCGGCCGCTCGGGTGGGAGGTGGCGGCGCGGGAGAGGAGCGCGAGCATGGCGCCGCGACGGGTAATGGTGAGTGATGTGTGAGCGACGCGGACGTGTGCCGTTGGCCTTCGCCGCTTGTGAGAGTGCCGAGCCGCGCAGCGACGCGACCACTTTTTCTTCAGATTGCCATCGACGTGGCAAAACGCAGATGATGAGCCTCTGCGCTTTTTGGCGTTGAGCGGGTCTACGAGTAGTCTGCGGTTGGCATTAACGCGCGTGCAATGCAATACAACGATGCGAAATCTAACTAGGAGCTCTAATGCGGCGTGGCTAGGCCGCGTCTACGTGCTATGGAACCTACTGCGGAGGCTCGAAGGGTCTGCGTATGGGAAAGGAGAGAGGTGAGGACGGGGTTTCGCCAAGTGGAAAAAGCCAGCCGGGCGCGATTGCCAAAAGTCGGGTGGAGTCTCTCAGTCGCGCGTCTCGTCGTCACCTCAGACATCCAAGGAAGCAAAGCCTGCAGCATGAGCCTGTTGCGTCCAGACGAATCTGGCAGGGTGATCTAAAGTTCGGGCACTGCGAATGGTGTTTTCTGAGAAACGCCCTTATAGTCTTCATCACTGGTGACGACGCCGCGACGCCGAGACTCCCGAGTTGAAAAAACCGGAAAAAAGCGCGGGCCTCGACCCTCACGCCCGTGTGTCGTGTCGGTGAGATCACAATTTTATCAATCACGGAGAATCTGAGGGAATCCGAATTGTGTATATCGTCTTCCACGAGCAGGGCCGAGGTCTCGGCCGGGTAAAAGGAGAGAGGGGAAACGGGGAAAGTTTAGTTTGCGCACCGTTAAGTTTGCCGCCCCCTCGTCCTCACTCCTTCGATTGGATCGTCCGATACCCTGGATGCGCCTGTGGCGAATGGATCGTGGGTTTGACACGTCAGCGACTGAGCTGAGTTTGTAAAGTCGAGGCGTCCGAGTCGGGCTCGTGTGTCAGACGACGCCTCAGAATGTGTGTAACAAAGGAAGGTGTATCGTCACCGGGATGACTCCCTTGGAGAAATCCGCTAATGAGGCTCCTCATAAGCGTCGAGTGAGAACGGTAAACAAAACCCCGGGTCGACCTCCTCCCGATCACGCGTCAGTTAGAGCTAATAGGTCAACACGAACCCCACCGAGGCCGACCAAGGCTGGTGGATTATGCCAGGGATAACTAAAGGTTTGATCGTCCTCCGCGGTGGCCCGGGAGTGTGGAGCGCCCGAAAAAACCAAAACCAAAACCAAAACCGCCCGTGTGGCGCTAGAGTTCGGGGAAGCCCCGTTCGTCGGTGATGCGTAAGAAAAGGTTATCAACACGACGATCGCCGGCCTTGGCGAGTTCTGCCAGGGATAACTAAGAGTAGAATCGTCCTCCGCATCGAACGAAGGCTTCCTCGGGCGCGGGCGGCGGCGGCGGGCGGCGGAGCGAAAGTTGATGACAAAACGCAATCGAAAAGGGCCCAGGGCGCTCACCTGTCACCTGCGTCGTCGTGTGTGCTCAATCGGACGTGTACTCAATCGCTCGCCGCCGCCGCTTTGCGCCTCGCGTTCCTGCGAGCCTTCCTCTCCTCGGAGAACAGCGGGTACTTGGACGGCGGCCGCGTGGGGACGACGGGGACGGGCTCTGGCGCCGTGGGCAGATTCAGGTTCCGTGGATCCTTAGCCTTGTACTCCTTGAGTGGCCTGAGCGCCTTCTGCTTGACGGCGATCCATCGTAGGATGCGCTCGTCGGTGCGCATGTCGTGCTTCACGTCGTCGATCAGCGTGGGCGTTGTGTTGAATGACATCTGCACGAAGTGCGCCTGTGAACACGGGACGAACGGGGCACGGGGTCAGTACACGGGTTTGTTTGTTAGGTTTAGCGGACGAGGAAATGGCGGCCTGCGGATGGTTGCCGCCGGAAACGCGCGCGCGACGCCGCGGCGAGCGCCGTGAGGTCCGGCCGCGGGTGGTGAATCGATGCGGGACACGCACGTCGAAGTGTTTCTCTCCCGGGGACTTGAACTCGTAGGCGAGCGGCCGCGTGCCGAAGGAGGTTACGTCGGTGATGACGCCGCCCGCGTCGAGCACGCGGGTGCCCGCCCGCCGCAGGATGTCGGCGAGCTGCGCCCTCGGCGTCGCCGACTTGACGATGACCATGAGGTCGTAGAGGACCATGGTCGATCGTGTCGATGACGGGACTGGGGTGTGAAGCGGAGGACGCGCGCGCGAGTGCCGCGCTCGACTCTCCTGCTCGTGCGCGTTGCCGGAAGCGCGCGGTCGCAATGACTAACCGCCGAGCCTTCGGGCAAGCCTGAACTGCTTGAGACGAGCTCGATCGATTCGCTTTGAACAAAGGCCGTGTCTCGCGGTGCACCGTGGGCAGTCGAGGCAGCGCGCGCAGGTGGCGCCGCGCTAGAGTTAGAGAGGGTTTCAAAATGAGCATCATGTCTTACAACGGTGCCGCCATCATCGGTGCGTGACCCCGACCGCCCTCGCGACGCGCACGTCCCGCGACGTCGTACCACGGACCGCCCCGAGATCTGACAACGGATCTCTCCGCGCCTCTTGGGCGCGGGAGATGTTTGTTTTAGGGTTGCCCCACGGACCGACGCCCGTCCCAGCACCCCACCCACCCCTCAGCACCCCATCTGACGCGTATCCCACACCCATCACCCGTCCAATCACGACAGCGATGTGCGGCAAGGAGTGCGTGGCGATCGCGTCCGACCTCCGCTTCGGCATCAACCAGCAGCAGACCACCGCGGTTGACATGAAGAAGATCTATAAGATACACGATCACCTGTACGTCGGCCTCTCGGGCCTGGCGACGGACCAGGCGACCCTGGCGCAGAGGTTCAAGTTCCGCCATAACATGTACGAGCTGAGGGAGTCGCGGAAGATGCGCCCGGAGACGTTCGCGAGCCTCGTCTCCGCAATGCTCTACGAGAAGAGGTTCGGGCCTTACTACGCCGAGCCCGTCGTCGCCGGCTTGGACGCGACTAACGGGTACAAGCCATTCATCACCGGCATGGACCTGATCGGAGCGGCGGCGCCCACCGATAACTTCGTGGTGTGCGGCAACAACGAGGAGTCGCTCTTCGGCGTCTGCGAGAGCATGTACAAACCCGACCTGGAGCCGGAGGAGCTCTTCGAGGTCATCGCGCAGTGCATCCTCGCGGGCGTGAACCGGGACTGCCTCTCGGGATGGGGCGGCGTGGTGCACGTGATCTCCAAGGACAAGGTCATCACGCGCACGCTGAAGGGTCGCATGGACTGAGAGCGGCGCGTGCGCGGGGGGGTCAACACTAGTAGCTTAACTCGGGTCAATAGAGAACACACAACATCCAAGAATCTCTCTCGTCAAGTCGTCACGTGCTGTGTTT
>Ga0302116_1000611_pt1 | contig 21786 bp, 26 predicted proteins | sample AG5_SCM_MG_FD_203124 | JGI IMG/M metagenome (GOLD analysis project Ga0302116, IMG submission 203124) | Marine microbial communities from Western Arctic Ocean, Canada - AG5_SCM | ecosystem: Environmental > Aquatic > Marine > Oceanic | place: Canada: Western Arctic Ocean | collected 2017-10-01 | reverse complement strand
TTGCTCCCCAAGCCGCGACTCGTCAACCTTGCGCTGCAACAGTCTGTAATAAGAGTTGAACAAAACACGTCGTCAGAACAATTGCCCATACGGAAATAACAAAAAATTGCCAAAAATTGCCAAAAATTGCCAAAAATTGCCAAAAATAACCAAATAAACGCACCTCGTCTGAAACTCCGCCTCTAGCCTTCGTCGGTCCAATAAGCGCACCCTCTGCCGTTCCCGCGCGTTCGAGGCGTCCACGTCAGCAACGTACGAGTCCTCCACGTCGCGGATGTTGGAGGTTAGGCGGGCGGCGGCGGCGAGCGCGGCTTCGGCGTCGGCGGCTTCCAGCGCCTTTTCGTCCAACTGCGTCAACGCGTTGAGCTCCTGTGATACGAGTTACGCAAAACACGACGTCGTCAGTCCAATTGCCCATACGTACGATAACCAAAATAACCAAAATAACCAAAATAACCAAAAGAAATTCACCTGAAGCAGGACGTCGTAGTTGCCGGTGCGAATCAGAGACGCCTTTCGTAGCGCCGCGCGTTCGTCCAGGTCGAGGATCTGTTTGAGTTGCTGCTCGGGTAGAGGCGGGGAGTCCAGGGCGCCGGTGGGCGCGCCGAAGCCCGCGAGCTCGAAGAGCTGCGCGACGTCTACATTTCCGATTAAACCACCCTCCGTCATAGCGTCGGCGACTGGCGCGGCGGCGAGGGCGACGGCGGCGAGCGCTCCGACGAGCGCGCGCTTCGCATCGTCGACCGGCTCGTCGACGTCGTTCGTCGCTTTCACCGGCGTCTTCGATACGGACGGCTGCGCTCGTCTCCCTCGCCGCCCGATCATCGCAGACTGTTTCTCGGAACCCATACTCCTGTTTTTTCGCGGTCCTTTCGGGGCACCACCGCGCGCCCCTACCTTGGGACCTTTCGGTCCGCGCGAGCCGGACTTCCCGTCGGGGATGTCCTCACGTCTGCGGATGGGAATAGGCGCTTTCGGGTGAGCGGATACGGCGACGGGGCATGTACGAGGCGGGTAAGGTTCGAATGCTCGAGTGAAACCGCGTAACGAGAACGCAACGCGTCGACAGATTTGCGGATAGTGCTCCCGGAACACGTGGCTGCATCGCGCGCGAGCGGTCGATCGCGGGCGTGGGAAACGCGGAAACGACGGACGTATCGACGCACCGTGTCCATCCATGGCGTCCGAGCGCCACCGGGGCGCGGATCGCCATCCAGCGAGTCATCACGGGAGGTACACACGCCGCGGCTGCCGACGTGCACTTCTGTGGCAGAGACGTTTCTGACTCTGGCGGGAAGCGAAATATCCAGTCTTCGGGCGACTCGGCGGTTTAAATCTGGTTAATCGCGTAATTGGTTGAAGACGTAACTGTTTGCATGGCTGAAAATAAGAAGGCTGTATTTCTCATTTCGGACTGTTTCCTATACCGATCCGCCATAGAGACGCCAAACCTATGATCTCTCCCGTTTCTTCTCGGAAGACCCTATCCACCTTTATATCCGTGTGCCGGCGCCCTCCGTCATCTCCCTCTGCGTACGGCGACAGACGCCGCTCGACGACCCGTGAGTAGACACATGGCGACGGTCGCCTCCACCCGCGCGCTCTCTGCGTCGCGCGCCGCCTCCATCCGCGGCGCGTCCGCCCTCAAGGCCCGCGCGCGATCCAACGCCCGGCCCGCCGTCCGAGTCCGCAACGCCCCGACCACCACCAGGGCCTACTTCGACGACGGCGCCGATTTCGGCGGCGGCGACAGCGGCGTCGACCCGGAGTCCCTCGCCATCCTCCAGCAACGCCTCGGCCAGCGCATCGACCTCGAGGGCGAGGGCGCCGAGCGACTCAACCAGACCGCGGGTCTCCTCCTCGACGCCTCCGGCCGAGCCATCGACAAGGACGAGCGCAAGAAGGTGCTCAAGGCGGACGAAGCCGGCCAGGCGCAGCAAGCCCTGGAGATCTCCTACGACCCCGACGGGCTCTTCCCCGACGTCGACGACACGTCCGCGAGCATGCTCATCGACAAGAACCTCAAGGCGAAAGAGGTTGAGCTCGAGAAGAAGGAGGAGGAAGAGCTACGCAAAGAATACGAAGCCGCCCGGGCCGAATTGGAAGAAGCGCGAGACGCGCGAGTCCAACCAACTACGCACGAGGAGCTCGTGACCTACTTCTTCTCCACGGAGTTCAACGAGATGGAGTACGAGATCGTCAAGCAAAGGCCACAGCTCACGGAAGACTTCTTCGGATACCTCGGCGGCCTTCGCGACGGCGAGGCGGATGAGGAGGAGAAAGGAAAGCTGGATGCGCTGTATCAGGTGACTTCTAGCTTTGTCGGTTTCGTGGACCAGACCACGCGCGCGATGCTGTCGCCGCTGGAGCGCATGAAGAAGCTGCTGGGCGCCAAGGACAAGCGCGCGATGATCCTGGAGATGGTGGACGCGGACGAGCTGGACCTGAACCTCATGGCGCTGTTGAAGACCAACATCAACACCGCGCGGCAAGCGGGGCAGGAGGACGCCGCGGAGTTCATGGAGAAGATCTACAAGGCGTGCGCCAAGTTCGTGGACGGCGCTTAATGGGTATTAGTCCCGCGTGTCCGTGGTGTGTTTAAGTGCCCGCGTGGCGAAGTGTTGATGTTATTATACGATTCTTTGCGCCGACGCGTCCCGCTACCCATACCTAACCCTGAAATTCGTCCCATGGGCCCAATCGTCCCACCTAATCATCCCCTCGATGCTCACTTGAAGATGGCCTGGGAGATGGCGGAGAGCGCGGAGTTGACGGTGAGGAGCACGAACGCGCTCGCGGTCACGATCCCGATGACGATCCCGGTGGTCTTGAGCGCGTTGACCGGTGATGGCCACTCCGTCTGACCGATCTCCTCAAAGGCGCCGACGAACGGATTTTCAGCCTCTTTCGGCGTCCCGCCGCCCGAACCCTTGTTCTTCAGCTCCTGGATCTGCGCGCCGAGATCCTTCGGCGACGAGTTCTCGGGCGCCGGTAAGTCATCCTTTGGCATTCCGCTCTCCGCGACGGCGTCCTCGGAGGACACGCGCTCGCCACCGCTCTGTTCCGCGCGCCGCGCGATCAAAAGCCCCCTCACTCCCTTTCCAACGCCGGTCAATCTCGGCGACGCGACGCGCGACGCGTGACGCGGCTTTGACGCGGTCGGCTTGAACGTCGCGCGCGCGTGCACGAGACGCGACGACGCGAGGGTGGTCATCGCCGCTGACATCTTCAAGCTTACTACCCACGCGCAGCTGACGACTGATGGGTGAGAGTCAGAGGAGGTTCGGATAAAATAAGTCACCACGTCGTCACCTCGCGATTGAGTTGCAAATTCCACGAATACCCATACAGAAACGCCTATTTATATATTTATAACCATCCTGCCACTATTTTCCCGTACGTCAGCACTACGGAACGTTATTGCACGTAGCGTTCACCACCGCGTCGACGCCCGTGCACTGAGCCTTACCTAAAGGTGGGTCCTCCCCGACGGGATCCGCACACCACGACGGAGCGGTGTAGTTATTAGCCACATCGTCAGTACACAGCGAAGTCATCGTGGGCACTCGCCTGTAGTACAGCCTATGCGCGGCGTCATAAGCCGCCTCTTGGTTTCTGTCTGCGTACCAGGGCCTGAAAAAAAACACGACGTCAGTACAATTGCCCATATATCACGGAAATACAAATAGGGAAATAGAAATAAACTCACCTGGATTTAGTCTCCCCAGTGGGCACCGAACACGACATGCATCCGCTCAACGCGGTCACCATCGCCTTCGTCTCACGCGGTGACACGTTATCGAGCTGCGATATCGCCACGTTGGCGTCGTGCACACCGACGCGAGTCTCCGTGACGTTATCCGCCAGCGACGCGAGCCGATCCATGAGCGCCTCAGAGTACTTGTGCGAATACGCAAAGTTAACCTATAACAAAAAACGACGTCACTCGAATTGCCCATACGGAAATTAAAAATGTAACCCACCTCGACGTAATCGCGAAGCTGATCGCCGCTGGTGCCCTCCTTCGGGCCGCCGCCCACGTCCAGCGCGACGACCGCGAGGAAGGACGCGAGCAGGACAAGGATGAGCGCGCCGGACGCGGCGGCGACGCCGGAACCGGCGCGAACGCCCAGGAAACTGGGCCAAGCTTTTTTATTCCGGCGACTCACCTGAAAAACACAATGTTCATACGGGCAAACAGTTAGAGAACAAAAAAGTAAACTTACCGCATCCGCCACATCCGCCATAGCCGCGTGCTTACGCCAATCGCTCACGCCGTCCAGCGTCATCTTCCACCGCTCCTCGTGGCACAGCGTCTCGTCGTCCTCCATGAGCGCCCGTACCTTCCCACCGACGACGCACACGAGCGCGAGCGGCAAACTCAAAGCCAACGCCAACCCCTGTGACGAAGAAGAAACACATACACGTCTCAGTCGAATTGCCTACACGAGCATTAAAATAAACGCACCAAACAGGCGGTGGGCGCCGAGTGTATGTCCTGGTACGGTGACGTGTATATCCTCGCCGCCGCGAGACCGGCGGTGAGAACCAAGGCGCCGATCGCGAGCGCGAGGTGCGACACCACGATGGACGCGAATTGGCGTTCCAGGTGCCGCAGGCGATGCAGGTGGATTCGCACGCGCATCCACGGCAGCCACGCGTGTCGAAGGTTCAGGTACCTGTTTAATTAAAAGAAAGAAAACACGACGTCAATATCTAATTGCCCGTACGGAAATAAAAAGGAATTCACTCACGGAACGTCGAAGAGCGCGGCTTCTTGAGGGTCGGTGCACGCGGCGAACAGCCTGGCGCGGAGATAGTGCTCGTAGCACCGCGCGCACAGCCACCGCGCGGCGTTGAGGGCGAAGTATCCCGCGATGGTCATCCACAGGACGGACCCGCCGACGATGACGCGGCCGGCGCTCGAGCCCGCGTCGGCGGCGTCAGTCTCCGTCAAGATCAAATCCTGTAAGAGTTAAACAAAACACGACGTCAATCGAATTGCCCATACGGAAATTGCCAAAAATAACCAAAAATAACCAAAAATTGCCAAAAATAACCAAATAAACGCACCTCCACCTCTGCGCCTTCGCCCACGCCCGGCGCCGGTGGCGCGTACGTGTAGTTACCTGACGCGAGCAGCGCGTCCTGCCTCGCCTGTTCCGCCGCCATCTCCTCGGCGATGAGCTTGGAACACTTCGAGAAGCCGATGAGGTTCATGACCGACTGCGGCATGACCTGATCCACGCACATGGTGACTCGTTCTTGTCCGCCGAAGATCTCCACGCCGTGAATCGCCCTGTTGACAACGAAGTCATTCCAATTGCCCATACATACGAATATATAAAAATAAACTCTCACCTGTGCATCGGTGGTAAGATGGCCAGGACCAGCGCGATGGCGAACATGACGAGTTTTTGCTCCAGGCACGGAACCTTGGAGCCGATGAAGTAGGTCTTCCCGCTCTCCTCGTCCGCGCGTCGACAGATGGCGTCGGCGACATCTTTTTCCGAGACTGGTTTTTTAATCGCGTCGAACACGTCGCCTTTGAACGCGGCGCGGCGCCTGTCGCCGCGCGCGAGCTCGTGACGGTTCGTATCCCTCGCCTCGTCGTTGCGGAACGCCGCGGGGGGTTCGATGTTAACGGACACGGTACGATGCGGTTGATCGTGCACGCCGTCGTCGTTGTTTGCGCTCGTAGCGGCGGCTCTTCCGCGTCGGCCTCGGTGTCCCCCGACGGCGCCCACGCCTCCGAGCGGCGGAAGCCTCCCTGATGGCCGATACGCACCCTCCAGGTCGTCCGCGTCTTCGCCGCGGTCGAACCCGTTGGATTCCCACCGGGAGCCGTTTCGTGGATTGGTAACGGCCGTTTCGGGACGGATACGAAGCGGCAAACCTTTAGCGTTTGACGGAGGAGGCGAGCCGTCTTCGCCGCCGCTCTCCTTCGCCGAGTCGCGGCCCAGCGGCCTCGGCGCACCTAGTGGGCCGTTACCAGAAACGGCTGGATTGCCGTGAGACCTAGAGACCGCGGGACCCGCGTGGTGAGACCGGGAGACCTCCGCCTCGCGCTCCGACGCCAGACGCCTTTCCTCGATCGTGTCCAGCCGCGGGTGCGACTGCACGATTCGACTCGTGTCGTCTGGCATTTTCGTTCGCCCTGGATGGAAAACACGACGTCAAACTAATTGCCAATACGGAAATAAAAATAAACGTACCACCCGGAAACGCGTGGCTCGGTCTCAGTTGCCCGCCGTCGCCTCGGTGTGGGTGCTCGCGGTCGCCCGCCGCACGCGCGGCGGCGGCGCAGGACGCGGCGCACGAGCCGAGCAGTCCAGTCACCGCCGCGGGAAGCATCACGTCGACGAGTAAAAACTCGGGCAAGTACGCCGCGTAAATAGCCTATACAAAAAACACGACGTCAGTCGCATTGACCATACGGAAATAATAAATAAATAAACTTACCGTCGTCAAAACCGCGAGGGTCCACAGCGGCGTGACGCATAGAAAGAGCGCCGCGATGTCCATGCCGCCGCCCCTGACTTTCCGCAGCGTTTGCGGTAACACGTACCGCCACACGTGCAGCGCCTCGGCGACGCCTCCGCCGATGCCCAGGCGCTTGACTCCCGCAATCGGCCACAGCAGCGGCAGAGCCGCGAACGTTAGAAAATATTTAAGGTAGCCGTAAGGCAGGGATAGGGACTTTAGTAGCGGCGGGAACGGCGGGGATGTGACCGGGTCCGCGCACGTCACTCCGAACACCGCCGCGGACGCGCCGCACGGCCCTTTATCCAGCGCCTTCTGCCGCGCGTCCCCTACGTACCGTACCCAGTGCTTAGCCCACTGGCCTTTCTCCACCGACTCTGCGAGTTTCTCCGCGGAGAGGACGTCGCTGACGGCGGTGCGGCTGCCCGGTCTGCTCTGGAGGCAATTGGCGTATAGACGCCGTAATTCCCGGTCGTCGACGCCCTCGGTGTCCAGTCCGCGGTGCACGAACCGCGCGAAATCGTCGAAATCCGCGACGGCTTCGTCCCCGAGCACGGATCGGGCCTGTAAACAAAACACGACGTCAGTCTATTTGCCCATATGGAAACAAAAATAAACTTACCATGGATATACATCGCCGCCGGGCCGCTTGCTCTACGCGGTCTTTGCGTTCCTTTAAGATCGTCTTGACGAGCTCGATGCGCGCGAGTGTCTCTTCGTCGAGGTCGAGCTCCGCGAGTGTCTTGCGTCCGCGCTCGTCGTCCCGCGCGTTGTCTTCGAGGTCGAGCGCGGCTTCCGCGGCGCTCTTTTTGTTCGCCTCGGCGTCGATGCGGAGCGCCTCTTCGTACTCTTCGTCGACGATGGCGCGTAGGACGTCGTCGTGAAGGCGCTCGAGTTCCTCTCGCGTCTCGGCACCCGCGTGTTCGCGGCGGGTGAGGTCCGCGGCGTCGCGCGCGGCGCCGCTTCGTCGGCCGAACATGCCACCGCGGCCGCGTTCGTCGTTGGCGCTCCGGCGGAAGAAGCCGAATCTGCCGCGCGCGCGCGCGTCGCCGTCCATGCCGCCGAGGTCGTACTTGCTGATGGGTTTCGGTCGGCGCGCGCCGCGCACGCGCGACGCGATGGTATCCTGTCGGAGACGGACGAGCGAGTGGGACGCGACGTCATGGGATGTCGGGACGGGGGACGTGTCGGGGGCGGGTGGGCACTTTCTGTCGGGAGGATTGAGGATTGGGAAAACGGCTTTTTCCTCGGGGCGGACGACGAGGATCGATGCCGGGGGATGACGACGCGGGCGGTCGTGTGCTTGCGGTGACGCACCATGATGCCCATCGTGTCCGTGGTCGATCCGTTCGCTACCGATCGACGCGCACCGTCGGCGCACCCGCCTATGAGAATCTCGGGAGCGGTTCCGATACATACAACGTCTCTTATTGATGACTTTCATCAGGATGGGAAATCCGGTTATATTAAAACATGGGTTTGTGAGGCCTAACTATTGCCCCTACCTCGCTTCCCACGCCCATCGCCTCTATCGCCTTCTCCAAACCGTGAGATCGTCCCTGGCGAACGGCCAGTTCGGCAGCCGAACCGTGTTGACCCGTTCGAACTCCTTCTGGACCTTTCGTTGGAAACCGGCGCTGGTGGTGAAACCGTGCGGATGTTTCAGCGCAACCGTCCCGCGAGGCCACTCCTCCGAGCACCTCGGTGCCTTGACCTCAGCGAACAGATCGCCGATTTCGTCCGGTTCGACCGTTTCGTCGACGTCGACGCTCCACTCGCCGATGTGCACCAGCGTGTCGCCTGGATAGGAAGGGAATGATCGGTCAGTGAATGGGCGGTGATTGGGTTTAGTAATTGGGTATTTGAGTACGGGACGGAGACTGTTTACACACTCACCTTTCCACGCGTCGAGGCACGCGAGGTCCCAGTCCCCGCCCTCGACGTCCTCGGGCGACCGAGGCCAGCACAGCATCAGCACCCTGTCCGCGTGAGACTCCAAGCACGTCCCAGAGCCGTCGCACTCGTTCACGTCGTCGACGTACCTAACACCGAAAAACTTGGCTCGCCCTGAGTGCGTACGTGGGGAACGATCGGTCAGTAATTGCGTGGTAATTCGGTATTTGAGGTGACTCGAGGGACGCTCACCCTTGACGAAGTCTTTCGTGATTGTCGTCGGTGGGTACCTGTCGTACGCGACGACGTCCACCCCCCGTCGACGCATCAGCGCGGTCCAATACCCAGTCCCTGTGAACAAAACATGTGTGTTCAATCTTATATCCCATACGGAAATTAAAAAAAACTTACCGGCGCCCATCTCGACGATCGGCCTTTTCAACGCTTCAATCGCCCCCAGCGCCGCTTCGCTCGGCACCGCGAACGCGAACGAGTGCGGGAGCACCGAGCCCACGAGGTCGTCCCACGCCACGCAACGCGGGTTCGCGACGCACCCGCCGAGGTGCGGGACGAACTTCGCGGGGGGTTGCTTCTCGATTTCATCCGCCGGTCTGTAACAAAACACGTCGTCAAACTAATTGCCCATACGGAAATTGCCAAAAATAACCAAAAATAACCAAAAATAACAAAAAAACGTACCTGTCTCCGCCGGAGATGTACCAAAGTCTGGCGCAGTCCGCCTCCGTCGGCGTGGTGCCCGGCGTGTTGACGTCCAGACGCTTGTTCACGCACCGCGGGAGGAGCTCGCCGCTTATCTTGGTGTGCAGCGCGGCGTACACGTCACCGTACGCCTCAAACGCCCGGACGCTCAGCGGTTTTTTAATCGATCGATCGGATTCTTCGGAGGTTTCATCATTTGTGTCGGGGAGCTCGTCGAAGTTGCACATGCCGAGCCACGCGTCGCACTTGGCGTACACGCACTCCTGCTCCGCCCACGGCGTGTTCAACAACGAAGGGCCGTCCGTCTTTGCGATGCGCTCGATCGCCGCGTTGTTCGCCTCGCCGACCTTACCAACCGCCGCCTCCCACTTGCACACCCGTAGGTCCTCCTCGAGCTCGAGCACAGTCGATGCGCCGCACTTCTCCGCGGCTGACATGAGGTCCGCGACGACACCAGAGTTGGGCGCGACACGCCGGGCGACCATGACCGGCGACATGCCGTGCGTGTTGCGCAGCGCCAACAGCGCCGCAGGGTCAGATGATCTGCGCAAAATCTCACACGCGGGTTCCGAGTACCCAGCCATGGCGGCGAGATGAAGCGGCGAGTTGCCTGTGATGAACAAAACACGACGTCGTCAGTCGATTTGCCCATATGCAAAGATTGAAAAGTAACTTACCGTCGACGTTTTGGAGTCCTGGGTTCGCTCCGGCGTCTAGAAGCTCTCGAACGACTTTAAGCACGGCGTGGCCTTCCTCCTCGGTGGCCACGCCGGTGGATGCCTCGTCCTTGGTCATCAAGGAGACCATGAGTGGTGTCCATCCGCCGTCGTCGGCGACGTCGACCCATTCGGCGATGGACGACGCGTCACCGGGTGGATTCGACGTGTCACCGGTTGGATTCGATCCGGGTACCTCGGCGTTTAGCGCTTTCCGCCTCGACCGCATAGCCTCCAGCGTGGCGACCACCGCGTCCACGATGCCGCTCCCCGCGACGAACATCAGAGGTGTCTTACCGCCGTCGTAGCGCTGGCACGGGTCGGCTCCCGCGGCGTAGAGGTACGCGAGGGTCGGGACGCAGCCGGGTCCGCCGGCTCCGGCTAGTTTTTCATTCGTCGTTTCGTCTATCGCGAGCGCCTGGAGCGTGCCCCAGAGGATGTTGTTGCCGCCCTCGTCCCTGCGATCGACGTGCGGGAGTTGTCCGTTCTCGACGACGCCTCGGATCCGCGCGAGGTTCTCCGCTCCGTTGGACAGGCGGAGTCCGAGCATGACGAACATCCGGGGTTCTTGGCCGTCGTGTAGGGATCCGAGGTTCGTTCGTTTCGCGGCGCGCATGATGTCGTCGAACTCCGTGGCGTGCATGCCGCGGAGCTGTGCCTCCTCGCACGTCGCGATCGCGGCGTCGGTGTCGCCCGCGGCGTCCCTCGCGAGCGCCAGGCGGACCATGAGTTTCTTGAAGAGACCTGGTTCGGAGGGGCACGCGTGGATCCCGAGCGCGTCCGTCGCGAGGTCGATGGCGCTCTGGTGGTCGCCGAGCTTCAGGGCGCATTGAGCCGAGTTGGCGAGGAGCGCGAGGAGCGCGCGCTCCGCGGCCGCCATCGTCACCGGCTCGTGCGTGGCATCGCGGCGCAGGACGACCATGCCTTGCGAGTAAGCCTCGATGGCCATGGTGAAGTCGCCGGCGCGGAAAGATGCGTTGCCCGCGGTTCGCGCGCGGTCGGCGGTGCCGAGGGCCGCGCGCGCTGGAGCCAAGTCGAACGCGCGGGTGACCACGCGCTCGATGTGGGCGTTGACGTTCCGCTCGAGGGACTCGCGATCCATCGCGATAGTTCTCGAGGGACGGTCGGCGGTGAGGAGTGCGCCCCGATGGGTACCCGCCGCCAGACTGAAAATTAACACTCCAAAAAAATTAAAAGCTCGACTGCTTTTTCACAGTGTGCGAGGGCGAAGAGTCGAGGCGGTTCTGTGTTGACGTCGTGTGTTCGATGTATTTATAAAGCAAGTACTCACGTATGGTGTGCGTGACGTTGTCGCAATGCACGTGTGTGTAACGCGGCCGCGGCGCGCCCTGGGGTTCCTCGCCAGGGTGGGGCAGCCTGCGGCTCGCACGGTCCCTCGGAAAAAAATTAGAAATCCTTGTTAGCTGCATAGATGTTGACGGCGACACTGTCCCATTTGCGCTCCCTCAGGTTCGCCTCGGTCATTGTGAAGGCGACCCATGAGCCGCTGGGTCCATGAGGAGCAATCTGCAGGAGGAGAACAGAGTCCTTTTCGGACAAATCACCGACAGGCGAATCCTGATAGATTCCATAATTGTCAGCCCAAGTATCAACCGCCTCCTCGGACACTACGGGGTAGCCGAGCATCATGGGAGTATCCGCCGGCGGGCACGGGAACAGTTCGCGGATGTTGCTTACGTATTCGTCTGCAGCTTCGAGGTCATCGTTCTCATCGAAACGCTCGGCCATTGGATGCTCAGGAGAAAATTCCGCCTCCATCCATTCCGTATACTCCGGCGGCATTAGTTCCGAACCGTCGATCCACGGAGGCATCGTGAGGGCGTCTCGAGCGGGTGCGAGCGCGGTTGAATAGTAAGTGACCGGATTGACTCGCGTGTGTCCATCCTTCTGGAAACGCTTGAGCACGGTGCGGTCGTACGCAGCCTTGGATGCCGAGTCCACGGGCGCGCCCGGCCAAACGCTTTGGGCGGCGTACTTCTTCTTCTCGGCATCGGAGAGCTTCTTCCACTGAGCGCCGAGCTCCTTGCCGAGCTCGCCGAAGGTGAAGTTGGGGTTCTTGGCGATGATCTTGGGGCGCTGGGCCTTGCAGAAGAAGAAGTAGGGGCCGGGGGCACGCTTGGGCTTGTCGTCATCGTAGTATCTGACCAAACAAATAGCCTGCTCCTCGTCATCCTCATCTGCCCTGTCAAAGTCGCGTTCCAAAAAGAAGTACAGCACGCCACTCTCCGGAAGTAAGCCCTCGGGGATGAGGGAGCAGCTCGCGTGAACTTGCCGAAGGTTGACCTGAGCGACAAACTCCCAAGTGACGGAACCTGGATAAGAGTTCACGCTCAATCCCTCCTCGTCGTGCCAGGGCCAGTCGGGCATGCCCCCAACCTTCGTCGGAGGGAAAACTTCACAGTCACCGGGTACAGGATCGCGGCACACGGGCGACGGGCCCTTGAGCCTAAGATTCCGTTCCAGCGTCTCCACCCTGTCCTTCAATCGCACAAACTCGGTGCGGGTCTTGACGACGGCTGGATCCGTAGTGAACTTGTCACGCGTCGAAATCCTTCGGCTCAACTTCTTTTTCACCTTCTTCCGATCCACCAGCAATTTCTTGAGCCCGAGGACGTCGGAAAGCCGATGCATGTCCCTCCACGCGTCGTCGAACCCGCGAGATCGGCTAGACTCCGACGGTACGCACGGGAACGCCGTCGGGGGCAGCGGCTCGATCAACCTCGCGGACCCGACCGGCATCTTCCCCGCTTTAACGCAGAGTCTGATCCAGCTCCACGGCACCACCGCCACGCCGTCGCGCATGCCGAGCTTCACGTATGGTGCCAGCGGGCACGACGTCGCGTGCGCCTCGGCCGCGGCCAGTGCCACCGCGGGACCCAGGCAGAGCGTCGGGCGGCACATCAGCTTGGCCGCGTCGAAGCACTTATCGGCGACTGTAAACAAAACACGACGTCAATCACATTGCCCAAACGCGAATGAAAATAAACTCACCAATCAGGTGCGTGACTCGACTGGCGTCGTAAGCGCCGACGATGACCTCGCCGCCGTGCGTATTAATATCGCGGATTGTACTATGGTGCGCGTCCGTGCGCTGCGTCTCGACGAAGAACACCATACCGTTGAACAGCCGATGGGGAGGCGTCCCGTCGAATACGAACCTCGGTTCCGTCGCGCAGGCGTGAAACCTGGCGCAGACTCTGTTGCAAAGGGCGTACACCTGTTGCAAAGGGACTCTGTTGCAGACTCTGTTGCAAAGGGCGAGATCTTTTTCCGGGTACGCAGAGGGCTCGGTCCCAGATCCCTTCGCAGACTCTTCAATTACCTGCTCGAACACGTTTCTCTTCGGCGCCGGGGATGAATCAGCACCTAGAGCTTGAGCAGCAGCGAGCATATGTTTCGCTTGAGCAGCATCAAGCATATGTTTCTGAGGCTTTCTGAGGCTAAAGGTACGCCTCTGAGGCATCAAGTGCTGTTGCTTCCGGTGTTCATCGAGCTGTTTCTGCTGTAAAAACACTTTATGTTCGCTCGCGGTACGCCGTGGTCGCCCACTCCCATTCTCAACGTCATCCACAAAGTCGAAGGGCGAAGTTTCGGGTTTGAGCAGCGCGGCGGCCACGAACACGTCGCCCGCCCTCTCCGCTCTCAACTCGAATTTCTCCCTCAGCGCCTCGCCGTTGCGTTCCAACTCATCCACCAGCGCGTCCCCCTCGCGCATCAGCTCCACGTTCCGCTCGACGTCGGCCGTGAACTTCGGCCGGACCTTCTCGAGCTCTTCTCGAACCTTCTCGAGCCCCTCGGGTATCACCGGGTTGGGTTCCGGAGCGGGCTCCGGAGGCGGCGGAAAAGCAACAGACGCTCGCAGCGTCGAGGGCCGCCACGTCACGCGCTCGGGAAGCGCGTGCTCGTCGAAGTGCGCGACGTTGGACGCGTCGATGACGTACTTCGCGACGTGTTCCGCGCGAAGAAGCGCGTGGACGTCCCCGAGTGTGAGCCGGTGAAGGCCGGTTCGAGGGTTCGGTGTCTGAGGTGTCTCGAGCCTTTTTCCCGGGTCGCTCACTCCGCGCCAAGCCTTTGCCCAGTCGCGCCACTTGGGCGCCGCGACGCCGTCGAGGAGCCGCGTGACGACGTAGGGATCGTTCACGTCGTCGCGGTAGCCGCGGGAGACGCACGCGAGCCGCCCGAGGGCCTTGAGGGAGCCGCGATACGGGTCGAAGTCAGGGTCGGTCAGGGGGAGGAAGGAGGTGGAGTCAGCCACGACGCGAGCGGCGAGCGCGCGGACTACGAGCTCGCGCACGATGGGCAAGTCGGCGACGCCCTCGGGCGGCGGGATATCCGGAGGGGGTCGTACGATGCGTCGGGAAATCGCGCCGAAGAGTGAAGACATGAAGCACCCGAAGTCGAGGCCGTCGTCGAGGCCTTCGCGGCCGAGAGGGCCGAGCGGAGGGCCGAGAGGGCCGAGAAGAAAGCCGCCGGTGACCTCGTGGCCGGGCGGGCCCCCGCCGCGCGTGACCTCCGTGGTGATCTCGCCGTCGACGCCGCGCGATACGCACACGGTGAATTCCATCGTTCGAACACGCGTCGGGCGTCGCGCGCGCGCGCGTCCGTCGGCGCGTGCGGAGTGGACTCCCCTCAAAATACAGCTGTGCAACGACGACAGCTGTGTAGTAGTCTGAAAATATTGCGCATTTTTTCTCGTATCCATCGTAGGGGCAAATGGGGTTCGGCAACCCTATTTTGGGTCCAATCCATCAGGCTGCCCAGCAGAAACACGTTTGTTGGTGCTCGCACGGATAGGACGCCCGTGTTGAACGCGCGCACACGGCACTCACGCCGACGCCGAGACGTCGACGCGCGTCGAGGATCACGCGCGCCACATCGTGAGAGTCGCACCGCGGGTCGAATCGATACCAACCCGGCGGCCGATCCATCGTCTCGGAGGCGCATTGGACGCCCATCGCACCGTGGCGGAGGGATTCATTCGCCCCCACGTTTTTCTAAGAGTCACACGCATCCGCGAGCCGAGGCGAGGTAGGCGGCCATGATGTACGCGCTGCCATCATACGTATGGCGCGTCCGCAAGGCACGCGCCGCGATGGGGAAGAAGGAGCGTAACCGCCACAGGTGAGATACACCGCACGCCGCGCGAACCCCCGCTCGCCGCGCCCCGCATTTTCCGTTAGAATGCACGCCTCTCTGGAAAGCCACCCTTCGTCGTCCGCTTTTTTCCGTGACGGGGCGAGGGGCGATTACGCCGCGCCGACGCTCTTGCCGCGCGCCTTCACTCACCCCACATCCTCCACCCCGATACTCCACCCGCAGGCAATCGCTCATGTTCATCGCCGCCGCCGTCTCACTCGTCGTCACGCTCGCCTACGGAGACCTCGGCCCGTACAACCTCAACGACCGCCACGAACGAGGAATCTTCAAGGGTAATCACGGGATGTCCGCAAATGCAAACGCACGAACACTCTTATCCGATCCCATCACCGGTGAGTACGCCGCGGTAGGTGGATCCATGGGTCCCGGCCGTAAGCTCCTCTCCGGCGGCGGCAGCTGCAAAGAAGAAAGTCTCCCGTTCGCCGGCGGACTCGTCGCGTACTTCGTGGGTGTCTTTTTCATGTTTCTGGGAATTGCAATCATATGCGACGATTTCTTCGTCCCCGCGCTGGAGATCATCTGCGAAGTGCTCCAGCTCTCGGACGACGTCGCGGGCGCCACGTTCATGGCGGCCGGGTCCTCCGCGCCGGAGCTGGCGGCGTCCACGGTGTCGCTCATCTCCCCAGACGCGGGATCGGAGATTGGCGTCGGCACCATCGTCGGTGAGTTGATTTATTTTTATTTCCGTACGGGCAATGTGTCTGACGTCGTGTTTTGTGTGCAGGCTCGGCCATCTTTAACATCCTCATCATCATCGGCGCCACGGTGCTCGCCACGGGAAACACGCTCCAGCTGGACTGGAAACCTGTGACGCGAGATTGCTTCTTCTACGCGGCTGCGATTGCCGGGATCGTGGGTACCTTCGCGGGCGGGCGCATCGATTGGTGGGAAGGACTCATCTACGTCCTCTTCTACGGCTGCTACATCGTCTCCATGGTGTATAACCAGCGGCTGATGAAGTGGATGGACTCGTGGAAAACTGTGGAGAGCTTCGGGTCGTTCAAGAAGAACTTTTCCTTCTCCAAGCGGCCGCCCGGTCACTTCCAGCACGGCGGAGCCGCCGAGATGAAAGAAATCACGACTCTCACGACGATCCCAGACGGCGACGAGAATCTTTCCGAGGAGCAAATCGAGCTCAAGGTGGTCAAGGGTAAGGTCAAGCTGGAGGTGACCCCGCCGACGTCCCCGACCAAGAGCCCCCTCGCGCCCGCGTCCTCCTCCTCTGGGTCCGCGACCGGGCCCGCCAAGGCCAAGGCGGGTTGGGCCAAGCTCCGAAAAACCGTCGTCACCGAACACAAATTCGCCGACGCGGTTCTCGCCGTCAAGGACAAGTGGAAGGACAAGGCCACCTTACTCAACGCGGACGCCGCGAAAGACGTCGCGCCCGGGTCCCCGCGTGAGAGCGCGAAGATCACCCCGACGATGACCCTCGGGCACATCCGCGCGTACAGAGCCGAGGCTGCCAGAGTCGCCTCGAATCTCGCGGTAAGTTTATTTTAGTCATCGTACGTGTTGGCAATTAGACTGATGTCATGTTTTGTTTACAGGCTAAATCGAAAGCCGCGGATCTCAAGGCGAAGGTTGCCGCGCAGCGACTCGAGGAGGGCGCGGGACCCGCCGCTGACGATACGAAGGATGGCGGCGGCGACGACGATGGGTCCCCGTTCACGCCCCCTGACGACATGAAGGACTACCCGCTGTGGGCGCTTTCCGTCCCTTGGTATTTCGTCTTCAAATCCACGATTCCGCCGTGCGGCTCGAGCGATTACTGGCGCAAGTGGTACCTCGTGTCGTTCTTCATGTCCATCGCGTGGATCGGGTTCATCACGCACTGGATGGTGGAGTGGTGCGTCAAGATCGGGTGCATGCTCAACATTCCCGCGGTGGTCATGGGTACCACGGTGCTGGCAGCGGGGACGTCCATCCCCGACGCTTTGTCGTCAATCGCGGTGGCTAAAGACGGTTTGGCGGACATGGCCGTCGCCAACGCGGTGGGCAGCAACGTGTTCGACATCTGGCTCGGCCTCGGCCTCCCGTGGCTCTTCTACCTGTCGTGGCAGACGCCTTCGTACATTTTGGTCAACACGGACGAGCTGCTGCCGTCGAGTCTCATCTTGGCGGGTGTGCTGGTGAGTATTTTTTTTGTTCTCTAACTGTTTGCCCATATGAACTTTGTGTTTTACAGGTTTTGTACTACGGCGCCGTCGCGAGCAACGGGTTCAAGTTGACGTGTCGAATGGGATGGATATTCATCGGCACGTACGGGGTGTACGCGCTGTACTCCATCTTCCTGGTGTGGCTCATGGACGTCTACGATCTCCAGGAGGGCTCCACGATCTGAGTTTTGGTCGAGAGTCGTGAATGAATGAATGAATATCCCGACTGACACAAAACAAAAGCGCGTTGATTGATTCTCGTCTTCAACGCAGGGCCGAAAAGCCCGCTACTTGTACATACACACACCGACAAGAGTTTATGATATCCTAACAATTCGTATTAACGCGATTGACTAGTGGCTCAGTATCGCGCGATGGGTCGCTCCGGCAGGCCCGTGTACGCCTCCTCCCAGACCCCGATGTCCGAATACATCTCCGATCTTCGACGCAACAGCGACGGATCGCGAGGTTTTCCAAATCTGTCGACGCCGAAAACTTTCTCAATCTTTTCTCGGTACCGCGCCTCCTGTGTCTCCGTAAACGTCGCCGCGCCGTCGCCGATCGCACCTTTGCGTATGAAGCAGTAGTCCGGGTCGGACCATCGCACGCTCTTGGGCTGGAACCGGTCGATATCTTTCCGCATCCGATCGAACGAGCACCGAGCGGCGATTTGGTACAAGTCCTGTACACAAAACACGACGTCAAACTAATTGCCCATATGGTAATAAAAATAAACTTACCTGGTCGGTGACTTGGCAAGGTCCGCCGAGAACGTGAACCGCCACGCGCCGGACCACTTCCCGCAAGTCGTTCTTCATGTCCTCGTACCGGACAACCTAAGGGTAAACAGCAAAACACGAATACGAATTGCTCAGTTTAATCGCAAATACGTACGAGAATTAGGGTAATAAGCGCACCAACACCGCCGGGTCGTGATCGCCGGCGACTTTCCAGGATTTTAAATGCTCGCACCAGCCTGTAAACAAAACATGACATCAGTCTAATTGCCAATACGATGACTAAAAAATAAACTTGCCGCCGAATGCGATTTTCCCATCGATCCATTCGTCGAAAAAAGTGTCCCATCCTTTCGTGTACCCGCCATCCTCCGGGGCTTGGGCGCTGAGGTGTTTATAGAAGGATACCGCGCAGTCCCGGCCGTCCCTCACCACGTATACGTACCTCGGGCGGATGCTAATGCCTGTTAACAAAAAACACGACGTCACTCTAATTGCGCGTGTAAAGATTAAAATAAACGCACCGGGCTTGTGCGCCCAAACCTCCCACGGCAGGAAAATCTCACCCGGTTTTCCACGACCCTACGCAACAGGGACGATCGGTCAGTGATTGGGTGGTGATTGGGTGGTGATTGGGTATTTGGGTATGGGAGCGAGACTGTTTACACACTACTCACCGGCGTGAGCTCAAACGGGAGGTGCGTGTTAAACGTCCTTCGCTCGAATTTGGCAAAGTTGGCGTCGACCGACTTCACGTTCACCGGTCGCCCGTACGTGTCCACGACGTCGTGGTCCCAGTGCGGGTCGATCTCGAGGAACGGTGACACGTCGGAGATGTGCTTGAACCGCATCTTCTCGCCGGTGGTGCCGTTTTTCTTACGTTCGCAGTTCGTGATGATCTGCGCGACGACCTGTGAACAAAACACGACGTCATACTAATTGCCTATACGAAAATAAAAATATAAACGCACGTTTTGCATCCAAGTAGTTCCCGATTTCGGGTAGGAGCATATGAAGACGTCACTGGCGAACGTCTGCATCTTCCACGCCGCGTGTATCGTCGCGTGCGACGTCTGTGGAAGCCAAGGTCCGTGGTTTTCGATGCGAACCGGCGGTGGTTTAGGTTGCGGGTCCGGCGGCATCTGCGACTCGGCTCTTTGTTTCTTCTCCTGTTGACAAAACACGACGTCATTCTGATTGCCCGTACGAGAGTTAAAATAAACTTACCGCCGCTCGTTGTTTCCGCCGCATCCACGTCGGCCGTGGGTCCACAGCTGTGTCGGCACCCCCGTCGGCACCCTCGGCACCCTCGGCACCCTCGTCGTCGTCGGAGCCCGGCGGGGTTTCGTTCCTGTAGTAGTCCGGGTCCACCGGGCGCCATTCGTAGTACTCGTCCTCATCCTCGGCGACGACTTCGTTGTCCTTGTTGGTGCGCTTGAACACCGCGGATTTTGGCAGCTTCTTGATACTCGTCGATGGCGATGCATCGTCGGGGTCGTGTATCGGCTCGGGGTTGTCGCGTTTGGTCCCCGCGAGCGCTGTCCGTCGCGTGGTCTCCAGCAGCGGTACGAGTCTCTGTCGGGGATTTTTCGGCGGATGAGGGTCCAGCCCCTTCTCCACGCGCGCCTTGGCCTTGGCCTCAGCCTTGGCTCTGGCCTTGGCGGCCTTCTTGGCGGCGTTCTTGCTCATCGATATCGGTGCGGCGCCGGCCGCATCGGTGGATGCGTCGACGGGTGGAGGCGCGTCCCCGGCGCCGTCCTTTTCTTCCTCCATCGCGCCCTCGGAACTGACGTCGAGGAGAACCTTTTTCCACTTTCCATCAATGTCGACAGGGGGTAGTTCTAGCTAGGGTAATTTATCAGTGTGGCGTATTTGTGCTTGTATTTCTGTATTTTCCCTGATTGCCCATACGAAACTTGAACCAAAATTTTCCCTCGCCAGCGCCGGTGGTCAAACAGTCAAAAAAAAGGGGAACCAAATCGGGAATCCAACCCTCCCGTTCACTCACTCGCGCAGGAGCCCCGCAGCAGATGGAGGCCGGGGAAGCGCCGGCGGCCGCGACGGCGCCAGCGCCCCCCGCGACGGGCGCGAGCACCGCGCCCCGCCGTAAGATCCTCGTGCGTCGATCCAAGAAGGATCGGGACACGATGCGTCAGACCGCGGAGGCGGAGAGCGTCCGGTCGCTGGCGCCCTCGACCGCCCGAGGAGACGGGTTGGACACGGAAGAGATGATGAAGACCAACATCCTGAAGTCCGAGCTTGGGACGGCGAGCGCGCGCGGGTCCACCCCCGCGTCGTCCACCGCCAGAGGCCCGACGCTCAAGCCGGCGAAGCGCATCGATTTCGACGCCCTCCGCGGCGGCCGCGAGACGTCCGCGGGCGACCGCACGCGATTCCTCGCGGCGGCATCCACCGCGTCTGCCGCATCGACCGGGGGCATCATCGGGGGGCACTCCACCGAGGCGCCCAGGACGCCTCCCAAACCCGCCAGCGAAGAAGCCGTCGCGCCCAAAGGCCCACGACCGAACCCGAAGAAGGGCAAGCGCGACGACTGGCAGGTGCTCGGCGACGTCGGCGAGTACGAGTACATGCTCGCCCGGAAGATTGCGGAGGAACGAGCCAAGCTGCCGCCATCCCCGGAGGTTCTCCCGGATCTACCGTCGCACATCGCGACCGAATCTAAGCGCGTCAAGGGCGGCGCGTTCGACGATCACTACAAACGCGCGTATCGCAAGCTCGCGGAGAGGCGCGCGGAGTTTGCCGACGCCGCCGCGACGTTAAGAGACGGCCTCGACTTTTCGCACACCGCGGAAGCCGCCTCAGATCGAAAAAAAATTCACGCCGGCTGGGAACTACACGTCAAGATGGGCGAAGTATCGCACGGAAACGCACTCACAAAGTGGGAGGCCCAGAAACGCGAGTGGGAACGCATCAAGCAAGAGCGAGCCATCGCGTTCGACAAACGGCCGGGCGACCTCGTCATGGAACGATGCGACGAGCACCGGCGCAAACTCGAGATCCTCGGGCACCTCAACATGGCCGTCCCGATCGCAGAGCGCGAAGGAGGCGAACCGTGGCTGTGGAAGATGTCGTTGCGTGATAACTGGACGCGGTGGGTCAACGTCGGGAACGAGTTCAGCGGTTTGTTTTATGTACGAGATGAGATGGCGTTCGTGGATGCGGAGCAGGTGCGAAGGCCGCAGCTGTACGGGCAAACTGAAAAGGTGAGTTTTTATTTTTATTATTTCCGTGTATGGGCAATTCGACTGACGTCGTGTTTTTTTACTCTACAGGATGGCGTGTCCGATTCAGTCGCCAGGGGTCGATCGGTGCTGGACTCCAAGTTCATGGATGTCCGCAGACGCAAGCTGCGTAAACGCGTGAACGAAATCTTACCCGGTGAAAACGGCGAAGACGTGGACGCGCTCGAAATCGTCGGCGAAGGTGCCATCGCCGCGCTCGACAGACAAGCGCTGAGGCGCATCACGGTCGAGGAACTCGAAAATCAAATCGCGGCGGTGAGTTTATTTTAATCTCCTGTATGGGTAACTAGTATGACGTCGTGTTTTGTGTACAGGATTCGTTGGAAACCTGGGCGGAGATTCAAAAGTATAGGAGCGACGTATCAACCGCGGAGGCGAACAGAGCCGCGCGTGAAACCGCCGCCGCGGAGGCTGCGGAGGCGGCGCGGCTCGCCGCGCTCGGCCCGCACTTCCAGCTGGAATCCTCGCGGGTCATGGCGACGATGCGGTGGGGCGAGAAGGTCGCGCACGCGTCAACCACGATGAAAAACACGGGGACGACTGCGCTTTGGTACAAATGGCGGCAGGTACCTCCGCCGGCGTCCACGCTCCCCCACGCGCAAAACGCGGGACCTTCTACGTTCTACATGGAGGAGACGTC
>Ga0302116_1000607_pt1 | contig 21837 bp, 23 predicted proteins | sample AG5_SCM_MG_FD_203124 | JGI IMG/M metagenome (GOLD analysis project Ga0302116, IMG submission 203124) | Marine microbial communities from Western Arctic Ocean, Canada - AG5_SCM | ecosystem: Environmental > Aquatic > Marine > Oceanic | place: Canada: Western Arctic Ocean | collected 2017-10-01 | reverse complement strand
CTCCACTACCCAAGTAATTTCGAAATGTTTGGCTTCGCATCGCTTCGCTCAGCTCCGATTCGCTACGACGAAATGAAAACTCACCTCTTCTCCTGTATTGTCACCACCACCTCCCCAGCCTCAATGACAAAAAAAGAGTAGCCCGCGTCTCCCTGGCGGATGATCATGTCGCCATCGTCGTACTCCCTCGTTTCCAACCTTCCGCTTAGCTTGGAGAGCTGCGCCTCTGACAAAGACTGCAGCAGTGGAATCGATTTCAAGAAGCTGAAGCCTCCGAATTGCTTCTTCCCTCTTGCTGTGATGTTAGCCGACTCAATGGGCAGGTGATTCTTCGTTGCGTAGTCCGTGCGCTTCATGCGGTCGAGTAGGTCATCGTTGCGGTCCTGAAGAGACCTCACCTTCTCCTCCAACCTGTGGCGCTCAGCTCGTTCTTTGGCGAGCTCTGCGCCGAGCGAAGAAGGTGCGAAGCGAATTGAATTGAGTGGAATAATGTTAGTTTAATGTAGTGGAGTCAAAAAAAGGCGAATCTACTGAATCGGCAGTACGGCCAAACGAATGGAGGTTTTAGACGCGATTAATTGGACGCGGTGGCGGGTTTGGCCAGGCGCATCTTATTGTGAGAGGGCCACAACTCCAACGCGCAATGCCTTTAGAAACTCCGAATTGAACACGGTAGCTAGTTTGGCCAGACGCGTCTTTTTTTCTTTGAAGGTGTTGTTCAGGGACGGTCCAAAACACGCCATCTCAAACCATCCGCACGCCAAGTGAATCACTTCATCGAGTACAATCTTCTTCCACAAAGCTCGCTCGCTTCGCTCGCTCACCTTGCTCTAGTTCGTGCAAAGCGGCTGAGCCCACTTTGAAGGCCTGCCGCTGCTTTTGGTTGTTGTGCATCTGTTGCTGTTGTTGGTGTTGTTGTTGTTGGTGGTGGTGGTGGTGGTGTTGCTGATGCTGATGCTGATGCTGATGCTGCTGCTGTGGTGATTGAGAACTTGCTCCATCATTGAAGAAAGGTTGGTGAATGTGCTCAGGATTGTGGTGGTCGTGCAAGTGCTGCAAGTGGGAGGTGGGCTTCCTTCGGTACTGGTCATTAAATTTTTGCATGTTCTCCGCATTCTTCTTCTTCTGGATCTCCTTCATGGCAGTGAACTGAGCATTCTTATTCGTTGTTAGGCTCGTCGCGAGGGATTTAGATGTTGGTCGAGACGACCTTGGAGTTTTTGGTTGTGGTTTACTTAGTAATTCCCTCATTGCAGCGGCAGTGACCGAGCCTGAACGTGATGAGGAAACGGAAATGTCGTCGTTCACATCATCGGTAAGTTTTATGTGCTGGAAATTATTTCCTCGGGCAACCGTTGGGACGGTTCCAGCCCGTAGTCTATTCAATGGCGCCAAAGGTGAATCGTGAATGAACACCAGCGAGTCGACGGACGAGTCGTCGTCCATGTTAAAAAAATGTGTTGTGGGGGGCTGGTTATTTTGTTGTTTCCGTAAAAATGTAATTAGTATGGGTTCTGCTGCCCCTTAGTTCTGCTTGACCCAGCTCTTGGTAGAGCTGCCCTGCTGGTTGTTCTGAAACTCTGGATTTTTCTTATTAAAAATTTTTGTTCACAAAATCTTAAAATTGTACACCATGAACCTTTACGCTACAATACTCCTATTATCAACAACAATCAACTCCTTCTCCATCCCCGGAGTTGATTTTGACCTCCAGCAAACTGAAGGGCAGCCATTTGATCACAACAATCTAGTGGAACAAGCTATTGCAGAGAAATCTGATGAAGATATCATTACCATTACTTCAAACAACGAGCCCAAGCAGGTGAAGGTGAAAGACCTGAGAGATTACCTGAACAAGCAAAAGAACTTGCTGACAAACATGAAGAAGGACAAGGATGGGAGTATTGTCAAGGAAGATTCCGGCCGGATGACTATGGACGAAATCGCCAAGGGTGGTGATAGGAACATGCAGATGTTCGTAACGCTTGGGAGAGTTGGACACCAGCTTCTGCTGTCGCAGAACTACGGCTATACGACACTTTCCGGGCTGCAAAGCTCGCCAAGGTTGGAACAGCGAGAAGACGGCACGTTGAAACCTTACCCAGATCTGCTAATTTTAACAACAAAGAACAAGGAAGGGGTAGAGAAAAATTTCGAATGCGAGTTCGAGCTAGACTTTAACAAGTACGAGTACCCAGGTTTTGCTGTGGTGAACGCGTGGGAAGTTGGGGAGGGGGAGGGGAGAGAGAGATTGCGGAGAATAGAAGACTTAAAAGTTCCCGGAAAACCAAAGACGATTTTGGGCTACAGGCCACACGAGGTTGGTAAATTGTTGGAAGATATGAGGTGGATAGGTGTTGGATTGATAGTTGTGGGGTTGGGTAGTTTTGGGTGGGCTGGTAAAACGAAAGTTGGATAACAAAAAAACAGTTGTTTTTTTGTATTTTGTTTTTCATTGGTCTATTTTGTAGCATCAACCTGCATTTCCGTGTCCCAGGAGCCGCCAAAGGGGGCAGCAGGCTTTTCTTCTTCGTGACCGTGGCCGTGGCCATGGCCGTGACCGTGAGAGTGGCCGTCATCATGAGCCTCTTTCTTCTTTTTGTCTTCGTGGGCATGATCGTGCCCATGCTCATGTCCATGTCCGTGCGAGTTCCCCCCATCATCGTGAGCTTTCTCTTTCTCTTTCTCTTTGTGCTCATCGTGCCCATGCCCATGCGAATGATCATGAGATTCATGGGTGCAAGACTCGCCTTTGTGCTCGTGCCCGTGATCGTGATCGTGCCCGTGATCGTGTGAATCATGATCCGTAGCAGCGTGGTCGTGGTTCTCGTGACAGACCTCACCGTGACCATGGGTGTGGGCATGCCCATCAGCCGGGGCTGCGGCTGCCTCAAGCTCCTTGATCGTGTCCCTCAATCCAGCAATATATGAACGAACGGCTATCGACTGCGCCGCCGGAAGCGCCTTCAGGGCGTCTTTCACGTTTTGAGGGATTGGTGGGGCCATATGTTGTTCTAATTAAGGCGCGTAGGGCACGTTTTTAGAAATAAAGGACAAAAACTAAAATAAAATAACTCCATACGCTTACAACCGCGAACGACCTCGCAAATCCTGCCACCTCCCTACAACCTACGACAATAAAATGAATCTTGGCCAGCAAGAATGTCTACGGCAAACAGATCAGGATGGCGAAATAGATTTTCAAAAGGGTTTTGAGATTATGGCCCAGCATTCCTCCCCCAACGTTCATACAATCGAAATAATTCCTCCTTGGTTCACGGTTGCGTTTTGCAGAGAGAACTACTTTCGCGTTTCTGAAGCAGCAGAATCAACCAGCCTAATCTGTTGCTCGAATTGCACAGAAAGAAAAGAAAACTGGTTGTGCCTTTCCTGCTACAAACCCTTTTGCTCCCGTTACAAGAACGGCCACTCCGGCTCCCACTTCTCCGAAACGAACCACGCAATTCACGTGTCCACGCTTGACCTGTCGATCTGGGACCACGATCAGAACGTGTACCTGGATGTGTTCAACATTCGGGAGCTTCATCCTGCATTTAAAATTCTCCACGAGGCTAAATTCAACATTGTTGCTGCCCTTCCCGACGACTCGACGGATGAATCAGGCAGCGTGTTGGAATTAGAATTTGTTGTTGATGAAGATTTGGACGTGAAGAAACCGCCACCACCCACACCCACACCTGAACCGTGATCCCGAGACTTAAAATTAGATAAGCGTACATTAGTTTGAGTTTGTTTTTTCTCCAAAAATATTCAAAAATCTACGTCTGATGTTCCTTCAGCCTGCCAAAGCTTTCCATGACATTTTGCAGGTATGTGTATTCCTCCCGGAGCTTATCGTCGAGGCCTCTCGCCCTGACGTGATCGAGCCAAATTCGCCAGCTGTGCACAAAAACCCTCCGTTCGAAGTTTTTGCACATGTGTGAAATGCTTCTCGCTGCGAGGTTGTGCTGTACTTTGCGAATTGTGCTCGTTGTTCCACTCCCCATTTTCTCCTTCTCCGCAACCTTCTCCCCCATCCTCTCCACCCTCTCCACCCTCTCCCACCTGGCAAACGCAATCCTCACCCTCGATACCAAACTCCTCTCGACGATCCTACCAAGCAACCCGACCCCCCAACGACACACAAACTCCTCCTGTCCCATCTCCCTGCTCACCCTCGCCCACCTCACCAACAGTCTCCTGCACCTCTTCCCCCAGCAGACCCCGCTCCAGTGCCTCAAGAAACCAACCCTCACTTCCATTATCCTCTCCGCTTCCACCATTCTCCCCACATTCATTTTCCACAAGTTCCACCCGACCCCACTATAATTCTTCGTCATTCTGCCAACCACGATCTTCAACATCAGCCTCCTCCTCTCCCCCGCCCACCTCCGCCCCTTTCTAACCCTCACCTCCCAAGTCATTTTCGCCCACGCCATGTGCTTGAGCCTGATGGTCCTGCTGATGAGCATCAGCCCGACTTTCCCCTCCCTCGCTCCGACTCTGCCGGTTTTTTTAGCCCACACTCCCCACCTGAACCTCAGCATTCTCTCCCTTTGCCGTTTTGCAACCTGCGCCGACGAACCAAGCGAGCCAAACGAATTGAGTGTTAACACCGGCCGATTCTGTGATTCGCCTTTTTTTGCCTTTTTTTAGTTTCACTTGTTGGCGTGAACATGCCCCTGTTCTGGACCGTCCCTGAACAACCCTCTCGCACAAAAAGACGCGCCTTGCCGCATCCGCCGCCGTGTCCAATTTTGAGCGTCAAGAAACTCCACGCGATGGAGTTACGGCAACCTCGAATTTCTGATGCACAGCACAAACAAACTCGTAATTTGGGTCATCGAAGCGAGCGTTCACTTTTCAGCAGATAAAACTAGAAAAGAAGCGCTCGTTTCTCGCTGGCTTGCATTCTCGTCTTCTTCAACCCCCCCCTGCCTAGCCGCTCCGCCGCTCCGCTCGCTGGCTCGCTCACCTTTCCAAACTTCTCTCCGCCCAGCACAATCTTCCACTTGCCAACCTCAACCCTCACCGCGTTCGTTCTCGCCTTCTCCACAAACTTTCTCCATTTGCTGAACCCCTTGAAAAGTCCCAGATTCCCCAGTTTCAGCACGATCATCTTGAGATTGTAAATTTGCTTTTGGCTCATGACGTTCTGGCTGTAAGCGCTCCTCACGACGTATTCCTTCCAAACCCTCCAGGCGTGCCCGAAGTTTCGCATATAGCGCATTTTCATTGTTGTGATAACGCAGCGAGACGCTGAGCGAATTAATTGAGTGTCAGTTTAGTGTGGAGTTGAGTTGAGGAGGGGGGAAGACCCCCCCACCCACCCCTCCCCTTTCCGCTGCGCTCGCTCGCAACAGTACCACCATTACTGCTCACCTCTTGCAACATTCAAATTCACAACCGCCTTCCTCAACATCACAACCCTCCACAATCCAAACGCAACCCTGACTCTACATTTGGCCCACCTAACCACAACTTTCCCCACCTTCTCCGCTCCCTTCCACATCCCCACCTTCTCCCTCCACCCCGTCCACCCCAACCGCAACCTCGTGTTGTGTTTAATTTCCACTGCCCTCTTCACCCCTATGTCGAACCGGCGCTTAACACGCATCTCCCTTCCACCCACGACCACCTCGTTTCTGTACCATTTCCTAAAAGCCATCATTACCCTGTACACTCTACTACTAACCATCAACCCCACCAGCTTGTTCGCCACCAAACTTTTCAACATTTTCGTTCGATCTTGTCTGCGCCAAGCTTCCCACGAGGTCCTCAGCAGCCTCTTCAGCCACCCTCCAACCACCCCCTTGAGCCTGTGCCTGTCACTCACGACCTTACTTGTACGCTCGCGTTGCCAACCCACCCCACTCAACCACCCAGCCCACCCTCTATTCAATTCCCTTGCAACCATCCTCCTCGCCGCCCTCTCCAACATCCTCACAGCTCGCTTCCTCCCTCCAATTTCCTTAACAACCCCCGCCCACGTTCTCCACCCCCTCGTGAGGTGAATCTTCCCCGCCCCTCTCAAAATCTTCTCAACGAGTTTGAGCTGCGATTCTCGCTTCGCGCTCAAAGCCTTCATCTGGACCAGGCTCTCTTCCCACGTTTTCCACGCTCTCTTCACCCTCCTCCCGCTCCAACCCTCCGCGATACGAACCATGGTCCGCAGCTTCCCGCTCTTCTCCATCCTCTCGATTCTCTCCGAGCTTGCAGACGCGAGGGTGGCCTTCGCCCAGAGATGGAACTTTCTCGCCACTGCAACGTTCGCCCACCGGGCTGTGATCTTCCAGAGGCCACCGGCGCCGTCGGTTCTCAGCAGCTCGTTTGTCGCTCGCCTCTTGCATTCAAGGTCCACCTCCTCGACCACGCTCTTCCAAATCTCGAACCCCCACCGCTCGTTCTTATTTCTAGTTTGAACGACTGCGCCGAGCGAAGAAGGTGCGAAGCGAATTGAGTGGAATAATATATTGTTAGTTTAGCAGTGGCTCGCATGCTCGTCTTCCAAAAGGCTCGCTCACTTCGCTCGGTACCTGCCCGTTTCAGAAGTATTTTTTTTGCCCTGCTCGTGAATTCAGACCGCTGTTCGCTCCACTTCTTCAGCCAGCACTTTCTCATCAGCCTGGCCCAATTTAACCTCAGCTCCGCCTTGACCATCCTGAGCACGACCCGCCTGCAGACAATTTCCTTCTTTTCGAGCGCCCGCACTGTACAAATCCAAACGTTCCAAGCCCTCACGAGCTGGCCGGTCCTCCTGCGGAATAAAAGCCGATTTGTAATATCCAATCCCACCTCCGCATTCCTGCCACTAACACTCTTTCCCATCCCGTTCTCCCTCCACGCTTTCCACGCACGCCTGCAAATCCTCGTCACGAACTTTCCGATCGTTACCCTCTGCGCAAACTCGAGTTTTGCTTGGTCACGCGTTCCCGTCACCCAAGCGTTCCACCGGTGACGAAGCCCCTTTTTGCCTGCCTCAAGCAAGAACCGACCGAGCAACTTCCCCCCGCAGCGGTGGTTCCCAGCATTGGTTGCGGAATTGAAGTTTGCCAAGCGAGCCTCGACCTGCGTAAATTTGTAATTGTATCATTTTCATTTGTGGTTTTGTTTAGTTGTGTCTTCCACGCGGCTCACTCACGCTCACCCATCTCTCTCACCTTCCAAGTGTCCCAAGCCCTCCTCCTCCTCTCCGTCCTCCTCATCCCCAGCACCCTCGCAAGTGCCTTCACAAATCCCTCCCCCCCCAGCTCCCTCTCCTTCCCCCTCCTCGTCACTCCCACCCAGTGTTTGTAATACGCCTCCCTAACCCCCGCAAACAGCCTGTTCAAGACCTTACTCGTAAGCTCGATCCGATGCTTCCTCAACTTCCTCCGACCAATCTCATCCACCGCACTGTCAACAGCTTCGATTCCCCCCGTTGCAAGCCTCGTCGAGAAGGCGAGCTGGGCGGCGTTCACGCTCTCCTTCCACTTATGAAACGACCGTATCGTTGCGTGTTTGCGGTTATGGGTCGCAGTGGACATCAAAATCCGAAGTGCGGACTTGCGAAGCTCCTGAGATCGGCCCACCCACCGCCCCACCCACCACGCCTCCCTCGCCATTGCCTTCCAAATGTGGAAGCTCATTGCCTGGTTCTTCATTATCTCCCTCCGAGAGATGCCAAGTACGTTACCCAGGTGGAGCCTGAGGTCGCATTGCGACTTTTGCGATTTTTGAAAATCTGCCGCCGCCTTGGCCGCCGCCTTGGCTGCCGCCTTGGAGCTTTCGAGTGAAAGTTTGATTGAAAGTGCTGCGGTCTCTTTTTCGAGGCTAAGACTCTCCCGCGCCGCACAACTCTTCCACGTTGAGAAGCGCCGAGAGACGCTCCTTTCTCTTCGGGCCTTGAGCCTTCTCTCCAAGCCCCGCCCACCCCCCTCGATCCCTAAGCGAAGTCTATCGACCGTTTCTCTATTTTTCCTGTTTTCCAACCCCACGGACCGCAGCGCAGCCATTCCCCTGTGCATGGCCAACACCCTCCTTCCGTAAACAACTCCGTGGAGAAGCCGCACGGACAACGCGTCCCGAAGCTTACCGATGACTACGTTTGAACTATTTGCCGCATTTTTGGAGTTTTCTTCGCACCTTGTCTCGCAACTTTCTTTGAGGGTTGCGACAGCCGCTTTGTAACTGGTGGAAATGTTAATGGTGGCGAAGGAACGCCACGTGGAGAGTGCGGATGAGAGGCGCCGACGGCGGAATGTTGATAGGAGAGAGGAGGAGAGGAGAAGGCCGGAGGTTAGGTTGTGAAGGTTGGTGGCGAGAGTCTGCCTTTTGTCGGTAGTTAGTCTCAGCCAGGTCCTGTACGCTTTGGCCAACTTGGCCAATCGGCCGCGAGTTGCGAGGGAGAGGTTGAGGTAGATTTTAAGTGTGGCAGAGAGCTTGAGGAGGGAGTTCTGGGAGGTCTGAGCAGCGGAATGCACAGAGGCGAGATGGGAGGATTTTTTCCACAATATGAAACCCAATGAGAGGGACCGTTTTTGGAGGTGGAGGAGCGTTCTGTTCATCGCCTATTAATTGTGATGGTGATTTTGATGTGTGTTAGTTGTGGTATGTGGAGAGTATGTGTCGACGCAGGTGCATTTTCAGATTAAGCAAGAGCAAAACGAGCGAGCGAAACAATTGTTGAATTTTATGAGTACCCCCGAAACCCCCCTTCTCCGCTGCGCTCGGCTTTCCGCTGCGCTCGGCTTTCCGCTGCGCTCGGCTGATGGACGCAGCTCCCTCGCTACACTCGGTTCGCAATGGACGCAGCTTCGCTCGCTGCGCTCGCTCTCGCAATAAATATATGTTATCAAGATTCTCATTGTCTCACCTGCTTCCTCAGCATTTCCTCCGTCTCCCTTTTGCGGCCCTCGCTCACTTGCTTAATCCAAGCCCTGAACCCCGCGCTCAGGGACCGTTTAAGGAGGTGCAGAACCGTCCTTCTCATCGCCTCCCGGCGCTGCCTGGTCTTCTCCTCGTCCCTCCTTGCTTCAGCAACGCTGCCAAGCCACGCTTTGAACGCTGAAGACAGCGCCCTCTTCGTGAGTTGCAGTATCGATCTCTTCATCTTTCCAAGCCTACTTGCAAGCCTAGCATTTTCCTTTTCCCTTTGCGCACTTTCCCAGAGTGCCTCCTCGACCTCCTTCCCCCGCTCCATCTCAACCGCAGCCACCCACCGTCCAAAGCCCTCCCCCACCCGTCCCATCATTCCCCGCAGGACGTACCCCTTGAGAGTCCTTGACTTATCCACCCTGAGATTGGCAAGCAAAAGCTCATCAGCCCTGAGAGTGTCGGCCTCAGCCCTGCAAGTGTCGGCCTGCTGCCGGAGCAGGTAGAACCCAGAAGCGAGCTTCTTCTTCCCAAGGCGTGCGAGCACCTCCACCATCTTCCGCTCTGCCCTCCACCGTTCGTTCAGCACCTTGACTAGCCGCTCCCAGGTCCTGTACCCCGCAAGCAGGAGCCGCAGGCGACTCGACCGAATCACTTTCACCGTTAGGTTGGACGCGTAGAGGATTCGCTTTCGCCTGCTCTCCGAGGCCGCCATGCGAGCCAAGCAGTTCTGCCACAGCCGGACGAAGCCCCGAGCAACGTCCTGCTGAAGCAGCTTCCGCAGGGCGCCGAATAGGGTCTTCGCCGCGGACGCTTTTTTCCGCTGGAGGAGAATTTTCCCGTTTGCGAAATCGAGGAGGAGGAAGAAGGCCAAGGAGAGGAGGCGTTTGCCCCAGCGGGATACGAGCTTTGAGAGGCGCTTGCGGTGTCTGTGGCGGTCGCCTGGGTGGTGAAGGTTAGGGTCAGGGGGTCAGGGTTAGGGTTGTGTGTTTTGGTGTTGATTCAGTTTTTTTGAGTTCTCGAATTGGCGTGCCATGCCCCTGAGCTGGACCTTCCCTGAATAATCCCTTTGCGCAAAAAGATGCGCCTGGCCAAACCCGCCGCCGTGTTCAAATCTGAACGTCTAAAACCTCTATACGATGGAGATAAGATCGATTGAGTCGCCCCTTTTTTTAGTTTTTTTCCTTAGCTTTGTCTCACTCACCGGTATTAACCATAAATGTCCTCAACGCTGCCCCTAGCACCTGTTTCTGTAGCCTAACAACAACCATCCTTAGCGCCTTCTCTCCCCCTCCCAGAAGCTTGACCTTGTGTCCTTCGTTCTCGCATCTGAGCTCGTCGTTCCTTGCCGCCTCGACATTCAAAACCAATAGGTTCTTGACGTTGGCGAGAAAGATAACCCACCTTGCGAAACCTGCGCCGAGCGAAGAAAGCGCAAAAAGAATTGATTAGGTTAGTTTAGTAGTGGATGTAGCCGTCTGTAGCCATTTTGCAGGATTCATCGCGAGTATGCTCGTCTTCATCAAGGCTCGCTCGCTTCGCTCGCTCACCTCTGGATACAACAAATTTCACCGCGCGGAGCAGGACCCCAACCATGCGCCGGATCTGCTTGTTGTGGCCGAGCTGGGTGAAGTTATAGTGCTTCACCACGTCGATCCACTGCGCCGAGCGAAAATAAAGCACAAGTTTAGTGAGTGGATGATGGGCCATCATGGTAATTCTCCCTCCTCACCTTTGCCCAGCTCCGCCTGGTGGCCAGTGTTTCTGATTTTGCTGCAACGCCGAATAGGAACTGGACTCCTGACTGACGAGCCTCGACCTGCGCCGAGCCAAAAGAATATATGTTAGTTGCGATAAATATAAAGTCTTGCGCATTCTCGTCGCTCGCTCACCCACCTCCTTTCTGACGAAAATAAAGTGCAATTTCCAGGTCGAGAACGCGAACCACTTCTTGTCACTGACAGTTTTTAGCAAGTACCCTCGAAGGTTCTTGGCGGCGAAGGACCGCAGCGCAGCAAGATGCTGGAAGCTGCGCCGAGCGAAACGAGTGATGATGTGAGTAAGAAGTGTCCTCCACAAGGCTCGCTCACTCGCTCACTCAATCACTCACTCACTCACCTGCGGTAAGTTGACAACCAGGTCTGGAAAGATCTGCTGAGGGAATGTTGGAGGATCCGAAGAAGAGATTTTCTCAGCAGCTTGACCGCTTCTAACCGGGACCTCTCCGCGGCTCGCTTCTGGAAAACCTCCTCCTCCCAGATCTTGAAGCCCAAGTGGAGCTTCGCTGCCGTCATTCTCATCAAGATAAACTTCATCAGCTTCATCTTCTTCTTGTGGTCCTGCAACTCGAAGAAGATGAAAGCGAAGCCTGCACGGAGCGAAGCGAGGCGAGGCGCATTTTCAATGAAGCAAGAGCAAAACGAGTTAATCGAGTCAAAAATTAATTGAGTGGAATAATTGTAGTTTAGTAGTGGATGTAGCCATTATTATGTCTGAAGCCATTTCGCGGGATTCATCGCGAGTATGCTCGTCTTCGTCAAGGCTCGCTCGCTTCACTCGCTCACCTCTCCGTAGCTGCATCTGGACGATTTTCTCCAAGGCGTTCTTCATCAGCTTGATGGCCGACATTTTCGCCGTTGTCTTGTTGGCTATTTCTAGCATTTCTTTTGTTTTCTTAAACGCGTCCCGTGCCTCAAACTCCGCCTCATTTCTCCACTCGCACTTCCACCTGTTGAACCCCTGGCTAAGTTGCTTGCTCACGAGCGCTATCAAGCTGCGCCGAGCGCAAATGCCAGTAAATTAGTTTTTTTTAGTGTATGGCTCGGAATATTTATGTTTCTCGTCGCTCGCTCGCTCACTCACCTCCGTCTCAGGAGCCTCAGATGCGCCATCATCTTCATGTGGTGTAATCTTGCGATCCTGACCTTATCCAGCCAATTTGTGAACGCTCCCATGACTGCTTTCTTTGTCATTGCCGCCATGGTTCTCTTCATCATGTCCACGCCCAGGAACATGTTTTTCTGCCTTATGACTGCGTGGGAATTGTAAGCCAGCCAGGAGTTGAAAGCGATTGACAGCGACTTAACGAATACTGAGTTTATTGCCTACGCCGTTTTAATGGAGCAGGGGGGGAGCGAGTGAGCAAAACGAATGTAAATTGGCAGTGGCTCATATTCTCGCCTTCCTCAAGGCTCGCTCGCTTCGCTCACTCACCTTGCAAATTGTCTTCGTTGCGCTCTTTTTGTCGGCCGACGCTGCCAAAAGTTCGTACTCGGCGAACAGCTTCAAGTTTATTTTGCGGCACCACAAATTGAACGCGTATATTGTCGAATTTTTGTTGTCAAGGAACAAATCGTTGCAAAGCCGCTGCAAGGCATTTTTTTTCGCCTCATCTCTTATCATTACGGCCTTGCATTGACGAGCGAACCTCTCAAATGCGCTTTTCAACGTGCCAAATTGCAGCTTCCGCAGCATTCTTCCGACTGCTAAAACTTTCAACCCTCTCAATCTCAAATTACTGTTCCACTTTCTCCAGGCTACAGCCACAGCTCGCCCTCGCAATTGCTTCACCACTGTGGTGATCTTCGCTTTGAACGCGTGCTCCCTAGCGGTGAACTGCTGGCTCAAGTACAGCCACTTCCTGAACCCGACGGCCGTTTGAAAGTCGACGACCTTGGCCGCCAGGAAGCTAATGATATTCAGCGCTCGTTGCTTCTGCGCCGAGCGAAGCGAATTGAATTGAGTGGTTGTTAGCAATTTCAATTCATTTCATGTCCGCTAGTCTCGCTCACCTGCAGCAACTCCTTCTCCAAAGAGTGGTTCAACACCTCGCTCTGGAGCGACCGCCTGTCGACAAGCTGCCACTTTCGCCACGAGTACAACAGCTTGTTATTCAAGTTTTGCTTCTGCTTGTGCCAGTAGTGCAAAATGTGGAGCGCAGTGAAGTACTTGGCTGATTGCAAATGAATTTTGTGGGTGGCTAATCGCCAGGTTCGCATCGCTCGCCGAAGTTGAGACGAGACACTCAGCATGCTATGCAGCTTCAACAGAGCTCGGTGCTGTTCATGGCATTTATTAAGACATCGCTTCCATAGGCCAAACCTCGCCCGAACGTGCCGAACCTCCAACTTATCCACCACGAACCGAATTTTCTCCAGAGCGGCCATCTTCCGCAACACCAAAAAAGTATTCTTGCTCGTCTCATTATGCCAAGTATTGAATCCACGTTGGAGCATGGTCTTCATGCTCTCGGAAAATTTCCGCACAACATGCGTTAAAACCGACTTAGATTTGTCAAGCTTTGTTTTCAAATCACGCCATCTAAAGAAGGAGAAGGTCTTAACCAGCGTCTGCTGTTTCTCGCAGAGAAGAAGCACGGACTTGAGACTTGTTTTTAGAGTGTGGACCGCTGCTGCCATGTGAAGCTTGGATTTATTTGACTGAAGCTTGTTGGCCTTGGAAGACAGCGAGGACTGGAGTTTTGCACACTTGTACTTCAAAAGCTCGTTTTCACGGCGAAGTGAACTCCAGTGAATTGTTTCGGTTGATTGTGAGTCGGACTGCAAGACTGCAGATAGATTTCTGTTTGATTTTCTCTTTCGGGGGTTGTTGGGGTGGTGATGGGAGTGGGGGGGGGGGAGGAGGTAAGGGGAGGGCGCAAGAGCAGCAATATTGAATTCATTGTCATCGTCGCTGGAGCTGGAGCCATTATCGCTTTCGCTTGTATAGGTTTTGTCAAGATGATCTTCTTGAGCAACTACGACAACAGCTCGTGAGATGTGAGCATCTTCAAATATTTCCTCTAGTAGAATTATTGGTCGTGAAGAGTCCATCGATGTTGATCTGCCCCTGCTTGAACTCTCCCAAAAAGTTTTTTTTTCAATTTTAAGTTTTTATTTTTCCCCTTTTTTTCTATTTTGGCACTTTTTAACTTGTTATTTTCACAACTCTTCACACTTTTACAACATAATAAATCATCCAAGGTGAAAAGGTAGAGCCACCAACATCAACAAGAACAACTCCCACCGTAAAACTCTCCTGGTGAAGGTTCAAGATTTCATGCCCAACAAGGTACAAAATGCCCCCCCTGACACCCCCAAGAATGGAGGTCCAGGGAAACGGCCAACTGTGGGCTCACCAAGCCCCGGGGGAGTAAGTCGCGAAATTTTATCTTTTAAATCTCGTTTTCGAACATCTCGGAAAGGTTCAATCCTCAGTGCCCAGGCTCTCTCCCCTGACGAGCTCTATGAGTGTGGGCTCCGGCAGTCCCGTGTTGGAACCCCATATTTCATTGACAACGAGTTGAACGATGACTACACCAAGCTGCTGCAAAAGACCGCTCCAAGCGAGTGTGAAACCAACTCCACTAGTTCGTCAATGGCTGACAGTAAGATTAAGATATCTCAGACAGCCCAAAACTCAGACTCAAAAAGGAAATCATTCTCGGGATCCGGCATTAACATTAATGAGAATGCGAATTTGACTCAGACAATTTCGGAGGTGAGTGCATAAGCGAAGCGAGCAGCAAACGAAGCGAGCAGCAAACGAAGCAAGCTACACCTAACAATAACAATCACAACAACACACAAAACCGAACTCAAATTTATTTGCATATTTAGGAATTGGTCTCGAGCTCAGGCATCAAAATGCCCAACAAGAACGATAGAATGAAAAGGGGGCAGAGCGAAGGATATGACTCAACTCTCTACGGCTCGGACGTCTTTGAAGGAATCCAAAAGGAGATAAAAATCAAAACAAAGCGCAGGAAAATGAAGGGCTTCCTCGGCTTCCTCGACTACCTGATTCACCTGATTCCCATCAAGTCACCCGTATCCAAGGTCAGGCAGGTTTGGGACGCTTCATCAATTGTCGTCATCATGTTCTCGGTGTACACCGCCATGTTCGAGCAAGCCTTCCAGCCAACAGTCACCCTCGCCTCGGAGAACGATATTATATTCCTACTTGACAAGGCCAGTGAGACCTTCTTCTGGGTTGACGTCATCTTCAACTTCTTCACCTCGGACTTTGACTCCGAGGGAGATTTGGTGAGTGACCGAACCATTATCTGCAGGAACTACTTGGGAACGTGGTTCAGCATCGACGTCATAAGTAACCTGCCGTTGGGTGGTGGTTTGAGTTTGCTCAAGGGGTTGCGACTTTTTAGGTGAGCTGCGAGCGAAACGAGCAGCAACCGAAGCGAGCAGCAAACGAAGCGAGCAGCAAACGAAGCGAGCAGCAAACGAAGCGAGCAGCAAACGAAGCGAGCAGCAAACGAAGCGAGCAGCAACCGAAGCGAGCTACAACTAACAATAAAACACCAGGTTCCCCCGAATTTTGCTCAGGTGGGCGTACTTGGGATACAGTACCAAGGCGCTCAACCTATTCAAGCTCATTATTACAATCACGACAAGTGGCCATTTGGTCGCGTGCGCGTTTTACATGGTGGCGAGGGTCGAGGAACACGGCGAGTTGAACTGGACGTTTTATGACGGTTTGTACAGCCACACGCCGGAGTACGAAGCTTGCGTTTTTGAGTTTGGCGCGGAGGCGGTTGTGGAGGGCACCAGCTGTGATGGCGTGATAAGGTTGCAGCAGAATTTTGGGAAAGGGTACCACTATATCAGTTCCCTGTACTTCGCATACGCCACGCTAACAACGGTCGGCTACGGCGACATTAAAGCTAAGACGGAAGGAGAGCGAGCTGTAGCTTTGGTCGCGCTTGTGATTGGCTCCGCTGTGTTTGCTGGTATTGTCGGTACCATGAATCAGCTTATGGAAACCATGGACGAGAACGAGGAGAAGAAATTGAAGAAGATCAAGCAGATTCAGCAGGTGAGCGTGCGAAGCGAGCCAGAACCGGCACAACAACAAAAACTCTACTTAGCAATTATCCCAACTCAACACAACACAACACAACACAACACACACACAACTGCCACAACACAACACAACTCAAAACAGTTTATCAAGAGTCACCACTTCCCGGAGGCGTCAAGAGTGAGAATCAGGGAATTTTACAACATGCAGTTCCAATACGATAAAAAGGAGCTAGGGATGCTGGCGGAATTGCCGCCGGCGCTGAAAAACGACTGCATGCACCACATTTACCACGAGCAACTCAAGAAAATTCCCTTTTTGAAGACGGCAAGCTCCATCGTGCAGAACGCGTTCATCTCGAATGTCGAGCCCTTGATCTGTTGCGCCAAGGACTACATATTGATTGAGGGGCAGCTGCAAGACAGGCTGTATCTGATCACACACGGGGTTGCGGACCTGATCAACAACAAGGGCATGGTGTGCAGGAGCTACGCAATGGGGAGTTTTTTTGGAGAAAAGTGTGCCTTCTTTAGTGGCTATTTAAGCAAGGTGAGCCCGGAAATGGCTACAGAAGAAATGGCTACATCCACTACTTAAACTCAAACATGAATTCCACTCAATTCGCTCGGCGCAGGTGAGCTTCCGCGCCAAAACGGACGTGGAGCTGTTGACGATTGACAGAGCAGTGCTGTTGAATCTGCTCAACACGTATGACCAATTTGCGTTGATGTTCATCGACGCTTGTAAGAAGCGTGAGGTCCAAAAAATTCAGAAGGCCGACGGCGGGACAAAATTCACCAGCTTCAAGAAGAACAGCGAAATCATGTTCCGACCGTGCACGCCTCCGAGCGGAGTGAACGACTGGAAAAAGAATGACGCTCTTGAGAATAAGTGGGACTTCCAGAAAGTGTTCTGCGAGAAGGACGAGAGCATGGCAGGAATTATTAAGGAATTATCCAATTTGCTCGGGGGACAAATAAAGGAGTTGAAGGAGGAGTTGCAAATGGTCAAAATGGAACTAAGGGCGGCCAATAACCCTCCTCCAAAGTAAAAAATGAACAATTGTGACAAATTAAACTATGCTTGGGTTGGGTTGGGTTGGGTTGGGTTGGGTTGGGTTGGGTTGGGTTGGGTTGGGTTGGGTTGGGTTGGGTTGGGTTGGGTTGGGTTGGGTTGGGTTGGGTTGGATTAATTTGCATTCCTATGTTATTTATTTTATTTTCTCAAGAAAAATTAAATGCACTACTCATGGCGGAGTTGCAGCCATCATCAAGGTGGTGTGCTTCCACACTCAAAGCAGTTCACGAGTGCCACAGCGGCGAAATATGAGCAGGCAGTTGCACAGCACCATCAGGCGGCGGTCGATGCACGGACTAGCGTCGGGCGAGACGACAGCCTTGATTGTCCTGAAAACCAAAATCTCAAAAAGCCAGACAAAGTTATTTAAAAATGTCGTTTAATGTACGTGAAATGAATAGCTTGCAAAATCCACCACATCACATACCCATATATGCAAACGCACGTGACCCCCGCGAACACAAAAAACAACCCCGTCACAAAGCTCTCCGTCACCCCCGCGTTCGCAAACTCTAAATTGAACGCACAGTTCAACCTACACTTCCGCAAACACCTCTCGTACTCTGGTTTCATCTTATCTAACCCGAATTTTCTTCTCACATGCTCGTTCCCCTTCACCCCCATCCTACAGCTCAATTTTTCGTCCAGCAGCAGTTTCACAATCGCCTCGGCAAACGCACCCGGCGTCTGCTCGCATAAAAATCCAGTTACCCCATCTATCACAGTTTCCTTCGGACCTCCGCTGTTGCACGCAATAACGGGCGTTCCAGAGAAACAAACCTCCAGCGGAACGATCCCGAAGTGCTCGTTCTTGGGCGTGTACAGTGCGCACAAGCTCTTGGTGAACAGCTCGGCCTTCATTTCGTCGCTGACTGAAGTTCGAAAATCGACAATTTCCTCCACACCTAACTCCTTTGCTAGTTTCTTCAGCTCTTCTAAATAGCGAATGTTTTCGCTGCGCCGAGCGAAGCGAGATTGTGCGCATTTTTAATGGAGGCCGAGGTGTGTGTTAGTTGGTTGTGTAATGTGCTCGTCTTCATCAAGGCTCGCTCGCTTCGCTCGCTCACCTGTTCTGCGGGTCGTAACCGCCTGCAATTACCAGCTTCACCTTGTCAACCTGCTTCTTCAATTGTTTGTTGCTTTTTGCGAGCTGCAATCAATTTGTGTTGTGTCGTGGGGGTCAGCAGTTGTGTTGAAAGTTTTTGAGGTGTGGAAATTACTTTGGTTGTGGAGGGGGGAAGACCCCCTTTCCGCTGCGCTCGGCTTTCTCGCTCCTCACCTCAACCACTTCCTTGAGCGCGTAAATCGCCAGCGAGACATTTTTCTTCACCTCAAATCGGTTCATCGAGACAATGACAATTTCTCCCTCGAGCTCGAACGACTTGTTCTTCGTCGGGGGAGTGAACGAATTCAGGTCGATGGGCGGGTAGAGGACGTCAGGAATCTTGGAAGCATTGTGGATCTTCGATTTTTCGAGAAACTGCTGGTGCAGCTTGATCCCCTCGGAGTTGGGGTGAAAATCGGGGTCGCTCGGGTCATTGTCGTAGTTGTCATTCGACCAGATGTTCCCGTCGTTCTCGCCTTCATCAACGGGTGGCCTGTGGTGATTGAAGGCTTCGAGGAAGACGCCTTTCGTGAAGAGCGAGTTCACGAGGGTGAGGTCCGCGAAGGGGGTCGCGGAGTCCTCCAGGTAGTCAAGAAATCTACGGTACACATTTTTCTTTTTATTTTGGTTATGGCTATTGCCAGTCTCGGTGATGAGCTTGTCAGGAAAGTGGCAATAGTAGAGAACAGGAATCGAGGGGCAAAAGACTTTGAGGAGGTAGCAAGGGGTGGGGAGAACATCAACAATGATTGTGATTGGTGGTGAAGAGGAGGAAGAGGAGGAAGAGGACGAGGAAGTTTTTATGTCGTAGATTAGGCACAGGGTCAGGTAAAGAACACGAATGTGAGACCAAATTGCAGTCATTCGCAGGAAAGGAAGGAAGGGGGTGCACCGAGGGATCCAGTTTCCACGGATCTTCACAGAAGAAGCGAGCACGCCGTCAGGATTCTTCACAACAGCGAAGCAGTGACTTTGGGAACAGTGCGTCGTGTAGATTGTTGTTGTTGTTGTTTGGGCTAGGGGAGAATCGTGACTTTGGGCTAGATTGAGGATCAAGTTCTCTGCTCCACCGATACCTAGATCGAGGTGAATGTAGAGGAAGCTCATAAAAGGAGAAGGGAAAGAAGGAGAGTTGATGGTGACCGTGTGTAGTTGTTAACAATTCAACTTTCTTAATCGTGATTCCTAGTTTCCTACCCAAGAAACACACCTCAGCCCTCGTCCCACCTCCCACCTCTCATATGGCCAATGTTGCAATCATTGGCGGCGGAATCACAGGGTTGGGCTGCGCAAACACCTTGTCGAAAAAAGGTGTCTCGTTCACCCTCTTTGAGTCGAGCGATTCCCTTGGAGGGCACGCCCACACCTACTCTGATCCTCAGAATCGCTTCCCCCCTGTCGACCTCGGGTTCATGGTGTTCAACGAACCAAATTACCCCAATTTGATCCGCTTGTTCGAAGACCTGAAGGTCAAGACCGAACCTTCGGACATGAGCCTCTCTGTCTCGCTCGGCACCGGTCCGAACTCCAACTCCAACTCCAAATCCAACTCCCGTGTCGAGTGGTCCTCTGAGTCCCCCTCCGCCCTTCTCCAACCTCAGCTCTACCCGATGTTTGCGGACATGGTTCGTTTCAATCGTGAAGCTGCCAAAATCCTTCTTCTCCACTCCTCCGATCCTCGTTACAACACGACTGTCAGTCAGTTCTTGAGGGAGCACGGTTACTCGGATTCTTTCTCCACGTTTTATCTCTTTCCTATGTGCGCGGCGCTCTGGAGCGCTGACTACGACGACCTCCGCGATTATCCTATCCGGGAGGTAGTTAGCTTTTTGTGCAACCACAATATGCTCCAGCTCTGCAATCGCCCTCAATGGCTTACGGTCCAGAATCGCAGTAAATCCTATGTTACCGCCTTGGAGGCAAACCTTGGCCCCGACAACGTGAAGAAAAACTGCCAGGTCTCCTCGGTAGTCTCAGTGGCGACTGCAACTGCAAGCAGCAGCGAGCGGAACCTTTACCAGCTCTTCGATTCAGACCAGCGTTCCCTGGGCACCTTCACCGACGTGGTGTTTTGCCTGCCCCCCAGCATCGCTGCCGACATGCTCACAGCTCACAGCCCGCACGCTCAGCCCGCAACCCTGCTCGCGACCCTCCGAAACGTGCAATACAACAATTCCGACATTTACGTCCACTCGGACGTCGCCCTCATGCCTCAGAGGCGAACTAACTGGGCCAGTTGGAATTGCATAGGCAGCAGCGGATCTCGATCCTCTGCCAAAGTCACTCGCGGTTCAATGGAGGGTAGCGAGAGCGGCTTTGGCGGTGTTTGCCAGGACCCACCTGAAGGCGAAGGCGAAGGCAACAACCACATGAAAATTTGCTTCGTCACCTACTGGCTCAATCGGCTGCAGACCCTCAAATGCGACACCAACGTTTTCGTCTCGCTCAATCCTCACAACCCTCCTCCAGCCAGCAAAACTTTCACGACCTGGAAGGCTGCGCACCCGAGTTTCACGGCCAAAACACTTGCGGCAAGGGAGGAGATTCTCAAGATTCAAGGGAAAAACCAGATCTACTTCGCCGGTGCGTGGCAGGGTTATGGCTTCCACGAGGACGGTTTGAGGGCTGGCTTGACGGTCGGGTGCCAGATTTTGGACAGGCTCGATATCGTTGTCGATGTTGATGTCCGTCCGCTCCCTCCGCCTAGCCTTGGGCTCGCAACTGTGGCGCGGAACAAGAGCTGGAGGTGAGCGAAGCGAAGCGAAGCGAAGCGAGCGAGCCTTGTCACAGAAGAGTGCGAAGCTCCGTGCGAAATTTGCTATACATGGCTTAATCCCACTACTGAACTACCTACTCAACTATTCTTGCTCGCTCGCTTCATCTGTTCTTTTTTATAAACTCGCCTCGCACCTTCTTCGCTCGGCGCAGAGTTTTGGAATGGGCGAAAAACATCCCGACCAGGGTGTCTAAATTCTTCGTTCTGAAATTTTTGCAGAGTGCGATTAAGAAGGGGAGGCTGGAGCTGCGGGTCGACGGTGATGCAAACTACCGTTTTGGGAATGGTGGGGGTGGGGAGCAAGAAGTCATTTTAAGAGGTGAGTGAGCAAAGCGAGCGAGCCTTGAGGAAGACGCGCATACGAGCATACGAGCTACTACTAAACTCTTCGCTCGGCGCAGTATACGATGAAAAGTTCTTCTTACTTTGCGCTCTGAACTACGACTTGGGATTTGCCAGATCTTACTTTGCCGGGCACTGGAATGTACTAGGCAGTGGAGATGAAACCACGCGGGCGCTAGGCGACCCTGACGGGCTGACGAAGCTCTTTGAATTGTTCATCCGGGAACGGGACGATGGCATGGGGAATGTTGTGGGGAGGCTGAGGCGAAGTGCAGGAGGAATGTTGGCCGGGGCGTTCAGCAACGCTTCGGGGCTGATGATTGCCAAACTCGGTTCGACGTGGAGCTATTTGAAGTACATTTTTTTGATGGACAACAGTGAGGGCGGCGGAAGCTTGAAGAACATCCACGCCCACTACGATATTAGCAACGACATGTACAAGGTTTTCCTCGACAAGGAGACTCTAATGTACTCGAGCGCAATTTATGCAGGGAACCGTTTTGCAGGTGGGACGCTTGAGCAAGCGCAGATCAGAAAGTTGGACACGCTGTGCCAGCGCGCGATGTTGACTCGGACACCAGAACCAGAGAATGAGCATGGGCGCAGAACGAAGCTCCTCGACATTGGCTTCGGATGGGGAGGCCTGAGCATCCACGCGGCCAAGTTCTACAATTGCGAGGTGGTGGGCATCACGCTCAGCGTCGAGCAGATGAAACTAGCGAGGGAGCGCGTCAAGGCTGAAGGTTTGGAACACCTCATAAAATTTGTTGTGGAGGACTACCGAACATTTGCGAAGAGGAAGGAGAATTTGATGAATTTTGACAGAGTCATTTCCTGCGAAATGATCGAGGCGGTGGGGCACGGTGAG
>Ga0302116_1000605_pt1 | contig 21917 bp, 15 predicted proteins | sample AG5_SCM_MG_FD_203124 | JGI IMG/M metagenome (GOLD analysis project Ga0302116, IMG submission 203124) | Marine microbial communities from Western Arctic Ocean, Canada - AG5_SCM | ecosystem: Environmental > Aquatic > Marine > Oceanic | place: Canada: Western Arctic Ocean | collected 2017-10-01 | reverse complement strand
CGACCCAAACCTTGCACTGCAGCGCGGTGAGAACTACGCCCCGGTGGAATACAACCCCGAGGAAACGCTCGCGCTGCACGATGAACCCAACGCGCCGCTGGATGAAATCGTCCCACCGGAGCTCCTTTTGGTGTGCTCCAAGCCGGACGACGGGTACCGCGGCGTGGTTCTGATGCAAGGGTTCGACTGGGTATCCTCCAAGACTGAAGATCGGGGGTGGTGGCGCAGGCTCCTGGACATGGTTCCCGACATCGCCGCCGCGGGCGTCACCCACCTCTGGCTGCCCCCTCCCTCCCACTCGGTATCGCCCGAGGGGTACCTCCCCGGGCACCTGTGGAACCTCGACTCGAGCGCCTACGGGTCCATGGCCGAGCTCGTGGCTCTCAACGCGGCACTGAACAAGGCTGGCATCGTCAGCGTGTGCGACATAGTCATCAACCACCGCACCGCGGACGAGAAAGGACCCGAGGGTGTCTACAACGTGTACAGCGACGAAGTGGACCACGCGGGGACCCCCGTGCACTGGGGCCGGCACATGATCACGTGCAACGACCCGGAGTTCCACGGCAGCGGCCACGAGGACTCGGGCGACAACTACGACGCCGCCCCAGACCTCGACCACGCCAACGAAGAGCTCCGCACCACCCTCAAGCGCTGGCTCAGGTGGCTCCGCGCTGACGTCGGGTTCGGCGGGTTCAGGTTCGATTTCGTCCGCGGGTACGCCCCCGAGTACACGGAGGAGTACGTCAAGGAGACCACGTCGCGCGGTGACTTTTGCGTCGGCGAGAACTGGGTCGATCTGAGCTGGGAGGGTTCCTTCCTGAACTACAACCAGGACGGGCCGAGGGGTAAGCTGGTGGAGTGGCTCGCCGCCACGCACGGTACGTGCGCGCTCTTCGACTTCCCCACCAAGGGTATCCTGCAGCGCGCGGTGGAACACGGTGAATTTTACCGCCTCCGCGACCCCGCCGCCCGCCCCGCCGGTCTCTTAGGTTGGGTCCCATCCCGAGCGGTGACCTTCGTGGACAACCACGACACCGGCGAACCCCAGAACCACTGGCCCTTCCCCGCCGACCGGCTCGCGCTCGGGTACGCCTACATCCTGACCCACCCCGGGATACCGTGCGTGTTTGGCCCGCACCTGTGGGATGAGAACGACCCCGTGCTCTCCGACGTCATCAAGCGCCTGATTGACCTTCGCCGGAGGTGCTGCGTGTGCCCCGACGCCAGGGTTCGGATCCTGATGGCGGAGGACGACCTCTACGTGGCCAAGGTGGGCAAGATGCTGACGGTCAAGCTCGGACCACGGTTCGAGATGCCCGTCGAGCTTCTCCCGAACGAACCCGAGTGGTCCCTCGCGGTGGCGGGTGAAGACTTTGCGGTGTGGGAACGAGTCGAGTACCAATCCGAGCCGGTCGCCGCCATGGAGGAAAAGATGCGGGACGTGGGCGATGACGGGGAATACTACCCGCTCGAGCCGTTCCGCAAGTCCATCGGGAGCTGGATCGAACCGCCGGCGAGGAACGTGGAGCCGTCCGATGGTGAGGCTGACCCTCGCTGAGACGGGCGAGGAAAATGAGCTTTGGGGGAGAAATTTGAATGATGACGACCGCGCCACGGCAGACTTCACCTTTTCCTTCTAACACCACATCTGTTCTTGAACAGATGTAGTGAAGAGTGATGAAGGTTCCTAACCTTCTCGAAGGAAAAGGTGAAGTGCTTCCCTCTTCAAATTTCTCCCCCTGCCAAGCAGACAACGAATGAAGCACGAAACGAATGAAAAACGAACAAATGAGATTGAAAATTCATCGTCTACGTATCATCGCGTGTGCGCTCACTGCCCGACGCACGCAGCCTCGATCGTGCCCTCGTGCTTGGACACCTGCTCCCACTGATCCTTCGACAGCGAGATCCCCTTCTTCCCCGGCAGCTTGGCGCCGTCCTTCTCGTAAAATTCCCTGATCCCGACCATCACCGACCCCTTGAAGACGTCCACCGTCACCCTTCGGTCCCGGCCCAGCACGCACACCGTCGCGTCACTAGGGGTGGTCCCGGCGCCGATGTCCGCGATCCGTTGGTTCACCTCGCCAATCTTAGCCCTCAGCTGCCCCCACTGCTCGTACGGGAGGCTGATACCCTTCTTGCCAGGGAGCCAAACGCCGTCCTTCTCGTAGTATTCCCTCAGTCCGACGTACTTCTTACCGCGGAAGTCGCTCACGGTGCACCGCCTGGCGCGGGACAGGGCGCATATCTGACCAGTCACCGCATCCTTGCCCTGGTTCGTGGGTGCAGCAGGGGCAGCAGAGGGAGCCGCGGGTGCGTCGGGTACGACAGGGGCAGCGTAGGGAGCCGCGTGAGACGCCCCTACAACAGGGGCGGAGGCGGCGCCGGGTAAAGTCACGGTGCCCGCTCTCCAAGTGGGCGCCCCCCCGCCGCTGGCGTCGCTCTTGACCTTCCCGGACGACTGCAGCCTGTACAGGGCCTTGTTGACCTCGGACTTACCAATCTTGAGGAACCCCGCGAGTTCCTTGGCCGTCGCTCCGTCGTCACCCTTGAGCTGGAGCGCGGTGAGGAGCTTGTCCTCGGGGACTTGGGCTCCGGGGACGGGCGCGGCGGGGGCGCCGGCTGTGAGCACGACGTTGCCGGTGGGAGCCGGCGCGGGCTCGCTCCACTTCTCCCTCGCGGCGTTCATGTCGTCCTTGCGCTTCTTGGGCTCCAACTCGTCCTCGTCCAAGTCCACGTCGTCGTCTTCATCCTCCTGGGTGTGGTCCCAGTCGCCATCCTCGGGATCTTCGTTGAAATCGTCCTCGTCCTCGACGACGCTCCGTCGCCGCTTGGCCGCCGCGGTCTTGCTTGGCTTCGTCTGTCCCGGGCCCGCCTTGGCCACCGCAGTGTCGTCGAGCAGAAACGTCTCGATCTCTTCCTGGAGGCACGCCATCAGCGCCTCGTCGTCACCGAGCAAGATCCCGAGCTGCGCCTCGACCATCTCGACGATCTGCTTCTCCTTGACCGTCTCGAGGTCCACGCCCTGGATGACACGTCTCGTCGCTTCGCGCACCTGCGCCTCCTCTGCGGGGGAGGCCATGGCGGGCGGTGGGTAGAAAAAGTTGGAAGACAGCTTTTACGCGAGCGCGTAGCGCCCGCCGTTGTGGTGCCGAGGGGGTGCCACGATTGAAAATAAAGTCGGGGGAACCGAGAAATCATGAAAAAATTGGTGGTTTTACACAGCACTATGCCCACTTAGTTGGCGACGCCGTCGGTCCTGGTCGCCTCTCCAACCTCCTTCTCCATCCTCCTGTACCATCCCTCCACGCTCTTGACGTTCGCCAACGCGTCGTCGAACGTCTCGAAGGTCTTCACCGCCCGTAGCACGCCAAACACGCTGATGTCCGCCACGTTTGGCACGTCGCCGCCGCAAAACGCAGAGGTACCCACGCCGTTGTCCATCCAGTCCTCCAGGCACTTGTACAGCTCGGCCCTCTCGTCCTCGATGCCGTGCCTCTTCTTCAGCACGTTCTGGCTGATGAGGTACATGGAGACGGCGCCGGAGAGACGCACGCTCTGACGCTCCACCCAGCCAAACTTACCCCGCTCCGTGATGTAGTCGAAGGATTTGAACGCTTCGGTCCACGTGCGGTAGATGTTCGGGGTGATGACGTGGACGAACCGTTCATCCACCCACTTGGCCCACTTCTCCTCCTTCTCCTGCGCAGCCTTACCGCCGATGAACCCGGGGGGTGCGATCTGCCCCAGACGTGCGTCCAGCGTGGCGATGATGTGTTTGCTGTCGTTGAGTTGTTCGTCGTCCACCGTGACGATGGGAACCTTGGTGTATTCTTTACTGAACTTGATCTCAGACTTGGTCAGCGGGTTGACCTCCACGACGTCGTACGGGATGCCGCGGTAGTCCAAGTACGCCTTCACCTTGTTGCAGAAGGGGCACACGTCGTACGGGTACAGCGTCACCTTGCTGAACGGCATCTTCTCCTGTTGATTGGGATCGGTGGACTATGCGGGTGAGATATTTTGCTCGGCGACTCGTCATAGGGGCAAGATGACGTCGAGATCGATGGGTTGAACGCGCACCTTGGGAACCGCAGCCTTGGCCTGGGGCAGGGTCTCGACGTCCACGAGGTTCGACGCGGTCGCCATCGTCGCGGACGCCGCGAAGAGCCCGCCGAACGCGGCCGCGCCGGTCAGGAAGCGCGACGAGGAGGGCGGCGAGGCGATCCTGGAAGCTCCGGTGGCGATGCCCCTGGCAATCGGCGCGGACCTCGCGGCGGAACCGACGAGCGCGGACTCGACGAGGCCGGTGGCCGCGACCTTAGAGGCCGCGGCGGCACGTCGGCCGAGAACGAGCGCGGTCTGACGCATCATCGTGGGACGTGCGAGTGACGTATGACGCTGCCGACGCTTGAGACCACCGCGTTGTTTTATTTTGCCAAACATGCATTTCACGAATATGGGCCCCCCAGATAGGCTACCAGACCCTCATTTTATCCACTCGCAAAAGCGCGACGTCCATTGCTACTCGGAACATGGCGCTCGTCAACGCGTTCTCGTCCCTTTCCATCGCGGCGCCCGCCAAGGCCGCCGGCCTTGGCTTCAAGAAGGCCGTCGCCGCCTTCGTGCCCGTCCCCGCGGCTCGCGTCTCCGCCCGCGCGGTCTTCACCGTCGAGGCGAAGCAGAACAAAAAGGCTCGCACGATTCAGGTGCGTGCCACCCATGACCCTTGACCCCGGAAACGGGCGGCGTCACCGTTCGGGGTGGCGTATCGGCCGCGCGTACTGGTCGAGTCCTTCGAGTGAACATCGTAGGGCTCGCGCGTTCGGCGGACTCGCGTCGCCTCTGCGTCGCGTCGTCGGACGCCGGCGCGACACGTCGCCGCGGAAAACCGAGACCCTAAAACCTTTTTCCTCGCGGACGATTTTTCCCATCGACTCTCGCTGACCTCCGCCCTCTCAATCCTCTTTTTCCCACAGTCCCGCAACGAGCGCCTCAGCAACAAGATGAGGAAGAGCGAGATTACCACCCGCATGAAGAAGGTGTTCCTCAAGGCGTCCGCGCTCGGCGCGCAGGCGGCGTGCACTGACGAGGAGATTGGCGACCTCGAGAAGCTCATCTCGGAGGCGACCAAGGCGGTGGACAAGGCTATTGGCAAGGGGGTGCTTCACAAGAACACCGGCGCGAGGCGTAAGGCCCGCATGTCGAAGTACAAGCAGGACCTTCGCCGCGAGAAGGGCCTCCTCACCGCGTAAATGGAGACGCTTTCAGGGATTGTCTCGCGTGACTGGGGACAATTGGAGGAGAGCGCTGCGCGAAAAGGAGGGTTTCGGGGTTGGTGTTGGGTCCTGGGCCGCGCGGCCGGGGCTCGCTGTGATTCTTTATTAGAGGGTGCGGCGTGTGTTGGATGACGTAGATGGTGCACCGTGTCAATAAATAAAAACGCTTAGGATATTGCCAAACCGATAGGTGTCCTCGCCTCGTCCCTCCCTCCGTCCGTGTCTCACCCTTGATGACGTCGTCGATTGTCCGGCCGCGGTCGGCTTGACAAAAATTGTTCGGGAGCGGGCCGTTTATTTGACGGTTTGAAAGTTCCTCCACGTCAGTCGTCTGAAGCACGCGAGACAGAGCCGAGACAGAGCCCGGCCATGTCCAGCTTCACGCGCGCGCGCGTGCTCGTACCGCGTTCGCACGCTCGAGCCTGGTCCGTGCCCCACGCCGCGGTTCGCACCGTCGCGCGCGCCCCCGTCTTCAGGAGGTTGCCGAGCAAATTATCCAAAACCAATTCGCGAACCTCGCGTTCCCTCCGCGTCCGACCCGCGGTGTCGACGCAGGAGCCGGTCGACGTGGAGGACGACGCGGATGAGATGGCCGTGGAAGATACCGCGAGCGCGAAGGGACCGCTGCGGAAGGGCTCGAAGGTCACCCCCGAGGCACTTCGCGCGTTCATAAGGATGCGACGGGGCATATTCAAGATCACCTCGTTCTCACCGCTCGCGTCCCCGCCGGACGTTGGAGGCGCGGTGACCTCCACGACGCGACGCATGGTGGTCCACCAGTGCGACACGCTCGAGCGCGCGCTCGAGTCGTCCCTCAGTGAGAGGAGCGAGGGATGGCGCGGCGACGAGCTCGACCCGAGGAAGGTGCCCGACGCCTCGGTGGCGCCCGCGCCGGACGAGACCCTGGACGTCAGGTTCAAGCACAGGCTCCTCCTGCTGCAGGCGAGGAAAGGGTACAGGTGCAACTCGGACTCCCTCGTGCTCGCCGCACACGTCGCCGGACAGATCCCGTGGAGTGGCGTGGAGACCAAGGCGGGGCTGTTCGGTCATAAGAAGGAGCTGCACGCTCCGAGGATAGCGGACCTCGGAGCGGGCGCGGGTGTCGTCGGCCTATCGCTCGCGGTGCGTGGTGGGTTCGCCAAGGACTCTGTTGGGCCCAGGGTTCTGTTGGTGGAGAACCAGGTTGGACTCATGAGGCGGTGCGCGCGGAACGCGGCGCTCAACGGCGTCGGCGAGGGTGTCACCGTCTGCCTCGGGGATGTATCCGCCGGGACGTTCCAAAAAGAAAAGTCAAAAACAGAGAACCTCATGATGGATGAGGACGAGGATGACACGGAGGTGACGCAGAGGGTGAGGGTGCAGCTCAACGTGGAGGGTGACAGAGTCGGCGTGGAGCTCGAGGTCAACGACGAGGTCAACGACGAGGTCAACGACGAGCGGTGGGCGGGCGCCGACGCGAACGCCGGCGACTGGATCGGAAACTGCGACGCCGTCGTGTGCAACCCGCCTCACTTCCCAAAGGAGGACATCAAGCGAGGGACGAAGCCCATACGCAACGAGAAACGTCTGGCGCACTACGAGACCACCGCGGGCCTGGATGAATTCTTCGCCGCGGGGGAGAAGCTCTTGAAGCCTTTAACGGACGCCTCGGGACCGGGAAGTGACCCAGCGATGCACATGATTTACCCACGCGACAGAGCGGGTGCGGTGTACGCCGCGGCGACCAGAGTGGGCTTGGGTCGTATCTACGTCCGTGAGGTGTTCCACGATCGCGACGCGACGGAACCGAAGCTGGTGTTGGTGGACGCAAGACGGAGTTACGTCAACAACAAGGGTGAGCCGGTGAGCGAGGAGGGTGAGCCCATCGGCGAATCAAACACCGAGTCGGACGACGGACTCACCCAGTTCCGTCGCACCCCGACCTACGACCTTCGCGTCATGGACCCACTCGTCCTGTACGACGAGGTGAACGAGACGACCGGGACGACGGACCCGGAGGCGTCGACGTACTCGGAGGAGATTGAGTGGTTCATGCGCAGGCTTCCGGCGCCCGGGCCGTGAATGCACTCTGTCGAGGAGGCGGCTAGTGTAATTTCAGTTCGTAGCATATTTTTTGTATCAAAGGCGCACCGCTCTGTTACCCACGTATAACCCGTCAACGCAGCGCGAGACCCGGATCCTCCCCCGCGGCGGGCACCCACAGCCCACTGTCTACCATCCGTTTCATGTGGCGCTTCGCATCCTCCATGGGCAAACCGTTGACGTACTCGCGGAGCTTGTCGATGCTGCCGCTCTCAAACGCTTCCTGCATCGCCGTTGGCAGCGACTCGAACACCTCAACCGGGTCCAGACCCCCGGGGCCCAAACGTTCCTCCCGCGGCACATCCTCCAGCGCCGTATCCTCACCCTTGATCTGCAGCGTCCGTGTGGCCTCCTCCGCCGCCGCGACAGCTTCTTCCTTCTTCTTCTCCACCGCTCGGTTCTGAAGTTTGTCCACGTAGTCTTCGTACATCTTCTCGTACTCTTTGGCCACCTCTACGTCGTTCATGCGTATGAAGAAGGCGGGCGCCGCGTCCTTCATGGACCGTTTGGACGCCTCGGCGAAGTCGACGATGGACTTGAGCGCGTACCCCGCGCGGGCACCGCGTCGCATGCCCAGCGTGTTACCTTCCATCTCCATGTAGAGGCACTTGAGCAGCATGTAGCCCATGGCGTGCTCGGTGAGAAGGTGCGAGTTGTCCCTGAAGTAGTCCCCCATCTCCTCGTACCCCGAGCCGAAGTCTTTGACCGCCAGTCCATCGAGTTGGTCGCCGTACTTCTTGGCGAAGGTCTCGTAGTCCAGCTTCTCCGGTCCCGCGTCGGGCTTGCACGCGGCGCCCACGAGCGAGTGCGACCACGCGTCTCGCACAGCCTCCTCGGCGTTGAACTTCTTCTGGCGCCGTTCGGTGTCCACCTCGGACTGGAAGGTTTCGTTGGCGGATGTGAGCGTTGCGATCTCCGCCTCGTTGGCGGCGGGATCTTCCTCGGAGAGCGTCTTGATCTTCCGCTCGTTCTTGCGGATCTGCTTCTCCAGCGACTCGATCTTGTCCAGGCGCTCCTTCTCTTTGTTCTCGTGCGCCTCCCGCTTGATGCGACGCAGGGTGTTGGCCTCGATGAACTGCGCCCCAGGGTGGTGATCCTCGTCGTCGGACAACTCGAGGTTGTCCCACTTGCTGTAGTCGAACCCTGGCATCGTGTGGCGCGGCGAGAAGTGACCCGAATCCGTGATCGAGGGACGCGATCGAAGAGCGAAGAAAACCAAAAGGCGCAGGTCCTCCCCTGACACGCGCCGCGGGCGCCAATTTTTGCGTTTCAGCGCCAAATTTTCACGTCGCGAAACCGCGGGCGCCAGAAAGACCCGCACGTGCCCCATGGGTAACGACGAGAACATCCCCCTGCTTCCGGGGTACAACCTGACGCTCCCCGGGGTAAGTCTCCGCGCGCGAACCCTGGTCCGAACGCGCGACACCGCCCGTCGCCCGACAGATGACGCCCTCCTTTTTGGTCCCCCCGAGAGATTCTAACAATGCGCCTCTCCCATCGTCAACCTCCCATCGACAGACGCAGGCGAGGAAGCTCCCGCAGACGCTCAACTATGCCGGCGGCGGCATCTTCGTCTCCGGCCTTCCCGATCAGTCCCACCCCGACCGCCCCGTCACCTCACGCATGGCGGGCGACGAGAAGCTCGCCACGCAAGGTCGCCCGCTGACTGACAAGAAGACCACGCTCGCGGACCACGTCAAGGGGTCCGTATCGGTCGACCCGCAGAACGGTCCCGCACCACCGCCCGGCGCCCCCGCGGTCGCAGCCCTCGGAGACATGAACCTCGGCGAAGGCAGCGCCACCCCCGCGTGGGTCGCGTACGACGGCCAGTCACTGTCGTACGGAGCGTACTTCACCGAAAAGGCGCTGGATGGCCGCGACCGACACAGGCAGTGCGTCATCCGGTTCCACCTCGAGGATGGCACCGTGGACGTGCACGAGAACAAGACGGACAACAGCGGCATCGTCCAGGGCCGTATACTGAAACGCCACGCCGCGGTGGGCGCGTCCGGCACCCCCCTCGCCATCGCGGACTTCCAGATTGGCCGACCCGTCACGATATACGGCCGCGTCTACAACGTGGTGTGCGCCGACGCGTTCACCCGCGACTTTCTCCAAACCGAGGGTATCGCCGTCGCCCCCGACCAGCCCTTCCCACCCACCCTCGTCGATGAGGGACCCGGCGTGCTGGGTACCATCGGCATGGGCGTGCGCGGCGTCGGCGGTCAGCGCGTCTTCGCGACTGACCCCGTCGAGGTTGTCATCGGGTCGTCGGCATCGAGTGATCCGGCGGAACCGGCGCGGGACCCGTTCACCAAGGATGTCCTCTCCTTCAAGTGCTCGTGGGACGACAGCGTCCAGGGGATCGTCCACTACACCCTCAACTACTTCCTCGCGGATGGCACCGTGGAGGTTCTCGAGGAGGAGGCGCCGGGCCGAGACCCGTTCCCCAAGATGCTCGCCCGCAGCAAGTTACCGGCGGGTGGCGCGTTCGCCGTCGGCCCACCCGGGGAGAAGAACGTGACGTTCCTCAAGCCGAGCGACGTCGTGATGGGGAAGCCGATCGGCGTCTACGGCCGTAACCTGACTGTGCACGACTGCGACGACTTCACCAGAGCGTACTACGTCAAAGTCCTCGGCCGGACGATTCTCGAGATGGCGCCCAAGCCCCTTGACGGCGGTGCCATGAAGCGCACAGTCGTCGACCCGCCTCCCAACGGGTTCGGCTCCGACGTGGACTCGCTCCGCAACTGCCACTCGCTGGTGCCCAAGCGCGGGCCCACCGACCTGCGCCACTTTGAGAAGAACTTTGGCAAGGAGCTCCGGTTCAACGCGGCGTTCGCCGGGCCCGGGCTGGTTTCCCCCAACGACGAACGGAGGTTCATCGTGACCTACTACCTGGTCGACGGCACGATCGGCGTGTACGAGCCGCCCATGTCCAACAGCGGCATCATCGGCGGAAAGTTCCTGGAGCGCACGCTCGAGCCGGTTAAGAAGCCTGGGGCGAGGGCGCCTTACGTGGCGAGGGACTTTCACGTCGGCGCCACCGTGACGCTCAACTCGCACAGGTTCGAGCTGCTCAACACGGACGAGTCCACCGAGAAGATCATTCGGAGTCTGTGAGTTGGGGAGGTTGATGTTTAAAGGATGAGGAGGGGAACGGGTTTGACTCGAGAGTTGCAAAGAACTGCTTATTAGCCCAGACGCGGAGAGAGGGACGTTCGAGCTGTATTTATATCAAATCGATCCGTCGTCAATCAATCAATCACAATCAATCACAGCCTGCTCCGCCCATGCACCATCGAGGGTAACCTATTGGTGATGACCCGCTCCGCGTCTGCCACCATCCGTCTGACCAGTTCTGCGCAAGTGGGCACGTCGTCGATGAGGCCCATGACCACCCCGCACGACCACACGCTGCTCTCCGGGTCACCGCTCTCCTGGAAGCTCTTCCTGTAGTTCTCGCCGCTGACAAGGTGCCGTATGGCGTCGATCTTACCCGGGTTCACTCGTTCGATGTCCTGCACCTCCTTCGCCACGCCGTTTTTGTACACCCGCTCCGTGTTACCCACCGATTTCATCACCAGCGTCGTGCTCCTCTCGTTGCCCTTGACCAACGCGTCCTTGATCCCGTCGTGTATGGGCGCCTCTTTCGTGGCCATGAACCGTGTGCCCATGTTAACCCCGTCGGCTCCGAGCGCGAGGCACGCGGCGAGCTGCGTCCCCGTGCCCACCCCGCCCGACGCCACGTAAGGGATCTTCAACGCCGTCCTCGCCTTGGCCAGGAGCACGAGGTTGCCCACGTCGTCCTCGCCCGGGTGCCCCGCGCACTCGAACCCGTCCATGGATATGCAATCGGCGCCGAGACGCTCGGCGGTGAGCGCGTGCTTGATCGCCACGCACTTGTGCACCACGGTGATGCCGTGCTTCTTGAAGAAGGATATCCATTCGCCCGGATTCCGCCCGGCGGTCTCCACCACCGGGACCTTCTCGTCGACGATGACCTGCGCGTACGAGCCGTAGTCTGGGGGCGCGAGGCTCGGCAGGAGGGTGAAGTTCACCGCGAACGGCTTCCCCGGCTTCAGCAGAGCCTTGCACGCCTGGATCTCGGCGCGGAGGAGCTCCGGGGTGCGCTGGGTCAGGGCGGTGACGGTGCCGAGCCCGCCGGCGTTGGATACCGCCGCCGCGAGGGTGGCGTATCCGACGTGGTGCATGCCCCCTTGGATGATCGGGTGCTCGATCTTGAGCAACTCGGTGACCCTGGTCTTGAGAACCATGTCGAACGTCGGTGGTTGTCGTAAGTCGCCGCGCGGTTGGCCAGTGGATAACGATGCGAGTCGAGGAGGCCACCGGGCGTGCGCTTTTTGGGCGAGTGTCCTATCGAGCTCCGTGCACTTTTGGGTGAAGCGTGTGAAGGCGAAGGGTCGGGGGCGCGAGGCGGAGACATGGACGGCGGCTCTGACGCGGCGGCGGAGCGCGCGGTGGATGCCGCGACGGTGGCTCTCTCGCCGTACGAGTTCTTTCGCGTGCACGAGGATCCGCTCGGTGAACGTCCCACCTTCGGCGCGGGCCCTACCGCGGCGGCGGCGAGGCTCCACCAGTCCGATCGGCCTAAAGTGCTCGTGTGCCGCTCCACCAAGGCGTACAGGCGCCTGGCTTCGTGCGTGCCGATATCTGGGGAGAAGACCGTGGATATCGGTAGCGCGTACGGCGACGCCACCGCGCTCATGGCCCAAGCCGCGGGCAAGGAGTCGGTGCTGGGCATAGACGTATCGAAACATTTCGTGGACCAGTCGAGCGCGTCGAGACCCGACCTGCGGTTCGAGCGCCTGGACGCGCTCGAGGACCCGGCCCTTCTCGCCAGGGAGATCGAGGGAGCCGTGAACGTGTTCGTGGACATAGGAGGGGTTCGCGCGGCCGAGGCGCTCGTCAGGCTCCTCCCGGCGGTCGCGAAAAGCGCGTCGCCCCACTTCATCGTCGTCAAGTGCGAGGCGCTGCACGACGCAATGGCCGACGCCGAGGTGCCGTTCCCGGGTCTGGCGGGTGCGACGACCGTGACCCGGTTCTCCGTCCCCGAACGAGAACGCGAGGAGCCTCCGGAGACGGATGATGCAGATGACTACGAGACGGACGGGTCCGATTCGAGGTGGGTGGACGCCGTCGTGGTCACCGCCTCGGGCTCGTCGACGTCTTTCTGGCGGAAAACATGCGAACGGGAGGTGAGCAACGTACGGGCGAGGTCCGCGTTTAAACGTGCGCACGTCGCCAAGAGCGCGCGACCGGCGTCGGAGCTGTTCGCCCGGTACCCGTTGAAGTACCCGCCGAGGTTCGTGGCGGGTGACGTGGAGATTTGCCGCTTCCACAATTACGCCGCGGAGGGGTGCATCCGGCGGGTGAAGTTCGGGATGTGCATGTTCGATCACGATCACTGCCACTGGTGCGGACACCACGGGCACAGGGCGTGGGAGTGCGAACACGCGGTCAAGGCGCACCAGTCCGCCGTCGTGGACGACGCGTTGGCACCCGCCGCACAGCCCGTGCGTGACCCCAACGACGGAACCAACGTTCACGGGGCGATGAACGGAACGGTCAACGGCGTCGACGATCTCGCCGACGAAATCGAGACCAAGGTTTCACTCGAGCACCATGAAACGGTTTCATCCCTCGAGGATGACCTGTACGTGTACGTGGCGGGTGGACGTAACCGTGGCCAGACCGTGGGTGTCACCGAGCGCTACTCCCTGCGACGGAAGTGTTGGGAGCGCGGGCCCCACATCTCAGATCCACGCGGCAGCCACGGGTTAGCGGCGGCGAACGGAGTCGTGTACGCAATCGCGGGCGGCGGCATCAAGAGCAACCTCGCCACCGCCGAGGCCCTGGACGTGGTTTCGGATACGTCTTCAGACGTGGACTCGAAGTGGAGAAACGCGGGGGTCGTCGCCGAGGCGAGGCACGCGGTCAGCGCGTGTAACACCGGGGACTGGGGCGTGTGCGCCATCGGGGGATGGGCCGACGGGAACTCGTGCACGGGAGCCGTGGATTTCCTCAACCTCCGGACGGACCCGACCTCGACGACTTGGACCACACTGGCGCCGCTGAACACCCCGCGCAAGCTCCACGGTGCGGCGGGTCTGCCCGACGGACGCCTCTTCGTCTTCGGGGGTCGCATCGGGGATGAGGCGCGCGTCGGGCCCATCGCGGGTGCCGAGGCGTACGATCCGAGCGCTGATGCGTGGCACGACATACGCCCGCTTCCCTTTGGAGCGTGCGCGTGCGCGTGCAGCGACGGGGACTTTGTGTTTGTGTGCACGTGGGGCGCGGATAACCCCGAGGGGACCAAGTCGACGAAGCGCGGGGGTAAGGATCCGCGGGTGGGTGAGGCTGGTGCGCTGTGGAGGTACGACCCGGCTGGTGACGGGTACGAGAGGCTGAGCGGGTTACCCCTGCCGGAGTGGTACGGTTTCGCGATGTGCGCCCACTCGGGGTGGGTGTACTGCGTCGGGGGGAGCACTCGTGGCCGGTGGACGGGCGCGGCGTTCCGGACACGGGTGGGTGGTGGTGCGTGTGTCGAGGAGGGCGATGGTGCGTGGGAGGAGCTGCCGCCGATGAAGATGGTGCGTCGACGGACCGCCGCCGCCGTGGCCCGAGGAGGAGCCTAATTATATTTTTAGACATTTTTATGTGACGAGAGACGAAAACGATCTTTAGACGTTCAGTGAGTGACGCGCGCGGAGGGGTGGCGACGGCGAGGACTGCCATGGTGCACCCTCCACCTCCCAGCTTCTATAAGCTGTACGATCCGGCGAGAGAGGAGCCGCCCCCTGGTCCTCCCCCGCCGGTGGTTGGGCAATATACCGCGTTCGGCGCGACGCACACGGTACGAGCCGGGTTGCCCTAATCTCCTCCCGTCAGCTCCCAAGTGCTCCTTCCGCTCGCCCTACGATTTCCACTGACACTCCCCTCGACATTCACCTCGTGACAATCAACAGACGGAGAAGGTGGAGGACGTGCTGCACAGCGCGAAGCTGTACACCACCGACGGAGGTGAGCGAAGCGGTAGATCCCGCCCCGAGAACCAGAAAACATCCCGACCGCCCGACCAACTCACGCTGACTCGATGTCCCACTTCGATTTCCCAGACATACGCGAGGAGCTTAAACGGCTGAACAAGGAACTCCTCACACGCTTCACAGCGCTCGTGGCCAACATGGTGCAAGCCCCGAGCCAGTACGAGCGCAGGGTTGAGGAGATCTCTCTGCTGGTGAACAACATCCATCACCTACTAAACGCGGTGCGTCCGTCGCAGGCGAGGTCGACGCTGGAGCACGCGCTGACCGAGCAGGCGAAGCAGAAACGGGAAAGGCTCGATGACCTGAGGGAGTGGACGAAGAAGGCGACGGAGGCGATGGGGAACTCACCGGCCGGGCTGAAGGAGGCGGTGGAGGAAGCCTTGGCAGCGTCAGAGGAACGGGCCGACGCCATGGTGGAGTAACCAAACCGTTTGGTTCATCTAAACTAGCCGCTAGTCTAAGCGTGATTGAACGCGCATCACACATCACGTCCACGGGTAGAACGTCGGGAACATGAGGGCACCGAGAAGCCCGAACACCACGCAGTACGTGCTCACCACTCGTCGCATCCGTCGTGTCCCCGACCCCTCGTTCGCTCCGACCCGTACCAGGTACCAGTACACCGCGGGCGCGACGGAGAGGAACCGCGTGGCAACCTGGACGTGCATGACTGTAACCGCGGCGAGGGCCATGACGCACCACTGGAGCATGAACGGTCGGAGCGACTCCTTCCTCACCCACGCCGCGTCCTCATCGATGCCCTTGACGTACGCACGAGCCGCGTGCGCACTCGCCGCCAGCGCCGGGAGCGCCAACGCAAAGTTCGGCAGCTGCTTCGGCGTCCAATACCGGAAAAACCCGACGTGCCAGTAGTGCTCCTGAACAAAGGCGTATATGTTCGGTAGCGGCCTCCACGACGCGCACCACGGCCGTGGGTTCTGCGCGTAGTAACCGTTCGGGTCACCTCCACCGAGGCAGAACGTTCGGTATCCCATCCACTGAAACCACAGCGTCGGCGCCAGCACCGCGACGCACCTCAAAACAAACACAACCGACGCCGTCGCCAGACCCTTGGCCCAAACCAACACTCGCCGCCGTTTCACCCTCGCCACCGCGCGTTCGTGTCCATTGACGTCCTCATCGCCATCCTCTGTCACTTCGCCAGAGAAAAGCCGTCGCGCCTGTCGAAGCGCCGGCGCAAAGGCACACCGCCAAAAGTCAAACGCCAGGTGAACGAGGTTGAGCACCCCGTTTGAACGTGTCAGCGACGCCAGGGCGAACGCCACGCACGCCGAGTTCTTCCGTCGCTTCGCCAGCAGCAGGCACCCGGTGAAGGATAAGAACGCGAACAGTGGTTCGGTGTATATCGCGCTGTGAAACACCGCCGCGGGGTTGAACGCGTAGAGCATAGCCGCGGCGCGGGCCAGCACCTCGTCGTTGAGGATCGAGGTGCCGAGTCGCTCGAGCGCCACCGCGGACGCGATGTGCGCGGCGTTCGACACCGCGAGGCCCGATATCGCCACCCCGCACGATCCACCACCGAACAAAGGCGCCAGCGCACGCATGAGCCACGGAAGCAAGGGGAAGAACGCGTGCGTCTGCTCGTACTCGTACCCGTGCGTCGCTATACGGGTGAAGTACACGCTGTCCCAGGTTACCAATCCCTCCGCTCGTCGACACAGCGCGGACGACGAGACATCGTGCGGACCGGATCCCGGGGACAGCGACCCGGAGGTGTCGTAATCGTCGACGATGAGGTCAAAGGCGAGCATGAACGCGAGGGAACACCCCCTCGCCAGGGTGGCCGCCCTCCACACCGAGAGAACCATTTCCCTCCCGCGCCGCGCCGTTCGAAGTGAAATTTGGTGGCGGGTTCAAGGTCAGGTCGACCTGAGATGATGGATGATCTTAGGGTAAACAGAATCAGGGCCGCGTGTCACCCGTCGACGGGCGCGGGTGAGGACGATGGCGACCCCCGATGATTCCGTGGTGGAGTATTACTACGAGGACCTGGAGGTGAGTGCGCCCGGCCCAGGCCCCGTCCCGACGCCCCGTCGACTTCTCATCGAACGGGCGCCCAGACACAAAAATCCCGAACCCGTCGTCGTGTGTTTTTCGCAATCGCCTGACCTAGCCGCCGCCCTCCTCGCGACTGCAGAAAAATGTACAGGGCCCTTACCCGTGGAAAAACCTGGACGAGTGGACGTTGAAGGGGTACATGAAGGACGACGTCAAGCTGAAGCGCGGATCGGACGGGCCTTGGATCACGTTGAGGGAGGCACGGCTCGACCGTATAACTGCGAGCAAGAACGCCGACGCGGCTGCCGAGGCTATGCCCCCTCCCCCGGCGAAACCATCCGCGCCGGCCGCCGCGCCAGCCGCGGGGAACGGATCGGACGACACACAGGACCGTTACCCGGACTTCAAGCCCAGCGCGTGTTACACCGAGGACATCGACGATCGGATCCGACGCATGATCAAGGAGGGAAAGTTTGACGCCCAGATCAAGGCGCTCAACGCGGGGATGGAGGCGGACAACAAGCATCCATCCGGCGCCGGCATGGGCGCGATGGGCTTACCCGCCGACGACGGGGTGAAAGACGCGGCCGATACGCAGGGCGGAGCAGGCAAGAGGGGCAGGGAGGACGAGGGAGACGCGAACGAGGGTGGCGACCAGGGCAAGAAGGCGAGGACGGGTGGCGGCGCCGCGCCGGTGAAGGAACCGAAGGTCCCGGTCGAGATCCCGACGGAACACAAGGACGTGGTCGACCCACGCCCTGAGAGACAGACGCTTTCGAAGACGAAGGGTGGCAAGAAGAAGAAGAAGGGGGCCACCGACGACGAGAAACCCACGCTGGACCTGCCGATCCCCATCTTCGCCGAGGAGAAGGAAGACGGCGAGATGATGGCTCCCGAGGGCGGCACTCTCCCGAAGAAGGACGACGGGTACCAGTCGGACGACAGCTGGGACAAAAAGCCCGGCACCCTGGAGGATCCCGAGGAGATCGAGCGCGAGAAACGGGAGAAGGAGCTCGAACGCGCACGACGCGAGACGGAGGCCAGAGCCGCCGAGGAGAGAGCCGCGGGTGTCGCCAAGGCGGAGGCTGAGGCGCGTTTGAGAAAGAAGGAGGAGGAGGAGCTCCTCTCTAAGATCGACCCGGAGGACCTCAAGCTCGCCAAGCTCGCGAGGGATCCCGAGGGCGGTGACTGGTCCCTGCCCAACCCCGGCGACGGGTGGCGGTGGACCAAGGGTGACTCGACGTCTCTCCAGGACGTGGAGCTGGAGCTCGGCGGCGGGCGCATGACGGTGGCGAGGAGGGCGGGGGATGACTCCTACAGGGTGGTGTCCGGCGACGGAGCGGGCCCGTACGCGGGGGGCGCGAAGGACGCGCGTCAGAACCCCGTCGCGGCGAGGATGATGGCGCATGTATTCGACGCGGTGATGAAGAACAAGAAACGGCTTTTCTTCGAGATGGTGATGGGAGAGGAGGAGAACCCGGGGCCGCTCGCCGAGTGGATGCAGGCTGACAAAAAATGATTCAATTAATGAAAACGTTTACATCATAAGTGGATGGCCCTCGGTCAACTTCGGAGTGTTGACCAATCGATCCATCAATTCTCGGGCTTGCAAGTCATGTAGCTCACAGCCTTCCCAATCCTCGCCGCCTCCGCGTCGAAGGTCATCGAGCGCACCAGCGAGTTTGCCGCATGGATCATGCGATGCTGATCGTCCCTGTTCGCATCGTCGAGCACCCACGCCACGCGCTCGTGCAGGTCCTCGGGCGTCGCCGGCACGTAGTGCACCCACGGCTTCAGCTTGTGCGAGTACCATCCCTTGATCTTTGAGTCCAGGATGATGACGACCGAGGTGGACGCCAGCCTTAGGTACCTATCGCTGAGCGAGCCCGCGGCGGCGATGTCGATCACGGCGCGGTGCTGTTCCCACGCGGGCTCGTATCCGGCACCCTGCACGTCGAGCGACAGGTTGAGCGCTCGAAGGTCATCCGCGTTGCAGTTACCGTCGACATCGAGGGATGACAGCGCGGCGTCGAGCCCGGGGATACCGTCCGGCATGTTCTCCGATCTTAGCGCGAGCTGCACCCGCGGCACCCTGCTGCAGGAGTCATCGATTGCGTCGTGAGCGTTCGCGATGGCTCCGATGAACGCAGTTGGAGCCACACCCTCGTGCATCGCGGCGAGGCTGGAGCCGCGCCAGAACACCTTGGAAATCTTCTTCTCCCACGCCCACGCAATCTCCATCATCGATGCGGTCGGGGATAGGACGTGCAGCGACTTCCCCGGCGCTAAAGCGAGTGAAGCGGTGGCGTCAAGCTTATGTCCTGGCTCGTCCATCAAGCTCACGTCCACAATCTGGACGTCCCCGAACGAGTTGTCCGTGAATCCCTTGCTGCGCATCCAGATGAAATCCGGCATCCAGATGGCGTCGAGCGAGGGAGATGACGTCTCGTGCATCAGCAACGGCGTTCCGCTCCTCTTCAAAGCCTTCTGCGCCTGCGGAGAGACTATGCTCTGGTCCGCGGGGAAGAACACGACGTTCGCAGAAGGACAGTTAAGGTACTGCCCAGCTTGCGTCAGCATCGTGCGGGTCGCGTACAGCATCGATGTCTTCGACGCGTACTCGATCAAACCCGCGAGTGACCTGTACGGATACATCCGCTCGTCCCTCACGCTGCCGCCGCGGACAAAGGAGCCGGACAGTGGTCCGTCGATGACCTCAGCCTCCTTGCCGTCGTTGTACATCCGCACGCACACGCACTGAGGACACACCGAGAGCGAGCTCGAACACGGCCCCGAGTTTTGCGACTCCCCGTTCATCATCGAAGGCGTGACGTAATCCTTCACCAGCTGCGTGTGCGTCTGCGCCTCCGCCTGACGGTCGTCCGAGGGGTTCTCGTCCTCACCCAGCGAGAGAGAGTCCGGATTCTCGTCCACCATCATGTCGTCTCTCTCGTCCCACTTGGTCAGAGGGTAGGTCGCCTTCGCGTCCTTCCCGCCCGCACTCGCCAAACTGTCCCTCGCCTGCTTGCTCATGTGGTGCATGGCGCGAATGCTCTCCGGACTCCCGTGCTGCCCGGCGTAGTGGATCATCCAGTCCCCGGGTCGGTACCACTCCGGACGAACGAGAAGATCGTCGGCGGTCAGTGGACCGTGGTCGTGGCATCCCTTCTCAGCCCCCACGCAGTCGAACGCGTTCATGACCCGCTGCGACACCACCGCGGCGGGGCCGAATCGAGTCAGCGACGGAACCGTCTTATCGGGGGCGCGTTCCATGAACTGCGTCGGGTGCAGACCGGGCAGGGTCGTGGCGAGGAGGTAGGTGAGACATATCTGATCACCGAGCACGTGCTGCCAGAACCCACTGCCTTCCTCCATGTAAAACCTCTGCTCCGCCTCCGGGACGGTCTTCGCCGGGTCGCACTCAAACACCCGCTCGAAGAAATCAGAGGTCCACCTGGACTTGTGCGCGAGCTGCAACCCGCCGTTCACCTGCATCACGTCGTTGTGCATGAAGTTGGCGCTCCATCCCCCTTCCCGGAGGCTCGTCCACAACGGGTCCCTCGCCACGATGTACTCCAGTGGTTGACCGTTCTCGGGAGCCGCGTCCGTCGCCGCGTCGATGAGGTCCTCCACGGAGCGCCGAAGATCCGTGAAGACCACGTCGCAGTCGACCATCATGAACCACCGCGCGTCGGTCGACTTGTCCGACATCTTGAAGGCCTCGATGAGCGCGGCGTAGCGCATGTAGAACACCTCCGGCGCCGTGGAGTCCTTTCGGTACGCCTCGTTGGGAGTCAGGTCCTCTTCGACGACGTGCTCGAAGAACCTGTACCCGTGGAGGGCAGCGTACTGGGCGTGGTTGCAACGCGTCACGTCGCACTCGCGGCGGCCCTTCGTGGGATGCTGCGCCCTGAAGATGACAATCTCCGAGCCCTTGGGGTTCGTCTCGGCCGGCCAGACAGTCTGGTCGCGGCACTGTTCCGGTATCGTATCCCTGACGTCCTCCGTGGTCAGCGCGTGACGAAGCGTGTGGTAGTGCTCGGCATCCATCCCGGCTCGATCGTCGTTTGGCGGGTGTAACCGCGCGCGGTCGTCGTGCCCCAGGCGATTCACCGCTGACCGGTTAGGGTTGCGATGGAAGTATCCAACCGGCGCGTCGCCGAGACCGATGAGCGCGCGAAGCGTGCGAGCGGGTGAGCTCGCCGCGATGAGCGTGAAGACCAGCAGGAAGACCGATGCCGCGCCCGCGAGCAACACTCGATTCTTCCTCCCCTGCTCCTTGAGCGCGGCGTGTGCGGCTGCCGCGCGTGGATTCAGGAGCAGCGCGGATTTCTCCGACGCGGATGTCGCCGTCGTGGCGGCACCCATCGCTGCCCCGCGCATCGACCGCTCCATCGCCGTCGTGCGCCCCTCAATGGCGGTAGGACACCGTCGAGCGGGTGGTTACTTCTCGGCGCGGTTCAATCGGTCGACTTTTGGGAATTTGGTGCTTTGCGCGGCCACAGAAATTGAGAAAACGGGCGGAGAAGAAAAAGCCCGAGGAATGCCGACCGTCGCCACTTCGTAAGCACAGCGTCATCACAGCGCTCTTTCGAAACACCACTTTCCAACTCTTCTTCAACAATGCGTGAGGTTATCTCCATCCACATCGGCCAGGCCGGTATCCAGACCGGTAACGCGTGCTGGGAGCTTTACTGCCTCGAGCACGGCATCCAGCCTGAGTGAGTGTCCGCCCAAACGGGGGAACGACTATAATTTTCCTATTATGGAAACCCGGAGGAGCGGGTCTTGAGGGTCGCGGACGGGCGTGTTCGGCGTGGCGGCGGTCTCGATCACACACGACACGTGCATGTGTTCAGATCTGCCCGTCGCGGCGGTCTCCGCGGACCTCTGACCCGCCCCATCGGGCCCTCCGCCGCGGCCGAATTATCGGGAAAATCACGACTTTTCAAACAGGTTGACTGACCGGAATCTCTCCCCTCCCTCCCTCGTTCTGCAGCGGCCAGATGCCCTCCGACAAGACCATCGGTGGCGGCGACGACGCTTTCAACACCTTCTTCTCCGAGACTGGTGCCGGCAAGCACGTCCCCCGCGCGGTCTTCCTCGATCTCGAGCCCACCGTGATCGACGAGGTCCGCACCGGTACCTACCGCCAGCTCTTCCACCCCGAGCAGCTCATCTCCGGCAAGGAGGACGCCGCGAACAACTTCGCCCGTGGTCACTACACCATCGGCAAGGAGATCGTCGACCTCTGCCTTGACCGCATCCGCAAGCTCGCGGACAACTGCACCGGTCTCCAGGGCTTCATGGTCTTCAACGCCGTCGGCGGTGGTACCGGCTCCGGTCTCGGCTCTCTCCTCCTCGAGCGCCTCTCCGTCGACTACGGCAAGAAGTCCAAGCTCGGTTTCACCATCTACCCCTCCCCCCAGGTGTCCACCGCGGTCGTCGAGCCCTACAACTCCGT
>Ga0302116_1000598_pt1 | contig 21996 bp, 19 predicted proteins | sample AG5_SCM_MG_FD_203124 | JGI IMG/M metagenome (GOLD analysis project Ga0302116, IMG submission 203124) | Marine microbial communities from Western Arctic Ocean, Canada - AG5_SCM | ecosystem: Environmental > Aquatic > Marine > Oceanic | place: Canada: Western Arctic Ocean | collected 2017-10-01 | reverse complement strand
ACCCCTTCATCGCCGCCTCATCCACCACGGTGGGGTTGATGATGATGTCCACTTTGAAGGATCCGGACTTGAGGGCGCGGCGTTTGTCGGAGGGGCCTACGACGTCACACGCGACGCCGTCGGGGTTGCCGAAGATCGCCAGGGCGCCGGAGCACGCTTCGTCCGCGGAGTCGGCGGGGAAGTCCATGGTGACCTTGGGGACGGGCAAGCCGGCGATCATGGCGTCGGCCAGGACCTTGGCCTTCGCCTTTGTGTGAGGGTCGGAAATCGCATCCAACAAAGGCCCGGGGTCAACCGCGGCGACAATCACGCCGTCGTGCTCCACGTACGCCTGCGTCGGGCCGCTGTCCATGAACTGCGGCTTGTCGTCGCAAGGCACGGGGCCGTACGACATGACGCCGTTTTCGTCCCAGGTGTAATCCTTGCAATCGCCCGAAGGCTCCACTTGTTTCGTTTTCCCCCCGACCGGTTCGTACATCGTGGGCGTGAACGTGTGGTGGTTGTACACGTCGAACTTCTCGTCCGAGGTGAACACGGGCTCGGCGTACGGGTCGTACGGAGCGGTGACACCAGGGGAGGGGGCGTCCGCGGCGGCGACGCCGCCGGGGGACGGGCCGGGGGCCATCCCGGGGGCGCCCGCCATGGCGCCTTCCTGGGCCACCATGGAGGCCCAGGCGGATGCGCTGCTGACGCCGGCGGCGAGGATCGCAGCCTTCATTATGAGGCGGGGCATGGTGAGGGTCTCGAAAACGCTGTGGATGGGGGGTGGAGAGGAGCAGAGGTGGTTAGCGACGAAATTCATTTGCGGCAATAGCACGTCTTAACACCCCTTCTTTAGCGCGTATGGGCTCGGTCGCTCGGCGCGAAGCTTCTACGCTCGCGCGCGTCTCGCGGGTCTGTTGATTCAGGCCACGAAACGTTTCGTGAAACACGAAAAACGCATGCTTGCCCGAATGCGCGGCGCGGCGGAGGGCGGTACGGCGCGCGCGTACGGCGCGGTCGCCACCGGACGCCGCGGGATCGTACACCCCCCGAAAACGTGGTGTTTCTTGGATTCGACGACGCGGCCGCCGCAGGTTCTTCATCGCGTCGGGTTCGCCTTCGCGTCGCGGGCATGCGCTTACCTGGGGGCAAGCGCCTTGGAGGTTCGTACGGGTTACGGAAGTGACCGACGAAAAGGGGGAGCGTACGCGGGGGGCGTGCGGTCCGTGAATGAAAAGCGCGCCCGGAGCGTGATCGTGAAGTCGACGGGTGTTACCCGTTGGCTTGGATTTCGAGCTCGAGATCCAGCCTCGCAAAAAAAAAACCATCAGTGGCAAACAGTCATGGAAAAAACTAGGGATGTTGCAAAAAAATCGCTAGTTCATACACCTTTCCTAGGATTCGTACGACGCGGGTCAACCCCCGCGTTCCTACCCCCACCTTCACACTCGATCGAGCGGCACGCACGTTTCGCGACACAAATCGCGCGCGTACGAAACCCTCCGCTCGTCTGTTGCTTCACCGCGCGTCACGCAAACGCGACCCCGAGTCGTTTCGGCGTCTTCTTCGTACCACCCGTGCGAACTTCGTGTAGTAGTGTGGGGTGTGCTACACAGTAGAATTCACCGCACAATGAGCGCGCGCGACTCGCTCATCCCCACCGCCGTGGCGGTCGGGTACGGCGCCGCCCCTGCCGCGGCGCCTAAAAAACGAAACGGGATAAGCACCTCACTACGCGTGCTCGTCGCGGTCGCGGGCGTCGCGGGCGTGTGCGGGCTCGCGGTGGGTGGCGGAGGGTACGATCTTTTCGCATCCCTCGGGTCGTCCAAGCACGACAGCGCTACTGCGAACAAAGCGCACCACAAGTCTTTAGACTCCCTTTCCGAGATGACCAAGAAGTACGGCGACGTGCGGTCCGCCTTGGCGCAGTCGCACAAGGACGCAATCGTCGCGATGAGGCACATGCAAGTAAGGCCCATGGCGAACACCCCGGGCGCGAAACCGAGGCTGGGCGCGAGCGAGTACGAGAACTGCGTGGCCAAGGGGTCGCGCGCCAGCGAGGCGTACGAGCGAAACTTCGGCAACGCCACGGATGCGGAGAAGGAGATCGAAATCAAAAAGGACCTTACCTTCGCGGTGAACCGGGCGGACATGCCCGCGATCACCGCGTACAACGACAGCAAAGCGTTGTTGATGCAAGTCGGGTGCGAAGTCCCCCCCCCCGCCACGTTTCAAGAACTGCAGCTGTGTCTGGACGACGACACCAAGGCTTTCTGCGACAAATCGTGCAGCATGCCCCTGCCCGCGCACTGCGACCCGGAGAGCGGCAAGAGCTTCGGGACCTGCGCGCCCTCGGTTGCTTCTTTGTGCGACGAGATCAGCGAAACGAGGGAGAAGTGCGTGGAGCTGAAGCAGCACGTCACCGCTAAGGAAGCGGCGTACGACGCCATGACCGTTGGTCACCTCACTTGCCGCACCGCACCCGACGCGCCGTTCGCCAAAGCGGCGTACGCGCAGGTCAAGTACGAAGAGGCGTACCTTAAGTGGGCGGGCGCGACAGACGACGCCACGGAGGTGTGCACCATCGGCCACGCGCTGTGGGTGCACACGCTTGGTTTGTTCGAGTCCCACTACGACCAAATCCGCATAACCACGGATGACATCATCGAGATGTGCGACGTCACAAAGGACTCGGATTCGAAGCTGGACATCGCGGACGTGATCACGGAAACCGCTTCAGGGTTCTACTCGAACTCAGCCTCGCTGGACGCGGCGGCTCCGGAAATGGCGAAGGAAGCCATCGGCGACCCGCACTCGGCGAGGCCGGTCGAGGACAAGAAGCTGGTGACGGACGATACCGGCGAAATCGCGATTGTCACCGACTCCACCGTCGGCGGCGGTTTCCACGAGGACCAGGTGCAGGACGACGACAAAAGACGCAAGCTGGTGTGGTGGCAGCAGTTCTGCGACCCAACGATCGCGGCGATGGAGGACCTGTTGACCACCCTGGAAATCGCGACGCCGCAGCTGCAGTGCTTTTCGGAAACCTGCCAAGTGAAACAGCTCGCGGAGGCCACCGCGTTTGACGGCCTGGTCAAAGCCTACGACACCTTTGTCGTGGCCTACGCCAAGTACCAGGACGAAACCAACACGTACAACGCCGGGGTTGTGGAGAAGAACACCGCCCTCGCGGTCGTGGTCGCGGCGTACGAAACCTTCCACCCGGTGAAGGATGAAATCGCGCTTCTGTACGACAAAGACGTGACGAAATTCGAAGCCTTCGACGCGGGCGACCGAAGCGCCATGCGCGGGTGCGGGTTGTCCGACTGCCAAGTCGAAACCATCTGCGCCACGAAAATCACGGGGGACAAAGCTTTCGAAGCGTTGGTTGATGTGGAGTCCTGCGCGGCGAAACCGGCGCCCACGAGCGCGTGCAAGGTGGAGAAGAAGGCGTAAGAGGAGGGCGAGACGAAACGTCTTTTAACAGGAGGGCGTTTCATTTGAAGCGCGGTCAGTCGCGCTTCGTTGTTAATAGACTTGTCTTGTGAATATATTCATATTTGAGAAATGGTGGTACACTACTAGTATCACTACGGGTACACTACTACACCCACCTTACACTCCCTCTACGCTCGGCAACACGAAGGAAACGAACGCGGCTAAAAAGCCTCGGGTCCACTTGGATCGAACCGCGCAGACGGAGGTAATCAGTCGCAACGCCGCCGGCCCTAAACGTTTCCCGACTTCCAAAACAACGCTCCAGCCCAGATCCGGGCTCCACCGTAACGCGTTTGGGTGTTTCACCGTCCAAACAACAGTAGGCCAGTGCATGGACGTTAAACCCCACACCAGGAACCACGCCCCAAGCACCAAACCGAGTACGGTACACTGGGACCAGAAGGTTTGTTTTTGTTTGTTAGGCGCGTTCGATAAGTCTGCTTCGCTGATTCTTTTCTTTTTCGCACCCCCATCGGTAGTGAGATCGTCGCCCTCACCCCCAACCCCAAGGTCACCCCCGTCCACCGCCCGCCCGCCCCCCCCCTTTCGGTCCTTCAGAAAAGGAACGCCCCCCACGTTCTCCCCGATTTCGTTCCAGAAATCGTGTTTGAACTTTGAAGTCGCTTCCGCGAGGGACGGGGTGGTTTCGTCGGGTGCGGGTGCGGGTGTGGGTGGGTCGTCGGGTGTGGAGTCGGCGCCTTCGGTGACTTCTTTCGCGGCACGCCAAAGCACGGGACTGCCACGCCCTCTGCGAAACGTCGTGCTCGCGAAACGAAACCCACGCGTCGCGGAACCGTGTTTACAATCGCGGCCACGGGTCCGTGAGTGACGCGAAACCCCGCACGAACCCGACACGGGGAACACCGCGAACGCCATCGTCCCCCCCGCCGTCGCGTGGCACGAACTGAGGGGATCTTTTCGCACTTTTTGAGTCGACACATTTCACCAGATTCTGGTAGCTTCTGGCCACCCCGCTCGGCGCGTGGGTCAACGGCGATGGCCTTTCCTCGCGATGGCGAGCCTCCCAGCACCTCGGAAGACCCGACGTGCGCGGTGTGCCTGGAACGCGTGTTTCCAACCTCCAAGGCGTTGATGCCTTGCTGCGACCGAGTCGGCGCGAGCGTTGAGATGTGCGCGCCGTGTGTCCGGTTTATCTGCGCCAGGGGCTTGAACGGCGTGGGGCGGTGCCCGAAGTGCCGCGCGCACGTGCGACCGGTGGTACCGGTGGTGCCCGGCGGCAGGACTAACAGTGCTGCCCGTACGAGTACAACGAGTACTGCCACCAACACCAACCAGTTCGAACTCGCGGTGATGCGAGGCACCTGCATGCTGTGCCGGCAACAAAAAGACCTACTGGACGAGCGCTCCGTGTGCGACGCCTGTGTGTACGGCGCGAGGTTCGCGCTACGGCACGAGTGCCACGGCTGCGGGAAAACGCAACGCATCCCGCACCCGATGTGGCGGTACCAAACAAGTGTTGAATCGTTCGGGAACGTCGCGTGGGCGTGTCATGGCAGGTGCCGGGCGTTCACAAAGTGGAGAGTGCTCGCGGAGGACGTGCCGCGCGTGCCCCCAGAAGACGCGCCGCAGAGCTGGGGCACCACGGAGGCTTGGCTCGCTCAAATCAGGCACGCGCGGCGAGAGGAGGAGAGGGCACGCGACGTCGAGGAGGGAGGTGACCACAGCGGAAGACTCGCCGCGCTCGCGCGATGGGTGGTGTCGCTCTTCTCGGCGCACCGACCGACCGACCGACCCGGGTAGTAGACAAGACCCGGGTGGAAACCAACGGTAGACGGCCGGACTAGCGGCCTATAGAAGCACTACGTAGACGTGATACCTATATTTTAGTTCGAAACACGTGACAAAGAAACTACCTTCCCGTACCTCACGTCTTTTCGTTTCGCCGCGGAAGTGTCACCAATTAGACAGTGGAAGGGTACAGCATGCACCGAATCTTCCCCCCCATGGAGCACGGGGGGAGGTTGTTCTTGAACTTAGCCCTGACCACCCCGGAGGTGCCGTGCGACCTGGTGACCTTGCCCCAAGAAGTGCGGTACACCGTGCCCTTCTTCTTCGTCTTCGCTTTGTACACGTAGCAAAGCTTCTTCCCCAGGTAGAACTTAGCGCCATCCGCGTCGGCGACGTTTTCGAGCTTGATCAACGAAGTGTGGTTGGTCTGGTTCATGCGGGCACTGTTGAGGTGAAAGGGGTGGGAGAGGTGAGTTTGGGGGCCTTTGGACGGACTGGGCGGGTCGCCGCGATTGATGTGATGCGATGCGCGCAGAAAGATGTGCTGCACGTTGCGCACTCGATCATCGGTTCCGAGAGGCGGAACGACGCCTTCGTCGCGAGTTTCGCGCGCCTCCCGGCCGTGCATCGCGCGACACGTGTTGCGTCACTGCGCGACGTGACCGGTCGTCCAGCTCGCGTGCCTAAAACCAACTCGATTCGTCTCGTGGGTACTCGCGGCCGGACGGAATGGAAACCCTGCGTGCGTTCGGGAACGCGCTAAACGCACGCGAACGCGCGATGGCCATCCGCGGCAGAGACGGGCACTCGACTTACCGCTTGTAACCCAGGATGATACCGCGCACGTACAGGCTGCGTAGAGAGGAGGGTTGGGGTGTGTGGGGAAGGTTCGCGGTGAGCGGGGGCATCACAGCGCGACGACGGAGCGTCCATGGTGCGGCATCGGCAGGCGTAAAACCAAACCCTAAAAGCAATCGATGGGACGGTTGCCGGTCCAAGCGCGTGGCGCGACGCGCGAACGCCCCAGAACGACCGCAGTTTGGCCAAGGCAACACACGCACCGAGTAGATTCGCCACCCATGATGACGTCTGTGTTGCTACACTGCGGCACTGCGCAGCTGAAAAGGGCCGGGATGCGCGAGCATGTCGAGCCTTTGGCCATCCCGAGCGGGAGTTTTTGGCCAGTTGGCCCATGACCTTTTCAGACCGAAAAATACACCATGAACCACAACTTGGTGCACGGCGCGACAGACGATTCCAGGCTACCGACACAGCCGCGGTGAGTGGTTGCGACGATGCGATAGCCGCACGCGGCTGGACTTGGAATCTCCGCGGCGATACCGTGGGACACGAGACGCGATGGGAGGGAAACGGTGCTCACATGGGAAGGAGAAGAGAAGTTGTACGGAGTGCAACCCTTCCCCCATGGGAAGCTGAGACGCCACTGCGCGGAGTGCAACCCCTGCCCTCTGGCAAACTGAAACACAAGTGCGCAGAGTGCAAAGGGTGCCCTCACGGCAAGCTGAAACGCCACTGCGCGGAGTGCAACCCGTGTCCGCACGGCAAGGTGAAAAGCGACTGCGCGGAGTGCAACCCCTGCCCCCACGGCAAGGTAGAATGCTTCTGCACGGTGTGCAGCCCCTGTCCGCACGGCAGGGTGAAAAAGAACTGCGCGGAGTGCAACCCCTGTCCCCATGGGAAGGTGAAAAGCAACTGCAAGGAGTGCAACCCCTGCCCTCACGGCAAGCTGAAAAGCAACTGCGCGGACTGCAACCCCTGCCCTCACGGCAAGCTGAAACGCAACTGCGCGGAGTGCAACCCCTGCCCTCACGGCAAGCGGAAAGGCGACTGCACGGCGTGCAGGAAAGACTCTTCTGAGAGATACCAATAGACTAAGTTAACTTTAGACTGTGAATGACTTTGACACACGCTAAATACTCCTACGACACTACTAAAGTTCACTAACCCTCCCCCCACACATCCTCAGTACTTCCCCATCACCGCCGCCCATGCGATTTTACCAAACGTGAACAACGGGCTGGCGTTTTTGAGTAGCGCCGGGTGGTACACGTCGAAGTCGAGTCTCTCGAGATTTTCCAAGTACGCCCGTGTCGCCGCCGCGGGTAACAAAACGGTTTGAGGTTTTAGGGTGGTGCTATTTCCCGATTGTTTCGCCGACTTTCCCGACTGTTTGCCCGGCGATTGTGCCAACTGTCCCGCCATCGCGCTCGCGCTGTCCAGGTGTTGCTTCGCAAGAGACGCGACTTCGTGTACTGCGTTTTTCAGGGCCTCGTCGGTGGGGGCGTCTCTTTTAGCCTCGAACCGGTACAAATCTTCGACCGCCAGCCCGTGTTTCGCGCACACGTCAATGGGAAGGTAACACCGCCGTTGCCCCGCGTGGTGTTTCGTTCCCCTTAGCAGGTTGGTAATTCCCACTGCTTTGCCTAGGTGAGATGCCGCGTGGTCTGCGTTGGTGTCCCTTATCCCGCCAAGGTCGAGCTGCGCGTACAAAAGCGACGACGAACTGTTTTCGGCGTACATCTCAAGCCACTGCACTCCGGAGGGCGTTCGGTGTTCCATTCCCATCTCCGCATCCTTGACTCGCGCGTCAGCGACTTGTTTCAGCCACCGCCGGGTACGCGCGCTGCCCTTGCCGTTGCCTAACAACGAGTGAAGCGCGATCGCGACGGGGTGGTCGGGGATGTTGTTGTTGTTACCTGTGTTGGTGTCGTCATCACTAGACGAATCATGGATCGCATCCACGACGTCTCTCCACCACCGCAGACGCATCAGCGCCAACTGCGGTTCCTTGGTCACCCCAAGAGCCGAGGCGGTCTCCACGTTGAACGCCCTCAACGCCAGGGCCGCGGGGCGGTGTTCTTTAGGGAGCCACATTAAACACAGGAAGTTTTCGTAGTCCGACTGCCGCACTCGGGTCGCGCAGTACGCGAAGGCGGATGGGATGGACATGGAGGTTCCGGGTTTTTTTGCCGAACTCGATGAAGAGAATGACGACGAATCCGATCGCGCCGACGACGACGTGAACATGCACCGGGTTTGCCTCGCCTCGACGTCGGGGTCGAGGTGGTGATTCTCTAATACCGTGCCGGGTCGCGCCACAGGCGCGGTCCACACGCCCAAGCGCCGGTGCACCACCAGACGCGCGGCGCGCCGCGACGACATCCTGGACGGATCGCGCGCTAGAAACTGGCAGCCACGACGACCGACGACTTCGTCCGACACGATTTACGAAACGCGTGATAGCGCGATGGCCACGTGAACATCTGAAAAAGTACACCCGCCGCGTCCGCATTGGAACGCGGCGCCGAGTGCTGTGTGCCCGCTGTTCGGTTGTTCACCGGCGTTCCCGCCTCCCCCCCCCCCGTGCGATGGCCTCCGTTTCCGACGTGGAGCTCGGGTCTCAAAACGGGATGAAACACGCGTCTTCGTTCGCGGCGTTGCGGTTGGACACCGGAAACGGCAACGGCATCCGCATCACGGTTGAGAACCTTACCTACCGCGTGCCGTCGTTCGTGGATAAAAAGCAAGATGCTGAGCTGCTTTCCAACATCTCCGGGGTGTTCAACCCTAACGAGATGGTGGCTTTGTTAGGGCCGTCGGGAAGTGGCAAAACCACGTTTCTTGACGTCTTAGCAGGCCGCAAAGCGATCGGCACTACTACAGGCGAGATGCTTTTCGGAGGGAAAAGGGCAACTTCGCAGTTTTTGAGACGGTACACGGGCTACGTCGAGCAGTTCGATACGTTAATCTCAGTGCTGACCGCCCGGGAGATGCTTCTCTACACCGCTGAGCTGAAGCGCCCGATGGCCGAGCCGTTGGCACAGAAAGAACTTGCGGTTGACACGTTACTTAAAGATTTAGGGCTGTGGGAAGCGAAAGACGTGGTGGTGGGGTCGGCGATGGTGAAGGGTCTATCTGGCGGCCAGGCGAAACGGCTTAACATCGCAATAGCGCTCATCACGGACCCATCCGTCCTTTTCCTCGATGAGCCCACCTCCGGGCTGGACTCGTTCACTGCGAATGAAGTCATGTCCGTGGTGAAGAAACTCAACACGCGTGATACTACTATTCTCGCGACGATCCACAGCCCGACCGCGTACGCGTTTTCCCTGTTCGACCGAGCCATGATTCTTTGCTCCGGGAAGTTGGTGCGTTTGTACAAGTATTTCACCAAATCCCGCCTCCCTGTTTTCCCATACAGGACTGACACTTTTGTTTTACAATCACAGGTTTTTTTCGGAAAGAGCGACAAGACGTTACTGACGTACGCGAACAACTCGTTACGCAACGCCGTCGGTTCCCCTTTGGCTGAAAAAACGCAAGGACACAGCGACATCGAGTGGCTCATCGACGTGTTCACGTCAGCGGACCGAGCAGGGAAGGCGCAGGTTTTCGCGGAGGCGTTTGCTGGGAGCGACTTGAAGGTGGCGTGCGACGACGAGATGAAACAGGCGAAACGTGCGACGAAGAGTTCCGGCACGGGCAATCAGTCTGAGAATAATGACACGGCCTCGTCCGCGGCGCAACAAAAACTGGACGCCACATCCGGTACCACCGTCCCCGGGTGGTTCGCCTTCTACGTCATGGTCAAGTACCGGACCAAGAAGAACTACTCGGACGGCGAGTACTTGGGGCCCCGGTTAGGTACGGCCTTGGGCGTTTCACAAATCCCGCCTCCCTGTTAGCGCACACTCGCCGACTCAAGACTGACACTTTTCGTTTACAAAAACAGGCGACAAGGTGTTCCTGGCGATTTTGATTTTCACCCTCTATTTCAACCTGGGAAGCGACCACGCCCCCGCGAACGCGGTGAACGTGAGTTCGATGCTGTTCATGTGGTGTACGTTGCCTGCGTTTGGAGCGGCTAGTTACGTTCCACAAATCGTCCTGGAACGGTCGCTGTTCATGCGCGAACGCGCCGACGGTTTGTACAAGCCGGCGACGTACATCTTCGCGAAGATGTTTGACGAGCTTTTGCTTTTATTTCCCGTCACAATCGCGATCGCTGCTGTTGTTTTCTACGCGGTAAATTTATCTGGAAGTTTCATTTTGTTCTGGCTCGTGTATTACGTCACGCTTGCTAACGGGGTGGTCTTGGCATATTTAATCTCCGCCTTGTCACCGAACATGGAAGCCGCGAACGCGATTTTACCGACCTACGTCGTGACCCTTCTTTTCTTCGCCGGGTTTTTAATAAGGTACGTAGTCTATGTATTTCCCAAATCCAGACACACTGTTTTGCCGAAGCTGGTGACGGTTGTCCATACATCGCGATATGCATGACTGACCCTTTTCTTTTACAATCATCAGACCCGCGGACACACCGGACTACTGGAAGTGGTACCCGTACGTCGACTTAATGAAGTTCTCCTGGGGAGCTTTGATGATCAACCAGTGGAAAGATAACGACCCGCAGTTTGTGTCCGGAGTGAGTCTGTTAAAAGAGTACGACCTCGACGGGAAATCGGAGTGGGCGTACGTTGGTTACCTGGTGGTTTTCTTCCTAGCCTTCTTCACCATGGCGTTTCTCGCCCTGAAGCACGTCAACCACAGCAAACGGTAGTATTGCGGTGTAGCTAGATATATCTGGGACGGTGAGCGCGTATTTTTTATGACACAAACACACGTCTCTTTTCTCCAGCCGCTATACCTATATGTGATGCGAATCACATTCCTATCTTAGAAGAGTCTCTCCTGCACTCCGCGCAGCTGCGTTTCAGCTTGCCGTGGGGGCAGGGGTTGCACTCCGCGCAGCTGCTTTTCACCTTGCCGTGAGGGCAGGGGTTGCAGTCCGCGCATTTGGTTTTCCGCTTACCGTGAGGGCAGGGATTGCACTCCGCGCAGTGGTGTTTCAGCCTCCCGTGGGGACAGGGGTTGCACTCCGCGCAGTTATTTTTCACCTTCCCGTGTGAACACCGTTTCCCTCCCATCGCGTCTCGTGCCCCACGGTATCGCGGAGATTCAAAGTCCGGCCGCTTGCGGCTATCGCATAGTCACTCACCGCGGCGGTATCAGCAGCCTGGTTTCGTCCGTCGGTGCACGACACGAGAGCGCGGAGTCGTGGGGGGCACTAGTGATTCCACGACTTTGACTGCTGCTCCGAAAACAACTGCAGCAGAGGGAGAATTCTACAGATCAAAAAGTGCGCGACGGGAAACCCTTTGGTGTTCCGCGAACGACAGGGAGTGAGAGATAATAGACTATGCAGATACGAGTTACGAGTTACGCAATACTAGTACGGTCGCGTGGACGACGCGTTTCTTCAATGGACTTGACATGTACATTTGATAAATAGCCGGTTTCAAACTTCGGAGCGTCGCCTCATCCAGTCATCCTTACTGCTCATCCGCGTCCAGGCTCTGCAGGACGTCTCGAATCGCGGTGACGTCGGCGTGGTGAGGCCCCAAGGCTTGTTCCTGCAACACGAGCGCTCTCTCCAGCAAGGGCCTCCCCACGTCGTTGTTCCCCTGGTCAAGGTGGCAGATCGCCAGATCAGTCAGGGTTTGCACCGTGTCTTGGTGCTCCGCGCCCAAACTCTTTTCCTGAATCCGCAGCGCGCGTTCGTACAAAGGCCGCGCGTTGTCGAAGTCCTCGCTCTCTGAATACAGCGCCGCCAAATCAGTCACCGCCACCGCGACGTCCGGGTGGTTCTTCCCAAGAGACGCTTCCCGCTCCGCAATCTCGGCTTTCAGCTCGCGCACCGTGGGGGGGGCGTTGTTGTTATGCTGTTGTCCGCCGCCGTACCCGCCAGCGTCGCGCTTGGGACTACTTTGTTGCTGCCGGGCGGCGGGCTGCGGCTTTTGCGCCGGCGCGGCGCGTCTCGCCACCACTGGGGGCGCGTTCGTCCCTCCCACGCTTGTCGATGCCCTTCCCTCTTGCGTTTTTATACCCAGCCCCTCATCAATAACGTCCCGAATCGCCGGTTTCAGGTTGGTGGGTAGGAACTTCTCCACCGCTCGTCCAGCCACGGCGCAGCACTCAAGCGTAACCTTCACCGCCGTGCTCCGCACGTCGCCGTTGGGCGACGCGAACGTCCTTTTTGGAAAAGAAAAGTGTCAGTCTTGTATATCGCGATGTATGGACAACAGTCACCAGCTTCGGTAAAACAGTGTGCCCGGATTTGGGAAATGCAATACGTACCTGGACGTGAACTCCATCACGCTCTCCAGGGTCAACCCGACTCCGCTGTGGTCGCCTTGTTTCGCCAAGCCGAACCGCGGAATCAGCTCGAGCATGATTGACAACCGCCCAAGCACGATCCGCCACGCGCTTTGGCTGCGTACCTGTTTCACCAAAGGGCCGGCCACGAGCCCTAAATCCGCCTCCGCGAGCTCCACAAGCGCCTCCCGCGCCGCGTCCCGCACCTTGGCGTGCGCGTCCCCGAGTTTCTCCAGGAGCTGCGGTACGAGGTTGGCGCAGTTGCTGTGCACTTCCCGGCTGCCCACGGACGGGCCCATCTGCCTTGTGGCAGTGGCCAAAAGGCGACAGGAAGAAACAAACACATTCGCCACGCTGTCTTTGAACAGCCGCCCCATGGATTGACACAACACGCGGAACACCTCTTTGTCGTTCGTAACCACCGAGCCTTTGTTGATGTCCCGTTCCATGTTAATAAGCGCGGCGTCGCGGTGCATCCAGTTCTTGGAGTACAAACAAGACGCGGCGTATTCACCGAACGCTTCAATCACGGGCGCGGCTTCTTGAGTTAAGGACGAGTTAATCGGTTCGGGAGGGGGCAGCTCTGGGTTGAACCCGGGAGGGGCGTCCTGTGCGGTGAAGGCGCCTGATGAGCGGCCGGCAGTGGGCGGGGAGTAAGACGCGTCATCACCATCACCGCCGCCGCCGCCATCCTCGTCCATCCCGTTCGGCACCCGTTGTTTCCCCGTAGCCCCCGCCGGGACTTCGTCGTTGTTCCCGCCGACACTAGATGGGTCGCCGCTGAACCCGCTCCGGAACCTCTTTGGGGTATCCCCAGGGGGCTGTTGGTACGCCGTCTTACTAACCGCGGGGCGGTCGTCGTAGTCGTACCCGCCGCCGCCGCCGGCCATCCCGCCGCCGCCAACCGGAGGCACGTCATCCGGCCCCGCGGTGTCCCTGATTTTCGCCAGCTGCGACGGCGACAGCCCGGTGCCCACGACTACTTCTTGGTACTGGTTCACAACGGGTTGTTGCGTGTGCGAGTAAGTTTCGCGGCCAGCGAGTCCACCCGGAGTGCCGCGCGCGCTGGGGGGGTACCCGTAGTCGCTCTCGCTGGCGGGGGGGGGCGGGTGGTACTTCTGTTGCGGCGGCGGCGGCGCGCCGGCGTACTCCTCCACCACCCCGGCTCGGCCTGACGCCACGGAGACACCCCCGGGACTGTCCGGGTGAACACGCATGACATTCGAGCCGTGTCCTCCGTTGTTCGCCTCGAGGGCGCGGTTGAAAATCATCTCGTGGCCTCCGCCTCTCCCGCCGCCGCTCCCAGCCCCGACGCTCTCTCCCAACGCCACGACCCCGCCCGCTTCCCTTAGTTTGTCAATCTCACTCTTGATCACCTTAGCCGCGTCGTAGTCCTCCGCTTCGATGGCGCTTCGTTTGCGGTGCTCTAACTGCGCAACCTTCGCGCCAACCGCTTTCAAGCGGTTGATTCCGTCGCGCAACCGTTTCGCTTCGTCGTAGTCCTCGTTGGCCACCGCGTTTTCTTTCAGGGCGTGTATTTCCCGGATTTTAGACGCGGTCACGGGATCGACGTCAAGGTCGAGTGACATATCAGCGACACCGGCGTGTCGTGGCGGCCTAGGGCCGGGCGCCAGCCCGTCGTAACCGCCCCCGCCCAGCCCGTTGTCCATCGGCGCGATGGGTTCGCCGATTATGTTCAAGGCGACGATACCCACCTGGTTGTAGATGTTGAGTTTGTTGACGTGGCACTTGTGCACCACTACCCTTAAAATTGCGGCGTCCACGTTGACGTGAACGCTTTTCAGCTCACGAGCTTGGTGCCCGGAAGCGGTGTTCGGGTCGAAGGACAAATGGCCCAACCGGCGCATCACGGCGCGGTCCAGACTGGTTTCGCCGGGAGGCAACCTGTGATTGTTACACGAAAAGTGTCAGTCGCGAGTCTCCTCGAGTGTGGGTTCGTAACAGTTGCCAGTACGCCAGTAAACGTTACGGCCGTAGTGTGGTCGACCAGGGGCAGTAAACAGTGCGTATGTGACGTGTGTAGTTGTACGATTGCCAGTAAGGGTTACGGCTGTGATGCACTCAAAGAGGGGCGGTAAACGTTGTGCCGCCTGATTTGGGAAACGCGCGGTACGTACAATCCCGTGAACAGTTCGATCTTGGTCGCGATTTTGTACTCGTGCGAAAGCAGTTGGATCTGGTGCACCCGCGCGGGGTGGTCTAGCCTTAAAACCAGTTCCTGGGGGAACTTGCTGAACCGCGCGCATTGCCACCCCCGGGTCTGGGGGGTGTGGAAATGAAGCTCGCGGGCGGGGTAATCGGGATCCTGTGTGGGATTTGGATATTTTTGGAGGATTGGAACGATGAGATGGATGAGGATGGGATTTAAAGATTGCACAGATTTGGAATGATGAGACGCGAAGGTTGGGGTATCGTCAGTGTCCGGTTCCGGGTAACTGAATCGCGAGTCCGGTTTAGTTTGCCCGGTGCTGAACGTGTCTCGTGTTTACGCAAGCGCCACAGGTCCTTCCGTGTGCGTCGTGCGGTGGACACGGACGGGCACCGACTCGGTGTGTAGGGGTTGCCTTTTCCGCGATTGTTCAATTCGCACTCGAACGTGCGATCCACGCGCGCGACGCTACGATGGGTACGGCACGCGCGCGCGGTGTGACCCTTGACCCCGAAAAAACCAACAGACATGCAGCACGCCCACCGCGTCAAAACATACCTCTCCCGACGCGTGCGCGACGGAGAAACGGAGCTTCGAGCCCGAGGCGGTGCGGTGCGCCATGGCCAGACCGACTGACCGAAGACGCGGACGAGCGGTCGGGGACTACACTACGTCACGGACCGCCACTTTCCGCGTGCGCTCACCGGGTGGTAACCTTTCGTGGTTTCTCAGTCGCCAAGACGTGCACGTGTTAATCACGCGCGGTGGCCGAACGGCGTGCGTGCGCGCGTGCGTGGTCTGCGCGCCCCGCCCGGCGGAGGCGCATTTTTTAAATACATTTCAAAGGAGCTGTTGGTTCTTCCAACGAGCAACGACTATATATTTTTTTGGTCATCGACAAATCGTTGTGCCGACCTCACCCTCGACACACAACCGTTGCCACCTCAGACACACCACGTTAGTCGTCGTGGCCATGGCCCCCAAGCGCCTTACCGTGGGCTGGCCAATCGATTTCTCCGCCGATGTGCCGATCTTGCCCCCGTTCGCGCTTCTCCTGACGTTCTTAAGTTCGCTTGTCATGTGGTTTGTAACGAAGAAGCGCCTCAGGTGGCTTGCTTGGCCGATCGACAGCAAGTGGGTCCGCATCGCCGCGTTCGTGGGGGCGGCGAGTGTGGTGGCATCAGTCGCGGACGCGGCTTCAAAGGCGCTTGACGAGGCTGGATCCGGGGTGAACTTCACCGAGGTGACGGGGCTGGCGGTTGACTTCCCGTTCGACGGCACCAGGAACCCGATGTACGCCGTGCTTCTTTTCGTTGCCACACCCGCCCTCGCCATGCTAATCGACTCCGCGTGGCCGTTCGTGTTCCTCCCCCTCTTGTACGCGTACATCAGCGATATCGTGATCGTCGCAGAGGAGAAGCTGTTGTTGGAGACGTTTGGGAAAGCGTACGCCACGTACGCGAAAGAAACCCCGCGGCTTTCCGTGACCGGGGTGTGGCGAGCGAAGGATGAGGACTGAGACGACGCAGCGAGCTAGACTAGATTAATTTAAAACCTTCTATAGGTGCTACCAAACCAACCGGACATCGGTTCCTAACACCACCAACCGGACATCGGTTCTTAACACCACCAACCGGCTTCAACCGGCCATCTATTCTTAACTTAATACTATCCCTAAACAAAGAACCCCCACCCGTCGCCCGCCGGTTCGAACGGCACCAGAGCCACGGGGAGCCTTCCCAGGGAAACGCAGGCCGAGACAACCGAGGAGAAGTTTTCCGCGACCCACCGCCACGCCGCGTTTGTGAACGACGTACACGATGAACAAAAGATTGGGGCTGGCGTTGACGTCACGACGTACACCGCGTTTTTCGCGCCGTCGCCGTGTGCGCGTTCCACCGGCTCGACATCAGCCAGTCCCCCCGTGGCAAACGAGTTAGCGTTTAGTAACCGACAAAACACTTTGTGTAGCGGCACGTGTTGCACGCACGAGCTACCGAACACCAGGATCCCCCTTAGAAAAACCGTAAACGCGTGAATCACGAGGTAGGAAACGTAAAACGCGAACGTCGTGGGGAACGTCAAGAGCAACGGCGTCAGCGCCAGCGCGCTAAACGTAGTGGCTTCAAGTTTTGTGTGGGAGCTGCTAAAAGTACTCCCAAGACGTGCCCCAGTACCGTGACTCCCTGTTACCAAACCCAGCAGTTTCCGACTGAAAGCCCACTGCAGGGTGACCAACAAGCTCGAGTACACGTGAAGCGCGGCGACGTGCGTTGTGAGAAACGTGGTGACGTCGGCGAGCGCGGCGAGCGTGAAGGACGCCCCACTGTACGGCGCGCAGTGCGCAATTAGTCTGATCGCAATTCCGATACCGTCCCGGAATCGATCCGTCGCCACGAGCTCTCCAAGCGCGGTAACAAGACTCATGGCCCAACTGCCTAACAAGAAACACAAAGGCTGGTGCAGTTTCACCCCCAGCGGCGACCCGCGCATCAGCCACGCCGCGTTTTCGCGAATCGCGTCGCCGAACGGGGGCGTGGGGTTTGCGTTTTTGGTGGTTTTAAACACCCTAAACCCTAACCCTAAACCCAAAAACCTAAACCCTTCGTGCCAAGCCAGGACGCCGTCCCCAGACGCGATCGCCACAAGGGCGTCGCAATGGTTTAAAAGAAATCGTTTGAGTAACAGACCGAGGAAGACGTCTATTCCGATTTGCGCGGCGCGGCCGAAAAATAAAGCCCTTCGCAAATTCGGCGACCGAGCCGAAACCTCGTCATCCACGAGACACCCGTCTCCTCCTTTTTCAATCCACTTGAACCGCGCTCTTAGGCACGCCGCGGAGGCGAAGACCTGACACGCATCCCTCCATTTTGTTGTTTTGATTGAAGCGTCCTTTGAGTCGTGGATTGGACGATTACTACCCAACCACGCGTGTCGGTTCCTCAACCCCGGTATGACCTTGCGTTCTAAACCACGCGCCAAGAAACCGGCGCCGCCGCGAACCAATTGGGGAACGCAAATTGAATCGCACACTGTTTGCGCATAGGACTTGCTGTTTTTCTTGTGGCTCTTGTCGACATTGCTGTGCATCTCATGCAACACCGAAGCGCAGTGCGTGGCCTTCGCGACCCATTTCTGCGCCACCGAAAGAACGTCCCCCCGAGACGCCGCATCGTTTTTGAAACAAAACGCCGCCGGGTCGGGCGGCGCGAAAAGGAGCACCACTAGCGCTAGTGTGGTGGTTACTTGCGAGTGGTAAGGTGCGTTCGTTGTTTTCGTTGACCGCGCCAGTTCGATTCGCGGCGGAGTTCTTTTCTTCTTTTTACCCGCCGTCGTCGTCCTCTCGCAACTGTCGAGATCCCGCGCAGTTATTCGTATCGGACACGCGGCGGCGTCGAGATCGTGGGTGTTTGTGGGTGAAACTCTTTTGGAATTTTTGTCATCGCCATCGCAACCGCCGTCGCCACCGGTCACGACCTCACCCAGCACCACAAGCTCGCCGAAACAAAGGTGCGTGTGCGTCACGTCGAAGACGTTGTTTAGTATGTTCCGTAACCTTGTTTGTGCATCCGAAAAGTCCGGGCTCGTAACGACCCCCGCGACGACGACATCCAGGGAACCTTGCGAATCCCCGCCCAAACGCAAATCATCATCATCATTGGCACCTCGCCTTTCCCACAACCCCACCAGCCAAACGCGTTCCTCACCGTCATCTTTCTCGGAACTTCCCCCCAGCCGCGGCAGCGCCGGGTGCGGCCAGAACACCCGCACCACGCCTGGTGATGAGGGGCCCATGGACGTGCCAATGGCGGGACGCAAAGTGAGCACAGGTGCGTACCTTGTTGTCGGTTTTTGCTTTCGTCGCAAAAATTCTCAGTCTCCCGAGGCCGCGGGCTGCCGAATCTCACAGATCTCGTGCGCAGCAGTGTAACCCACGCTCACCAAGTCCTAAAATGGCCCTCGGTGTCTCACAAGGCAAGCAGTGGCCGATCCCGAAATGGACCGCCAAGCTCCTCCTAATTGTCGCGGTGGCGTTCTTCGTGACCGCGCTCCCGGTCGAGGCGAAATCGAAAAAAGGCCCGAAAATCACGCACACCGTGTTCTTCGACGTCTCCATCGGCGACGAACCCGCGGGAAGAATCGAGATGGGGCTTTACGGCAAGTCCGTCCCGAGAACCGTGGAGAACTTCCGGGCCCTCGCGACTGGCGAGAAAGGTTTTGGGTACAAAAACAGCGGGTTCCACCGAGTCATAAAAGATTTCATGATCCAAGGCGGGGACTTCACGAACGGCGACGGGACTGGGGGTAAGAGCATTTACGGCGAAAAGTTCGAGGACGAGAACTTCAAACTGAAGCACCAAGGGGCCGGTACGCTTTCCATGGCTAACGCGGGGCCTGACACGAACGGGAGCCAGTTTTTCATTTGTACCGTGAAGACTTCCTGGTTAGACGGTAGGCACGTCGTGTTCGGAAAAGGTACGGCCTTGGTCCTTTCCCAAATCCAGGCACACTGTTTTATCTCTCAGCTGGTGACTGTTTGTCCATACATCGCCCAATACATGACTGACACTTTTCTTTTGCAATAAAAGTCACCAACGGAATGGACGTGGTGCGCGCCATAGAAGCCCTGGACGGGACGCCGCCGAAACAAACCATCACTATTACGGATTCGGGGGAACTTCCCATGCACGAACCCGTTAACGAGGTGATTGAAGACGGACTGTGAACGAGGTCGGGCGGGCGTTAGGGAGTGACTTCAGGGTACGACGGTATCTCGGGCACTCTTTTTTTCTTACGAACATCGAGCTAACTAGTGCGGCTAGATCCGTACGCCTTGAAACGGTTAGGTATCTCTCTACTTGTAATGGTTCAAACCTAAACTCGATCGATTCAATCCGGAACCTTCGGTTCTCTCGTTCCTCCACCTTCGGAGTCTCGCGTCGCTTGTCGTACGTACCCGTCCACTTCGAAGGCGTGGTCGGCGGTTGGTTCATCGGCGCCTTGTGGGCGGTCATCGGTAAACATGGCGTCCGCGTCGCGTTTCAACCGACCGACCAGCCGCGATAAACGCCCCAGGCCCCAGGAAGGCTGGCGCGCGTGTTTCGTCCGCGTTTGGAATTCGGTCGCGTCGTTGTTTTGGGACCCTCCTGAGGAACGCTGCATTGTTGTTTCCCTCTCGCCCGGCGCGTGCGCCCCTCCCAACTCGAGCCCGAGCATCTCAGCCACCGCGGCGAGCAAATCCGCTTCGGAATCTTCTGACCAAGCGTCTTCTTCGTCTTGCTCGGATTTTTTGTCACGGCTTTGGCTTTGCCCTTGATTTGTTTTTTTGCAACGAGCGGGAAACGTCTTTCGCGCGTCGGAGATCGCATCGTCCTCTCCGGAGCTCCAGTCGTCGGTACCCGCCGCGTGTTTACTAACGTCGTCCTCGTCCCCGTCCCCGCCCCCGTTTTCCCCACCTCCCATTCCCCCGTTCAGCGTGCGTATCACGGAACTCCATAACCGTTCGCCCGGGGACTCGCCCGGGGTTTTGTCCTGCGTGTCGTCGTCGTTCGTCTTCGTCTTCCCGGTTTCCGAAACCGGAGTTTCGCTGTTTGACTCGCAAAAGTCCTCGTTCTCGCCATTTCCAAACATCGCGACCCGCAAAGACCGGAGCTCACGCCGCCGCCGCCGTTTTTGAACGCGTCGTGTCTCGTCCCGCTCTTTGTTGGAACACGCGAGCCACTCCGTGCCGCGGTGGAACGCCTCGGCTCCTCCCGGTCCGTATTTAGCGAGCTCGTCGCAAAAGGTGTCGCTAAGTTCTTTCTCCGCGGAAGCCTCCCGCGCGCGCCGCGCAATCGCGCCGTCGATTGCGCTTTGATACACCATCGGTACGTGGTCCGCCATCATCCTGGTGCTAATGGGAATCTCGGAAAACGCGGTGGGGTGTTTACACTCCGCGGAAGGCCCTTAGAGATAAATAAAAGAAAGTGTCAGTCTTGTATGGGAAAACAGTGTTGGGATTTGGTAAATACAACACGTACCTTTGTCACTAGTCAGGTGCCTCAAGTGAATCACCATCCCGGGTTGCGTCAGAAAGTCACTGGCGAAGTGATCGCGTAACTCCAAACCTCGGGTATCGGAAACGTCGTCCCAGCTGCCTTGACACCGGGACTCTTTCGCGTCGTGTTTTTTGTTTGGACGACGCGGACCGTACGAAGGGCTTGAATCCTGCTTTGGGGGTGATTCCTTTGAGATTGAAGCCTTTGATTCCTGTGATTCCTTTGAAGCTGATGCATCAACGTTGGGTGGAGCTGATGAAGGTTCATACGACCCGGAAACTTTTCCGGAGCTCATCAAAGTGTTTTCAGGAAGAGTTTCTTCGTCCTCCTGGTCGTCGTCTTCGCTAACCTCAAACTCGTTCCGCTCGCCGGCGCCCAGCGCCGCCGCAATGGCGCGCATCACCGGCTGCGACGGCGCCGCGGCGTTGAGTCTTCGTAGTAGTCTTCGGACCGCGGCGTAGCACAGCCGAGGTATCAGGTCCTTCCCTGCGACAACGGAAATGGTGTGCGCCCGCGCTTTCAGTGATAGATCCAGGGAACACACGCTCGGCGCGGCGAAGCAGTGACACTTGACGTTTTGCAATTTTTGCATCGCGTCGGCGGCGGCTTGTCGCGCCGAGGCGTCGTCGTCCGGGTGCGCCAACTTCGCCGCGCGCATCGCCTGCGTTTTCGCCGCATTCATGACATCGCAGTCGCCGGCGTGAATCAGCATCGTGAGAATCGCCCCGACCCCGGCGCCCATGCTGTGGCCCGTTACTAAAAACTCGCACGTCGGGTTTGCCACCAACGCGGCCGCCGCGTTTGGCACCTGGACCTTACACACCTGGTACGCGCTGCGATTGTAACAGAAAAGTGTCAGTCTTGAGTCGGCGAGTACAGGTTCGTAACAGTTACCAGAACTGTGTCAATTTACCACAGTACTGGTAAGAGTTACCCGTAGTACACTTCCTTATAATGATAGTGTACTCGAACAGGGGCAGTAAACAGTACGAGAGGGTCCGTAAACGTTGTGCCTGGATTTGGGAAACCCCCGAGGCCGGCCGTACCTCATGACCATCCCCGAGTGCGCCCATCCCCCGAGAAAGGGCGTGGAGGTGGAAACCGCGTCCGTTAGTAAATCGCCCGTGCTCACGGTGCCTCTGATTGCTAAGACTACTTTTCCCCCAGCGCGGTCCACGGCGACGTAACTGGCGGGGGAAAACGGAAGCGTGACCCAGTCCGCGCTCACGAAATCTTTGACACAAATTTTGGCGCTCCGCGCCGCGGCTTCCGTGGCTCTTTTTTCCGTAACGTCCCCGTCCCCCTGTGATTGTGAACGAAAAGTGTCAGTCTTCCGGGCCATGTGTATGAGCAAACAGTCACCCGTAATCGGGCCTCCAC
>Ga0302116_1000597_pt1 | contig 22007 bp, 23 predicted proteins | sample AG5_SCM_MG_FD_203124 | JGI IMG/M metagenome (GOLD analysis project Ga0302116, IMG submission 203124) | Marine microbial communities from Western Arctic Ocean, Canada - AG5_SCM | ecosystem: Environmental > Aquatic > Marine > Oceanic | place: Canada: Western Arctic Ocean | collected 2017-10-01 | reverse complement strand
TGGCAACACGAAGCGGTGCTTGAAGCTTGTTAGCGAAGCTTTTGCTGCGGCCAACAGGGCCACGGCGGGAAGCCCGTGCGACAATGCAATTTATTACAACAACATGGCCATTGCGCACCAGTCTATCGACAAGAGTGGGGTTGCGGCCTTTTACTACCAAAAGGCGATTCATGAGGTGAGCCCCAATTTCATTTTTTCCAACTTACAACATTCAAACAACTCAACTAAAAACACATTTATATATATTTTGGCAGATCACCAAGCCCAACCTGCCCCCCTTTACAATCACCAGCAACGGCTCTCCCAAATGCCTTCCCGCCTGCGAGGTTTTGCACAACGCGTCAATTAATGCGATGGAATGCTCTAACTTCGTCCACGCCTACGAGTGCATGGGGATGTGCGTTAGCCGCTCCCCCAAAGTTTTCGGAAAGCGAGCTAGGCCGTGGCTGCGGATGGGGGAGGCTTGCGTAGGCGTGTGGAACGAAATTAAGGAGGGGCTGGGCATGACCGAGCAGGTCTTGAACGAGGAGAGTGGGAGAATTGAGTTGCGGTTGGGCCAGAATGATTTTGGGAAATGGTGGATGAGCAATTCATCCGTAGAGAATGAGAATGAGAATGAAAATGAAAATGGAAGCGAGGAAAGCATAAAGAGAATGATGAACAACCCCCTGAAAAGGGCAATTTTCTGCTTTAATCAAGCGGACAAAATAAATAAGGACGTGAGCGAGGGGGAGTGGAAGGAGGACGTTCAGGTGAACGAGCTTTTGAACATCAACAAGGGGTACTGCCACCTGGAGCTCGGCGACTACAAGGCGTGCTTGGAGGCGTGCGGCGAGCTGAATGACGGGTGCGACGGAATCGTCAAGGAAACTGCAAAGTTCTACATCTGCGAGGCGAACTGCATGCTGGGGAAGGCTAGCGGAGGGCTGGAAGGCTTGTTAGGGGGGGGGTACGGGAATGGAATCGGGGGCTGGGACATGGCAGCATTCAAGCACTTGCCCGCGGGAAGCGTTGGAATATCTGCCGTGGCAGGGTTGATTTTGTCCAAAGATTACGAAATGGCTTCGAAAGTTATTGATAAATACGAACAAGGGAACAACGAAGAGGGCGGGAGGGAGAGGGGAGGAGGAATTGTTTCGGGGGAACTGGAGAGGAACAGAGTTGTTTTGAACGCCTTTAATAGAATTTGAAATGATTTTTCACTTATTTGTTATGTGTGTTTTTCAATTTTCAACACGGTGGCAACCTACCGTCGGAGTTTGTCAAATTAAGGAGGACAGGGAGAGAATTTCCAAGGGCAGTGTAGGCTTTGAACGCGAGACGGAAGCCGTCGCCATAAACAGGGGATCGGTCATTCTCCAGCGAGAATTTATAAAATTGACTTAGTTGTTGGTCGGTTGGGTGGATTTCGCTTGCTTCAGCTGGAGCTGAAGAATTTATTTCAATTTGCTTTTTCAGGTACAAATATGCGACAAGCTGGCAAACCCCCTCCTCGGACTGCTTGTCGATGTCGATGTTGTTGAATTGGGGGTGCAGCTTGAACCAAGCATGCACGCATTCATGAGCAAGAATGCTCGCCGTTAGGGTTCGAGGCAAGCCGGAAAGGATGAGGATCGCTGTTACGCTGGAAGTGGTTTGGCCGGGGACGAATCTACTTGACATTTCCTCAACGAAACCGCCGATGCCCCGTCTCTTGATCACAGGCACGCTGATACTGGAAGTTGACTTTTCAGACAAGCAAAGCCCTCTGCACTGTGAATGAGAAGAATTCTGTGCATCGTTAAGAGCGGCTGCTCCAACTGACAACACAGGAATGCTTCTCATCTCAGGAAACACGCAAACGTCTAGTTGATCGAGGAAGTCGAGCACCGACAGAAACAATGGTTGTAGCTCGTCGCTGTCCAAGATCACCGATCGGACGCAAGCGAGGCAAATGACCCGGGATTCGTCAATTTTGTTGAAGGGAGCGTCGTTTGGCTCGACCCGGTTGCAGCTCGAACAACGTTGAGAGGAATTTTCGTGCTTGGAACAATATTTCCAGTCGAAGAATGGATGTCGGGCGTAGGTGTATGACTGCGACAACGATCGCGCGTTGCGATCTAAAACTCGGGTTGAGCTATTGGCAAGGGAAGACTTGCAGACAACACAAGTTGGCATGTAGAGCGTCGAGTAGCAATCAGAATGTATTGGATTATTGTTGTTGTCAACCGCAAACGTTTTGCCAAGTGGAGCCTGACAAGCAATGCAAAGGAAGCAGGATTTATGGTAAGTGCGCTGGCAAGCCTCAACTGTTCGGGTGCCGAATGTGTGAAATGGTTTCTTGCAAGTGAAGCACTTGAAACGGTCGCTGGGCAGAGTGTCTGAATTTTTGGGAACTTCTTGCTCACTCAAGCAAAGCGCCGCTGCCACAGCCTCATCTTGTGCAACAAATCCTGAATCAGCTTCATTTAAACTTCTCGCAAACTCAGCATCTTTTTGCTCTTGTCTTTGTGTATCAACATAGTCCTTCATATCGAGCTGATGGGCAAGGTCTCGAGCCATCTTCTCATCTGAAGCCTTTGATTCGCCGAACCAAGCAAATTCTTGCTCCTTCTCGTTCTGGTTCATCGCGAGGAAGTTTGGCTCTGACCGTAACTCAGTTTGCGCTCTGGCACATGAACAAAACGAAAAAAAATAGAATTTGAAAATATTCAAAGACAACCTTGCGCTATGGTGCGATTTCTGGATTGCCAGAATTGCACGAAGCGCTATCTGAGCATCTCGAACATCACCACAACATGTCCAAAATGTATTTCGGCTGCAATATCACCAAAATTAGCTACTGCACCAACTCCAGAGCTCCTCAAGAAGCTTTCCAAGCTCAAGAACCCTCTTTCCTCCCCTCAATCAACCGTCACAGCCCAATGCACAACACTAGACGACGAGCTTATACTCACCCAAAAGCTCAGCCAAAATAAAATTTCGCAACCTTGTAACTCCAAAAAACCCATCCCCATTCCCATTCCCATCGATAGAGAAAAGCTGAGCGAGGATCCGCTATGTTTCATCTGTGGGCGAGACTTTGGTGCCGAGATTGGACGCAAAATTTCGCACCTGAAATCATGTTCACGGAAATACGGTGTGCAGCTTGCCGATCACATTACGTATCACGACAGTGACGACTCGGGCTGCGACTCAGACACGAGTTCAGATTCTGGTTCCGACTTGAATTTGGATTCAGCAGACTCGAGTTCGGACTTCGAAAAGGAGAACGAGATTACAAAAGCAGCAGTTGTAGCCACTTCAAAAGCACAACGCCAGCCTCCGCTGGAGAATTTCTTCACCGTCCCGGCCAAGAATATCAATGCTGTCCTCCTCCAAGGAGCGAAGACACTGGCAAAGAAGAAAGTTCCTCCACCCAACAGCAATAGCAACAAAAGAAAACGAAAAAACCAATTCAATCGTGAGATTACTAGAATGCCGGCCTTCAAAATCATTCAGTCAACGAACATCATCGTTGACGGCTTTCAGGTGCCTAACTACAACTCGTCCACGTACTTCCTGTCCCACTTCCACTCCGACCATTTTACCGGAATAACGAGCGATTGGAAGCAGGGAACAATCTTCTGCAGCCACACGACTGCAACGTTGGTTCACCAGCAGCTTGGGGTGGAGAAGAGGTATCTGTGTCCTGTGAAGTTGAACACACCAACCCTGCTGACGGCGCCGGAGGATACCAAGAACCAGCACGTAATTTTCACGTTACTAGACGCGAACCATTGTCCTGGAGCCGTGATGATATTCTTCCAAATCGGCCCGACGCGCATCCTCCACGTCGGCGATTTTCGTTTCAGCCGTTCTATTATGCTCGACAACGAGCACAATCACCAGTTGAGCATGATTGCCAGTGACAATAATTCGGCAAAGCTTGACGTTTTGTACTTAGATACGACTTATTGCGACCCCAAGTTCGATTTACCACCTCAAAGCGACGCGATCGCCGCGGCGTTGGGCGTCGTCAAGTTGGAAATCGAAAATGCAAAAGCCTCCTCAACGTTGAAACCGCTCTTTTTGTTTGGAGCTTACACAATTGGTAAGGAGAACCTCTACATGGCCGTTGCCGAGCGACTCAATTTGAAGGTGTACGTCGACAAACAGAAGAGGCGAACGATGGAGGCTTTTACACCTGATTGGAGCGAGGCCAGGCAAAAAGTGAGTGAGCGGAGCGGGGGGGGGTTGAGGAAGACAAATTTTTTTTATAGAGCCACTTCTAAACCAACCCACTCAATTCGTTTTCGCACCTTCTTCGCTCGGCGCAGACCCTCACCTCGAGGAAGAAGGAGGCCGATATTTTGATCGTGCCAATATCCAATTTGAATTTCAACACACTCCCCGATTTGCTGCGCAGGCAAAACAACTGCATCGGAGGGCTGACAAAGCAGTTCTCACACATCGTGGCTTTTCGGCCCACGGGCTGGATGCTAACGGGCGAGAAGGGGGGCATGGCTGGCAAGTTCCTGCCTGACAGCGAGAAGGGAAAAAGCATAGTGCGCCTGTGTTCCAACGGAACGAACGTGAAAGTTTTCGGAATTCCGTACAGCGAGCACAGCTCGTTTGGCGAACTTGTTGATTGCCTCATAGCTTTGAAACCGCGCAACATAGTTCCTACAGTAAACTGTAGCAAGTCTGCTGAGCAGGTGCACACCCTCATGACAGCAGTGCGGAGGTTGGAGGTTGGAAGAAATTCTTTTTAGGTTATTAGAATTTCATCATTTTTTAGAATTAACCGTGTTGACGGATATTGTGCTCATCATAACTTGTGACCGGTACTCGGCCTCAATACGCCTAGTCTCCTCGGCAGTCTCCAAAACATACTTGACCTCCTTCAATCTCCTCTGCCTCCCCAAATCCTTTCTAATATTTGCGTGCATTTTTTCAATTTTCTTGTGCTGGTTGAGCTGCCGCACAGCCCTCCACCGGTTCTTCTCTCTCTTCAGGTAGCGGGACCGCCGGGGACCTTCGCGGTCGGGGATGGACTGTCCAGCCTCATCGAGAAGGGCGAGGGTTTCCTCGTCGGAAAGCCTCATTGAAATGTATCCACCGTTGACCTTGGAGCTGTCATTGTTGCTGTACACGGCCTGGTAAGCGTCGTCCTCAGAGAACGCCCTCCAATCAACTACAGATTTTGCATCGTCGCCATTGTTCCCAAGGTCAAGATCAGTGGGGGCAGTTGTGGAGGCTGTGTCAATAGCAGATGTGTCAACTTTTGTGTCAACCCCAGCCGCCTTCTTGGCCTCAACCCGGGATATCATCTCCTCAATTTGCGTCACGTTGGCACTTCGCTCTTTTTTAAGGAGGGATGAACGAGACACACGACGTGGGCCGTAATCCCCGATATTGATTAATCTGGTTTGAAGTAAAATTGGGGTATTGCTGATGATGGGGAGGGCATGCAGGAGAGATTTGGGGCGGACACGGGCTAAGGCTGTTGCTAGCCGGAACATGGATGTTTTTCAGTTCTCAAGATGCAAGAATCAGGCTATTTTAAGAAGACAAGAGAAAAAGTGGGTTATAAAAATTCAGTATTTCACAATACACAACAACAACAACATAACAACAAGCAACAAAAATCACAGGAGGACAAGCAGTAAATACTCTCCAACACCAGGACTAACATATTTTTGAAACCGTTAACCAGCTGAGCATATCAATTATAATCTTTAATCTTGGGTCTTGTTAATAATTCGACCATTGCCTCCTCCTCCTCCTCCTCCTCTGCCCCCCCGGCCAAAAAACAGAAGCTAGACAGAATGCCTGATCCGGACTTCAGCTCAGCTAACCCATACAAGGTTCTCGGACTCACGAAATCGGCAACTGCTGCTGAGATCAAGAAGGCATATCGGAAACTGTCTTTGAAGTGGCACCCAGACAAGAACATTGGAAACGAGGCTGCCGTGAAGAAGTTTCAGTCGATATCTGGAGCTTATGCCACCCTCTCGGACGATTCGAGCAAGAAGGAGTACGACCTTGGAGGAGGTTCGAATCCCTTTTCAGGAGGATGCGATGGAGGCGATGGAGGCGATGGAGGCGGTGGCTTTGGAGGCGGTGGCTTTGGAGGCGGTGGCTTTGGAGGTGGAAGCCGAGGCGGATTTTCGCAGCAATCGCAATCGCATTCGCATTCACGTTCGCCACCAGGAATGTCGCCAGGAATGTCGCGGGCAGATGCTGACCAAATGTTCAGCATGTTCTTCGGTGGCGATGGAGGTGGTGGCGGCCCCATGGGGGGAATGAGCTTTGGGGGACCTGGGGGGGGAGGGTTCGGCGGCATGAACGGTATGAATGGTATGAACGGTATGAACGGTATGAACAGCATGAACTACAACAACGGGATGGAAATGGGGGGATTGGGAATGCAGCCCGGAAATTTCGGCGGAATGGGAATGCAGCCCGGAAATTTCGGCGGCATGGGAATGCAGCAGCAACAGCAACAGCAGCAACGTCGCCCCCAACCCCCGGTGGAATACGGCGCAATTCCGATCAACACGACCTGCACGGTAAAAAATATTCTCTCCAACGACAGCTTGAACGGCGAACGTTGCGTTGTGACTGGCTTTGACTCCAAATCTAAGAGGGCAACGGTCGAGATTGAGAACACCACAATGGCCTTGAAGCAGTCCAATTTGCTGCAGAACGTTGAGGCCACGATCTTCCAAACGAGCCGAAACGAGCTCAACGGGCAGCGAATCGTAATTATCGACGAAATAGAAAATGACGAGGATGAATTCAGATATCTTGTCTACTCGCGCCAGGCGAAAAAGACGATGAGCTTGAAGACCGAAAACGTTAAATTTTTGGATAGATCGTGCTTGAGAGTAGAGGGTCTCAAGGGAAATCCAGAAAATAATGGTCTCTACGGGAAGGTGGAGGGGTTTGAGGAAGGGCGCTACTTGGTTCGAGTGTCCAAAGCGAAGATTCTCAAGATTAAGATGATCAATGTTCGGGTCTAAATCTAAATCTAAATGTAAATGTAGTTTTTCTTCTTTGAAATACAGTTATTTAACTTCAGTAATCTCGCCCGCCTCGATGAGGTAGCATCTAACCCTTCCGCCGCTACTCCCATCACTGGAAATTGCTGTCTTGACAGCTCCCACGCAAATTTTCACAGCCACATCTTTTCCAACTCGCTCCTTGTAATGCTCGTCACAGTAACCATTCGCGAAGATCCCCCCGCTTCCGCTGCAAGCGAAACCACGATCACTGTGATCGAGCACAGCTCCCGAAACCTCTACGCTAAACACTTGCCGCTCGTCAGCAACCAGAAAGCCGGCCTGCATCTCCCCATCTGACTGATTGATAAGCATGCTTCGGAGCATTCGAGAAACGGAATGCGCCGTGGGGGAGTTGCTGTGAAGAGTTTCATGCTGATGGGTTGCGGTTTGGAGATTCGACAGAAGGTTCTGCGTAAGAAAAGTCGCGCCACAGCGGGCGACTAGGACCGGTCTTCGTTTTCGAGTATTTGTATTAAGAGGGAAAGAGGGGTAGTTTGGGTCACTAACAATGGTGATTTTGCTCGATGAACCATTCGACACGTAAGTACCACCAATTGACGTACGCGAGTCGCAGGACAATATCGAGAAAGGTTCTGAAGTTGTTGGGTCGATGAATTTAGCTGCCACCAGAGTTGTGCCCAATGAGTGCCGTGTGTGGCTAGTTGGATTGGGGTTTTGGAATGGTGATGGGGCAGGCGAAGAAGATGAGATTAGGAGGAGGAGGAGGAGGTAGTGAATAGGATACGGAATCATGTTGAGGATCACGGGGGGCTTGCTTGAACCAACAATCGCTCCTAAAATTTTGAGATTTGGGTTGCGAGAGTGAAAAAGTGCTGAACTAAATCCTTTGACGCATAGAGAGTCTCACAAACATAGATCATGCAGTTGACCATCGTTCTGGTACGATGCCGAGTTGTCGAGTTTAGCGTCGACTAAAACCCCTTAACTAACCTTCACATCCTTCCATTTCGTTTTGCAGACCTCTTTGCTTTCGACAACTGCTTTTGTTGTGCAGCCTCCCCGTGCGTTGATGTTTTCTCCTCTAAAATCGTCTGCCTCTGTCAGTTATCTGTCAGCAGCATCGTATGACCAGGAACAGGTGAGACACCCTTTAAGGGTTGGTAAAAACTCAAGAGCATACACATCACATAATTCACATAACTTACTCTCACTATTCTAAATTTTAGTTCATCTCCGACTCGAAGGCCATGCGTCTCACCCACCTTGAGGAGCAGGCAATGTATGCTTTGAAGATCTCCTGCGAGAACTTTGACAACGCTGTGTTCCCCAACGCCATGATTGCTGGCGATGCTGTTATCACCCACCTGCTCTCCCGTCTCGGCTACCTCACGCCGAAGAACGATAAGTGCACCGTCATGGTTGTTGACACGTTCCATCTCTTTCCGGAGACAATGTCCTTCCTCTCTACAATCGAGAAGGAGTACAACTTCAAGGCGGAAGTGTTCAATGCCGAAGGAATTGAGAATGGCGACAAGCAGGGATTTGACAAGCGTTACGGAAAGGATCTGTGGAAGGAGGACATCAACCAGTACGACAAGATCTGCAAGGTTGAGCCTTTCCAGGTGAGTGAGTGTGTGAGCGAGCGAGCGAGTGAATGAGTGAGTGAGTGAGCGAGCCCTACTCACCAACATAAATATTTACAGCGTGGGTTGAAAACTCTCAACACCAACTGCATGATCAACGGGAGAACGAGATGGCAGGGATTCGAGCGTGCATGGATCGACCAGTTCGAGAACGCGCCCATAGGGGGGGGGATGGCCAAGTGCAATCCTCTGGCTTACTGGACCTTGGAAGACTGCTTCGACTACATCGCGAAGTACAACGTGAAGGCCCACCCGCTTCACGCCAAGGGCTACCCGTCGATTGGAGATGCCAAGGATACCATTCCCATTCCCGAGGATGGAACTGTCAAGTTTGTTGACAACAAGTTTGTCGGAGAGAAATCAGCCTGGTTGGACTATGCCTGCGAGAGAAAGGGCCGGTTCGTCGGTTTGGAGAATAAGGACGGCAGTTCCAAGACGGAGGTGAGCGAGCGGAGCGCGGAGCGGGGGTGGGGTTGAGGAAGACGAGAAATATAAAATATATATATCGAGGCACTAATAATTATATTCGGCGCAGTGCGGCATTCACGTTGAGGGAGCCGAGAAGACTTTTGATAGGGACCTTTGGGAGGACGCAAGCTTGGGCGGCAGCAGCGTCGTCACGAACTTGCAGTCCACCGTCGATGCCATGAAGGTGCCGACGCGCAAGGAGGCCGCTCTGGTCGTAGTGTACGCGCCTTGGTGCCAGTTCTGCCAGGCGATGGAGAGCGAGATCGAGAAAGTAGCTGCCGACTTGCAGGAGGGCCGAATGATGCCCACATACAAGCTCAGGGGAGACGAGGACAGGGCCTTCGTACAGGAGAACTGGAACACAGAGAGCTTCCCGACCATCAATGCCGTTTCTGCAGACGGAAAAATTTATAAATACGAGAGCGAGAAACGGGATTTTGAGTCTCTCAGGAAGTGGGTCGAGGAGACCGTTCCTTGCGGAGAGGGGGTCATGTGCGACCATTAAACATGACAAGACAAAGGAAAACAAGGATAAGGAAAAAGGAGGGGATGGTTTTCTAAAATTTCACCTTTACTTGTTACTTGTTACTTGTTACTAGACTCTCGTCCCACGGCTCCACGGCTCACGTACAACCACCCGCGCGGTAGACCCGATTCGCTGTCGACTGCGCGCATTGCTGCGACCAGTGCGTCAGCATCCAGCCACGACGGCTCCGTTTCGGGCCAAACGTCGAGGACGAGGAAGCGGCGGCTGCGCGAATGGTACGCCGCAAGAGGGCTGAAGTGCCCTCCAAACGGCGCTTGGCCCGCCGTGGTCATGTGGTAGTTGAGGATTACGAAACTTTCACTTTCACTTTCACTTTCGCCGCGCAGAGAGGCGAGCAGAGGTGCGCACGCCTCATCGGTGGAGCTGCCAACGGTGGCGGCCTCGCACTCGCACTCGAGTCCGGTACCCTGCAGTAGCTGCCGCATCTCACTCATGGTCAGGCCGCACCGCTTCGCCTTGGCCCCGACCTCAGTGGCAGTGGCAGTGGCAGAGGCGCTGAGCACCAATACCTCGTCCCACACCGCGCCCGCCTCGTCCGCCGCGCTGCCCATGGCGCGCAGCAGCATTGCAGCCGAGGCAGGGCCGCACATGGTCCGCCCCTGCTGCCGCCCGAAGTGTGGCCACAGCAGATCGTAGGCGCGCCGGTCGGCAGGCGCGCAGCCTCGGAGCATCTCCTGACCCCGGCTCGAGCGCAGCGGCACAGGCGCGGAGAGAACGGCGGCGATGGAATTATCTACATTGGTCAAAAACTCTCCCCTCTCGCCGTTGTTCGCTATCACTGTGAAGGGGCACTTCGCATCGACCTCACCCAAAATCCCCCTGCGCACGGATTGTGCATCGACACGCTTCACTGCTTCCTCACTCCGCATGCCCCTGTCCTCGACCATTCTTCTAATCGCGACGCTTCTGTCGACACGAACAACAAAAATATGATCGCAAATTTCGTCCCAACCGGCGTCCAGCAGCACCGCCGATTCCAGGACGATTAACTCGGTCGTGCCGTCAGATTTGTACCCCTCGATCAATTTGTTAACCTTTGAACGAACAGACGGCCAGACGAGAGCTTCGAGCTTGGCCATCTCCGCAAGAGAGGAAAAGACGATCGACCCTAGTTTTGCCCGGTCAACGATCGTGTCGATCGTGTTTGGGGGAGTGGGAGCTCGGCAGTCGAAGGTGGAGACAATGGACATTGTCAGAGGATCGTTGGGACTGTAGGCAGCAAGGGCATCCGAGGCAATGTATTTTGTCGTGTTCGTGTTCGTGTTGGGGGGATATTGATGTTGATGTTGATATGGATATGGATATGGGGAGTTTGTGAGAAGGTGAGTCGCCAGAGAGGACTTGCCCGACGCAATTCCGCCGCAGACGCCTAGCAGCAATGGGGTGTTTCGGGCATTGGCATTGGCATTGTTTCGGGTATTGGCATTTGCATTTGTTGCCATGGAACTGGGAATGGAGCTGGAGCTGGAGCTGGAGGAGGCAAATAGAACTTTATAGGGTACCCGAGAGGATGGAGGAACAACAACTCGATAGGAGGTTGAGAGCGAATGAGTGAGGAGAAAAGTCGAGAAAATCCTCAGCATTCGTAGCTGTGAGGCAGAATCCCAAGTTTACAAACCCCTCTATCTCGGCTGTTGCTTCTCTTTTGGTTGAGAAGGAGGACTAAATGTGATGGCCTGAAAGTTTACGAAATTTGTATTTTTGGTGCGGTCAACTCACTTTTGGTTGAACCACAAGGAAGATTAATTTTCAATAGAACAAGGAACAGGATGCAGAGAGATGTGAAGAGCACATGCACACCACAAGAGGTGAATGAGTACCACAAATGGTGCAAGAAGCGTGATTGGCCCAAGGTACAAGGAGCCATGGCTGACCCAGGTGTGGACGATGATTTAACCATGAGAAAATTCAATGAGAGAGATGTGCATGGGCGACTGCCACAACATTGGATGGCAGCGAAAGCTCAGACACACACACATACTCTTGCCTATGTGGGCATGCAGTCGATTTGCTACAATTACGAGGCCCTCGCCACACGAGACAATAAAGGCGAAACTCCCATCGACATTGCCAGTAGGAGTGGAGCCTGTGCTGAGATCATCGGCTTGCTCTCCATCACTCCCGAGGCAGCTCGTTTGTTGGGTGAGATGGGGATGCTCCGCTTGTACGCACCAGTGGCTTATTGGTGGTATGAGATGGCGAAGTGGATCCAATCACGATCGTATGCAGACTGCCACAAGTGGATCAATGAGCACGATGACGAGTTGGTGCGTGAAGTGCTCAACTTCAACAATTCTGATCTTCTTCGAGGTGTTGCTTGCTTTAGCCAGGTATACAGCGACTCCCTCGTGTTTCTTGCTCTTCGAATGATCCATCGACACCCGCTATCCCTTCAAAAAGTCGACGGGTACTACTCGCCTCTTCAGATGGCTGAGCAATCCCAATTCAATGCGTGCAAAGAGATCCGAAACGTCCTCCGAATCACCCCCAAGTACATCTCCTCCACCCCCTTCCCCACCCTCCTCCGACAACACCTCCCCAAACAGTACGTCGACGAGGAGGTCTTTGGCACCTACAACACCGCTTGCACCTTCATCAAGCACATGAAGTACGACAAGGCTGAGCTGAACGAGGTGGAGGACGTGCTGAAGAAACCGACTCGCAAGTGCGACGTTTGCAGCACCACCACAACGAAAGCTTGCGCACGGTGCAAAACCAGCTTCTTCTGCTCCGCCGAGTGCCAGAAGTCGGCGTGGAAGAAGCACAAGAAGACGTGCAAAGCGCCGACGAGGGTGGCGGCGAATGAGGCAGAATTACGGGTTTTGCACGAGGGCATGCTGCTACTGAACAGGTGCATCCAGGAGCCTGGAGCTGGAGACGGACCCACAAGTGTGGTATTAGATTTCTTGAGAGACTGCGGAGTGCCGAAAATAAAATGACTCCAAGAGAAGAGGAAGGAAGCTATAAAATATTTTATTTTTATCGCGCGTATAAATAATAACTTGTCAATCAATGCCCTCAACCCTGATCCTCCTCATCCAAATGAAGTTCTTGGTATTGTTTTTGCCAAGTGCCTTAACTGCCCTCAACCCTGATCCTCCTTATCCAAATGAAGCCTGGAGAGTTCCTCGTGTTCATCACAGTCCGGCCTGTCTTCATACAAATGGCTGGCACGATATGGCCGCTGCCCTCACCCACAAGGGCGTCCACCACACGTGGCAGGGATGTCCATCGTCTGGTGGCTGGAGCCATGCTGTTTCGAGTGATTTCGTCCACTGGGAAGATCTTGGGATTGACGTGAAAACGTTGAACGAGACCTATGCCGGCATGGAATCGGTTGAATCTCCCTGCAGCGGCTTTGTTGCCCTCAACGACGAGGGTGTCCCGTGTGCTGGATTCCGCCAGTGTGCCAGCACTCACGGCATCACTGATCACAACCCGGATGCACAAGACTGGGACGTTCCGCTAGAAATTCGGTGCGCTACAAACGCGGACCTTACAACATGGAGCGAACCAAAATACATTTTCGACCAGTACTACTACCGGGGCCTTCCGTATGATCCAGCCAGACCTTGGAAGGACACGGACGACAAGTGGTACATGGCCATGAGTGTCGATGGATGCAATTCCACCACCAAGGCGGTCCCTTGCGCTGCGGGGGGTCAGCTCGACCTTTGGACGGCTGACAATTTCGAAGGGCCTTGGAGGCAGCTCGACACCCCACTGTTTACGACGAACAAGCCGAAGAAGGGTTACGACGACGCCAATCCCATCTTTTACGAGGTGAGTCCTTTTCTCATATTGATATATTATTTTTTTCTACTTTTCCACTTTAACTCACCCCCACCTCCCCACCCCCACCTCCCCACCCCCACCTCCCCACCCCCAACAGTTCGTTACGAGTGGTTACTTCGGGGGGTTGGCAGGCGACCCGGACTCCGGGTCCACGCGTGTTGTCACTGAAAATAATGGTGGTGCGCATTTTTGGGTAGGAAAACAAGCAGGAGGACCTGGCTCCCCCTTCGAGCCAAATTGGGAAAACGTTGGCGCGACCGGCCATTACGACTTCGGATCGTTAACTATGGCAAGAACGCTCGGATCTGATGCAAACCAGGTAGCCACTGAGGGCAGAAAAAATCTGGTGGGGTGGATCGGCGGAGGACAGGCGGCGTCTCAAAGTCTAGGGAGGGAACTCTCCCTCAGCAGCGACTACGAGCTTCTTCAGCAGTTCGTTCCAGAGCTGAAATGTTTGCGAAAGGATCTTGGCACAACAGGACTTCAGACTGAACTAACCGCGAATTTCCAGCTCAGCAAAAATGAAAATGAGATGGAGCAAGGACTTTTCGGCGTGGACGTCGCTTGCAGCGAGGATGGGAGGTGCGCTCGCATCTTTGCGAACTGCACGAACTGGGTGGGCGAGCAGCCTACGTGCGAGGTTGGTGTCGATGCGACGCAGCTGGACGTTCAGGGGAAGAGCATTAGCGGTCCGCTGACGTTCCTGGGAGAGACAGTTGATGGTAAAAAATTAGAGCTGAACATGCACGCCATTGTAGACGGTGAAGTGATTGAGGTGATTTTCAACAATAGAACGGCCATGGTGCACTACGCACAAGTAATTGATGAGAAGAGCGTCAGTGTGGAGTTGTTTGGAAATGTGGGAGGAAAGTTGGAATCGTGGGAACTTGAAACTATTTGATTAAATGAAAAGGATATTTATTTTATTTATTGAGAAAGTTTCGCCAACGAATCCCTCGCCTCTTTGAGCTGGCTGTAGGCTTGGGCGAGCTGTTCCTCCTCCTCAATTCGCTGCTTCTCCTCCTCTGCGTTCTGCTCAATTTGTTCAACTTTAAATTTTGCCTCCACCTCTCCCTTAATTTGCTGCCTCTCCTCCTCTGCTTTCTGCTCAATTTGTTCAACTTTAAATTTTGCCTCCACCTCTCGCTTAATTTGCTGCCTCTCTTCCTCTGCTTTAATAGTTTCCAGCGATTTCTTCCCGATGGTCACAAGTGACGTGCCAAGTGACGTGCCGAGAGAGGTGAGGAGCCTTTTCATGGGACCGATGTCAACATCAAGGGAGACAATTTCCTTCGCGGAGTTGGCTGCTAAACCTCCGATCACGCGCACAACCTCGCCACTGCTGCTTGGGGTGAGGGCAGCAGCCGTGAGGGCGAAAGCGGAAAGCGAGGCTGCTGCGAGGGATTTGAGAGTGATCGCGCCTGCCACTCCGCCCACGACAGCAGCGCCAGCAAGCGTCTCGGTGGGGATCCCCCTCTCAAACTTGATGGAATTTATGCCTTTTGTGAAGGTTTTGAGGAATTCCAAGTCGGGGGATGGGGGTGGGGGTAAGGGTGAGGGTAGGGGTGGGGATGAGGGTGGGGGAGGAGGGGAAGAGAGGGACTTGGCTGGTTTTGGTCTTGCTGGCGAAGCGTCAACCATTTCAGAAACTTTCCAGTACCCACGACTCTCTGGTGTCGAGTCGTCTGCCGCGGGGGTTGCAGCGGAAGCAGCCGGTGCAGCAGCAGGAGCAGCAGCAGGTGTTGAGTCGTCTGCCGCAGAAACAACAGTTTTCTTCCCCTTAAAGAAAGCCATCCTCTCATCAGCAGCAAGGGCGGCAGCGGACGCCTCCTCTGCAACTGCCAGTTCCACAACAGTTGTTGTTGGTGCGACGGGCGGTTCAGAAGCAGCACTCGTTGGGCTTGTGGCTGAGCTAGCCTTTCGAAACACATCAGCACTAATCTCAACCAATCCTAAAGTCATATTCACAGCTTTGTACAGGGTTGTACCGACTAGTGCAGCAGCCTCCTTGTCTTTTCGTTGAGGTGGAGGTGGAGGGGTGGGTGGGGGTTGAGGCTTGAACTTGAACCCAAACAAAGGAAGAGGAGGACGAGCATGAAGAGTTTGTCGTTGAAACAATCTGATTGGGAACGAATTCGCTATTGGGGTGACACCCAGGAGGAATTGTAGTATGAGAACACCGCCGATCATCGTGAAATCTTATTATATTTGAGAAGATTTCAACAAACTTGAGACAAACTTCAAGATATGTGTTTAGCATAACAGTCAGATGTTACATAACATTTGATATAACATATATTGCAGTAGCATAGCATATTAATTAATATTGAAAATAAAAGGACAAGCAACAACTTCGAGTAAAACTCAAACTAAACGACACCATTTTCCACCAAGTGACCACACACCAAAACTATGAAACAAGCTAAAAGAATTTGCGCAATCATTCTAGTAATTGCACTTGGTATTGCTTGTTGCTTTGGTAATTACGAGTATCTGGCCCAAAGCTTCCAGAAGTCATCTGTCGATTCATCATCTGCTATGTCGTTGGATGCAGGCCTCCGCCGTTTTGAGAGCATTACAAAATCAAAAACCAAAATCGGACAGAAGAAGCTTCAACAGCTCTCAAAGGTTATTCCGAAACAAAAGCCAAAATTGAAGGACCTCACCTTCATATCGCGACCGTATTACCTCCAACCTCGTTCTCATCTTGGATCGGGCGGTCAACGATCAACCTTTACTGTTGATGTGTGCGAATTTTCGGTTTCCAGCAGTTGCAAACAATTAATGTACGAAGGGTCCGAATTGGTGGTCAAGATTGCTGGCAAAGCATCGACGCTCTCCCACTCAAAGAAGGAGTGGGTGCTCAAAGAAGGAGTGAGCGCTGCCGCCCACAAACTTGGAATATTAGATAAATTGAAATTCTTTGACTTTCCCGTACAAACGTTTATATTCGACATAGAGGTGAGCGAGCGAAGCGAGCGAGCCTTTTGGAAGACGAGCAATTCTCGCGATGAAGTGCGCGAAATGGCTACATTCAAAATGGCTACATCCACTACTAAACTAACTCACAAATTCTTTTTGGTCTTGATTCATTAAAAATGCGCCTCGCTTCGCTCGATGCAGGGGATTCCCAACCTTGGCGAGGAACTCCTGAAAACAAAAGTGGTTGCCAATAGATTACGCAATATGCAGAAATTCTGCGACAGTGCATCAAATTGTTCTGCAGATCTCTTCGTTCGGAACGACAATTCGCCGAACAGCTTCAACAACTATTCTGACCTTGCGCGATTTGTGAAGTCGCTCTTGAAAGCGGTGGAAATCTTGCACGCGACCGGATATGCCCATGGCGATCTTAAAATTGAAGTGAGTTTCATCTTTAGAAGCGAATAACCAACTCCTAACTCCAAACTCCTAACTCCTAACCCACTCCTAACCCTCGGCGCAGAACGTTCGCATGTCAACCGAAAAGACCGCTATCATTGCGGATTTCGGCACGGGCGGAAATAAAAGTTCCATCAAGCGTTTTAACAAAAGTGCATTTCCCTTCAACATGATGCCGCCAGAGTACATCTTGGACGTCAATTTGAAGAGCGACCTAGAATCGCACGACCGCTTTGCGCTTGGTGTGATGATTTTGAACTATTTGTACTTCCCCTGCATCTTCTCGATGAATGGACACGACCCAGTTAACCGCCTTCGCTGGGCTCGAAAAGTTTACCAGGTACATGGCATTGTGAAGCTGAGCAATGGGGTAAACGTGAACTCAAAGCTTGCCGCAACGGGTTTGCAACCTGTAGACGAAAAAAAAAGCGATTGGGATCCTGTAAAGAACGTAAAGCGTTTGCTAAAATGCTCCGTCAAAGGGAAAAGAGATGATGGGCTGGACGCATTGTTCGTCGACTTGGCGTTGAAACTGATGGACGTTGAGCCGAGCAAACGACTATCTGCGCAGCAAGCTGGCCTCCACAAAGTCTTTACAAACATTTAAGAACATTCACATGACACTTAAAATTTGTCCTACTCCTTATTTTTCTACACCTAACACCCCAATTCGTGACTCTTCCGAAAATCCTTTAAGTGGATCCAACTATTGGCTGCGTACTTGATTCCCTTGACAACATCCTCCGCCTCGTGCATGGTCCTCTTGTCAATCGAATGCGGATCACTGTCCAGCACCGACGGCCACAACAACGCCTTTCCCTTCTTCGGCAGAACCTTGAGTCCAGGCTTCAAATCTGGAAAGCCGGTCGCGCCGCCCTCTTCAACGTCGCTAAGATACAAAAAGAACGTCAAAACTCTGGGGCCGCAGTTGCGGTCCTGGTGACCTTGAACGTAATCGTGATGCTTACGGTAGAACTCACCAGGGACGTACTTCAATATTTGCAAGTGTTCGGTGTTGTTCAAATTGGTGTTTGTGACCTTCCCGATTCGCTCCATGACCGAAGCAACGACGTCGTCGTTGGTGCAGTTTTTCGTGCACCACGCATTTTTGCTGGTTCTGGCCGAGCAAACGAATTGAGTGGAATAATATTAATGTTAGTTCAGTAGTTGGATGTAGCCATTCCATTATGTCTATAAGCTCGCTCACCTCCTCTCACTCACAACTTTCTCATATTCGCCATCAAACTTCTCCTTTCCAATATCCGTACTCCTCTTGAAATCGTTGAGCTCTCCCAGACTTATCAGCCTGTCACACTCCTCATCGCTCAAGAAATTATCAAACGTGACCACCCACGGCCCATCAGGCTCCTCGCTCAAGAAGTTGACCGGGCCGTACGCCTCGTCGTACAACCCCACCTTGATCCCCCGGAACATTTCCCCCATTTCACCAGCCTTGTACGCCTCCTCAGCGTCATTGTCGTAGGGGCAACGGTTCTCATACTTGAGGAGATTGCAAGAGGCGCAAGCCGGGGCGCAGCCGGTGGTCATCCAGGCGCGGTTGACCTGACACTCGCCGCTGGACGCCCAGAAAACGCACAGCTCGTGGGTGTTCTGGCAGTTGGAGAGGAGATCATCATTATCATTTTTCTCAGAGTTTAGTTTCTCGAGGTGAGCTATTTGTTTCTGCATTATTGTTTTCATCCGTGCCTGTTCCTCATTGGAGCCGGCAAGATTCTGCATCAATCCCCCGTGCTGTTGGAGGGTGTCAAGGGGCTTGGAAACGTAAGGGAGGCAAGAGATACAACACTTTTTACTCATATACTTTGGATTTGCAGAACATTCGCCTAGAGAAGCCCAGCCAGGACAAGAGTCTTCGACATCGAAGCAACCTGGTGGCGGTAAGACATTATTGGCATCGACATTGACATCGACATCGTCATCGTCATCGACCTGCCTGTCAACCCTTTCCTTCCACTTTCTCCCTGTACTTGTGGCAGTCGTGGTGACAGTTGTCGTGCCATCTGCTTGAACCTCGATGGCAGAATTGCAAGGGGCAACGAGAAGGGCCAGGGCCACAAAGAGATTGATCATGGGGTTTAGTTTTTTGTGGTGTTTGTGGTGAAATAAGAGATCATCTCTCTCATTAAAAGATTCGAAAAACTCCATCACCACGGTGCCACGTGATCACCACATTAAAGTGGTCATGGCGAGACAATGTGAATGTGTGTTCTGCCACGAAACCTTCACGTTCACGTCCGAGGAAGAGGCACAAATACACATGATCGATTGCACTGGCTTGGCTTTACAAATAGGAAATGAAAGCCATGAGTTCACAATCAATAAGCCGAAGCCTAAGCCTAAACTACCTCCTCTTCCTACCATAACCGGAATCTACATTGCCCACAAATCCAAGCTCGAAACCAAACAGGACAGGACAAGTTCCCTCTGGAACGACCTTCGTCAAAGTATCTCCTCCTCCAAAGTCACTGCAAACGGTCTAGAAAACTCACTCGAGTGGCACCGAAAGCCCACAACTCTTGAAAAGTTCGATCTAGGCGTTTACGACCCGCACTCCCGTTCAATTCTAGTCCAAACCTCTTCCAACCTCAATCAACTGGACCAAACATTTCTGGAGCCTAGGAATGCTTTTTTGCCGGGTGGTTTTGGTGAGAACATCTTTATAGAGGACAACGAAATCTTGGCCGTCAACAAAGTTTGTGTCGGCGATGTCTTTGCAGTTTGTCGGCCCGCCACTGGGACCAATCCATTTGCATCGGAGGAGGAAATCATTCGTCTTACTGTCACTTCGCCAAGGCGACCCTGCGGGAAAGTTGACGTGCGATTTTCAAAAATAAAGTTCACCTCCGTATACGAATCTGTCAGGGCGCAGTCGTGCAAGTTTGGGTATGCTGGGTTTTTCTGCCGCGTTTCGGGGGAGGGTGAAATCAAAATAAATGATGTTATTCGGCGGGTGAAAAACCCGCACCCAAATTGGAGTCTGACTACAGTTTCGACCTGCCTCTACGGCGCGGATTCTTTTCTAAAAGATTATAATAGTAGAGCGATTCGAGCAGAAGAGTGGATGGGAACTGACGAAGAGCTGGAAGAGCTCTCCAAAATCGACGAGCTTGCCTTCTTGGAGTGGGGCGAAGAGGTGGAGACACTCCTCACGCTACGGGCTGACAAAAAAACGATGGCTCAGGTGTTGCTAGCTGGGTTAGGAGTTGGGGTAGGAGTTTTAGCAGCTTACGTTGCAAAAGTGTATAATTCAAAAATTTAGATCATCTCATCATCCATCACATCATTAAAGGCTTGCTGTTCCGAGATGTAAAAAATGAACGACCCGGGTCGTTGCCTCGTTCACGTCGAAGTCTCCATCTACCCTACTGAAAAGTTCGAAGAAGAAGCGAACAACGCCAGTGGCCTGCTCTTTTATCGAAACGCCAGCTTCCGGAGTGTTCTCCTCCAAAAAAATCTCAGAGCAGAGGTTGTAATCGGCACTGCCCAAACAGGAGTCTATGCCGCCGCTGAAAGCCTCGAGAAGCTTCTTTTGTATCGGCAGTCGGAGACCTGAGTATATGCCGAAGAGGAAGAACGAGCTAATTGCGTTCTCGAAATACTTGGCAATTGTGTCACGAAGGGATCGGTTGTCGACTGCGCCGAGCGAAGAAGGTGCGAGGCGCATTTTTAACGAAGCACGAGAGCAGCGAGCGAGCAAAAATAGAAATAGTTGAGTGGGTTAGTTTAGTAAAGGATGTAGCCATGCATAGCAATTTCGCACGGAACTTCGCACTCATAATTTCTGTCACAAGGCTCGCTCGCTCACCTTTTTCAATTTCTCGTTCGTCACCGAGGCGGAGGTACTTGTAACAGAAATCGATGTACATGAGGGCCGACAATGACGCAACGAACCCAAAAATGCCGCTCTCGAGGGCGATGTTCGAGGGTATAATCTTTGATCCCAAATCCTTCTGCAAAATCTCAAATTCCAGCCACTTGGTAATGTCCGCGCTCAGCTCCACCGTGTCAATGATTTTGTTGTTGTTCTTCTCCTCCAAAATGTCCTCCACCCGCTTTTCGTTGTCAATTCTCTTCTTTAAAAAATTTCGGATGGGGTTCTGGTTCTTGCGCGAGTCTGGCCGAGAAGGTTAGTTATAAGAGAAGAGAGTGAGATAATGTCCTTAGTCCACATCATACACTGCTCACCTTCCAGTAGCTCGTCCATCAACTTGTCGTTGATCTCCCTCTTATTCTTAATGCGCTCATCCATCTTCGCAAAAGTGGAGGGAATGACCGCAAACAACACGGAACCCAGAGCGGGGACGCCCAGACCCTGGGCTAGCCCCCGCGCAGCGAAATACTCGCCGTTGCTGTAACCGTTGCTGAGGTTCCTGGCCGAATCGTTGGATGTTTCTTTTTTCATCATGCGCATCATGTAGTTCTTCACCTGAAAAACGAGGGTCGAGGAAACGAAGCCGGACACACCCTCGCCTAAAGTTAGAGCCGCAATGTCGGACGGAGCTCCCGGCAAAGCCACGGAAGCCACGTTCCCGCTGGAGGCACGGAGAGACGACAGGAACGCCCCCACATTTTCAGAAGAAAAGAATCGCATTGCTGATTCTGCTTCTTCGCCATCGACTCCCCCGTCACTGAATAAATCAAGGAGGGAACCTCCACCATCGGGAGAGGCTAGGGAGTAGAGGGCAAGGGCAGATAATAATGTGCCAACGAACGTAGTTGCCATCATTTTTTGCATTTCTTTTTGAGATTTCTCTACTTTTGCTTCTTCTGGGTTGTCTTTCGTTGTGTGTGCTGAGTTCGCTGGTTGTTGTGGAGTAAATGGCTTGGGAAAATTGTATCGTTTAACTCGTGGCTTTATTGTGGGCCGGGATACAGTTGGTTTAACTCGTGGCTTTATTGTGGGCCGGGATACAGTTGGGCTCTTCACAGACCATGACTCAGAAGGTTTCGATTGGGAATTTGAGGTTGAGGGGAGGAATGAAAGGGTGGGTAGGAAATAACAGAGGCTGATAATGAGGCAGCTTGCGCGGTTCCGCATTTGTCAATAGATCGTGGAATGGCGTGCTTGGAGAATTTTTTTTGTTGATTTTAATTTTTTTGTCTCTTGGTGCTTGGGAAGCAAGTAAATTACCTAACCAACACACACACACACACACACAGTCA
>Ga0302116_1000595_pt1 | contig 22062 bp, 29 predicted proteins | sample AG5_SCM_MG_FD_203124 | JGI IMG/M metagenome (GOLD analysis project Ga0302116, IMG submission 203124) | Marine microbial communities from Western Arctic Ocean, Canada - AG5_SCM | ecosystem: Environmental > Aquatic > Marine > Oceanic | place: Canada: Western Arctic Ocean | collected 2017-10-01 | reverse complement strand
TTTTCCTTCTTCTTCACCCCAATAATTTTAACGAGTGAGTGCAACTGGCTTTTTTATTCGTCAATTTCAATGAAGACGACCACTATCTTATTTGAGAAGTTGAAATCGCTCAAATCTGGCGGATAGAATGAGGTCGCGTGGCAGAACCATTTGATATTATCACATTGTTTCGAAATATTTTTGAAAACACATCTCCATTTCTCCTGGTTACTGAGCGTCTAATTTTACTCTCCGCCCAAGTTAGAAAATCGAGACCGCTGCCCCCTTCCTAGTTTTGGCAGACCATTCCCATCATTCCAGCATCTTCGTCGACTCCTGAAAAGTAATGTTTACTGGTGTCCTCTCTGGGCATTCCAGTCGTGTCAGCTGCGTGGCTTTGTCGCAGGACAACAGCCATGTGGTTTTGGGTTACGACGACGGGACCATAATTGTCCATTTGACAAAGACTGGTATGGTAGAATATCGAGCTGACAATGTTTTTGCCAATTGGGTCAGTGGTCTTTGCTATCTTCTGGATGGCTCACTTGTGGCTTGTGGCCGTGATTTTGATGGAGGTCCCAACTTGAAGGTATTCAGCCCTTCCCTCGAGTTGGTCCAGACCTTGGTGGGACACAATGGTGCTATTTGGTGCGTCTCTCCATCAGGCTCCCACTTTGCTTCCGGTGGATATGATAAGAAGGTGATGATTTGGTCGGAGCCGGGGGGGGGTGGCGAGTTGGCGAGAGTGCAAGTGCTTGAGGATCACACGAGTTCGATTCTTGCAGTGCGCTTCTCCCCCGACGGCAAGCAGCTGGCTACTGGAAGTTGGGACAAGCTCATCAAGACCTACAGCTTCAACGAGGGAAATGCCATCTTAGCGCACACGTTGGAGGGCCACACCAACTTTCTCAAGTCCCTCTCGTTCTCTCCCGACTGCAAACTCCTTTGCTCGGGAAGTTTCGATACGTCCATCAAATTTTGGAACCCTGCCGATGGAAGCTTGGTGAAGAGCATCGACCAGGCTCACACCTCTTCTGCCGTCAGTAGCGTCTCATACTCCCCCAACGGGCGTATTCTTGTGAGTGCCGGTTACGACAAAACGATGAAGATCTGGGATGCTGAGACTTTCGAGCTCAAGCACACGTTCGAGCAGGAATACAAAACCAACCAGATCACCATCACGGCCGATTCCAACTTTATTGTTTCGGCCAACTACGACTCGGTTAGATTCACCCCCTGCCGAGAGTACCACCTCACGGGCCTCACCCCCATTCTCAACCTCATTCTCCACATTGTCTACAAGTGGGAATTTGTGTCGTTTTTGGAGCCGCACGAAAACACCTCAACCCTCGAGAAAGTCATGAGGGTACTCGGCGAGTGCGTTTACAACGGCGGCTACAACGTCACCTCCGTTATCCTCTCCTTCCTCTCCCCAGCCCACCTCCCAATCCAAATTACACCGACTCGATGGAAATCAGCCCGCGACAACAAAATTATCAAAGGTTAAAGATGAGAATGCAGCAGGTAGGCAGATTAATCCAAAATTCAAAAATATACATTTTACAAATTCAAAATCCCCCCTATCTCCCCCCCCAAGTCGAGCGTAGCCTTCGCCCTCCCATCCTTCTTCGCGTTCAACTCCATATTTTCCAAAAAGCCTTTCCCCCTACTCAGCCAGTCCTCAACAACTTTCCCTAACTTGCCCGGATCGCCGTCACTGCAAAATTCCCCCCACCCTCCTTCCACGACCAAGTCGACATTTCCCTCCTCCTGGCCAGGCAAAAAGCTCGTGCATATTGTCGGGGTTCCGCAAGCCGCTGCTTCTGCCAGTGTGCCTGGTCCGGCCTTTGTAATTAGAATGCTCGCAGCCAGCATGTGCACGTCCATGTCGCTGACGAAACCCTTTACAATCACGTTCGAGTCGCTTTTGAATTTTTTCTCTAGGTCCTCCTTCAATTTCTGGTTGGAGCCGCAGATGACGACGAGCTGGGCGTTGAGGTCGGGATTTGCAACAAGCGAGCCGATGGTGGTTGCGCAGTCCGCCACTGCGCCAAGCGATGAGAATAATGTTAGTTTAGTAGTGGCTCGTATGCTCGTCTTCCTCGACACCCCCCCGCTCCGCTCACTCACCTCTTCCCATTCCGTCGCCTCCCCCAACGATCACGGCCAGTCTCTTGTCCTCCGGTAAGTTTAGAGCCTTCAGGGCGTTCGCGCGCTGGGTTGAGCGCGTGGTGTTGGGGTCGTCGTCGAGGTTCCAGAAACCTTGACGAATTGGCAAGCCAACAACTTTAACCTTTTCGCTGGGACAGGTTTCGGTTGCCTTGTCGGCTAGTTTTTGGGTGGGTACGAAAATCTTATCGCACTTTTTATTGAACCAGGTGCTGTGAGCGCTATTCAAATCGGTACAAATCGTCACGAACGGAATGTCCTTAGTGGCCGAGCTCTCGCTCAAGATTGCGAGCGGAACAGCGTTCGTCAGAGGGTGGCAACTTATTATTAAATCTGGCCGGATCGCCTCTTTCATATCGGTCGTTTTTCCGTCCCCCATATAGGACAACCCGCGCCGCCAACCTTCGTTGCAGACAGTGTACGTTAGGCAATCGTTGAACTTTTGGACTGCGGGAATTTCACCAAGCTGATTGATTGTGGCAATCAGGGATAAATGTTAGTTCAGAAGTAGATAAGGATAGTGTGTGGATGTGGGGGCTGCTCGCGCGCTCACCTCGTACACATTTTTCCATAGCAAGTCGGGGTACGCGGCCAAGAATTTGTAAGCAGCGGGGGCATTTACGAAGGGGGAAATTTTGGGGGAGTGGACCACAAAGAGATCCACGATTTCTATGTTGTCGAGAGGAAGGGATTCAGGGTAGAGAATATTGAGCGCTGATTTCAGCGAGTTGGCAGAGGCACGGTGGCCACCTCCAGTGTCGGAAATCAATATTTTTATTTGTTTCGTCATGTGCAGGATTGATTTTGGCAGTGAGGTTGCAATTCGAAGTGATGTTGATGTTGATGTTGATGTTGACGTTGATGTTGATGTTGATGTTGTTGGATTGAAGCTGGATACAGCTAAAAAGCTGATGAACATGAGAATAAGAAGCATTAGGCAACTGTATGCTATAAAGAGGGAAGTGAATGTTCTCGAAGTGATGAAGAACGTTGATTGGTTGGAGGGGTTGGAATTTTAGGTCGGTTTGGTGAGGGCGATAAGTTGTTATTGTCTCTTATGATGAGTTATCTTGTTCATTTGATTGCGAGATAAAAACTAGCTTTTGAGCGTAACACAGAAGCTTTTAGAAATTCTCCTGAACATTTATACGCCACTCATGAGCCATCTCTTCGTTCTCCGATTGCTGAGTGCTTCCGATGTAGAAACAGCACACGAAATGGAAGCTAGATCGTACCCAGCTGATGAAGCCGCTTCTCTTGAGGACATACGATTTCGGCAAGCATTCGCCAGTCCCTACTTCTACGGTGCATTCTCAATAGCAGACGGTAGTTTGATAGGTTTTGTGAACTCAACTCGTTGTGGAACATTTGAGGAGGAGTCGATGAGCTTGCATGACCCTACCGGAGCGATTTTGGCAATCCACTCTGTGTGTGTTGATGAGAAGCACCGCAGAAGAGGAATTGCGCGGTCCATGCTCAAGCAGTATGCCACTAAAATAACAATAATGCAAAAGAATAATAATAACAATGCGATCACCCAGTTCGTCCTCATTGCGAAGAAGCACCTCGTTCCCTTCTACGAGTCGTGCAGCTTTGTGTGCGATGGTTTGTCCGCAATTGTCCACGGGGCAGAGCTCTGGTACGATCTCCATCGGGATGTCACCACCCTCCCCCGGACTCTCATGGACTCCCCCGTCGACGTTGGTTCAACAAGGTGGTTGAAGCTGCAGACCTTGACATACCTTGATTCTGATTCCAAAGAGAATGCCTGGGACAGAGCAATTCGAACAACAAAGAAATCAGAGCGAGGAGCGGACGCCGTGGCAATTTTGGCGACGGTCGACGAGGCTATCATCTGCGTGAAGCAGTTCAGACCTCCGATTAACTCGATGACCATCGAGCTCCCCGCCGGATTGATCGACGCGGGAGAGGCTCCAGGTTTGGCGGCTGCGAGAGAGCTTCTTGAGGAGACAAACTACGTTGGCAAGGTTGAGCACGTATCGAATGAAGTATTCCTCTCCCCTGGATTGAGCAATGAAAGCGTCGTTATAGTCAAGATGAGTATTGAAGGGAAAGGGGTGGGCGAGATGGAAAGTTCGGAGGTTGGGCGAGGCTTGGAGGTGAGCGAGCGAAGCGAGCGAGCTTTGAGGAAGACTTTTTTAAAGGTTTGGCGTGCGGTTGGTTTGAGATGCGTATTTTGGACCGTTTCTGAACAACAACACCCTCGCACAAAAAGATGCGCCACCACTACTGAACTAACATTATTCCACTCAATTCGTTTGGCTTGTTTGGTTCGCTCATGCTTCATTAAAAATGCACCTCGCTTCGCTCTGTGCAGGTTGTTAAATTACCATGTGCTTCATTGTTGAGGGAGCTCGATAGGCTGGAAAAGGAAGATGGTATTAGATCATTTGGGATGCTTTATACGCTTGCAGTAGGGATGGAGATGGGGAAAATAACACGATAGTAAACTAAAAATGACTTCTGGCTAGATCGAGTTGCGCATCGTTATTGATAGCCGATCCTCGGATAGTAGGTCGGCGTTCGAAATTTCGTGAGTATATTCATACCGTGAAACGCCCGACATTATTTGCAGGGTTCCCGGGGCAAGGTGGACTCGGCACAGTTTTGGGATTGGTATGTTTTTGCTGAGGCCTCCTGTTTCTATGAAATCCTTCTTGAAATTTTCAAGCTTGTAAGTCATCACGGCTGAACCAACCAAACTCAAGTTAAAGATATTTTCGCTCGCATTTCTATCGTCGATGTGAGCAGCAAGCACGTGCCGCTTGCTTTTCACGTATCGCATGATATTGGACTCATTCGGAAGTTTGCTGCCGAGCATTTTTTTGAACTTGGAATTTTTTTGAAGCTTCGCGAAAATGTTGCTGTAGATGGAATCGGGCATCATTGGGTCAACCTTCATTTTTGTGTACTTGGTGTTGTAGACAGGGTTGATTCCGAAGCGTAGAACATCACACAAGCTACCACCGTTGGGGATGGAAATCCAAGTGTTGGGGAGAGAGCGGATTTCTTTGACCAATTCGTTCTGCTCGGTTTGGTCGAGGAAATTCGGGAAGATGAAGAGGCCGGGAAGAGGCTGTTCAGCAGTAGGTACCGTCCATTTTGGGGCTGGGGGGATGGGGAAAAGGGAGGGGGGGGATTTAATGCCGCATCTCTCAACGTGAAGTTCGAATTTGTGAGAAAGGAAGGACGACTGACACTTCACGCACAATCTAAAAGATGATGTGGATGATGTGGATGTGGATGTGGATGTGGATGTGGATGTGGATGTGGATAGCTTTGAGGAGGATGATCGTTTTCGTTTGAGATGAGAGAGAGCATCACCAAGTTTCGGTTCAGGAGATGGTTGAGGTGTGAGGAATTGATACCTTGTCGACTCTACTCCACAAGCTGTGCAAGCGAGCAGGATAGGATCATTTATTAATGTACACATTAAGCATGACCACTCAGACATTCGTAAAAAAAGTTAAGTTTTCACGCTGGGCATTCTCTGGGAATAGTAGAAGAAGGAGGAGATCGGAAGTTCAGGGCTGTGTTGGCTGTGAACTTTTGAGTTTAAATTTCACAAAATTCTTGGTACCCACGTTCCCACCCATGATCTTCCTTATCTCTCCGCTCCTCCTTCTTCTTCTACTTTTCCTCTTCCCAGATCAAACCAGGTCTAAACGACCATCATCGCATCCACACCAAGGTCTACTCTCTCCCTACACCCCTGATTCTTTTGAGTCCTCCCCTCCCCTCACTCCCTCTGATGAAAAGGCTCTAGCCAAGGGTTTAAATGTTATGAAGCAGCTCCCTGCAATAGATGGTGGAGCAGGCGGTCGAGCAATTTGTGTGCAGGACATAAATGCTCCCACAACCCACATTTGGAACCAGATCCTCGACCTCAATAATTACGTGGGGAAGGTCCCAAAGCTCAAGAAGTGTGAGAACTACGAAGTTAATGACAACGACGATGGCACGAAAACAATCAAAACGAGAATGGTCGTTGGCGTCCTCCCTGGGTATTCTTACGAATACTTCATCAACCACAAGTACCACAAGCAAAAGAACTCTCTTCTGTGGTCGCTAGACTACAACAAATACAACGATTTCGACGACGTCCAGGGGCACTGGAAAGTGTCGCCCCACCCTTCAAAGTCTCAGTGGACCCGAGTCTACTACGCTGCGGATCTCAAGATGATGGGCAAGGTGCCGAAAACCGTCATGAACATTCTGTCCAAGAAGGCGCTTGGTGAAGCAACGGGCTGGGTCAAGCGTGAGAGTGAGAAGGCCTTTGGCAAGGCGCCAGATGCCGCCCCTTTCTTCGGCGAGTTTGCATAATGCAGCATAAATTAAAGATTGCAAAATTCCAAAATAGCCAATCAAATTGTCTCATAAATTCCTTAGTAAGGTGACGTTCTCCGCTTGCTTCCTTTTCCTTTCAAATTGTTAAAATAGCTGTTTGGGTCCTGCCCCCTTTGATCCAAGAACGAGTTTGTTTTTTTTACACTCAGGCTGGGAGAGAACTTGCTCAGTTTCCACCGAACCCGCTCGCTGCTCGTGCTTGTCCTATCCTCGAACTGGTGGAACTCGTTGGTTGCCCAGTTGAGCCTCAATTTTTCGTCCTGAACCCCCCCCATCGTAACGACAGGAGCATCCGACTCCTTAAGAACGCACATCTCGTTACCAATCCGCATGAACGAGAAAATTTTGGTGTTTTTCTTTATCATCAAATTTCTCCGGAAAGCCTCTATCTGCTCGGCGCGCTTCAACAATGAACCCAGAATTATTGAGAACATCATTCCTAGCGTTGCAATTATCAGAGAGAGGAACCAGCCCCTGAAGCCGTAATTCTTAATCACAGAGTCCATTCCAACACCTGCCAGCCCACTGGCCAAGTATCCAAACGCCGTCATTCTGCGCCGAGCGCGAATTGAGTGGAATAAAGTTAGTTCTAGTAGTGGCTCGTATTCTCGTCTTCCTCATCTCACATTCCGGCCGCCGTGGACACAATCGGCGCAGGAAGGTCGGTCGGAATCGTGTAGCTCAACAAAGTATAGTTCCCGAGCATAAAAACCGACACTAGGAACACCAGCACGCTGACAACGAGATCTCCGCGATCGGCGAAGTTGAACAAAAGCGTGAGAGCGACGACCTCAAATACGCTAAACACTATCATTGGGAAGTGGCGGTTGCTCTTGAACAAGATATCACTCAGCCACCCGCACAGAATCCCTGCGCCGAGCGAGCGAGCCAAAGAATTGAGAATAATGTTAGTTTAGTAATTTGGCTCGCTCGTATGCTCGTCTTCATCAAGGCTCGCTCGCTTCGCTTGCTCACCTCCTGTAAACCCGCCGAGAGTAATTGCCCCGCTCACTGCACTCGTAAGCTCGCCTGTTATTGGCTGGTGAGTCTCAAGGAAAGGATAGATCCAGGCTATCAATCCGTCACGAACCCAACACAAGCACCCGATTGCGGCCAAATAGCAAATAAACTGCTTGTTTTTGGCCAGTTCTCTGAACACCTCTAATCCCTTTCGTTCCCGAGTTTCATCAGTCCTTTCCTCAATTTGGAGCGGAGTGATCTCGTCAGCACCAGACTCCTCGTCGGATTCTCCTGACAAGGGAGATAAAGGTGGAGGTGGAGGTGGAGATATTGATGTGGTCGTTTTCAAGGTGAGGAACATTACCATGGTGAAGAATAGCATCCCGCAACCTGGGACAAAGAAGACCGAAGGCCAACCCAGAGACTTAATCAGTTTGGGACAGCCCCCCAAAGCCATGAAGTAGCCCGACGTCAGCAGAATGTTAAAAATACCGCTAAAGAGCCCTCGCTCGTTTTGTGTGTACCAACCCGCATTAATCTTCACCACTGCCGACGTTCCCAACCCCTGAAAGAGAATTTGGAGCGCGAACAAAATCACAAATAAAATGAAGGAGGTGTGCTCGAGTTCGACCATTCCAATCGCAAGATTGGTAATCCCTGTCAACGCCGCTGAACACAGCAGCGCTCGGCGTCCCCCGAGCTTGTCAGCGACGTACCCAGTGAACGGAGCCGAGAAGGCGTACGTCCAAAAGCCAGCCGTGATTACCACTGAGAAATCGGACTCACTCATGCCAAGCTTTTCTCTCGTCTCCGAATTGTTCCCAGCAGCAATGTTGTACCGGCAGCAGTAGAACAGTGCATAAGTGAAGCCCATAGGGAGCCAGACTGAAATGCGCTCTAGCCTGAATTTGAGATCGTGGATCGAACTGGAGACTTTGTTGTTGACATCGTAAAAGCACACACCAATGATTGTTCCAATCACCACCAATGTGACAGCCTCTTGGACATTCATCTTATAGGGTGCAGATGTGCGTTCTTCTTATGGTGCCGGATGCGAATTTCTAGCGCAAATAAGCCTAGATGCACGTTCAAATTGTTTTTTAAGTCATGTTGCAAATATTTTTAAGATTGGTAAAACTCAACAATGTTAAAAAACATCCGTATTGTCACACAGTAGTCACACAGTCACACAGTCACACAGTCACACAGTCACACAGTCACACAGTCACACAGTCACACAGTCACAAAGTCAAAAAGTCACACAGTCACAAAATCACATTCACAGTCACAAATCAAATTCGGCAATGGCAAATGTATATTTAGATGATTTGGATAGCCGAGCCCCCCCCCCCATTTGGGGAGTCACCCCGACATATATGATACTATTTTCAAACGACATGTTCCCCCCCCCCAACCACTTTCTCGTCTAAACTCTGCCAATATTGTGGTTCGTGGTCCTTACTTTCTAACCCGCCAATACCGACTGGGTGGACTTTGGTTTGGGATGCGTAGCTAGCGCTACTACTCAGCAGTGAGTTGGTACTCAAGGTCGACCTCTCCACCTCTGTCGAAACTTCATCTTCCTTCCCCTTCGACCTCAACTGTTGTATAGCACTCCCCTCCGCTTTCTCCTCGGCAAGCGCCCTCGCCTTTAGAATTGCAGTTCTGTGTCCGGCAACGTTGGAGAACTTTCGCAAACTGCGTTTGGCCCTAACTGTCATGTTGTCGAGGATCTTCATTTCTCCTAACCTCCCAACAAAAGAAATCCTTTTCAACATTCCTCCCCCCCTTTCCTTCTCACTCTTCCCCTCCCCCAACAACTTCCTTGCTCCGAACCTCACGTAAGCCAGCAAGGAAATCTGTACCAGTGGGAGGGTAATTCCAACCCAGCACATGGTGAATATAAATGGGGCTGCGCCTGTCTCAGCCTTTTTCACGCTGACTGTATAACATCCCAGAAACACGAACGTCAGGAAGCACAACACGCTCACCCTGATCCTCGTCGTGTTGATTGCATAAGCAATCGGGTAGTTTTGGTTCTCCCTCCCTTTTTCCTCGTGGAACTCCGGGACAAGGATAGTAACGAGCTTTTTTCCAATTAGAAAACACAGCAACGACAGGGACGAGATTGCCACCGCAATTCCTGGAGCCATGATGCTAAAGTTGCTCAGCACCAGCCCGAAGGAGAAGACGAAGAGTGAAATTGCGAGCGAGTACGCCCTGGCAACCTTCCTTGCGAACTCGAGCCACGTTGTATCCTTCCTCATGCTGCTCGCTTTCTTGACGAGGTCCAGCCACATGACCTATTTTTTGGTGAGTAATTATTATAATTTCGGGGAGTTAGTCGTTTGGTTTGTCGCCCGCCCTGCCCACCCCACCCCACCCCACCCACCACTAACTCACCACAACCTCCAGAATACTCATCACCAGGAATAACGTGGTGAGAGCGAAGCAAGTCGGACGCCAACCATCGTGAAAATCCCACTGATCATCCATCCCGAACAAATTCAGGTAATATATGCCAAAGTTTCCCAAGTGGGACGGAGCTGACAGCATCATGTAAATCAGCACTCTGTCCCTCGGGCCCCAGCCCAGCGCGCCTTTCGATTTTAGCACGTACGCCGTCTGCACTGCAGAGGCAATGCCAACCGACGTGACAACCAGACCAATGGTGAGGAAGATCAGGGACAAGGTGAACGAGGAGTCCTTCTTCACCACGCAGTCAGGGGCGGCGGCAGAATTGCCTGAGTCTTCCTGCTTCCCTGCCAATTGCTCGGTTAGGGAGTAGAACCTGTAACACGAGCAAATTCCAGTACCTGTGGAGGATGAGTTGGCAGAAGTGGTTGTTGCCTTGTAGCAATTGTACAAGGCTGGGCCTACTTTTCGAGTTAGTCAATCGACGTGGCCCCCGTAACCCCCGTATCATAGTAATGCCCCATTTTTAATTGGATTAATATATGAAATTGCTGCACTCACATGACATGTCGTTCCGAAGCTCACAAATGTTGTTTTGACCAAAATCTAAAGGACGATTGCCAGCCACAAGAAAATTTGTCAAGCAGATAGAGCTTATAGTGAGTGATTGGAGATTCAACATTAAATAGGTTTAGGAAAGGTCAAAGTGGCTGTTGTTTTTACAACGTTCTGTTAACAAAAAAGTTCCACGTCAGAACTTCACATTTTTGCAAAAGTGTTCGGTATTCTTAAGTCGTGCCACGACTTAAAACACACATTTATATACCTCATAGGCTTAGGTAACATACTCGCGGCACATCACCTGTTTTTATCACTCCAACACAAACAACACTAACCGCCCGACAACTGCCACCTCACCCAGAAATATAGCAGAAAGAATGAAAAACACATTTGCATTTTCTCACTTACTCGTCCTCACGAGCTCAGTCTTTTATCAAATTATCCTTCCGCAACTGACATGGTTTTTCATACTATCCACCTACTACTTCCCAAAGACTCTCCTCATTTGGAGCCTCCCGATCTTCTTCTCGTCGGCGAGCTCCTCCTTGTGCTTGAGTTACAAAGGTTTGCTGAGGAGAATGGCAGAATTGAAGGGGTTGCAGGTGCACATAGAGGATGCTAAGCTAACTAGCGGCGACGAGCAAGTTTTAAAGGGTAATGAAAAGTGTGTTGATCATTATATTGGACATAAGGAACAAAAGCATTTTGGTCACACACAGGACGATGCGGAGGTCGTCTGGAACGATGAGACGTGTCCTACCATGTATGGCTTTCACCCGCACAATAAGGTTGGTTTGGACAGTGTCTGTGCAGTAGCGTGTTCTCTTTTCTAACCTTTTCTGACTCTTTTCGAAACCCAATCCTTTACCAATTTCCTCTCCAATCACAGTTCCCGATTGACATTTTCCTTCTCCTTGCTTCCGACCCACACTACGACAACCTGAGCATGGCGCAGTCATCGCTGGGCAAGTTCATCCCGACGATCTCATTCCCAACCTTTCTGTTTGGCAACGTGATTGATGCGACCAGGCGATCGATGGAGTCGGCGATGGTTCGCAAAAATCGCGACATTGGACTTTTTCCGGGTGGAGCGAGGGAGATGGTGGAGTGCCAGCCCAACTCAAACAATAGATCCAGCAAAACCATCACACTCGTGAAGCACGGGGGTTTCTTGAAGATTGCGAGGGCTCTGGGAGTGTTTGTCACGCCGACTTTCATTTTCAACTTTTCGGACGCGTACTTCTCGCCCTTTTCAAAATTGGAGAGGTGGATGTACGAGAAGTTTAAGTTCACTCTGCCGCTCTTCTTCTCGACTGAAATCACCTCGGTTAGCAGGAGGCCCGCAGCGATGCACGTGGGGGCGAAGATCGACACGAGCCTGTACACGAGCGATCGCGCCCTGCTGAACGACTACTACATGGCGGTGAAGGAGATCTTCGAGAAGCACAAGGGCGAGTACCCGGGCTACGAGGAGCGGGAAATTGCCTTCGCCGGAGGGTTAAACTGCGCAGAAAGGCGAGGATCCAAAACGGCCACGAGCTTCAACATGACAAGCATGCCCGTGCCGAAGAGAAAACTGGAGACGCAGGTGAGCGAGCGGAGCGGATTAGATTATAGAGGGGGTGCGTGGAAGAAAAAACTAACCAACACTTTCGCTCGGCGCAGGGGCAAAAAGTTGTTCTGACTCTCAGCTTGTTCTTGGTCGGGTGGAGCACGTACGAGTACTTCCTGCACGGAAATTTGTGGAAGATGAGCACTTGGTCCGCCCACAAGGTGAACAAGGCTTCGACTATCATGGTTCACGTGCTCAGCAGCTTGGTGTGGGTGAGCGCGAGCTTCTATTTGACGACCCACCAGTACAGCAAGAAAACGCACAAGGCGGTTGGGAGTTTGGGGATGCTCAGCGCCGTGGCGATGTGCTGCAGGTGAGCGAGCGGAGCGCGGAGCGGGGGGAGTGTGAAAACGAGATATAAAAGCGAGATAAACTAACCCAATCATTTTGCTAGCGCGAATTATTTGCAGATGACGAGCTTGGCAGCGAGCTGGGCAAAAGACAGGTCGGTGGAGGGAGTTTTGGACCAACACGTGCATCGAGTGACGACGATGGGAACGATGATGGGAATGGGAATCCCAAAATTTCCGCACACGGAGTTTCACGCAGCGTGCAACTTTCAGATCAGCAACGTGGTCATGTACCTACTGGCGTTCTCGATCGCAAGAGCGAGGATGCACGATATCCCAGTCCACAAAAAGTACGCGGAGAACGTGAGTTTGCTGATCGGTGCTAGCATAATGCCCAGGCTGCTCGCAGTGGTGATTAGGTTCATATTTCCAACTTTGGGAGGTGAAGCAGCCTTTACGGTGGCGTGCGGCATGTTCATAGTCATGCAGGTTAACAACATGAGCAAGCTGAAGGTGGGAATTACGAAGAACGTGTTGGGGATTGCAAACTCTTTTTCGCTTGGGGTCGTGGTTTTAGAATTGGGTGTGGAAGGAATGATGCGTTACTGGATTCCGACGGGAATTTGTGTGGGGGTTGGATGGTTGATGGCCGGGTTTGACCACGACAATTACGGTGGTGTGAAACAGAGCAGGAGAGGGAGTGTATAGAGGGGTTATAAATCATAATTTGCAGCAGCCGAAACAACCATCTTTTTAGTCTCTGAAAGCTCCAAAGATGACTGAGTCCCCAACCTCGATTTCGTTCACTTTGTTATAGAATATGAAAGGATATTGTACTCCTTAAAAGTCCCCAAATCCCGATCTTCGGGTCTGAAACTGGATTGATCAGAAGGACCAAGTTCACCAACCCTCTATAAACTCTAACCCAAACCCTCCATGCTCCGCAATTTGCCGAATCCCAATGCAAAAATCCCGAATCTCTTCGCCACGGTGCACATCGCCTTTGAACTCGATGAGCCTCTTGAACCCGCTCTTCAAAATTTCCTTCCCCTTCCTCCTGTTGATCTTACGGGCGGCGTTGTCCTTCAAATAAAAGAGCTTTGGGTAGGAGTGAGACTTGTCGGTGCTCTTCCCCTGTAGCCACTCCGCCTCATCGGTCACGCTGGCGAGGGTCACTTTTTTGCAAAGCTCCTTGGCCTGCAGGTCCTGCGCGCAGTCGAAGAAAATATTCACGGTGCCAAGCTCACCGCCAAGATTGTTGCTATTGGCACCTATTGTTGGGGAGTTGAAAGCCAAAATTGAGGATTTCACCCCCACACCACCCTGCCGCCAATTGTCGTCGGTCTCTGGTCATATAGTCATTTCAAATTGGGGGCTTGTTGTGTTTTCCGTCTTCAGGTTCATCCTTCACGCAGAAATTCACGAACACAACGTGACAAGACCGAAGAAGAATTATTTTTAAAATTTCTCCCTCCCCCCCCTCCCTCTCCAGATCGAAGTTAGATTTGTCATCCTTCTCCTCCTCTCCAAATCACGCCAACACGGTGCACAACAGACTCCTTCTTTTCACACAGAGCTTGATGCTTCTTCAAAAACTGCAACCTCTTCTTCACATTATACTCTTCCCAATCACACTTTCATATACCAATATTTTCCAGAATACCATTCAAACAACCCGCTTACAAGCATCAACATTCGATTCCTTGCTGTCAACCTACGATGTCTTTGATCTGCCTTCACTAAATAGTCCTTCGACACCAACTATAGATACAATCTCCCTTTCAAGAAAGGTTTTGAAGACCTACGACTATCACCTCCTGTCAAGCATCAATTCTAAGGACCCAACGAAGTTCCTCGAGGAGATTAAAACGAACCCATCACACCCTCTTTTCGCGAGCGTCAGTTTCTCATCAACCAACAAACCCAACAACGGCCTCCCCAGTTCAAGTTTCAGTTTCGAGTATCTAGTCAACGCCATGAAGCACTTCACGTCACCTGATCGAGTAATCTCCTTGGGAATTCTCGCACCTAGCCCTCTCGTGGCTCTCAAAACTCTTAAATCCTACACTGTCGGACTATCCCTGCCCCGTGGCATCGTTCGTAACCTTGACCAAGACGGTGTTTTGATTCCGGACGACCCCGCGAACGATTACACTGAGTCGACACCTGGAGATGCAACATCTGGGGGTGAGTCTCAACTCAGTCTCCGCTCGCCTTGATGAAGACGAGCATACTCGCGATGGATCTCGCGAAATGGCTGCAGACGGCTACATCCACTACTAAACTAACCCACTCAATTCGTATTCGTTTGGCTCGCTCGCCTCCCCCCTGTTCCATTAAAAAATGCGCCTCGCTTCGCTCGGCGCAGGAGGAACTTTTCTTCGGTACAAGTCAAGAGGGGTGCAATCATTCGAGGAGATGAGAAGGACTGGGCTTGGCTTTGGGGGTCTCTGGAACGAGGGGGACGCGGTGGGAGAGGGAGGGTACGACGGAGGGTTCCGGGGCGTTTATTTTGGGGTGATGGAGGCTGGTGGGGGTGACGAAAATGATGCTGATGATTTTTTTCAAGTTGGGGTGCTCCCCCTTGGCCTTTTTGACGACAACGAACAGTTATGATATTGAGATTGAAATTAAATTTAAGGAGTCGAGTAGAAACTTAGTTATTGCCTCGCCAAATCAACAAAATTTTAACAATTTATCACAACATCAGTTTCTGTCCCCCCTCCTCCCTTACACTATTCTTAGTTTTTGGTCTTATTCTTGTGAGCAGCCTTCCGATCCTTATCCTGAGCATTTTTCAAAGTGTCCATAACTATTATTCTTTCCTTGCTGGTCAGACAAGGACAGATTGCCCTGCAAATTTTTTTCATCAACGGCGGCGGTGGCCGTTGCCCGCCGTGGGCGTCCATGTACTCCTGAATATGCTTAGTTTTCTGGATGCTTTTATGAATATCAACCCAAGCATACTGCCCTAAAGTTACTCTCTGCATCCGATCCTGCAACCGGAATGCGGGGAAAAGAACTAAAGGGTACCGTCTGTCCAGCTCTATGAACTCATTAAAATCAATCAAACCGTCGTCGTTGGTATCGAACTGCGCAACAGCCTCAGCAAAATTCCCAGGAAACATGGGAGAGGCGTTGTTTACAATTCTGCACAGCTCAATGAACTCTATTTGGATTGTTGGGTTAGCTGTTGATAATTTCGGCCCATTCCTCGCGCCCCCCTATCCCTATCACTCACTCACTCACTCGCTCGCTCACTCACCTTTCTCGTCAATCGTTCCACTGCCATCTTTATCGAAAGTTTCGAAGCAAAATCGTAATATATCTTCCTTCGTGTACATGCAGTATGTAACACAAACCCTAATAAACTCCTCGAATTCAATTGTACCACTACCATCCAGATCAATCAATGCGAAAAGAGCGTCCGTAAAGGGGGACCGTGCTTCCTCCAAAACTTCGAAAAATTCCTCCGAGTCAATGGAGCCCGACTGGTCCAAGTCGATCTCCTCGAACTTTATTTTTAGCCTCTTCAAATGTTTTTGTGTCAGACCTAGCGCTTCCACTGCCTCTTTTGAAGCTTGTTCTTTGAGTACAACCTGTGTGGTAGGGTGTGGGGATTGTGGGTGTGGGAAACGATTTTGTTCATATGGGTTATTTAGGTTAGTATAGTTTATGCTTTGAAATCTTCTCAAAGGCGCACCCACACCCCCCCTCCACTCCACTCCAAACCAATCCACTCACCCCATCAGAATGAATCCATTTTTTGTACATCATCGTCCAATAACCCTGTTTCCCCTTGCTCTCGTGCTTTTCCTTCTTTCTCTTTGGAGGACCTCCACCCTGGTATTTTGCGCCCTTCGCAGAACCAGCAGGCGCAGGCCCTTTCTTTGGCGGAGCGTTTCGATTAGCTGGTGACGGGGGGGGCTTCTTCTTCGTGCCACCAGCCGACCCCGCCTTCTTTAGGCTGGGTGGCTTTTTTTTGTTTGCTGGACTGTCTCCACCTTTTCCACCAGCATCTTTGCTCGATCCACCTTTTTGCACTTTGGGCTTTCCAGGAGAGGTTCCACCAGTCTTCGGTTTCGGTTTCTTAACATCTCCTCGTGGCGGCATGAGTGTGAGTGTTGGTAGTTAGGAGCGTTGGGAGAGTTGGGTTGGCTCGTAGTGGTTTTCAACTCTAATTTTAAAACAACGGGGGTGCAAATAGGGGATATGGAGTTTGATTCGTGATTTCGGTCGGTCTGGTTGGTCTGATGAGTATGATCTTCTCTGTTCACTGTTTAAAGTCTGAAATGGTTCCCTGTTGTGTGTTGCTATTTGCACATATTTGACGATCATCACATCAATTTGAGCACTTGAGTGGAAAATTTATCGCAAAATAAACAAAGATACGCGTCGTATCACGATCACAACCTTCCTCCTCACCACACACCAACCAAATATAAAATATCTATTAATATCCCGGCCAAAATGGAAAATGCTGAAACAAACTCCTCTTCAAACAACCAAGCTCAGGATCACGAACAAGCTCTTTCAGACTATGGTGACTCTGAGGGATTTGAGTTTTCTTCGATGGGTCTTGTGAAACGCAAAAACTTTGTCGGCATAGACGAAGCAGCGAATACAAATTCCCACAGGACTTTCTACTTCAGGAACACTTCTGGGGAAAGTTTAATAGATTTCTGCTCCTCGATATTGAAGTCCAAGCCCATTTAAGTCAACAAAACGCAATTCGATACCTCTTCCTTCGCAACGGCAAGTCCCACCCACCCAGAATTATCCGACTATGACAACTACTACTCCCTCTCCAAGCATGAAATTGACTCGCTAACCAAGTCCCGTTTGCTTTTTGTTCGGGGAGTGTATCTTTGCCGAAAGGGGGATTACGAGTTGGCAGCCTCAGACCTGTCAGAGGTGATACGGTTTGGCTACCAAGGTGGAGGTGCAAAGTTCGCGTCGATTGAGCCTTTGCTTGTGGAGGAGGTGAGCGAACGAAGCGAAGCGAAGCGAAGCGAAGCGAAGCGAAGCGAAGCGAGCCTTGTGACGAATAATGCGAAGCTCCGTGCGAAATTGCTATGCATGTCTACATCCATTACTGATCTAATTCTATTCAACTATTTTTGCTCGCTCGCTGCTCTCGTGCTCGTTAAAAATGCGCCTCGCTTCGCTCGGGGCAGTTCCCCCACCCGTACACAATCGCGCTGTTCAACCGAGGCACAGCTTATACGAAATTGAATAAGCTCACCTCCGCGAATGAGGACTTTACAAGCGTGTTGGAGCTGGATAACAAACACGTCCAGGCGGCTTATAGCCGGGCGGCGGTTCACAACAAAATGGGACTGTTCGAACGAGCCGTTGAAGGTGAGCGAGCGAAGCGAGCGAGCCTTGTGACAGAAGAGTGCGAAGCTCCGTGCGAAATTTTTTTACATGGCTACATCCACTACTACTGAACTAACCAACTCAACTATTTTTGCTCGCTCGCTGCTCTCGTTCTTCGTTGAAAATGCGCCTCGCTTCGCTCGGCGCAGATTACAATCTTGCCTTGATGAATGAGCAGCACAGTCTGGACGACAAAACAACGAAAAAAATGGGCACTCCCGTTGGCAAGCGGCGAGGAAGTATGGCCGTTGGGGTTAACGCTTATGTCAGCGATTTGGAGAAGATGCACACCACAGCTATTTTGGTTGAAAGTAGTAACTTCGACAGGTGATCTCGCGATGAATCCCGCGAAATGGCTACAGACTTATGGCTGACATCCACTACATACTAACATGATTCCACTCAATTCTTTTGACTCGCTCGTTTTGCTCTTGCTTCTTTAAAAATGCGCCTCGCTTCGCTCGGCGCAGCATGAGCAACTTTTCTGCGGACACGAACAGCCCTGAGAATGACCATGAGAAATCGAAAATCGAAGGCTTCAATAATTTTCTTGTAAATGACAAAAACAATGACAATAACAGTCCCAGGAAAGAAGAAACTGAAATTCTGACCACCCCAAAAAAGCATACACACACAATTCTGTCCAGTAATGGTGCCGTTAATATTGCGGTCAAGGTTCCGAGTCCCACGAGCAATTCAGATCTTTCCTCATACTTTTACGACAGCAATGGCTTTGGGGGGGGGGGGAGCGGAACGAGTAGCAGCAACGGCAGCCAACGAACATTTAGTCCGGTCACGTTGAACAGTGCACAAACTAATTTAATATCGACTCCACCGAGCAGTGCGAAGCGGAGACCAAGTCGAACCGCCCCGCCCCCCCCACCTCCCCCACAATTTTCTCCCCAAAGTATTGGACTTGGACATGGACTTGGACTTGGACCTGGACCTGGATCTGGATCTGGGCCTGGATCAATATCGAATCGACGACGAACCATGGACGGGATGAGCCCCAAGAGCCCGTGGGGAAGCTCGCAGAACGGGCTGGAGAAGCTCACGGCAGCAAATCCGACTTCGACTTCGACTTCTGCTACAACAACAACAACAACTACTACTACTACAACTACAACAACACCAACAACCCCAACCCCGAGCATCTCGCCGGCAAAGCTACAGTTGTCAACTGCCGATATTCACCACGCGCAGGGATTCGCACTGCGGAAAGCTGGCGACTTTGAACAGGCCATCGTTGAGTATAGCTCTGCCATCGAGCACGATGGGGAACACTTCAAGGCGTTTTTCAACAGAGGTTTTGCTTTCGATAAGTTGTGTCAGGTGGGTTGCGTGGAGGGAGGGAAGACGGGGTACAACACAACTAACCCCCTTTTTGTCGCGCAGTTCGACCAGGCTATATCCGACTACACCCAGGCGCTGCGGATTGAACCACAGAACGCGTATACTTACTACAACAGGGGAATCTCGAGGGACCGGGCTGGACACTACAACGAAGCAATTCACGACTTTACAAAGGCAATCAATGTGCATCCAGAGAATGCCGATTTCTTTCACAATCGCGGGTTTTGCCACAGGAAGAGAGGGAATTTGGAGCAGGCAATTGCAGACTACACACAAGGTGAGCGATGCAAAATGGCTACAGACATAATGGCTACATCCACTACTAAACTAACCCACCCAATTCGCTTCGAACCTTCTTCGCTCGGCGCAGCGATGAACATCAATCCGAACCACTTCAAGGCGGTGTACAACAGGGCTTTTTGCTACGACAAGCTGAACTTGCTTCGAGAGGCGGAAGTCGACTACACCACGGCGATCCGAATGCAGAACAAGAATTCCAACGCGCTGCACAACAGGGGAGCGGTGTACGAGAGGATGGGAAGGCTGGATCTGGCAACGAGCGACTTCGAGGAGGCTGTCAAGGTTGACAAGGCTGCGCACAGTAGCGTGCACGCGCTGGCCATGCTGAAGGAGAGGCAGGGGAAGTTTGAGGAGGCCATGGTACTGTTCAACCTTGCGATTGGAACGGAGGGGGGAGGCGAGGTGGTGGTGTACAGGCACAATCGGGGCTTTTGTAAGAGGCAGCTGGGAGATTTTGCCGGGGCGGTACTGGACTTTAGCAAAGCGCTAGAGCTGGATGAGACATATATGCAGGGCTACACAAGCCGCGGGTTTGCGTACAGGAAATTGGGGAATTTCAAGCTGGCAATCGAGGACTACGGAAAAGCGATAGAGCTGGATGAGAAGCACTTGAAGAGCTACAACAACAGGGGCTATTGTTACGCAAAGGTTGGATTGTTTGAAAAGGCTGTTGAGGATTACGGAAAGGTGATCGAAATGGATCCGGAGAACTTTCACGCGTACCACAACAGAGGCATTAGCTTGGACAAAATTGGAGATTTTGACAATGCCGCGAGAGATTTCAGGAAGGTGTTGGAGAAGGAGAAGAAGAAGGAGAAGGAGAAGGTTGAGGGAGGGGGGAAGGGTAAAAACTCTGCCGTGAATGAGTTGCTGAGAATCGTTGAACTGAAGATTATGCAAAAGCAGGTAACTCACAACCAAATTAATTAATTATTATGAATATTAATAATGAATTGACCAGAAATAGTTGGTGAGCTACTTTTTTTGGAGTTTGTTCGTGGGTGTGGGTGTGGGTGTGGGGTAAGTTAGGTGTGGATTTATGGATTTTGTTGTAGACGAATATTCCAACCCTCCGATTTCAAGGCGTCTTCGATGAAGGTGAGCCGTTTCAAGTTCACTCCCATATCAGACTCTCCAATTCGAGACGACGAACGAACGCTAGCAAAGCCATCGCCATCGACAGCAATACTAACGTCGTCAACAAATGGCTTACCGCCATTGAAGAACTTTGCCCACTTGCCGTCCGAAGACGAGAAAAACTCGTAGCGGAGAATGTCCGCCTCCTCAGACATTAGCTTCCACCCTCCGAGATCGACGCTGTTCTGGCCATTCTGGGGGTAGCTTTCGATCACCTTCTTGATGTCAGAGATGCCAGCAGCAGCGGAGCTCATGTCCTCCGGGAATCGCCAATAATGGGTTAGGCAGTTCTTGCTGCCCTTCTCGCACTTGGGGAGTGTCTCTACCGCCAAGGCAGAGGCTGCTGGTAGCAGAAGACCCGCCATCGTACCCAAAGTAGAAACAACAAAACTACGACGGTTGACCTTAAGTGTCATCTCAAGTCGTTGTGGTTGAAATAATTTGAACGACTTAACTGTCGCGAATAACATGGCTAATGAAACAATCCACATACGCATCCAAGTATAAATCCTGGCGCCTATAGATTTAAGAATTTTTCAATTTTTAAATAATTTCTTCAATCACCACATCAGAGGCAATCATAAAACGACGTATCAAACTTAGTCCTATCTATCTAAGTCTTTACCCACAGATTTGTAGAATGGCAAACTATAGAGAAATTGCGTCGTTTCTGAAGACTAAAGTTCCTCAAGACTTCTCTCCAAAAATAGGAATCGTGTGCGGTTCTGGATTGTCTTCCCTCTCCGATGGTATGACTGAGCAAGTCACAATCCCCTACTCCTCCATCCCCGGTTTTCCGCAGACATCCGTCGCAGGCCACAAGGGAGAGCTTGTTTTTGGGTACCTTTCCGGCACTCCCACTGTTTGCTTGCGTGGTAGGTTCCACAGTTATGAGGGTCATTCTCACGACATTTGCGCACTGCCTGTTCGCGTGTTTCGCTGTCTTGGCGTTAAGCTTGCCGTTATCACGAACGCTGCGGGTGGTCTCAACCCGAACTACAATGTTGGCGATGTTGCAATTGTGATGGATCACCTTGCGCTCCCGAACCTTGCCTCTAAGAACTGCCTGGTGGGTCCAAACGATGATGAACTTGGGCCGAGGTTCCCTCCTATGAGCAATGCCTACGACAAGGAATTGCAGGAGGTTGTTGTGAAGACGGCTAAGGAGCTCAAGTTCGACTTCATCAGGGAAAACGGAACGTACTGCTTCGTCTCGGGGCCGATGTACGAGTCAGCCGCGGAGTCGCGTTTCTTGCAGAGTATCGGCGGCGACACTGTGGGAATGAGCACCATCCCAGAAGTGGTTGCAGCTCACCACTGCGGAATTCAAGTTCTTGTGATGAGTTTGGTCACGAACAAGGTGGTGATGCCCGGTGACGATGGTCCCGCGGCCAACCACCTCGAGGTGTTAGATGCTGTAAATATGCGTGGGGACCAGATTCAGAAGCTCGTCAAGGAGACCGTGGCGAACTTGAGCAAGAAGGGGGGGTGGTTGGAGAACAGGGCGGACCTGGCGGTTATAGATTTGTCAAAGAAGTG
>Ga0302116_1000590_pt1 | contig 22186 bp, 14 predicted proteins | sample AG5_SCM_MG_FD_203124 | JGI IMG/M metagenome (GOLD analysis project Ga0302116, IMG submission 203124) | Marine microbial communities from Western Arctic Ocean, Canada - AG5_SCM | ecosystem: Environmental > Aquatic > Marine > Oceanic | place: Canada: Western Arctic Ocean | collected 2017-10-01 | reverse complement strand
TACGGGGAAAAAGGCCACGAACGCGATGGCCCGTGCACACACACACGCTCCGTGCGAGCGGGTGACGTGTTCAAGGCTGTCGCGCCGTAGATCTGGCGTCGAATCGTTCCGTCCCGTCGCTGTCGGGAGGACAAAACCCGCCGCCAAATCTGGTTCCGGCAAACGCGCGGGTTCGACGCGACGACGGCGCGAACGCGCCGCGGGTTCGCGAGTTCGCCCGAACACGCGTCGCACAAGAGGGAATCGGCCTTTGGTTTCGTGGGAATCGGTCGGAGGCTCACCTGTTTGTTTGGTGGAAGGTGTAGGTGGTGCGGGAAAAGTGAGCCGATTGAGCCGCCAAAGCCGTCTTTCAGGGGTCGCGATTGAACGCCTCAGATTGAACCAGAGCATGAGAGCCCCTGATTGAACGACGGTTCGAGTTGGGGTGGATATTTAGTCTCAAAGTTACTCAAATTGGGATAAGGCGGAAATAAACCGCCGATCTTGGTTCCGGAGCGACCGAAACGCCCAACTCTTCACCCAGTGCCAAAATTCGTGGGAGGCCGCGTCCAAAGTTTGTTTTTTGTAACTCCCGCCGCGTCGCCGGCAGAGCCGACGGGCGCGCGCCGGGGAGGAGGCAAGGCGCGCGACCTATCGAACGAGCGGGGCGGACGAGCCGAGTCGAGCGAAGCGCACCGCCGGGAGGACTGAGGCGCGCGCGTGCCGATACATCGTCGCCCTCGGGAGGCCTCATCGGCTCAGCTGACAGTAGGCGGCACCGAGGAGGGGAGGAATAAACAACCGGGACGATGGGCGTCGGGGGCTCCAAGTGCTGCAAGGACCTGTGCAGCACCGAGGAGGTGAAGCCTCTGGTGGACCCGGAGACTGGACGGGTCCCACGCGCGGGAACCAGCGGGAGACGCGACGGGAAGGACGAAGTTAAGGGGGGCGAGGGACCCAACAGAGATGGCCCCGTCGAGCCCGATCCCGCGGTGTTCTACGCGCGCCCGGTATCGAAGGCGCGGTCGCAACGACGGCTGGTGAACAACGACACCGCGAGGGAGACCGCGAGCGACAGACGCGAGACGCGCGCGCGGAAGCACCACCACAGGAGCAACCAGAAGGTGGGCGAGGAGACGGTGCTGCGGTTCCACCAAGAGAATCCAGCCAAGGCGCCCATCGTGGCGTCCTCGTCGGAGGACGACATAGGATCCAAGCCGCCGAGTGAAGTGAAAGGACAGGACGACGTGCATATAGTGCACGTGAGTCCAGATCCGAGCTCGGCGGAGAAGGACGGTGGGGAGAACTGGATCGGCGTGTGCGACGCCAAGCTGCAGCACAGGGTGTGGTGGTGGTCCATAACGTTCGTGCTCTTCTTCGTGATTGGCATGGGCGTCTTCTTAGGACTGGCGCACGGGTACCAGCCCGACCACGAAGATCACCCGACCTCGCCGCTCTACCCTAAGGTTGCCGTGCTGGACGAGGAGTCGAGACACGACACGGCGGTGCGCCACCATCATCACCGCCATGAGGCGCCCGCGACAACTCATGCGCCGGGGCCCGACGTGTCGACGCAGATGCTGAGCGAGTGGGAGTCGATGGATCGGATGTGGAGCGACGGCGCGGACGCCGCTTGGAAAGGCGGCAGGGACGGCGCGGACGACACAGCGGAGTTGTCGAAGGGGTGGCGGGCGAGGCCGCCGGCGCGTTCGCGAAAGTTGACGCCGGGGAAGTCGAGACGAACGCCGCCGACGGCGGCGACGGAGGAGAGGAAATTGGATTCGCCCCTCGAGGACCCGGCGCTGAAGGCGGACCTGAACGCGGCGGTGTCCAGACTGCTCCGCAAGGAGATCGAGAGCGTCGGCACCGACGCGCCTAGCACACATTAGAGACGCATATAATACGCACATAGGATGAACGCGGAGACGACGCCACGTTTGGATGTCTCACTCGGATGAAAAATTAAATAAAAATATGTTTCGGGTACCGCTACGGTACCGAGTTGCGTTTGCTACGGCGACGCGTCGCGCTCGTGCCCCTCGTCCACGCGCCGTCGGTTGTTAATTGCTACATGACACGTGCCTCTCACTCGGTGATGTCGGGGAGGGGTTCCTTCGGGTCGATGATCTGGATGAGGTTGTACCGCTTCTTGGATTGCTTGCAGAGCGCCATGGCGGTGTCTCCGTCGTTGTTTTTTATGGACGCGTCGGCGCCGGCTTCGATGAGCTTCGCCACGCACACCGCGTCGCCGACGGTGACGGCGTACATGAGCGCGGTCCAGCCGTCGCTGTCCACCGCGTTGAGGTCGACGTGCTTCTCGATGAGCTGCGCGTGAAGGGTTGGTTCGTGGGGGACGGTAGGGATGGGTCAGGATTTTGTTCTCGGGTTTGGCGATCGTGGAATCTGACTCAGCGGTGACGGATCGGGGGCGACGGAGACGCGCGGGCGGCGCGCGGACGTCGGGCGGGAGCATCGCTCGTGGCGGGGCGATCGATCGTGACGAGTGGAATTGGAGGTGGTGGGCGGGAACTCACGTAGTCGAGGACGGTTCCGTGGTGGTGCACCGCGGCGGTCATCGCCGCGGTGCCCCCGTCGGCATCCTTGAGGTTGAGGAGCGAGGGACCGCGACCGAGAGCCTTGAGGATCTCGGTGTTGCCGTTGGAGGCGGCGATCATGGCGGCGGTCTTGCCGGACATCTGATGAATGCACAGATCGTGAGTAGGTCAGCGGCGGATCGATCGCGTCGGATCGAGCGTCGGAAGCGTCCGCGGGGTGCGTTCACCGGACCGGCGTGAACCATCCAGATCGGCTAACGGTGCGGGTGAAAAAGGGGGGGCAAAAGCGATCGACGCGGTGGGTCCCCGCGCGCGGCACGGACGTGGCGCGAGACGTCCGGGAGGCGCGGCTTCCGCGAAGATGCGGCGTGGCAGGGTGAGATTCGGAAAGTTTTGCGTCATCGGGACGTACCTCGCCGTTGGCCTGGATGTTGACGTCGGCGCCCGCGTCCATGAGCTCGATTAACTTTTCGAGGTTTCCATCAGCGGCAGCTTGCTGGAGAGGCGTGAGGCCGGAGAAGGTGTCGTGGTCGTCGACCCCCATTTTGGCTTATTGGGTGTGTGGATAGGTGGTTTGTGGGTTGAGAGTCGTGGGGAGTACGCCGGGGCTGGAGCCTTGGCGCGTTTCCGTGAGCTTGATTGTGCCGATTGTGCCGGGAAAAGAAAATATATATCTGCCTTTTTGGATTTTTTGGAACAGTCCGAGTCAGACCCACTTTCCAGACACAACACCCGCGTGTGTGACGGCTTTTCCGTCAGCGATGCGATCCGTCCTGAACCGGCGGACGTGAAGCGTGACAAACGTTCTCACAGGTCTCGTTACAACTTGCTGCCCCTGGTCCAGCCCCCCATGTCGTACTGGTGCTCACCCCATATTCCCCCATCATCCATCGCGGCCGCCGCGGATCGGGGCCTGATCGCACCCCGGTCGACACGAGCGGTGGACGGCCGGCCACCCGCCGCCGTCCCCGGCCTCCCGAGGTAACCACCATCGGCTCCAATTGTACCACCGACGCCAACGCCGTCGAGTCCCCGCTCGCGCCACTCCCGTATCGGCCTGTTCTTCTCCGCGAGCGCCGCGGCTTTCTTCGTGAGTCTCACCTGGATGGCCGGGCCCTTCTTCCACGCCTGTCGCCGCCCGCCCCCGGTCGCCCCGCCCCCGAGTGAACCGAGGATGCTCGACCGAAGTTGTTCCCGCGACTTTCGCGTCGCCGCCGTCTCGCCGTCTCCCGACTTCTTCACGGGTGTGCCCCAGGGGGATCCGAAGGAGGCGTCCGCGTCGTCGTCGTGGTCGAGGTACGCCTCGAACGTGGAGTCCGGGTCGACAGAGGGCACGTTCGATTTGTTCGAACGCGGACGCGACTTCATCGGTGACGCCCGTAAGGTCGACTTGATCGGGGACCGAGCCGACGCTGGCCTCGGTTTAACCGGCGATGCCAAATACCCACGCGTCCTCATCTCCGTCCGCGTCATCGCCGCGAGCGCCGTCGCGGGACGTACCCCCGAGTCTCGTCTCGCCTGCCTGGCCCGCGCTGTGGGCGTGCCGACCTCGCGGGTCCGGCCGCCGCCGCCGCCCAAACCAACCCCGACGGGAGCCCTTCCTTCCTCCACTCCGTTCGCGGACTCGAAACGCCCGCGTATGGGCTCGTGCCTGGGCGCGACGGACGTCCCGAAGCTCGCGCGGACGGACGGCGACGTGGCGCTCTTAGGCAGGCCCTCGCGAGGAATCGATCGCGCCACCGAGGAATCGAACCCGCGAAGGTCGGCGAGGTCGGCGTCGCCGAGCGCCCGCGTCGCCTCTTTACTCGCCGCGCCCGTGCTCTTCGCGAGCTGCGTGAGACGCTTCGATACCACCCCGGGAAGCGTCTTGAGCGCGCTCGGCGGGAGCCGGAGGAACGTCGCGCCGGCTGGGTCACCCTCCGGGTCCACGACGACGGTGAACGCGTGTCGTCCGGGACCCGCGCCTCCGTCTGGGTGCACAAACGGCACCAAACACTCCTCGCCGAAAACCGCGGGTGTCACCAAATCCCCCAACGGCACGTCACGTAACTCGTACGTCGGCGCCCGTCGCCAGTTACCTCCGCCGCTGCCCGATCGCGGTCGAAGCGGGGAGGCTCCCACGGTGGAACCACCCGAATCGTGGCTGGAGCGGAGGCTCTGGACGGACGCCCGGAGGTCATCCGGGCCCACGACGATATCCGGCGGCTCGACCATCACCTTGGCCACCGCGCTCACCTTAGCGCGGCCGACGCGGACGAAGAACACACCCTTCGCGTGGTCCCCGGCCGCGACGATCGTATCCCCAGGGTTCGCGCGTATCACAGCGAGCCGCGAGGCGAGCTCGGTGAGGTCCGCGTCGGACACGCGGCTCTCCGGGAACAACTCCGTCTCGCGTAAAAACTCGGCAACCTCGCGCGACTCCGTCCGCTCCGCCGCCTCCATCACGGCGTCGTACCTCCACTTGTTGATCGACACGATGGTCACCGGGGAGAGCGCCACCGCGGTCGCCGCTCGCGCCTCCCCGCCCCGGCGAAGCACCGCCTTCTCGCCAAACACGTGACCCAAACGGACCCGCCTGGCCAAAGCGCCGCAGTTTTTAGGAGCGCCGAGCGCGGCGGCTTGGACGTCCCTCGCGGCGTCGGTCATCAACCCGTCGTCCCCGTCGTACGCGCCCCGGGTATTAACACCCCGCGGCGGGGTCACCGCGCTGCCCGGTCGCTTATCCCCGGGCCGAACGAGCGCGAACGTCGGGTCCGCGCCGTCGCGGCCGCGCTCGGCGCCGCTCGTCGCCCACAGCCGCGGGTCGGGCGCGAGCGCCTTGGGTCCCTTGAGGTTCGAGCTCTTCTGGAACAAGCCAACCTCGCCGCCGACGACGACGCACAACGCGTCGCCGCGGTCGCCCTCGTGGTGGATGACGGCACCGGCGGCGTGCCGCGTCACCTCCGCGGTGTCCAACGCGCCAACCACGTGGCGGGGTGGTAACGACCGGAACGCGGGCATCGAACCCGCCATCGCCGCGACGTCCTTCGCGTGCCGCCTATCCACCTCCGTACCGCTCTTGCGCGCGGCGATGTACGACACGAAGATCCCGGCGACCGTCTCCGAGTTGCGCTGAGCCGCGTCCACCTGTTTCATGATCGCGGCGGCGCGCTGACGCGCGGTGAGCTTCGCATCGAGGTGGTGCGCGACGCTCACCCCCGCCGCCGCCGCCGCGGACCTCTCGGATTCCACCAAGCGCTCTCGGCGCTCCAAGCGTTTGCGGTGCTCGCGGTCGCGGAGCGCGTCGTTGTACGCGCGAGCCTTCTCGTTCTTGCTGTTCCTACTGAACGCTCGCGCGGTGGCCCGCACGGGGACGGCACCGCGGGAGGCGGCGCGGGCGACGACGGCGGACGCGGACGCGGGCCCCGGGCTCGGCGACAGCTCGAGCGACGGCGACCGATTCGCCGCCGGGGACGCCGGATCTACCACCCGCGCGGGCGACCACCGTACCCGCCGCTTCGCCGCGGGGGACCGCGCGGGGGACATATCAATACCCACGCCGCCTCCGCCCGGCGACTTCTTCAGCGCGGATCGAGGCCGCGAGGGCGACGGCGACGGTTCGGGTCCGGCGTCCTCGTCGACGATTTGTATTTTCCTCGGCGTGGACCGCGGGGTACCCTCGCGGCTCCGACTCGTGCCTCCCTTGCTGGTACGAGCCTTGACCTTGTCCCGCATCTGTTTCTTTCGCATCGCGGTCTCCACCGCGGCCTCAGCCTGCGCCAGCGCGCGCTCAGCCGCTCGGGCGACCCTCACGGCGTCGGCGACGTCCCTCGGCTGAAACCGTTCGTCCATCGTTTGTTCCGCTTTTCTCGCCATCGTCCCCGGCGACTCTTCCGCGGTATCGTCCGCGAGCTCGAAGCTGACGTGGAGGCTCCGCTGCGCGCTCCTCGGGCGGGACGCGACGACTCCCACTCCTCCCATCGACGACGCGCTGCTTCGAACGGAAACGACGGAGCGGTCTTCGTACTCGTACGAGGCGGACACGGACACAGCTGTGTTGTTCCGCGCCGGTGACTTGAGGATGCTTCGACCGGGCGACGGCGCGGGCGCGGGCGCGCTGTGCGGCCGCGCGGGCGCGGGCAGCGACGCCGCCGCGTTCACTTTCGCCTCCACGCGTTCGCGGAAGAGGCGCATGCGACGGACGTGGTCATCCTCGCCCGGGAAGGTTATGGGCACCCGAGCGTCGAGCCGCTCGCGCTTCTCCGCTTCTTTCCGGGAGCGCTCCGCCGATTTAACCGCCTCCGCCGCCGCCAAACGCTCCTTCGGCGACTTCGATGCAGACGTCGATGCACTCGTCGGCCGGCGCTTAGTCGGAGACGGCGTCGGGAAGCCCTTGGAGCCAGATGCCGCCTTGGAGCTAGACGCGGACGTCGGCCGGGACTTGACTGGCGTGGTTTCCCGCGAGTGGAGGTACGGCGAGTCGTAGGCGGGTTCGGGTTCGGCCCAGTTGCGCGTGCGCTCCTCGGCTTTGTGCCTCGCGACGCGGGCTTTAGCGGCGCCGACGCGTTCCTCCGCGCGGAGCTTACCGACCCTGGCGCGCGCGCGGCTGTAGCGCTCGGCGGCGTCTTCGTCGAAGCTCGCGCGGGCGTCGTCCCGATTGGCGTCTCGCTCCGTCCTCATTGATTCGACTCGAGCGCGTGCGCGCCTACCGCGCTCGATGCGCTGTATTCGCACCGCCGCGGCGTTTTTACCCGGGCTGCCCGCGAGGCTGATCCGTACGGCTCTCTCGGAAGCCGCCGCCTGGGAAGCGCCTCGAACCTCGAGTCCTTGCCTTTGGAGGAAGTCCCGCTCGGCTCGCATCATGTTCGCGCGGAGCGTCGCCTCGGAGGCGAGGTTGAGAACTCGCGTTCGCTCCTCCTCCGTCCGCGCGCGCGCGTACCGCCTCTTGAGCTCCGTCGCGTGTTTGTCCGCGGCGGCGATGGAGGCGTCGTCGACCGGGCCGTACTTGCCCAGGAAGCCCTCCGCGAGAGCCTCGTGGTACACACCCTTGACCGGCGACGACAATTGTGTAGCCCGGGTGACATCACGCGCGCGCTCGCCTGAATTAGACGCCGGGGCGGATCGGGGCGCCCGCTTAGACCCGCCGCGCGCGGGTGATCCCGAAATATCGCGCGTCAAGGGCACGCCAGAGCTCACCGGGCTCGCCTTCTCCGGCGAGCGCGCGTACGGGCCCGCCATCGCGCACGCCCACTCTGATGAGAATTGCACTCCTCTTGGAACCTTCAAACTTTAAAGTGACAAGGCAAAAATGTCGACCGTAACTGTCTACAAGTACGTCTAATGTCATCATGTCCACGTCGAGTAAACCACCGTGTCCTTTCCGTCGAACCCGAGCCGCCCAACCCCAATCTCCCCAGGGGCACCCTTACGCACCAGGTACTCCACGAACTCCTCGTGGGTCCGCACCTCCCCGCCGGTGTCAAGAACTTTCCTCTCCGGGAACAAAGTCGGACACACGCAACACGGAACCACCGCGAATGGGATCCTGAACTTCAGCGCAAAGTCGACGATCCACTCCGTTGCGTGGTCGCTGTGAAGCCCGACGACGGCGGAGCACGTACGCAAGGCGTGACGGACAGCGTCGACTGACGGGGGGAAGAGAGCGCAGGAGCCGACGTCGTCCGAGAGGTCGCCGCAACCCGCGCACTCGCACTCGTCCTCCTCGGGTGCCGTTTCCTCCCCGGGTGCCGACTTTTTGTCCCCTGGATCCCCGGGGGTCCCGAACGTCCCGAGGGTTCGCAACGCGTTCGTGATCTTCTCACCGTCCCGTTCGTGCGTCCCGTCCCCGCCGGGCGAAGAGTAAGAGCTCGGAAGAGCCGGATCTTCGTCGCCGCGGGACGGTCGGAACCGGATCACCCTCGCCGCCGCCCACGCGTTGTACAACGCCACCACGTCCGCGCCCGACTCACCGCCACCACCTCCGTCCATCCACAGCGCCGGCGACCACAGCACGCGCCAGTGCATCGGCCGCCTCGGGCGCCAGCCGCCGGCGTCTGAAGAGGGACCCGAGACGCTCGGTCCGTCTGTTTGCTCTGTTTGCTTGGCTATCCGCTGTTCTCGTTCCTCGCGTGTCCCTTCCACCGCCGGCGGCGGAGGCGCCGTGTTGTACCGCTGCAACGGCGCGGTCCTGTGGTACCACCCGCCTCGCAGCTTCACCTCCAGCTTACGCACCGCGATACGCTGCGGGTCGACCACGACGCACCGGACATCGTTGAGGTTTTCGAGCTCAAAGGACAGTTCGCCGTTGCCTCCCCCGACGTCCAGCACCACGCCTCGACGCAGCCGATCCAGCCCGAAGGTGTCAAGCATGAACCTTCGCAGGAACCCGCACTTACCCCTCTTCCGCACCCGCCGTCTGCCCTGCGTTCCCCGCTCCGGGTCGCCCTTCTCATCGGAGCGTTCGACGGGTTTGTTGGATGGATCGTATGCGTCCACCCCGTCTCGGTCGGGCGGGTGAAGGAAGCGGCACCTCTCGGCGTACAGGCACGTCCCCGTTCGAGACCAGTGTCGACACACGGGCGGCGCCGTGGACTCCCCGAGGGCGGCGTCGGGGGCCGGCATGCCCCTTCCCTTCGCGCGAGAGTGGTGCGTTCGTCGTCTACTTTTACATTTTGGTGCCGATTTCTAACCAATTTTTTCTAACCGCAATTGCGAAGTGTTATACAACTGTTTGCCTGTGATGAACAATTCTAAATCTGGCTGCTCTTCACCAAACTAACGCGATGCGGGGACGTTCTGCGCCACCTTCCACTTCGCGTAGTCCTTCGCGATCGTCGCGTTGATGCTCCCCTGCAGGTTGGATATGACGGTGTCGTTGATGAGGTTCACGGCGTCGTCCAGGGCTGGGAACATGGCCACCGCGTCGTTGACATCCGCGGATAGATTCACGGTGATCTTTCCCAAGACCTTCCGCCTGCCCGCGGGCGCGGTCCTCGCGGGCTTCAACGCGCCGTCCATGGTGAGCCACACCTTGCCATCGACGCCGAGCTCGGGCGGGAGTCCGTCGATCCTGAGGTCCTCCGCGGACAGCCGAAGCTCGCCGTTCACGGGCTCCAGCCGGAGCGTGCAGAAGACGGTGGCGCGCCACTGCAAGAACGAGAAGGGCAGCAGCTGCACCTCCCAGGTGGTGTCGCTGAGCTTGCGCCTGCGCGCCTGGTCCGGGAACGTGACGCTGACGATGCGCTCGCCGTCGCTGATGTACGATCCGAACGTGTGCGTGACGTCCTCGTCCGCGATGGTCAGCGTCATGCTCTTGCTCGACTTCCAATCCTTGCGCACGTCGCTCACGACGCGCACGGGCGCGCCGCGGGAGGATCGCGCGCCCACCGAAGCGGGTGCCGAGGATGCCGCCACATGGGCTCGACCCCCGAGGAAGGCGGAGCGACGAGCGGAAGCGCTCGTCGACGCGGTACACCTCGCCGCAGTCGCCATCGGACGGGACAAAGACGAGTGACGTGCGACCCGCCCTATCGGTGGCACAAAACTGGTGGCTCACATCAAATCGACTCGTCTACTCGTCACACGGTCTCTCAGAACGGGACACGGTCTCGCTCGCGCCGCGACTGATGGACTGAAGTTCGTTCATCTTGAATGATGGATTACAAAAAATGCTTGCACAATTAGTTATCATCGCAGTCGCATCGCCGGCGACGACCCAAAGTCTCTCTCCCACCTCTCCTCCTCGAACGTCACGCCGCCGAGTCGGAACAACACCCGCCGCACCTCTACTAGCAGCGGTTATAAAAAATGATCTCAGCCGCGGATGGCGCTGTAGTAGAGCTCGATGTAGTCGAGCGCCGGGCGATTCCACGACCAGTCCTGCCGCATGATCCTCTCCTGAAGCTGCCTGAACCAGATCTTATCGTTGTAGTAGCAGTCCAGCGCGCGGTCCAGGGCGTAGTTGAGCGCCTCCGGGTCGGTGCCCTCAAAGCTGAACCCGTTGGTCTGGTCCCCGGTCGCCTTGTAGTCGGTGCTTCCGTCAACCTCCCACGCCGCGCGCGACTTCTCGGTGTCCAGGTCAAACACGGTATCGCGGAGGCCTCCGGTGGCGCGGACCACGGGCACCGCGCCGTATCGCATGGAGATCATCTGCGTCAAACCGCACGGCTCGAACATCGACGGCACCAGGATCATATCGGCGGCGGCGTACACCACGTGCGACAGCGGCTCGTCGAACGCGAAGCAGAACGCCGCGTTGGGCCCGCCCACTGACCCGGCCAGGCCGTTGAAGTCAGCCTGGACGCGGGGATCGGGCGCGGAGCCGAGGAGGACGAACTGCGCGCCGCGCTTGACGCTGTGTTCAATCGCGTGCTTGATGAGGTCGAGACCCTTCTGCGCGGTGAGGCGCGACACAACCGCCACCATGGGCTGGTCGGAGCCCCACGTCAGACCGAAGCGGGCCTGGAGGGTCTCGCGCGCGGCGCGCTTGCCCTCCTCGTGGTTATCCGCGCTGTAGTTCATGGGGAGGAACTGGTCGGTATCGGGGTCCCAGATCTCGGTGTCGATGCCGTTGCGCACGCCGTGGAACTTGTGAAGGTTCTGGTTAACCGCGGGGTGTCCGGCAACCTCTCCGGCGTAGGACGGCGACACCGTGGTGGTGATCTGCGAGTTGAACGCTGCTTCGCCGATCTTCATCTGCCCGTAGTTCATGTTGTGGATGGTGAACACAACCTTGGGCTTCCACAGGCCGTAGTGGTGGTAGTTGCCCCAGTACGCGCCGGCCACCTCCGCGGTGGACCAGTCGTGGCAGTGGAGGATATCCGGCTGCCGCTGCGTGCAGGTGAGGAACTCGAGCGCGGCGTTGCAGAAGTAGTCAAACTTGACGCCGTCGTCGTTGCGACCGTACACGGACCCGACGTCGAAGAAGCCGTTCTGGGGTTCGATAAAGAACACCTGGATGCCCTCGACGGTGCACCTCTGAACCTGGATGGTGGTCCCGCCCCACTCGAATTGAGTCTCGTACTCCATGCCGCCGAGCATCGGGGACTGGTTGAAGAAGGAGTACTTGGGGAGGATGATCTCCACCAGGTTGCCCTGGTCGTGGACCGCGCGCGCGAGCGCGGTCACGACGTCGCCGAGGCCGCCAACCTTGGCGATCGGCGCCATCTCGACCGAGATGTGCATGACGTGCAGCGGGGGCATCGTCTCCGTGGAGCCCTCGATGGGGACGTGGTAATCCTTGCCAAAGTGGTTGTCGTACGTGCTCCCTTCCGCGATGCCGTCGCTGAACACAAAGTCCATCATCCACGCATCCTCCGGGATCTTAATCTTGCACGTCACCGCCGACCCCACGCCCAGCTTGTCGCCGGACGAGTCCATCTTCACCGCGCCCGGAGGGTCCTCGTGGGTCCATCGGTTGAACCCTCCGGTGAGGTACACCTCCTCCGCGGCGCCCAGGTTGGTGTTCTCCGGGTGGTAGGTTATGGTCACCTCCTCGCCCGCCACCGGGTGCGTGGGCTCCGTGACGAGGATGTGCTGCGTCTGTCGCACGGTGACCTCCCGCGCCGTCTTGCTCGCCTCAGCCTTTCGAAGCCGCCGCGCCTTGAGCGCCACCGCTTGCTTCTTCGCCTCCAGCTCCTTCTGGATGGCGATGTAGGCCATCCGCTCCTGGGTGCGCGCGTCCCACTCCTCGTTGGTGGCGTTGCCGCCGCCCTGGATGAGAAGGCGGTAGTCGTTACCGTCGTTGTTGTCCCAGTGGTCCTCAGCCTCGTCCGAGATGACCATGTCCAGCGTGTACGCCGTGGGTGGAATCTTGATGGACGCGCCCCACCAGTAGTTATTGTCATCCGCCGCCGCGCCGCGGACCACCTCCATGGTGACCTCCTGCTCGAAACCCTGCGCGAACTTGTTGAAGCCCACGTGGCAGCGAATCTTCCCCTCGCCGCCGATGGGGTTCATCGCCTTGTTGAACATGAGCTGGACCGTCTTGCCGGGCTTCATGGGCGAGTCCGCCTTGACGATGCAGCGGCCGTCCTTGTGGAGCTCGCCGTCGGCGACGCCCTCCTTGCGGCTGCCCTGCTCGTACTTCTCCACCTCGATCTCCGCGGTGGCCTCCTTCAGCGCCGCCTCGTAGATCTTCTTATCGTGGAAGTACTTCTCAACCTCCTCCTTGTTCTTGCCGTAGTGGACAGTCTCGAACCAGTTCTCGCCCCCGTTGTTGTCGTACATGTTGTCAGCCTCGAACACGCAGTTGAAGCAGTACGCCAGCTCCGGGACGACGAAGTCGGTGTAGAAGTACCCGCCGGGACCCGCGGGTTTCATCGAGGTATCGAACTTGTCGAGCTTCCAGTCGTTGAATCCCGCCTCCAATCGAACCGAGTGGCGCCCGCCCAGGATGCCGCTGTTCTCGGTGTTGATGTAAATCTTGGCGGGCTTCCCGGCGACGAGCTTCTCGGGGACGGTGAAGTAGAGGTTGCGGCCCGGCGCGTTGGCGATGTGGTCGATCGCGGATTTGGCCACCTCCACCTCGATGTTCGCGAGGAACTCCTCCTCCTTTCGTTTCGCCTCCTCAGCCTCGAAAATTGCCCGGGCCTCCGCCTCCGCCTGCATGCGGATAGCCTCCTGCTGCTCGCGAATCGCGGACTCGTGCGCCAGTCGGTCGAGCTCCGCCTGCTGCGCGAGCTGGAGCTTCCGCTTCTCAGCCTCGATGGCGGCGGCGATGTCCTCCTCCGTCATCTCCGGGGAGATTGGAGTCGGTTCCTGCGCGGGTACCACGCCGGGGACGGGTGGGGTGACCCCGGGGACCCCCGCGGGGGCTCCGTTGGTGTACCCCGGGCCGCCGTTCACCGCAGCCGCGGGGTAGCCGTTGGTGGCGGGAGGGACGGGGACGCCGTTGGGGGGAGGCGGCGGCGCCGGGGGCACGCCGGGGATCGGGGGAGCGTTCACCGGCGGGGGAAGGCCGGTGGAAGTTCCCTGGGGCGGGGGAGGCGCGGGCGCCGCCGCGGGCATGCCGGGAGGGGGCGCGGGAGCCGCCTGGGGAGGCGGAGGGGGAGCCGCCGCGGGCATGCCTGGGGGGGGCGGGGGAGCCGCCGGAGCCTGGGGCGGGGGCGCCGGGGGGGCAGCCGCCTGGGGGGGAGGCGGCGGGGGCGGCGCCGCCTGGGGAGGAGGCGGCGGGGGAGGCGCGGGATCCGCCTCGAGCGCCGCGTACGGGTCCGCCAGGTTGAGGGACGCGTACGGGTCCGCCGGTGCCGCGGGTGCCGCGGGTGCTGCAGGAGCCGCGGGTGCCGCTGGTGCCGCCGCGGCGGCGTCAGCCGCCGGGGGCGTCCCCACGGGCGCAGCCGCGGGCGCGTCCCCTCCCGGCACCGAGAACGGCACCGAGGGCGGCGCCGGTACCCTCCTCCTGGAAGGGATGGAAGAAGGGATGGACGACTGCGCGGTCTTCGGGATGGAAGAAGGGATGGGCGGCGGCGCTCCTCCCATGGGCAGCGGGGCCTGTCCTCCCGGGGTCGGGGTCTCCGCCGGGGCTTCCGGCTCGGGCTCCTTCTCGCCCGTGAGCCACGCGGGCTTCCCCACGCTGTCGGCGTGCGTCACCACCGAACGACGCGCGGGCCTGTTGAGATGGGAAGGGGGAGAAAGATGGGGCGGCTTCGTCAGGTTCCGGTCGAGGTTCGCGCGTACAAATTCTCGCGCACTAATTTATCAAATCCCTTATCCGACGTTTGGTCGCGTCTCTGGCGGGCGCGGCTCCGGGGATGCGACGTCGTGTGGGCGATGGCGGGGCGCCACGATCGCGGAAAGACGCGTCGCGTCGGATCGGAGCGGAAAGCGGGGCGTTCCGCGATCCAGTCCCACGCACGGGCGCCCCTCCGCGCCCCTCCGGGCTCGGGACATATTTCTCAGGAGCACTCACCTAACGACTGCCCTCTTGGTGGCGGGGCTGGACTTGACGCCGCCGTTGCTCCTCGCGGCGGCGCCGCGTCGCGACCCGGCGGCCGCGACGGGGTTAGCCCTGACGGCGGCGCGGGCAATCACATCCTGTGACATCGCGGACGCCATCGTTCACCTCGCTCGCTCAGATCTTATCCGAGCGCCCCGGATCGCCTGGCTGGTGGATTCCGGACTCGGAAGACCGGGTTGGATGCGATGGCGCAAACTTGGCGCGCGAGTTTTCGGTCGTCGATCGACGCTGTGGGCGCTCGGGCCACTGGGCGAGCGCGGTCGACGACGCTGGGGTCGACTGCGTTCGAAGGTCAACCAACGAAGGCGCCTGGAGCACCTCTCACCTATCGGTCGACGGTGGTGCGAGCGTCCAATTGACGACCCGCGTCGAGCCGGTTTTTTCTCACTGCTTGCGCTCAAAAACCAAACCGCGGTTGATAAAAATATCGATCGAGTGACTCCGGTTTTTCGATCTCGGAAGTTGGTCCTCACCGGGCCTCAAATGCCCTCGGATAAACCGTCGAGGGTCTCTCATCGTCCCGGTTTTCGTCGAGCTGGCACGCAATCGACGAATCGCGAATCGCGAAATGCTGAATTTTGCCGGGAAGCGCAATCTGAAAATGGATCGCGATCCGTGTGCGCATTTATCCGAGCTTCTAGCGTTTTGGCTTCTATTTGCCATTTTTGCGGTAAGCTGTACGCGCAATTGGTTCGCGCGGGACCGCCAAAAAGCGACAAAGATATTTTCGAGTTGTTTGTTGGTTAAGAGTTTGTGCCTTTCCCTCGTCGCGGCTCAGTGAACCCAACACGGCGGAGAGGGTCCGCCCGTGCATGGCCGGTCGAGCCCTGGGGTTTGGGTGGGGACGGGCACTCGCAGCCTACGTCGCGGAGGCGTCTTCATCGAATTCACCCCGTGTCGGGTTCACCAGACCGCGACTCGGCGCCGTCTTGTTGACCGGTGTGAGACACGGCGGTTTTTACCCGAACGATCCGTGGTACCCACGCGCGAGCGAGCCCAATTCACCGAGCGAGTCCATCCGACCGAGGGAGTCCAAGCCCGAACGCGAGCTCGATAAACTCAATAGACAGGACCACATGGGCGCGTCTCAGACTCGACCGGAATCGAAGGGAAGTTCGTCCACGGATCCGATGGACGAGGCGTGCGAGGCGCTGACGCGATGGTGGGCACGGGAGACTTCGAGCGGTCGTGATGATCCGCCGCCGCTCTCCTCGCGTCGCGCGTCCGTGCTCGTCCCGCTCTCCCGGGGACCCGACGGCCGCGTCCAGGTGCTGCTCTGCACGCGCGCGGCATCGCTGAGCACCCACGCCGGGGAGGTGTGCCTGCCCGGCGGGAAGAACGACCCGAACGAGGGCGACGTGGAAGCCGCGACGCGCGAGGCGTCGGAAGAAGTCGGTCTCCGCCGAACAGACGCGAGGGTCCTGGCGTCGTTACCCCCGTTCCTCTCGAAGGGACACGTCAGCGTCCGCCCCGTCGTCGCGGTCGTGCCGGATACCTTCACACCGGCACCGAACCCAGACGAGGTGGACCAATGCTTCCACGTCCCGCTCGAAACGTTTCTATCCACAGACGGGTACTCCTTCGCGGACTGGGAGTTCACGCGGGGGAAACGCATACGCGTGCACAGGTTCCAACGAGGCGGGCACGACGTGTGGGGGCTGACCGCGGTGATGCTGGTGCGGGTGGCGGAGATCGTATACGGGAGACGGGCTAACTTTGCCATGTCGCCGCCGGGCCCGGGCGGGACGGACATCCAACGCATCGTGTCCAAAGAACACCCGAGCGCGAACATGGAGCCCCCGCGGAGCATGATGTGACGACGGCGACGACGCTAGCCACTAGAGACGCGGCGATGTCGTTGATGTCGGTGACGTATTACCGTATCACAAATTCTCAACGTGTTGTGTGGTGTATTAAAAGGCAAGAACAAAGCGAAGCGGAATCTCGTTCAAAAGTACAAATCTCTTTCCCCCCCCCACGGCAAACGACGCGCCCGCCGCCCGAATCAGTGATGGTGGTGGTGCTCGTGTTGCTGGTTGATCTCGCAGTGCGGCGGGTCGATCTTGGACCACTCGAAGATCTTCTCCCACTTCAGCGCCGCGTGGTACCAGGACAGGTCCTGGGACATCGCCTGGATCTGCATCGCGCGCCACATCTTCGGGTTTTCCCGAAACAACTTACACGCGTTGGACACGCAGTACATGAAACTCCAGGTGTCCATGGTGTCGAACAGCCACCCGGTGCCCGGACCTAGATCCGCCATCTCCCTGTTCCCGTCCGGCCCTTCATCGGACGCGATCGCTGCCGCCACCGCCACCTCCGGATCGTCCATGGCGAACGGGTTGTGCCGCGTGATCGTGTCGCTTAGTCCACCGGTGGCGTGCGCGATCGGCAACGTCCCGTACCTCATGGCGTAGAGCTGGTTCAGCCCGCACGGCTCGAACCGCGAGGGCATGAGGAGGATGTCACACCCGGCCGTGATGCGGTGCGCGACCGGTACGTTGAACCCGACCCACCCGCGGAACTTGTCGTTGTACGTGTTCTCCGCCCACTGCATGAAACCCTCGAGCTCGCCGATGCCGGAACCGAGCATGACCAGCTGAACGTCCTCGTTCATCATCTCGGCGATGGAGTCGCGGATCAGGTCAGGGCCCTTCTGCCAGTCCAGGCGTCCGATGAACCCGAGGAGCGGGACGTCGTCGCGGACCTCGAAGCCGAGCTCACGCTGCAGCGCCCTCTTGTTCATGAGCTTACCCGCGAGGTTACTCACGTCGTACGGAAACTCGCAGAATTCATCCTCCGCGGGGTTCCACTCGTCCAGATCGATGCCGTTCACCACGCCGTCCAGCCTGTGCTTACGCTCCGTGAGGATAGTTTCCAGGCCCTTACCTCCGAGCGGGGTGCAAATCTCCTCGGCGTATCCCTCGGAGACGGTCAACACGCGGTCCGAGGTGGCCACCGCGCCCTTCAGGATGTTCACCACTAAACCGAGGTCCAGCTCGTGCGCTCGCATGTGCTCGGGGTACTGGTACTCGAGGCACCAGTACCAGTCGTCGGGGATGCCGAGGTTGGGAAACGTCGTCGCGGGCTCGGAGCCTTGGTGAAGGATGTTGTGGATCACCGTGATGGTCCGCGCGTTGTGGTAGGTGTTCCAGTATTGGCGGTACTTGGACGCGATGACCAGCGGGACGAGACCCGCGTGCCAGTCGTTGGCGACAAACACAACCTCGTCACCGTACGTCCCTTTGCCTTCAAAGTTGATCTTGAGCGGCGCCTCGCACGCGGCGTGCGACAGGAGCGTGTACCTGAACTGGTTATCGGGCCACGCCTGGCCTTCCAGGTCGACGTAGATGCCACCCGGTCGTTCGTAGCAGTCGTGCTTGACGAAGACAAAGTCAACCCCGTCGTACATTTGGTGCATGAACCCAACCTCGTGGGAGCCGCCGAAGAGGCCAACCTCGGCGTTGGAGCACGTATCGAAGGCACCCGCGAAGTGTTGATCCTCCTTCGTTCCCCTCTGGTAGTAAGGCGATACCACCATCACGCGGTGCCCGCGCTTGACGAGCTCACGCGGCAGCGATCCGCACACGTCGGCGAGTCCACCAGTTTTTGACCACGGAGTCACTTCGGATGACACGAAGACGATGGAGAGCGGCCACTCGGTCTTCTCGTACTTTGGCGGGGGCCGCGGCGTGACTCCCGTGACTCTCGCCGCCTGCTCCACCTGCATGGCCTCGACGCGCGCCTTTTCGTTTTCAACCTTGTCGAAGTGTTGAAACCCGACGCGGGTCTCGCCCTCGCCGAGGTAGGGCATCTCCATCCCGAGGACGTCCGCGCTGAAGGAGCTCTTGGGCGCGGACGTGCCTTGCGTCGAGCCGGGCTCGGGCGCGCCCTCCGGTCGCTCGGGAAGCGGCTCGGGCATCGCGAAGAGGTCCATGTCAGTCTTGAGCTTCTCGTTCGCCTCTTGCAGCTGGCGGATCTGTTCCATGACCGCAGCGGCTGTGGTGCGTGTGGGGGAGTGGGGAGACGGTGCGTGGTCAGCGACGGTGTCGATTTAAAGACGGGGATTGTTCAGCGAGGGTGCGCTCGGTCTGAAATGCGCGATGTGCGGGCCGATACGCGCGCGATACGGACGCGATGTGCGCCGATAACGCGTGCGTGTCCGGGGCTCGCATATAATTCAAGAAACAAAAGTTTTAAAGGGGAGAATCGGGCAACGGCGCGGGGGTCACGGCGCCGCGCGCCGTCTTCACGATCGGTCAAGCGGCTCACCTTCCGCGTCGAGCTCGTCCATCGAGCTCATCACCACCCCGCGGCGCGCATTCTTGCGCGGTGCAATAGCGCGCACGCCGCAAAAGGCGTCGCCCCCGCCTCGCACGCTCCCTCTCCTCTGCGAAGCGCTCCTTGCGGCGGCGACATTAGCCGCGACGGCGCGGCACGCGCTCGCGACGGAGGCGCTCATCTCTCACGGCCTGCCGCTGGAGGACTCGGTTACGAAGTCACGCGCGAGTTTTGAGGCTCGTGGGCGTGTCGTTCGTGGGGTGAGACCCGTGCGACGGTAGCGAATGACACACACTCACCGCGTCGACGAGCTCGCACCGCTCGGATAGAGCGTGACTGGTGCCAGCAATGCACGATTCAAGGCTCACGAGAGCTCGGAGAAGAATCCAGCCTTGCCAACAGACAGATTCTGCTGATCTGGATTGGCTCCGAGTGAGTAAACAGACTCGATGCTCGGGATATTTTATAAATTCAAATCCTCGCGGGTAAATTTATTATTTTGGTACAGGCATTTCGTGCACACATAAGGCTAACTCATCAGCGTCAGGGTGCACGGCAGTGATCATTCACGAAGGATGAAGAACGCCGCCGAAAAAACCTCCGTGAAGAAGGAAGGCCTTTTTTAAAGTGTCCTTGGAGGAACCCTCGTGTGCCTCGACGTTCACTTCATTTCAGCGCACAGCTCGCTAAGGAACAGGTGAGAGCTCGACGAACGTCCCGGTTCTTCCCGCGTCGATCACGGGTCGGATCGCCGCCTCACGGTCGCGACCGTCGAGACGCGTGCCGCCGTCGGCGAGCCTTTTTCCCACCCCCCAAAGATTTCAAGCGATCTCCCCTCGTCGCCGCGAGGCCCAGACGCCGCCGACCTCACGCTGACCCACGCCCGTCCCGTTCCAAACAGAAAGGAGAAAGATGGCTCAGACTCCCACTTTCAAGCTCATCCTCGTCGGTGACGGTGGTACCGGTGAGTGCCACGCCCATACCGCGCCGCGGACGTCGCAGCGGACGCGTCCCCCTTTCCTCCCAGATCGCCGATCGCCAAGCTCGCGACGCCGCCGAGTTACCACCAGATCCACGTCCTGACCCGCCCCACCCATACCCACGCCACCTCCCCAGGCAAGACCACCTTCGTCAAGCGTCACTTGACCGGCGAGTTCGAGAAGAAGTACCTTCGTGAGTGCCCCGCCCGGACCACACACACCGCCGCGCGTGTACCCACCGGGTGCAACGTTTCGTTTAGATCGAACCCCTCGGACGTTCCAACTTTTTCAATTCGACGGCGACGCTTATGGACTGACGCGGTGACTGACTGACGCGTTCCCCAATCATCCCATGTGTTTCCCTCTCCAAACAGCCACCGTCGGCGTGGCGGTCCACCCCCTCGAGTTCCACACCAACTGCGGTCCCATCCGCTTCGACTGCTGGGACACCGCCGGGCAGGAAAAGTTCGGCGGCCTTCGCGACGGGTACTACATCCACGGCCAGTGCGCCATCATCATGTTCGACGTGACGTCCAGGACCACGTACAAGAACGTGCCCACGTGGCACCGCGATATCACCCGCGTGTGCGAGGACATCCCCATCGTCCTCTGCGGTAACAAAGTTGACGTGCGCAACCGCCAAGTTCGCGCCAAGACGATCACCTTCCACCGCAAGAAGAACCTGCAGTACTACGAACTCTCCGCCAAGTCCAACTACAACTTCGAGAAGCCGTTCCTGTACCTCGCGCGCAAGCTCGCGGGTGACCCCACGCTCCAGTTCGTGGAGTCCCCGGCCCTCGCGCCACCCGAGGTCACCATCGACCCCGCGGAGCAGGCGCAGTACGAGGCGGAGCTCGCCAACGCCGCCGCGCAGCCGCTGCCCGACGAGGACGAGGACCTCAACGACGCTTAATCGGTTTAAGGAGGTCGATGGCGGTGCCCGGTTAGTGTGTGACGTGTGCGTTTGGATGGGTATATATACGATCGGGCGTCGTGAGAGGAAAGGAATTAATGGTGGTTTGAATGGAGGGAACACGGCACGAGCGTTGGGGTCCGCTGACGGATCAGCCGACCGATCCGTTTCAAATGCGTAAAATAGACGGGTGAAGGGAACCCCGGCGTGGAGTGAGACGGGGGTTCGTCTTAGCAAAGGAGGATGCAAGGAGGATGCAAGAGGAGGATACTACATAAAACACAACACTGAATTTTAATGAGGATGTCAACGAACATTCGCGAAGGTGAAATACGGCGCCTTTTCCCGATTTTGTTGGATAAGAGTTTCTCATTTCGAGATGGCGCACGTCGTCGCGTGCCACGCCCGCGTCGGTGTACCACCACGCCGTGGTGCCGTCAGCGAAGAGACCTCCTCCTCGCCTCGCTCATCGTCAATCAGGCCATCGCCGGGGTGCCGTCGAAGAGACCTCCTCCTCGGCTCGCTCGTCGCCAGCCAGACGAAGGGATTCGCGCTCGAGACGGAGCCGGCAAACGCCGCGGACCTCGCGGCGTACCTCCTCGCCCCGACCGATCGCTCCCTCGACGTCGACGCGATCGACGTGAACGCGTTACCGGAAGGGTGGACAACGCTCGAGTCCGGCGTCGCGTTCATCGTGGACAGAGAGAGCGAAGGGAACGTGGAGAGGGGCATCACCGATACGGTCGATCATTACATTCCCCAGCCGTTCGTGGAGGTGGCGTACACGGCGTACACGGCTAGCGATGGACACGCGTTCGCATCGTCGAGCGCCGCGCGACGGGCGTACAACTACCAGGCGGGGGTGAAGGACGAGGTCCAGGACGAATCATTCGGCGGCGTGATGGGCATGAAGGTGGGAGAGAAACGGCGATTCGTGGTGCCGGGCGAGCTGTGCTTCAAACGCAAGGTTTTCGGACAGTACCTTCCGAGAAGCGACGGCGGCGTCCTCGTGGACGTCGAACTCCTCAGCCTTCAGCCCTATTGAGCCTTGTCAGACGCGGTATGACAGTGACACGATAGTGCGTCGTTGAATACGTTAACGTTACGTGTTTTATTAATGAAGGTCACTCAGCTGCTCAGTTCTCCTCGAGATCTTCTCGATCCATCAAGTTCATATTCTCCGCCCGCGACGGCGTCCGGAGCTTGTAGTTGAGCACCGAGCGCCACCGTGTCTTCGCCCGTTTCCCCGCGTCCGGCGTGGCGGTCCCGCTCGTCAGCTCCCGCCGCCCCGGCAGCTTGTTCGTCGCCTCCAGAGACTCCCGGGTCGATTTATCCAAAGTATCCCAGCACACGGCGCAGTAACACTTACTCTCGGGGTCGCATCGGCCTTTGGCGCCGTGGGGGCTCACCCGCGTGTGCGCCTGGCAGTACGCGCGCTGGCATAAACCGCAGTAGTGCTTCTGGTACATCATGCGGAAATCGCCCATGCGACTCCACCGGTCCCAACGCGCCTTGCAACCAACGACGCAGCAACGACCCTTCA
>Ga0302116_1000587_pt1 | contig 22310 bp, 18 predicted proteins | sample AG5_SCM_MG_FD_203124 | JGI IMG/M metagenome (GOLD analysis project Ga0302116, IMG submission 203124) | Marine microbial communities from Western Arctic Ocean, Canada - AG5_SCM | ecosystem: Environmental > Aquatic > Marine > Oceanic | place: Canada: Western Arctic Ocean | collected 2017-10-01 | reverse complement strand
TTTGTAGCTATGATTATGTCACGTTAACAGGTGCAGCAGGACAAACCTATCTATGGAGTAATGGGGACACTTTGCAAGCCTCTGTTATAAATACAACGGGCGACTATTTTGTTACCGCCACAACTATAAACGGATGTTCTGCTAACAGTGATACAATAGCTGTAACAGTTTTTCCAGATGTAGTTCTTCCTCAAATTATATCAGTTCATTATTCATACGTTCCTTCATATGTTGTTTCTAATGGTTTGGGCTGGGTTGGCACGGGATTAATGAATAGTCTCACGATATTATCAGACTCTAATCATACATATCAATGGAGGGTTAAAGGAGGAGTTATAACTTCAGGTCAAGGAACTGATAGTTTGGTTATCACATGGGGCATACCAGATACCAACGCATCAGTATGGCTTATTGTCACTAGAGGTGCATGTAAAGACTCAACAAGCTTAAATTTTGTGATTAGCGGTATTGGCTTTGATGAGAATTTTTTACTACAAGCAAAGCTTTATCCTAATCCAAATGATGGATGCTTCACGATAGAAATTCCTGAACGATATATCGGTTCAGAGATGATTGTGATGGATGGCATTGGAAGACCCCTGGAGAGGTTGATTATCCAAGAGACAAAAACTAATATTGATATTAGAAAACGGCCTAAAGGAGTTTACCGAGTTCATATAAAATCCCAACAAGGAATTAAAACAATTCCGCTCATAAAACAATAGTTAAGAAAACTAGTCAATATCTAAAATGATTATTCTGATGAACAAACTTGATTTAATAAAAACAAAAAAACTCTTTTCTTTTCTTTTGACTGTTTTGTTATTGTTTAGCTGTGCAGACCCTTGTGAAGGCGTAAGTTGTTTAAATGGCGGACTTTGTATAGAAGGATCATGTCTTTGTCCGGATTATTATGAAGGTAAAAATTGCGAACTAGAAGAAAGAGAAAAATATTTTGCGACTTACAATGGAACAACAACTTATTCTGACACTCAAGGAAACACGGATACCTATGCAGATTCAAAAGAGGTGTCCTCGAGCAATAAAGGGGTAGCATATATAAAATTTAATGGGGAGGTTTCGGCTGTGTTGAATCATCACGCAGCTGGAGTTTTTGATATACCATCGCAGTCCCCACTGAATCCAGCACTTGCTGATTCTTATTTTTCTGGATCCGGTAATTTTAGTGGCAACGATTTAACATATTCGATAGCTGTAGAAAATAATGGCGAAATTGTGATGATCTCTTTTACAGGAACCAAATAAATTATAAAAGAAGGCCTAGGGAAGCTTGATAAATAACGGTAAGAAAATTTGATTTTTTCAACCAAAATCCACAATACAATCTAAATTATTAGTCCAGCAGCGGAAAAAAAGCAAGCACTCTACAAAGCAAAAGGCCTTTTCCAGTATCGTCTCCCAATCCATAGCATACTCATCCTGTATTGCCTGCCTATGGGTAACGATTAAGTCTTTTCAAATTGAATTATTTACTTCCATCAAAACTCATGGTTACCGTATTTCCATTGCTTTCAACAGTAACTGTCCAGTTAGCAGTATTTTGACCAAAAGTTCCTGAGCCTGAAAAGAAAGAAGAGTCTACAGCCCCAGGATTTAGTGTTCCTTGTGAAGGGATAGTAAATTCAAAAGAGCCCGAAGTATTTAATGAGGAATAAATGCCGTCTAAATCTAAAAATGAAAGTCCTTTATTGCTCGAGGACACCTCTTTTGAATCTGCATAGGTATTTGAGTTTCCTTGGCCATCACTGTATGTAGTATTCCCGGAATAATTCCCAAAGTATTTTTCTCTTTCTTCTAGTTCGCAATTTTTACCTTCATAATAATCTGGGCAAAGACATGTTCCGTTTAAACAACTCCCACCATTTAAACATGTTAGATCTTGACATGGATCACTAAATAATTCACATCCTGTCAACGAAATAATCGCTAGTAACAATATATAAAAACAGTTTTTCATTTTTTTTTATTTTTTCTAAATTACATAATTTTAGCCCAAGAATTCATGAGATAATTTAAGGTTGTTTACAGATAAACTTAATATTATTGTTTTGTTTTATAATCCTTAGAGGTTCCACGTGGACATATTTTTAATGAAAATAGCGAGCCTTAAATTGTGATGTAGAAAAAATATTTTTTAGGCAATACATACTCCCAGTTATTTACGCTTTGACATTATTGATTTTTATTTGTCAATAATCGCAAAAAACTCATTTTTTGACCCAAAAAGGCACAAAAAAGATCTTTTTATGCTCTTTTTCGATGTTTTTTACTGTTTTTGATAGATTGTATGGATAGGCAGATTTAGACTAGTGGTTCATAGAATATTGTGGGCCACAAAACTTCAATAAAACGTGCTTTTTAAGCATTTTTGGATAAAAAAGTAGAAAAAAAGCTCTTTTTGTATCATTTATCCTCATTTTAGAGATAATCTAAAATTACTTTTATGGGGTCTCTGGAATTTTACGATTATTCGTCAATTTGCGGCGAATTGCGGTAATTAATGTAGATCAGCAGTATCGCATATCCGAATGCGGCGGAAGAAAGGATTAATATGATATTTAACAATCCATTTACGCCAAAAGAAAGACGGATTAAAATTGTGGCGATTACGAAACCAGTATTTCTCAGCAGTCGGAAATAGTCTTGAAAAAAGCTATATGAAAGCAATAAAATAAGTACATCTGTTAGTATGAGTGCGGTAAAAAAGTCTTTGTAAAATATCGAGTTTAGATCATTCTTCATCGATGGAATTAGATGTTCCCCGTAAATTGAGGAAAACACGAAATCAACAAGATGCACAAGGCTTATACATGCAAGGATCACTATCAAAGCTGTAGAAACATATTTTTTTAAGTTATTGAAGCGTTTTTCCAATATGAGATCAAATTTATCTTGGGGGCTTTCTTCTAGTTTTGATTTGGCTTTGTAAAATAAAAGTATGGTCAATGCTAAAGCTAGAACTGCTAATAGATCTACAAATAAGTTCCTTAGGTCAATATTTGTCATACTAACGGTGGTAAAATCAATTTTGGTTATATCGGCAAATACGCGTCTAACTAGAATTAGAGATATAATTTCGAACTGTTTTAAAAGACTTGTGGTAAAAGATCTTGGCAGGTAAAAGACCAGTAAATAAATCTCATAAATAAGGATAAACGAAAACGGTGTGTAAATCGCATTTATGGGATTCTTAAATAGCCCATATGAAGAAAGGTCAATAATGGAGACCGCCGATAAGCCAATTAGGATTAAGTGGGTTATGAAACCAAGAACAGCGAGTGTCGTGGTAAGTGTTTGAATTGAGCTTCGTGTTTTATCGGAAAAGATACTGTCGTAGAAACTGTTCATATCGGTATTATTATCTATCTAAATATAAAGCATATTATCACATTTGGGACTTCTTCAAAATAGCAATCACTCGAACAAAGATGAGTTTACATCATTGTTTAACTTTATGCTCTCTACGTTAATTGTAAATTTTTGTGGCCCGGCGATGCTCTCAATGGTTTTTTCAAATTTTACCCCACCAATCTCTTGCCACTCTAAAACAGTACTTGTAATAGATATATTACCCTGAGGGGATTCCTGATTCTCCATGCTCTGATAAAACAGTCCTGTTGTCACATCAAAATAGTGAGTCTTCTTTAATTTCTGATCTGCTTCATCCGTATTTGAAAATTCGGAAACTTGATAAACCGCTTTGCCGTCGATTAGTGTTTGACCGTCAAAATGAAAATCACCCAGACGATCTGACCATCCTACTTGATCTACAACATGTTTTGCTTGTCTACTGAGCCCTTCTAGCTCGGCACCTTCAACAGTGCTCGTGCCCCTCATCCCGCTTTTTTCAGCTTTTCCATCTTTGAATAAAGTTTTACTAAGGGTCATGCTGCCCATCGTTTGTTCCTCCAAAAACTTATTGGGGATAATTTTAGCACTGATGACACTTAATTTTTGCGGAGCTCCTGGAATTTCTATTGATGATTCTTGACTAATAGCCTTTAATTGATTCAGTTTATTTAACCCCCCTAACGCATCGTAATAATTACTTAGTACATTCTCAAGAGAAACTCCTTCAGGGGTGAATAAAAATTCAGGCTCATCCCCAGGTTGTCCGTACTTATTGTAATACTCAATATTTCCAAAGGCACTGAGTTTACTTGCAATATCTTGAGCTTTGCCAACTATAGCTATTGTAATATTTTCTGTAGTTATATAATTCTTTGCAACTCTTAAAACATCTTCTCTTGTGACGGCTTCTAGTCTGCTTAGATAGTTGTTGTAGTAGTCAGAAGGAAGGCCGTAGAGAGCAATATTCAATGCAAAGGAAGCTGCGCTTGAAGTGCTTTCTAATGAGCGCCCAAAAGAGCCGCTTAGGCTAGATTTAGCAGCGATAATATCTTCCTTCGAAACCATCTCTGCTCTGATTGTATTTAGCTCATTTAAGAATTGGACGATAGCAGAGTCAGTTACTTCATTTCGGACTTTCGCAGAAGCGCTAAAGATGCTATTCAACTCATCTACTCCAAAGTTGGAATATGCACCATAAGTAAATGCCTTGTCTTCTCTAAGGTTTATGAATAATCTACCTGACATTCCTCCTCCTAAAATACTATTGGCTATTCGCAAGGGCTCTATATCTGGGTGGCCCGGAGGAAGATCAATAACATTTCCCAGCCAAACAACTGATTGAACGGCAGAGGGTTTATCTACTAATACTAATCTTGAATCTTTTGGGACGGAAGTTTTAGCATATTGAATTGATGGGACATCCTTTTTTTTCCAACCCTTTAGGGTTTTTGATAATTTCTTTTTTGCCTCTTTAAGTGTTATATCACCGATTACCACCATGTATCCAATATTGGGGCGGAAATAGCTATCGTAATAAGACTTGCAGTCTTCCAAAGAAATTGCATCAACTGTTGTTTCAGTCATAATCTCGCCATAAGGATGTTCAAGTCCATATATTGCAGATCTAGTCAAGGTGCTTGAAATAGCGTCAACATTATCTGAATTGGATTTTAATGCCGTAATCATCTGGGATTTCAGCTTTTTAAATTCTTCTTCGGGAAAACTTGGGTTTAACAGTACATCAGAGAATATATTCAAAAGATCATCAGTGTATTTGCTTAGACCGCTTGCTCTTATCGATGAGGCTGAGGTTGAGAAATTAGCGCCCATAAAATCCACCTCTTCATCGAGCTGAGCTTTAGTTCTTGATTTAGTTCCTGCTCCGATTAAATCACCAGCAATGCTCGTGTATCCGGCGTTATCTCCTTCTAATATGGGATCACGATCAAATGTAAGAGACATGGTTATTCTAGGAAGCTTGTGATCCTCAACCACGAAAACCTTTAATCCGTTTTTCAGTTCAAAACTTTCATAAGATGCTATTGTTGGAGTTCTCGCTGGACCAGCCTTAGGGGCACCTGATCGATCTATTGAGACTTGTCCTGTTAAGGAATAGGCTGCAAACAATAGTGCCAATGAATAAATACTCTTTTTCATAGTTTAATTTTTATTTCCTGATTCAGGTTCTTGACTTTTTGGTAAATAGTTTAAAACCACCCGATTCTTTTTAATTAAATATTTTTTTGCTACGTCTTGAATGTCTTTACGGCTAACATTTCGATAACGTTCTATTTCCGTATTTATATAATTGGCATCACCATAAAAAGTATGATAGTTTGCTAATGATTCAGCAATTCCTGCCATTCTAGAGTTACTTTGAATAAAAGCACTCTCCATTTGATTTTGGATTTTTTGAAATTCTCGTTCAGAGATTAAGTCATTTTGTAATTTTTCTATCTCTTGTTCAATTGCAGGTTTCATATCGTTTATTTCTTTACCCGCATTTGTAAAAGCAAGCATAATGAAAGCACCTCCTTGTTCTAGAGAAAAAGGAAAAACCTGCACAAAGGCAGCAGTCTGATCTTCATCAACTAAGCGTTTATACATTCTTGAAGACGCCCCACCGCTAAGCACTGTTCCGGCCATTTGAAGCGCATAGGCGTCATCAGAGGTCTGTGGAGGCATTCTGTACCCCATCATCATTGCAGGAAGTTGAACGTCATCGTATATCGTCGCTGTTTTTTCTCCTCCTAAAGGCGGCTCTTGAATATCTGGTTGCAAAACGTTATTTCCTCTTGGAATATCTCCAAAGTATGCTTTGATTAACTCTTTTGACTTGGCTATATCTAGATCACCAGCAATACTTAATGTTGCATTATTTGGCAAATAAAATTTATTATAAAATGACATGAAATCATCTAGCTTGGCCGCATTCAGGTGCTCGATAGAACCAATTGGGGTCCAGTTGTATGGGTGTTCAACATAAAGACGATTGAAGATATTTTCCACGAAAGTTGCATAAGGGCGACTATAGCGCTGCCGCTTTTCCTCTTTGACAACTTCACGCTGAGTGTCAACACCAATTTTTTTAATTTTTGCGTGGAGCATTCGCTCACTTTCCAACCATAGCCCAAGCTCCATTTGATTGGAAGGGAGCAATTCATAATAGAAAGTTCGATCCTGAGAGGTGTTTGCGTTTAGCTGCCCACCAGCGGAGTTTACATAATTATCAAATTCACCACGATCAATATTTTCTGAACCTTCAAATGTTAGATGCTCAAAAAAATGAGCAAATCCAGTTTGATCTTTTTCTTCATTTTTACTGCCAACGCGATACATCATCGTAACAGCAACAATAGGGGTGCTATGGTCCTCATGAAGAATAACATGCAGACCGTTTTCTAAATTATATTCCTCAAATTCAATTTTGTTTTGGCCACTAAGAATTCCCGAGAGAGCTAGAGCACAAAACATGAATAGTTTCTTCATGTCAAGTCTTTTATTAATTGAAGTTTTAAAGATACATTTCGTTTAGAGGCTTGAGCAATTCAAAAAACCCTTTACAGGCGAACGGTCATTAAAAATTGCAGAAATTATCATTAAACGTTGAATTCTAGTATATTGTATATTCAAATTAAAATTTAATCGATATGAAAAGGATAAAATCATTGGGTATATTTTTGATACTATGCATGTTTTTTTCTTCATGTAATACAGGTACTGACGATTCTTATGCAGACGGTAGCTCGGGAGCCACGAAAAAAAGTTTAAGTAATAAAATTGCATCAGGGAATAGCGATTGGTGGCCCAATCAACTCAACTTATCGATACTACGTCAAAACTCAAAACTCTCAAACCCAATGGACGAAGGGTTTGACTATCAGGAGGCTTTTAAAAGTTTAGATTATTTCACCCTCAAGGAAGACATTCGAAAGACGCTAACAGATTCACAAGATTGGTGGCCAGCGGATTATGGTCATTATGGTGGACTTTTTATTCGCATGGCATGGCATAGTGCAGGAACTTATCGGACAGGAGATGGGAGAGGCGGCTCAAGGTCAGGTCAGCAGAGATTTGCTCCCATAAATAGCTGGCCGGACAATACGAATCTAGACAAAGCACGCAGGCTTATTTGGCCGGTTAAGCAAAAATATGGGAATAAAATATCATGGGCTGATTTAATGATTTTAACCGGAAATGTTGCCCTCGAGGACATGGGGTTCAAAACCTATGGTTTTGCAGGGGGAAGGGCTGATGTTTGGGAACCTGAACTTAATGTATACTGGGGTAAAGAAAGGAAATGGCTTGATGATCAACGCTATAGTGGGAATCGCGAACTAGAGAATCCTTTAGCTGCTGTTCAAATGGGATTAATTTATGTTAACCCTGAGGGCCCCAATGGGAATCCAGATCCTCTATTGGCCGCAAAAGATATAAGAGAAACTTTCGGCAGGATGGGAATGAATGATAAAGAGACAGTTGCCCTTATTGCTGGAGGCCATACTTTAGGTAAAACTCATGGCGCAGGTCCTGCATCAAATATAGGATCCGAACCTGAAGCCTCAGATATTACTCAGCAGGGGTTAGGCTGGGAATCTACTTATGAGTCAGGGAAGGGAAAAGACGCGATAACCTCAGGACTCGAGGTAATATGGACACAGCTTCCGACACAATGGAGTCATTTATTTTTCTTTAATTTATTTGAAAATGAATGGGAGTTGACTAAAAGCCCGGCGGGAGCTCATCAATGGGTTGCTAAAGATGCTGAATTATCTGTTCCAGACGCTTTTGATAATAATATCATGCACAAGCCCACGATGTTAACTACAGATTTATCATTAAGATTTGATCCTAGTTATGAAAAAATATCAAGAAATTTTTATGAGAACCCAAAGGAATTTGAAGATGCATTTGCAAGAGCATGGTTTAAGCTTACTCATAGAGACATGGGACCAAAATCCTGCTATTTAGGTCCTGAAAAACCTGAAGAGGATCTCATTTGGCAGGATCCAATTCCTAACCTTAATCATGAACTGGTCTCTGCAAAAGAAATTCAAGAGTTGAAACATGAAATTTTAAATTCTGGGTTGTCCATAAGTGAGTTGGTCAGTACAGCGTGGGCTTCAGCTTCAACATATAGGCACTCAGACCGTCGGGGGGGAGCAAATGGCTCTAGAATTCGATTGTCTCCTCAAAAAGATTGGGAGGTAAATAATCCTGAGCAGCTTCAAAAAGTGCTAACATCATTATTGGAGATTCAATTAACATTTAATCAAAGCCACTCTTCTCAGAAAATTTCATTAGCAGATCTAATTGTTTTAGCTGGAAATACAGCTGTTGAAAAAGCTGCTTTAAACGCAGGACAGAAATTAGACATGGCATTTACTCCAGGCAGAATGGATGCAAAAGAGGATCAAACGGATATTCAATCATTTGAGCTTTTGGAACCTATGGCTGATGGCTTTAGAAACTATCTTAAAACTCAATATACTATTGCTACCGAAGAGTTACTGATTGACAAAGCTCAGTTACTAAGATTAACAGCACCAGAGATGACAGTTTTATTGGGAGGCATGAGATCGTTAGGGACCAATTTTGATGCATCTAAACACGGGATTTTTTCTGATAACAAAGATCAATTGACGAATGATTTTTTCGTGAATCTTCTCACTATGGATGTAGAATGGGAATCCATTGATGACACTAAAGAGCTTTTTGAGGGCAGAAGCCGAAACGACGGTGAAATCAAACATACTGCAACTCGTGTTGATCTTATATTTGGATCCAATTCAGAACTAAGGTCTTTGGCTGAGGTTTATGCAAGCAGTGATGCAAATGAAAAGTTTGTAAATGACTTTGCGATCGCTTGGGAGAAAGTGATGAATTTAGATCGCTTTGACTTAATTTATAAATAACCAATTAAAATTGCCCGGAATGAAATTACTGGGAAATTTTTTGTTAAAAATTCTATCGTTTAGAATGCCTCGCCTATAAAAAAATACACCCCTCGGCCTTCTCCAGTAAAGGAAATATCTATTCTGGTATAAATATCTTTTCCCGGGAATACTAGATATCTTATACCGAAACCTCCGGTTGGCAATAGTCTACTAAGCTGAAATTTGTTGTCGTCACTAAATACCTGTCCAGCAGCGATGAATGCGCTCGCCCCCCATCGTTTGGAAAATTCAAATGGCAGAATACGATATTCCACTTGTCCAGCAACTAGATGTTTGTCTCTATATCTACCCAAGTAATAACCTCTCATTAAGCTTTCTCCCCCCATTAGGGAAAGCATATTAAAAGGGGGATTTCCAAGGGTAAATTGCCCATATAGCTGTAAAGCCAATACAGTATTTTTCTTAACGGGTCTATACAGTCTATTGTCAATTATATAAGAAGTCATATTAAAATCGCTACCAAGAGCTTCGTTGTATTTTAAAAATGCCCATTCGCTGTAAATCCCTTTTCGCGGATTCAATGCGTTATAAATATTATCGTATAAAATACCCAAGCCTAAGCCTAAGTTTGCCGAACCATTACTGCCAACGCTTGGTGGATCAGAGCCTAAAGATTCATCTACGTATTTAACATTGCTTAATCTTTGGTAATCGAGTTCTAAGCCAAAATAGAGGGAAGGAAGAGTCTCTCTTAAAAATCGTTCTCGCAACAATATATATTGACCGTCAATCCTTGAAAGGTATTCAGACGGACTATCTTGGCCAATTCCGAAATACAAAAGTGGAAAGCTTTGATAACGAGCCCTACCATAAAAAAACCATTTATTCTTATCCGTGTAAAGAGCATGATCAAGCCACAAACCATATTGATTTTCTAGGGTGAAGAAGGTAAACGCTTTTACTTCGCTTAATCTATTTTTTAGATCCCTGTTTGCGGAATAAATATAGAGGCTCGAAACACCAAATTCCCAACGAGTTTCTGGTGAATAAGCCAATGTGGGATAATTAATGAGCTTGGGATCCTTGGGATTAGAGGTTTCGTTTAAAACACCATTTATGTACCTCTTGAATAAATTTTCTTTTGAAGAAATATTTTCCTGAGCATTAAGAGATAAAAAACCACCAAATACGAGTAATGAAAGCCAAATTTTAATGGGAATAATATTCACTTTCTAAAGATAGTATTATGCTTTAAAAAGTCCCTGATAATTTTGTTTGGAACAAATCGTGGTTGTCAAAAGACATGCTTCCTTTGGTCTTTCAGCGGCCCTTAACTCTATATATTCTCAGATTGGATTTCGAATCAATTTCCCATTGAAATCCATGCTTTACCTGAGACTCCATCAAGCGCATCTTTAGCTTTAGCAAAAGAATTGAATGGCCCCAGAAATACGCGGTAGAAATTATTACGGGCTTTAATCACATTTGCTGGCATGTCATAGTCAAGTGCCGCACTGTATTTTTTGGCGAGGGATTTGTTCTCAAATGAACCTAATACAACAACATAGGAGCCAGATGGAAGAGCAGGCAATGGGACTTCTTTACTTTTCACCACATCCTGCGTTGCGCTGACTTGATCCTGAATCTTTACCGAAACCAATGCTAATGAATCTAATTTTCGATTAGCCTCCGCAGCTTTAAAATGTGCGACTTCAAGATCGTCTTGGATTATGGCATTCTCTTCTTTAGCTTGGTTGAGTTTTTCTTCGAGTTGTGGAATAGCACTTACTTTATTTGCTTCAAGCTGCAAAGAAGCTAGTTTTTTCGAGCGATATGTCTTTTTGTTAACCAATCCAATTGAGAATGTTAGCATTTGGTCATCATAACCTACCCGATTTCCAGCGCCGATTCCATCCAAGCCATCATCAAACATGAAATAGCGAAAGTCTGCACCAATATAATAGGTGCGTTCATCTTTAGGAATTTCATACCTGATAGATATGCCTGCAGGTATACCGATTGAACCCCCAAGAAACCCCGAATTTATTGGGGTCGAACCAATAGAATCTCGGTCCCAGGTTCTCATAAGAGAAAGCCCCATAGTAAGTCCATAACGTAGTTGTCCATTTTTTAAAGGTTTTACACTCCCTAAGCCAAAATGAGGCGAAACGCCAGCAAGATTTGTAGTCTTATTTGTTGTTATTGCTCTCAAATAGTGAGCATCAGTCCCAAGCCGCACATAGATATTATCCCAAATAGGCATGTCAACGTTCAAGCTTGCAAAGAGATTCATGCCATCAAATCCCCCGGCACTACTGCCGAAACCGCCAAAAGAAGATCCATTGTCTGGCATGAAATAGGTGACACCTAAACCATAAGCCATTTTAGCAGGCCCTTGGGCAAATACAGCCAAAGACAAAAAGAAAAAAGCAGTAGATAAAAGAAGATTACGCATAAAGCTTACATACTTATTGGTTGTACACAAATATAGGGGGTCGAAACAATAAAGTGTAGATTAATCAAAAAATAGTACATAAATCTCTCTACGTTCGTAGAACTAAAACGTTGATTTGCCTCAAGTTAAATTTTGCCCCACCCGCAATTAAAGTGGGCAATAACATCCCCATTAGGTCCAATAAAATACAAGGCAGTCGGACTCAATGATTTTCTCGGAAAGCCTTTTACCATGTCACAGCTTAAGGAGTTATTGCAGCAAATAGAAGACTGGCGATGAGAGCAAGAAGACTCGAGCAAAAGTTAACGACATTATTTCCAATCCATTTTAATCCCTTCACTTTTTTTAGTTGGATGCCGTTCCATACTTTCTTTTCTGTCAAACTCGGTGCCTGATCATTCGATTCGGGTAGTTGATATTTCGCTTGGAGTAAGCCTAGAAGTGAGTCTATTACAGATCCAAAGACCCCAATGACGATTATTGCCCAAAACCAATTCCCAAAAGTCATAAAGAAAAGACCCATTGATGCGATGAACACAGAACCGCCTATGGCTCCAATGAAACCGGACAGAGTTACGCCTCCAGAAAGTCCCTTTTCAAGGGGCGACAGATTCAAAATATGCCTCGGAGTACCTCCGAATCGCATACCCCATTCAGTCGACCAAGTATCCGATGTAGCCGATGCTACAGAACCCAAAAACCCTATTATCGCCCAATCCATGTTATGGCCGAAAATTCCAAAGAGTAATGCAAGAAGTGGAGCTCCGCCATTCGCAATAACCTGAAGGGGATCGCGGGGCCAGGTTTTCTCAAGGACCTGCTCATTATTCTGCAGTAAGCGACTCAAAACGGAGCCGCTAATAAAAAAGGCGAGAATAGGGACAACAAAGATCCAGCCGCCTAGGCTGTAAAGTAAAACCCCCAAGGAAATGGCCGCAATAGTTCCCGAACGAGAGAGGCTTTTAGAACGAAAACTAAGGAGGCCGAATAGAGTGACAAATGGAAGTATTTCAAGAAAACGACTCGCCACTTCAATTCGGCTCAGCGGTCCAAATAGAAATGGGAAAAGCACTCCGAAAACTAGAGGAACACTCAGGTTGTCAGTTCCATTTGCAGAGCTATTTTCAATTAGGGTTAACCAGAGAACAAAACCAAAAAGAACCAACATTGCCATGGGGTAATTCAACCAATTCAACTGATAAAGCGCACCAAACAATAGAATAGAACTGATTATGAAAAAGGTGCTGCTGCCCGCCCATGACTTGTCTTCATTCCCCATTTTCAATGCAGGGATAGGGAAGCTTCGACCGACGAGAGCGGCCATTGCATCGGCCAAGCCCATGACCGCCATGGCTAAAACTACGGTTACAGGAGATTTTTGTCCCCAGAAAATGAGTAGCAGAAAGTAACTGAGGCCAAAATAGAAGATCCCCCAACTCGTACGGTTATGATTATGATCAATGGAAAACCACTTCTTTGATACACTGTATAGAAGTAAGACAACGATTGCTCCCACAGCTCCAATGAACCAATTATTTATGGGAATTAATACAATGGCTAGGGCGCAGCAAAGGGCAACGGTTACATGAACTCCTTTTCGTGCATTAAATAAAGAAATCCAGCCCTTTCGGGCCGATATTTCGCCAAAGGCAGTTAGAATTGTTGCGGCTGCTATAAGCACCCCAAACCAATGGAATTCCGTCATGTTTCCGAAGGTAGTGAATCGGTTCTTTAAGCCATATCTTCATAATATGGCTGCGAAAGGATTTGAATTCGAAGATCAACCCTGGTTTCCGTCTCATTGGCGCCGATGGCAAATGGATTATATCCGTTTTTGCATTCGTCTGATGAATCCATACAAAGACCTTAAAGGGGCTAAGTTTGAAAGTTCGAAACAAGATTGGCTTGATTTAGCGAGCGGAACCGGTGGTCCTGCGCGAATGCTGAAAAAGACTTGGGAGGAGAATTCAAGTACTGAATTGATCCTGACCTTTTCTGACCGTTATCCTTCGGACAAAAACATCTTGGATATCGATGTTTTATTAGATGAGTTGCCTCCGTCAGATGGCTATACCATGTTCAATGCATTTCATCATTTTAATACTCAGGAACAGGAACAAATTTTGTTTAAAGTGTCGAAGGGAAATTGGGCGCTAGTGGCGGAACCATTGACTCCTTCTTTATTTACATTTATAGGAATATTTTTTCTGACCGGGCCGTTGCATTTTCTGCTTGCTCCATTTGTTTCACCCTTTTCATGGGCACGTCTTTTTTGGACTTATTTAGTGCCCGTTATTCCGATTGTTACCTGTTGGGACGGACTCGTGTCGGTTCTTCGCGCGCCTTCTTCGAACCATCTTCGGCAATTAGCTGAAAAGGCAAGTAATTCTTCTTTTGAATGGAGCGTTGAAATGGTACCTTTCTCTTTTGGCCGAGTAAGTGCTTTAGTCGGCAGCAAAAAAAAAAGTGAATGAAAATATTTTCAATAGCCTGGCGATTCAGTCGGCCCCATACCATAATCGGATCCCTGCTCAGTACGGGGGCTTTATACTTTATGTCGGCGTATCCGCAGGCCGAGGTAAAAAACCAAATTGCCCTTTTTCTCTTGACGCTTATTTCGGCTCTTGGGTGTAACCTATATATAGTTGGCCTTAACCAAATATCTGATATTCAAATAGATAAGCTAAATAAGCCCCATTTGCCCTTGGCGTCTGGTGAAATGAACAGAAGTACTGCGCGCATTATAATCACGGTTAGTGCTCTTGTTTCCGTTATTTCGGCCTACTCGGCCGGATGGCTTATGTTAGCTCTAGTTTTAATTGTCGGGGCTTTGGGAACTGCCTATTCAGTCCCTCCAATAAAATTTAAAAAGCACCATTTTGGCGCCGCATTCAGTATAACCTTGGTTCGTGGAGTCTTGGTTAACATTCTTATGTTCTTGCACTTTCAATGGGAAATTGCGGAGACGCTGGAATTTCCCCTATATATGTGGCCCCTGGTCTTGTTTATGATCCTTTTCAGTGTTGGAATTGCCTGGTTAAAGGACATACCCGACATCAAAGGAGACCGCAATCATGGAATAAAAACGTTAGCTGTTAACCGCGGTTCTCGGTGGGTTTTTCGCGGAGCTATTTCTTTGGTGTCCCTTTCTTATTTAACGCTCGTTCTCTGGGGCGCTGTTGGACTGCCGGGTTACAATACAGTATTCTTGTCTTCTTTTCATTTCGTAGTGTGGGTACTGTTTTTATTGGGCTCTTCAAAAGCGAATCCCTTCATCAAGAAGGATGTAAAAGTATTTTACAGATTCTATTGGGTCTTATTTTTTGTTGAGTACCTTTTTTACCCACTGGGGCTTGTACTTTAGTCAGGTCTGGTTCTGTTAAACGGAGGATAGGGATATCTGCTGGTTTCAAGTAGGTTGTCAGCTCAAAGGACATTGGCTGGGATTGAGGTAATAAACATCATTAGAAAGAATCAAATCATCGTCTCTAAGACGTCTTGGTTTGCCACATTTAATTCTTTGGTCGCATAATTCAAATAGAAAAATACGAGATCTAAATTTTGATCAATTTAATGCGAAAGAACCGAGAACAGCGGCCCTAAGGGCTAAAAACAAAAAACCCCTGACATCAATGATGTTAGGGGTTTAGTTGCTCCTCCTCTTGGGCTCGAACCAAGGACCCTCTGATTAACAGTCAGATGCTCTAACCAACTGAGCTAAGGAGGAATTTTCCTTTACGGGGTGCAATAATACGATTAGACTCAGATTACTACAAGTGGCAAAGGTATATTTGTACCAACCATAAAAAAAATAAAAGAATATGAGTTTACTTGTTGTCGGTACTGTCGCGTTTGATGGTCTAGAAACCCCTTTTGGAGTTCGTGAATCTATACTTGGAGGCTCTGCCACGTATATAGGCATGTCAGCTGGATATTTTGTTGACAATGTAAATCTTGTTTCTGTCGTAGGAGGAGATTTCCCCACCACTCATATTGATTTATTAAAAAGAAAAAATATTGATACAGAGGGTCTTCAAATCATAAAAGAAGGAAAAACCTTTTTTTGGAAGGGGAAGTATCATCTAGACATGAACAGCAGAGATACTTTAGACACTCAGCTAAATGTTCTAGAAAGCTTTGATCCTGTTATTCCAGAAAATTATAAAGACTGTAAGTATTTAATGTTGGGCAATTTGGTCCCTGCCATACAATTGAGGGTGTTAGATCAGTTACAGAATAGGCCCAAGCTAATTGTTATGGATACTATGAATCTATGGATGGATGCTACGATGGATGATTTGAAAAAAATGATCAAAAGGGTAGACGTTTTGACAATTAATGATGAAGAGGCCCGACAACTTGCCGAAGAAAATAATTTGGTCAAGGCTGCAGAGAGAATACAATTAATGGGTCCAAGTATATTGATTATTAAAAAAGGGGAGCATGGGGCACTATTATTTGGAAAAGAAGGAGAAACTTTTTTTGCCCCAGCTCTTCCATTAAAGAATGTAATTGACCCTACTGGTGCGGGTGACACTTTTGCTGGAGGCTTCATGGGGTATCTCTCGAAAACAGATGACATTTCATTTAATAACATGAAAAAAGCATTGATTTATGCATCAACAATGGCATCTTTTTGTGTCGAAACATTTGGCCCAGAGGGCCTAGAAAGCCTTAAGAATGAGGACATAGAGCTCCGAAGAAACGAGCTTATTAAGCTTATTGATTTAAATTGAATTCCTTCAAATGCGTGCTGATAGTTTTTTCTGGTCAATTAGATTACATAAAACTCGAAGTCTAGCTACAGTAGCTATTAAGTCGGGAAGAGTTTCAATTTCAGATATTGTAATTAAGCCAAGTAGAGTTTTAAAAATAGGAGAAACATTTAAAATAAGACATAAAGGTTATCACACTACTCATGAGGTAATTAATTTCCCTAAATCTCGTGTAAAAATGGCACTAGTTGAAAACTTTATGAAAACCACTACCCCCAATGAAGAAATTGAAAAGAAAAAATTATTGGATTTGGCTCTAAAAGCGAATAATAACGCAAGGCTCGGGAGGCCAACAAAAAGAGATAGAAGAGATTTAGATGGGTGGTATTAATTTGTCGATTTTATCGCCAATTCAGCATTAAAATAAGGACCAATCAATAACTGCAACTGCTTACACGGATGGTTTAAGAGTTGGAGATGCACCTCAAGCTCAGTTTGGAGGACGCGCTATTTGGCAATTTACTGATGCTATTGAATTTGGAGCTATATGTATCTATAATGATAGGCTATATACTTTGTATGATCCTACGGATTATGAGAATGAAGCAAACAAAGTACAGCCTTTTCAATTGGATTTATAGGGTCAGTTAGACCTCAGAGTTGGCTTTAAAACGGGAGATATTGGGTATTTTAAAATTCGTTGTTTTAACGCTCTTGATTATCAGGATTTATTGAAGCTGTAGATAATGGGTTAGGAACGGATATCCAGGAATAGTGGGCAAATACTGTAAGAAATTTTAGTTTAACTGCAGAGTAAAATTTTGCGAATTATCAATTTGAAATAAAAAGGGGGCATTTACCGCCTTTTTATTATTCAAACGAAATAATCAAGGTGTTTTTCTCTATCGTTTGATCTTTTTTAACATGTACTTGCTTAACGATTCCATCCACTGGACATTTTATAATGTTTTCCATTTTCATAGCTTCAAGAATCATAATACTATCACCTTTTATCACAGAATCACCTTCGGAACATTTGACTTCTAGCACTAGCCCTGGCATAGGAGCAACAATTTGATTTACCTTTTCTTTATTGTCGTTATCCATCCCTAATTTTTCAAGGAGTTTATCTAGGTCAGATTTAGAATTCACTTTATACTTATTCCCATTCACCCACCATGAACTTGTCTTAGTCTCTGGATCATGTTTTATTAGAAAGGCACGTAGGTGGTTCACCCCTTTTTTGATTCGATATTCAGTGTCACTTAATTTTATAATATCCACTTTTACATCTGAATTAAACGGAGATGTCTTTTTTTCATTTACTAAATACTTCATTGTATTGCCGAAGTTAAGAAGGCATTGTACCTTCGCCACACTTTTATTATGATTATACAAATCCTTCAATTTATTCTTGGCCTTTCCTTATTGGTAGTTCTTCATGAACTAGGTCATTTTATTCCTGCAATTGCCTTTAAAACAAGGGTTGAAAAGTTCTATCTTTTCTTTGACCCATGGTTTTCATTGGTTAAAACGAAAATAAGGGGAACTGAAGTTGGAATTGGCTGGCTTCCGCTTGGTGGATATGTGAAAATTTCCGGGATGGTTGACGAGTCAATGGATAAGGATCAAATGTCGAAGCCTCCTGAACCTTACGAATTTCGCTCGAAGCCGGCATGGCAAAGGTTAATCATTCTTTTGGGAGGTGTCACAGTCAATTTTATTGTCGCAATAGTTATATACTCTGGAATGATGGCGTATTATGGAGATACGTATGTCTCTAATGAAAGTTTAAAAGATGGTATTTGGGTCAATGAATTGGGACGCGAGCTAGGCCTGGAAACCGGGGATAAAATAATTGCTGTCGATGGAAATAATTTGGATCGATTTTCCGATATAAGTATTGAAATGCTCCTAGGTTCAGGATCAATGATGGATATCTCCCGTCAAAACAAAATTATTAGTTTACCAATAACTACGGATTTTGTGGCAAAAGCAATAGAGTCTAAGGCTCCATGGATGACACCTAGAATCCCTTATTTCGTTAAAGCTTTTACGGAAGGATCTCCAGCAGAAAAAGCAGGCATACTTCCTGGAGATAAAATTGTCTCTTTAAACGGTCAGAGTATGCCATATTTTGATCAATACATAAGTGAAGTCCCAAACTTTGCTGGGGAAGAAGTGACTATCGGAGTTTTGAGGTCGGACATCAGACTATCGTATACTTTTAACATTGGAGATAATGGCCAGATGGGCGTTTATTATAAAAACAAATTGTCAGAATTATTCCCGTTAAAAACAGTCAAGTATAGTGGTTTTGGAGCCATCAAAGAAGGATGGAATCAAGGAGTTACAAAATTGGGTTTTTATATACGTCAGGTAAAACTCATATTTACACCTGAAACAGGAGCGTATAAAGAAGCAGGAGGATTTATCGCAATAATGCAGCAATATCCAACTGGATGGGATTGGCATTACTTTTGGAACTTTACGGCTTTTCTAAGTCTTGCTCTAGGGTTTTTAAACATATTACCAATTCCTGCACTTGATGGAGGGCACGTGGTCTTCGTTTTAATCGAGATGATAACAGGAAAAGTTGTGCCAACTAAAGTTATGGAGACCGCCCAGATGATTGGATTTTCTCTGCTTTTCGGATTGTTCTTATTAGTAAACGGAAATGATGTTTTTAAGCTCTTCCAGTAATTTGAATTAGCCTAGTCCTACATCTAAACACATCATCACAATAAATCCAGCAATAAAACCTAATGCGGCAACATCGGTATATCTATCACGCTGGGTTTCAGGAATCACTTCTTCAATAACGACATAGATCATTGCTCCAGCAGCAAATGCCAGGGCAAAAGGCAACATTGGTTGCATATAAAATACTGCTATAGCTCCGATGACTCCTGCTATTGGCTCAACTATGGCACTTAGCTGTCCGTACCAAAAACTTTTAAATCTAGAAACACCTTTTCTACGAAGAGGAAAACTAACGGCTATACCTTCCGGAAAGTTTTGAATCCCTATCCCTATTGTCAGAGCTATTGCTGCCCCAAGTGATGCTCCATCAATGCCTGCAGCAAAGGCGCCAAAAGCTACCCCCACAGCAAGTCCTTCTGGAATGTTATGAATGGTAATAGCTAATACTAATAAAGTTGTTGACTTCCAGTCTGTTTTTACCCCTTCCGCCTCTTCTTTATTGAAATTAATGTGCAAATGCGGGATTAACTTATCTAGTCCAAAAAGGAACATAGCACCACAGAAAAATCCAATTGCAGGAGGCAGCCAGGGTATGTATCCCAAGTTTTCGGACAATTCTATAGAAGGGGCAAGTAGACTCCAATAACTTGCCGCAATCATTACACCTCCTGTAAATCCGAGCATTCCATCAAGCCATTTCCTTGGCATTTCCTTGAATAAGAATACTAAAGCCGCACCTGACGCGGTAAGAAGCCAGGTAAACGTCGTAGCCATTAGCGCTAAAAGAACGGGATTTTCTGCCGCGAACTGCTCCATAGTTGGGACTATATTTATTTTAAACCTACCACAAGTTAGTCATTCCTAACTTTTATCACAAGTGGCTTTGACATGAATACCTGTAGCTCAATTATGCCCATTATATTTGTTGTTATGGTAAGTTATTTTGAGCTTGATGCGGACAAGCAAATTTACTTTGCAAGTGATTTACATTTAGGTGCTCCAAATCATGCGGAGTCTTTAAAAAGAGAGCGCTTGTTTTGTAATTGGCTTGATAAAATTAGTAGTGATGCTCAAGTACTCTATATTGTTGGTGATCTTTTTGATTTTTGGTTTGAGTATAAACATGCTGTTCCAAAAGGGTTTGTTCGGATTCTAGGTAAACTTGCAGAGATGTCTGATTCTGGTATTAAACTTTATTTTTTCCCGGGGAACCATGATCTTTGGGTGCGGGAATATTTAAGTGAAGAAATAGGATTTGAAGTGTGCCATGAGCCTGTTATTCATTCTTGGAATAGTCATCGTTTTTATATTGGTCACGGAGATGGCTTAGGTCCTGGGGATAATGGATATAAGATTTTGAAAAAGGTATTCCTCTTCAAACCATTTCAGTGGGCGTATCGTTTAATTCATCCTGACTTGGGAATAGGCTTGGCATCATGGCTATCTAAGAACTCAAGAGCTCGAACTGGAGGAAAAGATATAATTCCATTGCCTAAAGAGGAAGAGCTCCTTTACCAATATGCTTCAATAAAATCAGAAGAATTTGAAATTGACACATGGGTTTTTGGACATCGACATTTGCCTATGGTCGAAGAGTTGCCCAATGGCAAACAATTTATTAATCTTGGAGATTGGATCACTCACAATACTTGGGCTTCATTTTCAGAAAAAAAAGGGGTGATTTTGCATAGATAGAAAAAGCCCCCAGCTTATGACTAGGGGCTTCAAATAATTTAAACTTCAGTTGTTTATTTACTTTCAGAATATCGTTTTGAAACCTCTTCCCAGTTGATGACTTCAAAAAAGGCATTAACATAGTCCGGTCGACGATTTTGATATTTCAAATAATAAGCATGCTCCCAAACATCTAATCCTAAAATAGGAACTCCTCCACAACCGATATTTGGCATTAAAGGGTTGTCTTGGTTAGCCGTGCTGCAAACATCTACGCGACCGCCTGGGTGTACACATAGCCAAGCCCACCCTGAGCCAAACCTAGTTGCTGCAGCCTTTGAAAATGCGGTTTTAAATTCCTCAAGAGAACCGAATGAATCATTTATTGCATTGGCTAATTCTCCTGTTGGAGAACCACCTCCATTAGGGCTTAAAATTGTCCAAAATAGGGAGTGATTAAAATGGCCTCCTCCATTATTACGAACGGCAGGGGTATCGCTATTTTGTACTATTAGCTCTTCTATTGATTTTTCTGCTAAATCTTTACCATCAATTGCGGCATTGACTTTATTAATGTATGCCTGATGATGTTTGGAATGGTGAATTTCCATTGTCAAAGCATCTATATGGGGTTCAAGCGCACTGTATGCGAAAGGAAGGTTGGGAAGCGTAAACATTTTTGTATTGATTTTAAAATGATTGTGAGATAAAGGTACAAAACCATCGTGGAGCTTGGTTATCTTTAAACTATGGGTGGCTTAAAATTGCGTAAAGCATCGGTTTCTGTTTTTAGCGCAAGTGCTGGAGCTGGAAAAACATATCGACTTGTTGCGGAATATATTGCTCAGGCCCTTAGTGATGTAAATAATCCCAAAAAATTCCGGTCAATATTGGCATTGACATTTACAAATAAAGCCGCCAATGAGATGAAAAGAAGAATCCTTGAAACCCTCAAGGAATTCTCTGAAAAACCAAATCTTGGAACTTCTTCAGATATAGGTGCAACAATAAAGGATATTCTAGGAATTTCAGAAACTGAACTCGCCTATAGATCTAGAGCCGTACTTCAGGAGATGCTTCATGACTATGGGTCAATTGCAATTGGTACATTGGACCAGTTTACACATCGGTTAGTTCGAGCATTTGCAATAGAATTAGGCCTTCCCGGAAAATTTGAAGTAGAAATTGAACAGGATACCCTTTTAGATTTAGCGGTAAATAGATTACTTCAAGACATTGGTAAACACCCTTCTTTGACAGAGCTTCTAGTGCAATTTGCAAAGTCAAATATTGATAATGAGAAAAATTCAGATATATTTCCTGCTTTGCTTGATATGTCTAAGCAGTTGACTAGAGAGGACTCTATTGATGCTATGAAAAGTCTTAATAAATGGTCGTTAAAACAGCATAAAGAGGCTCAAGATTCATTGGGAAAACTCGAAAACCATTTTCAGGAAATATCACGTGACATTAGTCTCACGCTTTTAAATATTT